>Ga0207978_100064_pt1 | contig 93753 bp, 64 predicted proteins | sample LakWasM100_LOW12_2_FD_183920 | JGI IMG/M metagenome (GOLD analysis project Ga0207978, IMG submission 183920) | Freshwater sediment methanotrophic microbial communities from Lake Washington under simulated oxygen tension - Sediment Metagenome... | ecosystem: Environmental > Aquatic > Freshwater >... | reverse complement strand
ATAATTCGTTAAATTATAATAGTGTAACCCATTACAATTAAGCGGGACTCACTAAAATAAGCCTTGTAGGGCACGCGGTGCAACGCCTCAAGCCGGCGGCACATCGATATGGCGGCGGATTTCTCCACCATCCGGCCAGTCACGAAGCTCATTCTCAGACTTAAAAGCGCACTTTTCCGCTTTGTAATGGGCCGCTTCGGCGATCGTCGGTTTGGAGTTCAAACAAATCACCTGAGTGAAGCGAGGCTGCCGGTAAATTGATTAACGCCGGCGGCATCGACGCGGTTGCCAAAAGACTACCGGGCAAACCTGAACAGGTTCTTTGCGAGTATCAAAAAGATCAATCTATCGACATGATCGTGATGGGCGCATTCAGCCATACCCTCATTCACGATCTGCTATTGGGCAGTTTCACCGCAAAAATGCTGGCGTACCCCCAAAAGCCGCTGCTTTTACTGAGATAAGCGGCTGTAAGGGTGCTGCACCGGTTCTGACGGAGTTCCAAAAAACAGAAGCTTTGTACAGCGCGTAACATCAGATAGTAATCACAATGAGGTCAGTCATGATGAAAAAAAAGACTCCATCAGAAAACCATCCTTGGCATGCGCTTCCCCCCGATGTGGTTTGTGAGGCTTTGGTCAGCACCGAACAGGGTTTAAGCCCACAGGAGGCCAAGCGGCGACTGACGCAATACGGCTTAAACAAGTTGACACCGGCCGCCGGTCGCGGCCCTTTCAAACGCTTTCTCAGCCAGTTTCACAATGTACTCGTTTATGTATTGCTTGCCGCAGCCGGTGTAACGGCGGCCATTGGACACTGGGTAGACAGCGGCGTCATCGTCGGCGTGGTGTTGATCAATGCGCTGATCGGATTCATTCAGGAAGGCAAGGCGGAAAAAGCCCTGGACGCGATACGCAATATGCTCACGCACCAGGCCATGGTGTGGCGCGAGGGCAAGAATGTGCCGATGCCTGCCGAGCAATTGGTTCCTGGCGATATTGTCATGCTGGAAAGCGGCGACAAGGTACCGGCGGATTTGCGCCTGTTGCAGGTCAAAAATTTGCGCGCCGATGAATCCATGCTCACCGGGGAATCTTTACCCGTCGAAAAAAACACGGCGGCTGTCGGCACCAACGCCGCATTGGGAGATCGGTTCTGCCTGGCTTACTCGGGTACCTTGATTACCTACGGCACAGCGCTTGGCATGGTGGTGTCCACCGGCGACCTTACCGAAATCGGCCGCATCAGCGCCATGCTGCGCACAGTGCCGTCGGTAGCCACGCCGCTACTGCGGCAGATTGCACGCTTCAGCCAGTGGTTGAGCTTTGCCATTGTGATGCTGGCCTCGGCTACGTTTGCTTATGGCTGGGCTATTCAGCATTCTTCTTTGACCGAGTTGTTTATGTCTGCGGTAGGACTTGCGGTGGCCGCGATTCCCGAAGGCTTGCCTGCCGTTATGACCATCACCCTGGCTATCGGCGTGCAACGCATGGCCAAGCGCAATGCCATTATCCGGCGCTTGCCTGCCGTCGAAACCCTGGGTTCGGTTACCGTTATCTGTTCCGATAAAACCGGCACCCTGACCTGCAACGAAATGACAGCCAAATCGGTCTTCGTCAATAACAAACTGTTTACTGTGGAAGGTGTCGGTTATAACCCGCACGGCGGTTTTAAACTGGCGGATGAAACAGCGCCTGTAGAAGATCATCCGTATCTGCATGAATTGCTTCGCGCCGCCGCGCTGTGCAATAACGCAAGAGTGGAGCAAAAACACACGAACTGGATAGTACACGGCGATCCGACCGAAGGCGCCTTGATCACCTTGGCGTACAAAGCGGGGATGGATCCCGATTTTCTCAATCAGGAAATGCCGCGTACCGATGTTATTCCGTTCGAATCGGAGCATCGCTATATGGCGACATTGCATCACGACCATAGCAGTCATGCCTTTATATTCATCAAAGGCGCGCCCGAACGGGTGCTGGGCATGTGCAATCTACAACGTATTGATGGCGAAGATGTGCCGATTCATGCTGCCCAGTGGCATCAAATGATGGATGAAATCGCGGGCGGCGGGCAGCGCCTGCTTGCGATTGCATACAAGACCGTGCCTTCCACCCAGAAGCAAATTAACGTTGCCGATGTGGAAACCGGCCTGACCTTGTTGGGTATCGTCGGCATGATTGACCCACCGCGCCCCGAAGCCGTCAAAGCCGTGCTCAAGTGTCTCAATGCCGGTATCAATGTCAAAATGATTACCGGCGACCATGCGGCGACGGCTGTAGCGATTGCCGCGCAGCTCAACATCGGCGACGGTTCGGTGTTGAGCGGAGAAGACCTGGATAGGATGACCGATAACGAACTGACGGCGGCCATCCGCGATGTCGATGTTTTTGCCCGCACCAGCCCGGAAAACAAGCTGCGTTTGGTGACTGCGCTGCAAGCGGACGGGCATGTGGTGGCGATGACCGGTGACGGCGTTAATGATGCGCCGGCGCTAAAACGCGCCGATGTGGGCGTGGCGATGGGTCAAAAAGGCACCGAGGTCGCCAAGGAAACCAGCGAGATGGTATTGGCGGACGACAATTTCGCTTCGATAGCCCATGCCGTTGAAGAAGGCCGCGGCATTTACGACAACCTGCTTAAGTCGATTATTTTTATCTTGCCTACCGGTGGCGGTGAAGCGTTAATGATTGTCGCGGCCATCGTCATGGGCGAAATATTGCCGATCACCCCGGTGCAAATATTATGGGTGAACATGATTACTGCGGTGACGTTATCACTCACGCTGGCCTTTGAGCCGCCGGAACGCAATATTATGAATCGCATGCCAAGGAAGCCTGATAAGCCCTTGCTTTCGATGTTTATGATTTGGCGCATTGTGTTCGTGTCGCTGATTATGGTAACCGGCACCTTTAGCCTGTTTCTGTGGGAACGCTCGCTCGGCGCACCGATTGAACAGGCACGGACGGTTACGGTGAATACGCTGGTGATGTTTGAAATATTTTACGTCTTCAACAGCCGTTACCTGCACCATTCCGTACTCAATCTGCATGGCCTGTTCGGCAACCGCTTGGTGTGGCTGGCTGTCTTGCTGCTGATAGCATTCCAAATAGTCTTCACCTATTGGCCGCCCATGCAAGCGTTATTCGGAACTGTCGACATAGACGCGCATACCTGGCAAATGATTGTCGCGGTCGCCTTAACTGTGTTTATACTGGTTGAAATAGAAAAATTTTTTATTCGCTTGTTTCTGCCCAAAGCCGTGGCCGGGAATAGCAAGAAATAAACAAGTGGCATTTTAGATGCCCGGATTTTTGAGGGAATGATTTGAAAATCGCTCCCTCAGTTTTGTTGAAACAGGATCAGGAGTCCAACTATGCTTAGTTTTATTAAATCGAGTCTGAAGTATTTTATAGTCGGTATTTTAGCGGTCATTCCGGTTGTTATTGTCATTCAAGTCCTGGTGTTTTTGGAAACTATCCTAAGGGATTTTTTTATTTATATTTACGGGTACTCCAACAATGTCTTTATGACTGTTTTGGCATTCACTCTGTCTTTTGTTGCAATCGCTTATACCGGTTATCGGGTCACCGTATCCGAAAAAATGTGGGTGCTGCATCAAGTCGAATTATTGATTAACCGGATTCCAATGATCAGGACGATTTACAGAGTCAGCAAAAAACTGGTCAATCTGCTCGGTAACCAGGAAAAGAGCGTAGCCAAAGAAATTATTTTTATTGAATACCCCAAAGAAGGTCTATGGGTGCCGGGTTATGTCACCAATAAGGTGGGCGAGATGCTGGTTGTCTATGTACCGACTTCGCCAAATCCAACTTCCGGATTTACCATTATTGTGCATCAATCAAAGGCCGTGAAATCGAGCATGGATATTGAAGCGGTTACCAGTTTTATTGTCAGTGTCGGCGTTGATTTGCATCAAAAAGAGGAGCTTGAAAAGCTTGCCGACTTGGAGCATGCCGGAATCAGTAACCAGGCAAGCAAGTAGGCGAGCGGTTTAAAGCGGATGGCAATTATTACAGGAACATCTATTGCTTGATTAACAAAGCATAAAAGGCTGCTCCAGTTATTGCAGCGCTCATTACGCTCCGTTGAATGGCGCTAGATAATGACCTGCCCAAAGCTTTTCTCACCGCAAAATGAAGATAGGCTGGATTAGCAACTTTATCGTTAATCCAGCAGATCAGTTGATCCTGCTTGCGGCCTTGTGCCGGGGAGAATCCGTGTTCGGCGTCGAGCGCATCAGTCCGCGCTTCGTTACCGACGCCTGGACGGTTGAGCGTTTCGGATTGGCGCGGACAGGCATTATTCCTGCCGTCGACGGTGCCGGTTTTATCGAAATCCTTGCAAGCGGGTAACGCCAGCATGATTCCCATTCAAGTCCATCCGCTGGGATGTTGAATTCGTCATCGGCTATTACGCCGGATTGAGCACGGAATCGTCCATGTGCCGTTTCTCCAAGTCTCATTTCCAAAGGACGGCGAGTTGATCCGGCATAGGGAGTAATCACGATTAACACAGCGTAAAAGGCTGTTGCATTGAGAGGCAGTCGGCATCGTTCGATTGCTGTCTGCCATACTTGTCGCCGTAAACCATCCTGATAATTTCCCTTTTGGCTTCCAGCCAGTCGCGCAGTTCATTGCCGGGTTTAAAGGCGCGTTTTTCCGCTTTGTAATAGGCCGCTTCGGCGATCATCGATTTAAGGTTCAAGTCCAGCTCGTAGACGGGAACGGGGTTATCCGGGGTAAATCCGAATTTAACAAGGCCTAAAACGCTTTGCGGCGAGCTGTTTTTAATGCCGATTTCCTTGGGTTCCCGTTCTGACAAGGTGCCGAAAAGACGGTCCCAGATCGAAAAGACCGCGCCGTAGTTGTTGTCGTGCTCGTTACGTTCCGTTGAATGGTGGGCGCGATGCAAATAGGGTGCGATGATGACCTGCCCCAAGCGTTTCTCGCCGCGGAATGAAATATTGGCGTGATGAAACATGATGAACAAGGTCAAAATAGCTTCATTAATCAGCGCCATCGTTGGCTTGACGCCCAGGATGATAACGTAAGCCGATTTCAGCGCGGTGAGGATTAAAAGCTCGACAATATGCAGCCGGAATGCGGTCGAGACATTCAAATAAGGATCGTTGTGATGCACTTTGTGAAACATCCACAGGCAGTCGAAGCGGTGACTGATTCGGTGCCAGCAATAGAGCATCAAATCGAGCAATACAAACGATAGCAGGGCTTGCCATGCCGGATTGGCGATATAACTCAGCAAGCCCCGATCCGAATAGCGCTCGGCCGCCATCAACAAGGGCGTGGTCGACAGCAGCGAGATAACGAGACTGTTAAAAACAAACAGACCGGCATTGGTTTGGTAAGACCGCCGCGTTTGGTTAAGGGATAATTTGCGCGTGGGATAGTTAAGCTCAAGCGCCGAAAGTATGACAAATGCAATAAGCAGGGCAAATGTCGCCAGTTCTCCCGACATGCTTGAGAGCCATGTTAAATAGGATTCAACAACGGTGATGAGTGACGTAATTTCGTTAGACATTGTCTTTACCTCGATACAAAGTTACGTGAACTTGGTGCAGCGAGATCTTAAGTAAAAGCGATGACAATTTGATGAAAAGGCTGGGTGATAATGCCGATGCACCTTGCCTCTATACTTAAGAAAACGCTTTGATTAGATACCAGCAAAATCCACGCCACAAGATGTGTTTTAGCCGGGGAAGGCGGCAAGGCGCAGCCAGTGTCCGCTGCAAGCCATGATTACCAAAGGCTTTAGGTCGTGAAGAAAAAACGGGGATTGTAAATAGCGTTGTAAGAAGGTTTGTCGGTTAGCCGCCGAATTGCATCAGTCCGGTGCAATTGTGTTTTCTTACGCACCTTCGCAACACCACATCATCAAACGTCGTTATCATGGCAATCGGGACGCCGGGTGGGCCGGATTTTGCCCACCCGTGCAAATAAGGAATTACCCAAAGTCAGGCCATCCCTGTTTCCAAATCCCCAGGCATGCCTGTTTAACATAGGTGTTCAGCGGTTACGCATCCGCGCTATTTAGCCAAAGATCGTGCTTATTGCATAGACTTAGCGCGTACACCGCGCCGCTGTAGTTTTTAAGCGTAAATGTTGAAATAGCCGCGCTGTCCTTGGTTGGGTCGAACAAATGTTCATCGATAAATTTATAGTTCTTATCTAACAGGACATGCTTAACAATGTAGTGTTCGTAGCCTTTTATTTCGTGAGGAGTGACAATTTTTACCGTAGTAATATCTTCGGCTTTGGTGATTTCAATCGTGGGTAAATGGGTTGCTACTTTTCCCGACCAGCGGCCCGGCGCTTCTTTTGTATAATAAATATCCCTTGATGCCGATGCCTGCTCATCGCCGGCAGCCAGTGCCAGAGTGGGCGTGATTAGGCTCGCGCCTGCGCTTGCTACACTTAAACGAATAAAATCGCGACGTTCCATAGTAATTCCTTGTTATTGGTTAGTGACTAATAGCGGGTTAAATTTGATGCGGTAAAACGTATGTTTCCTGGTTCTTATGGTAAATGCACCATTAAATTTCATCCTCATTGCTTGGATTCAAACTGATTTGGATACCAAAAAGCTTTATGACACTGTTCGCAGGTTTCATCGACTCGGCCTCCGACTTCACGCAAAGCCGCTGGATTCTTTGCTTCTATCGCTGCCAGCGTTTCTTCGGCTGTCGTTTGAAGTTGCTGCGCATACCTGAAAAAAATCTCCGGCTTCGCATCAATTAATTGCTGAATTTGTTCAGGACTTTTTTTGATGCCCGGAATTTCAAATTTCGAGTCTTTTATCGCTACGAGGCGGCCGCCTTCACTCAAGCGCACGGCAGCGTCAAGCAGCGTCATGGCGTATCGTTTGGCGACGGCCCATTCTTGGTCCGTACGCGGCTGTTTTTCTCCTATGCCGGACTTGCTGACTGAGTTCCAAACCCCGTCAGAGGCCGGAGCAATCAATGAAAGCATCAGTTCTTGAATCGTGGCTGACGATTTAAGATTGTCCTTTTGGTCGCGTATGACCGATTTTTGCGAACACGCTGAAAATACCGATAGCGCTATTACGATGAGGGCGAACTTTAAGGTTAAGAGCATCTGAATGTTGGGTTATTGATAAAAACGTCAGTTGTTTCCCGCGCATCGGTTAATTCCGGGCCGGTCGCCAAATGATGAACATTAATTGATCGCAAAGCAATAGAACAGACCCGCTCCGCCGGTTTTAACCAGATTTTCCTGGCCGCAGCCTTTGCTGGCATGCGCCGAATTCCAGGACGTATTGCCGCCGCCGGTACGATCGAAATGGCCTACTTGAGCCGAACCGTCTTCAGCGCTGCTGGTGTAATTTTTACAGGTATGGTCGGCTGCATCGGCAAAAGCGGTGCCGTCGGGTTGAGAGCCGGTAAGAATATCGTGCTGGTTGGGCTTGTCCCCGGCACCGTTAACCGTTTCATTTTTCTCAGTGAGCGCTGTGGTCCTGCTCAGATTATTACCGAGTCTTGCGAGCTCCAGCGTGTTGCCATGTAAATGCGCGATGTTTTTAGCTACTTCGGCGCCTTTCGCGTTGTGCCAAGGGCCTGAACCGATACGGTCGCGGGCATTGATTGCGAGCTGACCGTCAGCGGCTTGCGTACTCAAATAGGCGTGCCAGGTCTTATTGACGCTTCCGGCGGCTTCCGCCAGCTTTTGGCAATGCGCATCGGCTCCGGCCAAGCCGCCGAGTTCGGCGCCTTTTCCTATGCCTGTGCTGGTGATAAAAAAGCTCAGCGGTTCTTTGGGTTTCGCATCGGCGGCAGGAATAGGCACCGCTGTCGGAGCGGATACGGGTGCTGCGACGGGCGTCACAGATGCAGGCTGATCGGCGGCTATGGCGATTGAAGAGCTTAACAGCAGCGAACCCAACAGGATTGTATTTTTCATAGTATTTTTCTTTTTAATATTATTAAGTAATAGGCTTGCGGGTCGCGGTTTTGGACCCTCAAGCTGGCGACATACGGCAACATGGCGCTAGAAAATTTGCAGATTCCATGCCATGGGTTTGATCGATCCTTGTCGTCGCAGGAGAAGAACGCCAAGAATGATTTAGATGGTTGTTTCAAAACATCTATTATTTTCGCTTGAACTTTAGCGGGAGCTGGCGGGTTTGAGTTATGGGATACAGCCCGCAGGCCATGTGTTGATTTAAAGGCAGCTATCCAGCAGATGATATTGCGATAGCAGCAGAGTCAGTTAACGCACAGTTAAAAACCAACGGTTGAATTACGTTCGCTTCGTTGCTGATAGGCTGCGCATTGCTCAACAAGTCGGCATGGTCGCGATCTGATAAGTGTCGTATTTTTGCGGCGGCGAAAGCTTGCACAGCCTCCGGTAGTCGACGCCGGCGATGACTCGATCCAAGTCCGCGTGACTTTGTCCAGTGCTCGTTTCTTATGCTGGCTTGGTAATTGCTTTGTCGTTGTGGCGAGCGCTTGCTTTATCAATCACTAACGGAATCAATACATGACGCTGACAACTACTTTTAAGACGCTACATAACAGCCCCGGTAGCACCGCCCGGTTTTCACCGGTTTTATCCCAAGCGATGCTGGGTGCAGTCGGCGTCATGCTAAGCATCTCTGCAAGCGCAGCCCCCAGCATCTATCCCACCGGCACGACACGCTACGATCCGGCCAAGGCTTTCAATTCCTTCGTGCTGTTCACCGGCGGCGACAACATCGCTCACCTGATCGACCTGAACGGCAATTCGGTTCATGAATGGAAAGATGCCGCCAGCCACAGTACGCTGATCGATCCTGCCGTCAACGGCGGTAAACCGGGCCATGTATTCGTGACACTGGAGATGACCGAAGGCATAGGCACAGACCTGGTGCCGGGCCAGGTTAGCAGGAGAGTGTCGAAGACAGTCGGAGAACTGGATTGGGACGGCAAAACCGTTTGGTCGTTCGGCGACAAAGCGCCTGGCGGAGCCGCCCAGCAACACCACGACTGGGCGCGACTGCCGAACGGCAACACCGTTGTGCTGGCCAACCTCGTGCATCCGGTCAAAGGCTTTAAGCAGCCGCAGGTGCTGGACGATGTCGTTTATGAAGTCAACCCGGCCGGGGAGGTGGTCTGGAAATGGATCGCGTCCGAGCATATCAATGAATTCGGCTTCAGCCCGGCCGAACTCAAGCTGGTGCGCAACGCCGCAATTGCCGACTACCTGCATGTCAATAACCTGAAAGTGGTCGGCCCCAATCGCTGGTTTGCTGCCGGCGACAAGCGATTCGATCCCGAAAACCTGCTGTTCGACGCCCGTAACGCCAATTTCATCGCGATCATCGACAAGAAGACCGGCAAGATTGCCTGGAGACTGGGGCCGCACTATAAGGCCGCCAGCGAAGAACAAGCGCAGCCGCGCAATGTGCCGAGGCCGGTCGATCAGATCAGCGCTCAGCACGATGCCCATATTATTCCCGAAGGCCTGCCCGGCGCAGGTAATTTGCTGGTATTCGACAATCAAGGTCTGGCTGGCTACCCAATGGCGGCGGTGCCCAGAACCGGCGGCTCACGGGTGCTGGAAATCGATCCGGTCAAGAGCGAGATCGTTTGGCAGTACACCGGCGAAGATTCCGGCGGCCCCGCGTGGTCGTTCCGCAGCACCCATATCAGCGCCGCCCGCCGCTTGCCTAACGGCAATACCTTTATCGATGAAGGCCAGAGCGGCCGCTTGTTCCAGGTCACTCGCGAAGGAGAAATCGTTTGGGAATACGTCAATCCTTATTCCCGTATCGGCAAGGACAAGTTGACCGGCCGGGTGACCGCCAACAACCAACTGTATCGCGGCCAACCGGTGCCGTATGAATGGGTGCCGGCCGGTACGCCGCATGCCGAGAAAGCGGTGGTTCCGCCTGAGTCAAGCCAAGCCGGCATTCCGCCGGGGCCTTGAGCTGCGGCCGAATCATGCATTATCACTGGAGAATTCATATGTTTGGTTTTATTCACGTTCCACGCTTAGCGTTGGCAACCTGCTTGGCGCTGAGCTTCGGTTCCGCATCGGCGGCCGATCTCGATCCCAAGGCTATTTCGATCAAGCTGCCCGATGACATCAAATGGGTCGCCAATCCCAGCGGTTCGGAAACCGCGGTATTGGTCGGCGACCCGTCCAAGCCGGGGCTTTATGTGGTGCTGAACAAATGGAAAGCGCATCACAACAGCAAGCCGCATTCGCATCCGAACGACCGCTTCATCACTGTGATTTCAGGGACTTGGTGGGTTGGCACCGGCAGCGATTATAATCCGGATAATTTGAAACCGATTCCGACGGGCAGTTTTGTCACTCATTACGGCAACGAAGTTCATTACGACGGTGCCAAGGATGGCGATACGATATTGCAGATTGTCGGTATCGGACCGGCTACATCGACTCCGGCGGTATCGACAAAATAACGGATGGGGAGTGTTTAGTTTACCTGAAAGGTTGTTATCAATTATTAATTCATATAGCATCAGGCCTAACGAATTGCCGGAGCGGCGTTATACACCGGCGGTTGAAAATTAATGTACATCTGCTTAGGTGTTTACTTAACGTTGGGCATCCTAAGGAGAGCCATTTGGCAACGAAGACGAAGAAGCAAGCCCCGGTTGTTATTGGGCAGTCGGAAATTGCGCCGGATAAATCCATCGCGCTTCTCAAAAAGCATAGCGAAGCCGGAGGCAAACTTTTATCTGAGCGACCGATCCAAGAGGACGACTACGCCACCTGGGTAATGCTCTGTCGCAACTACCTTGAGAAGGCGTTTGGCAAGAACTCACCTAACGTAACCACAGTCACCAGCGTTGGGCGCTACGGCGCATTTCCGATGGATGCAGGTAATGCGTGGTGGGAGAACCATCGTGCCGAGTCACTACAGACCCAGCTCAGTAAGTTGAGGGGACTCATCGAACTTCTTGAAACCGAGCGAGAGCTTCAAGAGGATCACATCGTTGCTCCTGAACGAGAGGTCTCTGGTCACAGGATCTTTCTCGTTCACGGCCATGATGACTTGGCTTTGCATGAATCTGCCCGTTTTCTTGAGAAGCTTCAACAAGATGTCGTTGTTCTTCGCGAGCAGCCAAATCAAGGTAGAACAATCGTCGAAAAATTCGAAGACTACGCTGATGTTGGTTTCGCTGTTGTGCTCTTAACTCCGGACGACACAGGCGGTCCAAAGGTTGTACCGGTTGATAGATTTCTGCCGAGAGCGAGACAGAATGTTGTCTTTGAACTTGGGTACTTCATTGGACGTCTTGGCAGAAACCGGGTCTGCGCCCTTTATAGATCCGGCGTTGAAATTCCCTCGGACTACGCAGGTGTTTTGTATATCGAACTCGATGATAAAGGTGCGTGGCGGCTTCAGTTAGCAAAAGAATTGCGGGCGGCGGGTCTCCCTGTTGATATGAATGACGCGCTTTGACCGGGATGCCCAACCCATCAATCCACCGGTGCTGCGCGATAAAGCCGCGCAGCACCGGTGGATTCAAACGTTAGTCCAGTAGGGGGCGCATCGCGCCCCATTTACAAATACCAAAACGATCGGGGTAAAGCATTCCGACGGACAATCCATTTCGAGAACCAAAATATCCAGTACGGTTGGGTTCCGAAATGGGGCGCGATGCGCCCCCTACTTAATGGAAGTAGCCTGGATGGAGCTTAAATCAATTCTGATAAGTCCGCTCTCCTGCCCTTATTTTCGTTCGACTTGTGAAACGTCCCTAATCGCCCCTTTAGCAGCCGACGTGGTCATCGCGGCATAAGCCCTGAGCGCGGCGGACACCGTCCTTTTACGGTCGACCGGCTTCCAGGCTTGCGTGCCTTTAGCTTCCATCCCGGCACGGCGTTGTTCCAGTTCTTCCACTGTAACCGCCAAGTGGATACGGCGGTTCGGAATATCGATCTCGATGGTGTCGCCTTCTTCGACCAAGCCAATTGCGCCGCCTTCGGCCGCTTCCGGTGAGGCGTGGCCGATAGAAAGCCCCGAGGTGCCGCCGGAGAAGCGTCCGTCGGTTAGCAAGGCGCAGGCTTTGCCCAGTCCCTTGGACTTCAGATAGCTGGTCGGGTAGAGCATTTCCTGCATGCCCGGCCCGCCCTTGGGGCCTTCGTAACGGATAACCACGACGTCACCGGCGACGATTTCGTCATTCAAAATAGCGGCCACCGCTGCATCCTGACTTTCAAAAATGCGGGCGCGGCCTGTGAACTTGAGTGAGTTGTCGTCCACGCCGGCGGTTTTGACGATGCAGCCGTCCAGCGCAATGTTGCCGTGCAATACGGCCAAGCCGCCGTCCTGCGAATAGGCGTGCGCCTTGTCGCGGATGCAGCCCTCGGCGCGGTCAATGTCCAAGGCCGGGTAGCGCACCGATTGCGAGAAGGCAATGGTGGTTGGGATGCCGCCGGGCGCGGCACGGAAGAATTCTCTGACCGTCTCGTCCCGGCTGCGTTGAATGTCCCACTGGTCCAGTGCCGCAGCCATGCTCGGCGCATGCACAGTCGGCACATCGCGGTTGATGACGCCGGCGCGGTCCAGTTCGCCCAGAATACCCATCACGCCGCCGGCGCGGTGTACATCTTCCATGTGGTATTTCTGGCTGGCCGGAGCCACTTTGGACAGGCAAGGCACGCGGCGCGAAATGGCGTCGATGTCGGCCATGGTGAAATCCACGCCGGCCTCATGGGCGGCGGCCAACAGGTGCAGTACGGTGTTGGTGGAACCGCCCATCGCAACATCCAGGCTCATCGCGTTTTGGAAGGCGTCGAAAGTGGCGATGGAACGCGGCAGCACAGAGGCGTCGTCCTGTTCGTAATAGCGTTTGCTCAGCTCGACGATGGTGCGCCCGGCACGCAGGAACAGCTGTTTTCTATCGGTATGGGTAGCGACGATGGAGCCGTTGCCCGGCAACGATAGGCCTAGCGCTTCGGTCAGGCAATTCATCGAGTTGGCCGTGAACATGCCTGAGCAGGAACCGCAAGTCGGACAGGCGGAGCGTTCCACGGCGGCGACCTGTTCGTCGCTGATCCTGTCGTCGGCAGCTTCCACCATCGCGTCGACCAGATCCAGGGCGCGGGTTTGTCCGTTCCAGACCACTTTTCCGGCTTCCATCGGACCGCCGGACACGAAGATAGCCGGAATATTCAGGCGCAGTGCGGCCATCAGCATACCAGGGGTGATCTTGTCGCAGTTGGAGATGCACACCAGCGCGTCGGCACAGTGGGCATTGACCATGTATTCCACGCTATCGGCGATCAGGTCGCGGCTGGGCAGCGAATACAACATCCCGTCGTGGCCCATGGCGATGCCGTCGTCCACGGCGATGGTGTTGAATTCCTTGGCCACGCCGCCGGCTTTTTCGATTTCGCGGGCCACCAGTTGCCCCATGTCCTTGAGGTGCACATGGCCGGGTACAAACTGGGTAAACGAGTTGGCAATGGCGATGATGGGCTTGGTGAAATCATCCTCTTTCATCCCTGTGGCTCGCCACAGCGCCCTTGCGCCTGCCATATTGCGGCCGTGGGTGGTAGTGCGGGAACGGTATTGTGGCATGGCGGATCTCGGTAGAATCTTAAAGGAATTGAAGGGGGGTAAAGCCTTGCAATTCTACTTCAATCGCGCACGTAGCGCCACATGGGCCGTGCGATTGAGGGGTTCGACATACCGACTGCGCCGCCTCGGCAATAGCTACGGCATTGCTCTACCTCCTGCATCCTTGCAGCCATCGGCAACTGCTCCGATAGAGGCAGCGCTTCAACAAAAGCTGCTGGAATTCAGCATGACTGGGCCGTGTTACGGAACGGTTACTACCAAAGGCAACATTATCGTACCTTCAGATGCCGTTTTCCCTAATCAAAGCCGACGGGCATGCCTCTTGCTCCGTTCGAAACGTTGCAAGTTAGACCTTCCAGGTTTTTAAAACCTGGAAGGTCTACCTATAGGCATGTTTCTCACCTAATGGCAGATAAGGGACTGTAGGAAGGACGACATCCGCAGATACGTATGTATATCGATGAACGTAGCGCGTGGGAACGAGACAAGAGGCCGGTACTTGCCTGGATACCTAACGCTGTAAGGCGGATTCGCGCTAGCAATCCGCCATGATCGGGATGATCTAAGTCCAGTAGGGGGCGCACCGCGCCCCATTTACAAATACCAAAATGATCGGGTTAAAGCATTCCGACGGACAATCCATTTTCGAGAACCAAAATATCCAGTTTCGAAATGGGGCGCGATGCGCCCCCTACTTAATGGAAGCAGCCTGGATGGAGCTTTGCGAAATCCGAAGTTTCGTAGCCCCAATCATCCCGGATTCCGCTACGCTTCATCCAGACTACTCGTTTAAATCAATTTTATTTCGTTCCACTTGCGAAACGTCCCTAATCGCCCCTTTAGCCGCCGACGTGGTCATGGCGGCATAAGCCCTGAGCGCGACGGACACCGTCCTTTTACGGTCGACCGGCTTCCAGGCTTCGCCTGCAAGCGCAAGCAAAGCTTGCACTCCCATCTCAACAAGTCGTCTTCAACAGGTAGCGATGGACATATCCTCACCCGGATCCCGCAGGCACTTGTGTGTCAGAATGGGCGCTGCGCGCGGGACCGAAGCCATCATAATTTCATTTTTTGAAACCTATGGAACACTTGCCAATTTAGGTGCGATACCGAACAGACCGGGCATGCCTATCCGGTTATAATAAATCGTATGGCCTTGTTTAGCCGCGTAATTTATCCATAAGGGATCGTTAGGAAATTTCAATCCCCTCATTATGTTGTTTTAATGCTCGGACTTAGCGCCTGTACCGCCCAATGGGGCTGCCGCAAGTATTTGCGGTCGAGTGGTTTTTGTCGCTTGTCGGGTAGGGATGCCGATAAAAGCTTTCGAAAAATAGTTTTATAAAGTTATTATCCTTTTATTATAAATGCACAAAGCAGGCGTAAATGGCAACGCCGCCGGACAGCTCAACATCCACATACCTTATGCTATTTAGCTTTCAGATCATGCCATGACAAGAAAAAAAGTGTCTACAACAGCTGCGCCTCAAGCGACCCATAGCAGGTTTCCCATTGTCGGCATCGGCGCATCGGCCGGGGGACTCGCGGCCTTCGAGGCATTCTTCTCCGGCATGCCTCGAAACACCAATCCCGGCATGGCTTTTGTGCTGGTGCAGCATTTGGCTCCCGATCACAAGAGCCTGCTCACTGAAATCATCCAACGCTACACCTCTATGCCGGTTTTCGAAGTTGAGGACGGCGTGATCGTGCAGCCCAACTGCATCTACATTATCCCGCCCAACTGCGATATGGCGTTTCAGAACGGCGCTTTACACTTGCTGGACATCTCCAAGACAGATAATCCGCGCCTGCCCATTGACTTCTTTTTCCGTTCGCTGGCGCAGGATCAGCACGAACGGGCCATCGGCATCATACTCTCCGGCGCAGGCAGCGACGGCAGCCAAGGCGTGCGGCTCATCAAGAGCGAATGCGGCATGGTCATGGCGCAGTCCCCGGAGTCGATCGAGTTCGACAGCATGCCGAGCAGCGCCATCGCAACAGGATTAGTCGACTATGTGCTGCCGGCTGCGGAAATGCCCGCCAAACTGATCGACTACGTCAGCCACGCCTTCGGCAAACTCAGCCGGTTAGGCGCCAGCCTTACGCTCCGGAATCAGACATCGATGAAGAAGATATTCATTCTGTTGCGAAACCAGACCGGGCATGATTTTTCCCAATACAAGCCCAACACGATTAACCGCCGCATCGAACGGCGCATGGCCGTTCACCAGATTGAAGCCATTGACGATTACATCAAATATTTACAGCAGACACCGGTCGAGGTGGAGGCTCTGTTTCTCGATATGTTGATCGGCGTGACCAATTTTTTCCGCGATCCGGCGGCATTTTTGGCGCTGACTGAACAGGTCAATGCCAAGCTTTTTATCAACAAACCCTTAGGCGCCGTAATCCGCGTGTGGGTTCCGGGATGCTCGACCGGAGAGGAGGCCTATTCCATCGCCATTCTTCTGGTGGAAGCCATGGAGGCGCAAAAACTCAGTTACACGGTGCAAATCTTCGCCACCGACATTAACCACCGGGCGATTGTCGCCGCCCGAGCCGGGCTTTATCCTGCGAGCATCTCCGACGACATCTCGCCGGAGCGGCTGGCGCGCTTTTTTACCGCCGAGCCGGACGGCGGCAGCTACCGTATCCACAAAGGCATCCGCGATATGATGGTCTTTTCCGAACATGATCTGATCAAAGACCCCGCTTTTTCAAAACTCGATCTTATTAGTTGCCGCAACCTCATGATTTATCTGGACGCGGCGTTGCAAAAGAAAATCATCCCCCTATTCCACTATTCGCTCAATCAAGGGGGCCTGTTGTTCTTGGGCACTTCCGAAAGCGTAGGCGAGTATGACGACCTTTTTTCCGCACTGGACCGCAAGTCGAAACTCTATCTGCGTAAAGAAAATATTTACGGTCGCCCTCATGGATCCCAAAGACTGTTTATTCCGCCCATGACGGCGATAAACGCGGCGGTTCGACAAAACATCACCCAGAATGCATTTCCTGCGAAACCTCCTTTGCGCGAACTAACCGAACAGATGCTCTTGCAGCATCTCGCCCCTTGTGCCGCGCTGGTCAACAGCAAAGGCGACATCTTCTACCTGCACGGACGCACCGGTATGTACCTGGAGCCTGCCGAGGGTGAAGTAGGCGTCAACAATATCCTGAAAATGTCCAGGGCGGGGCTGCGCTCCCGCCTGACTATTGCCCTGCACAAAGCGGCAACGACCGGGGAGATCATGCATGATAATGCCCTGCGCGTTAAAACCAACGGCCATTTTACCTTGGTCAACCTGAGTATCCGCCCGGTGACCTCAAAATTGACCGGCACGCTTGAGTCGCCTCTCTATTTGGTCATTTTCGAGGAAACGCCCGGCATCAATCCTGAACAGATGCAACTGGCGCTTGCCGACAATAATGCAAGCCGCATCCCGGACGACAATTTGCATCTGATTGCCGAGCTTAGACGGGAACTACAGGCCAAGGAGGACTACCTTTTGTCTACGCATGTAGAACTGGAGTCGTCCAATGAAGAGCTTAAATCCGCCAACGAAGAGATGCAGTCGGTCAACGAAGAATTGCAATCCACCAACGAGGAACTTGAAACCTCCAAGGAAGAATTGCAATCGGTCAACGAAGAACTGTCCACGGTCAACAATGAATTACAAGCCAAGGTGGATATTGCGGCGCAGCTCTCCAGCGACATGAACAACCTGCTGGACGGCTCCGGCATCGCCACCCTCTTTGTCGACAATAACCTGCGCGTCTTGCGCTTCAACCCGCTGGTTACCCAGATTATCAACCTGCTCCAGCGCGACACAAACCGCCCCGTAAACCACATCGTCTCCAACCTGGTCAACTACGACCGCCTGGGAGAGGATATTAACTCGGTCCTGAAAACGCTGATCCCCATAGAAAACCGTGTGCAGGCCAGGGATGACAAGTGGTACACCATGCGCATCCAGCCTTATCGCACGCTGGACAACACGATTGAGGGCGCAGTGATCACCTTTGTCGACATCACCGGGACAAAGCGGATCGAAGATGAGCTGGAGAAAGCCAACAGGCTGCTCCGTTTAGCCGTGGTCGTGCGCGATGCCCACGATGCCATTACCGTACAGGACCTGAGCGGCCGCATTATCGCCTGGAACCCCGGAGCGGTAAGAATGTACGGCTGGAGCGAAGACGAGGCATTGCTGATGAACGCCAGCGACAGAATCCCCGAGGCCCTGCGCAAGAAAGAGTTGGCCAAGATGGTTAACCTTGGCAAAGGTAAAATTATGAAGCCGTACCGTACGCAACGGCTCACAAAAAAGGAGATTATCGTGGAGGTTTGGATAATGGCCACCGCTTTAATCAATGAAACCGGGCAGATGTATGCGGTTGCGACAACGGAACGGGTAAACGAAGCCCATACTTGATTATAAAGAGGCTTCAGCTAACGCAAAAAACGCAGTCATTCCGGCATCCATGCCAGTGACGGCGCTAGCTGAAGCAGCTTACTAATCAGGAACGATTTTTTCAGAATCAACTATCGGACGATCTCAAATGAACAGACGAACTGATAAACACCCCACCGCTGCCGGCCTTTCGTCGGATATGCGCGGCTTAGTGCAGGCAGATCGGGAAACCAGACTACACCGACAGGCCGAAGCGATTCTCCAGGAAAAAACGGGGTATTCGTCGGAACGGCTCAAGTCCCTGTCGCCCGAGGAACAAAAAGAACTTTTTCACGAACTGCATGTGCATCAGATCGAATTGGAGCTGCAGAACGAGGAGCTGCGTCAGGCACAGCAGGCGCTGGAAGTTGAAAAGGCCCGCTACTTCGATCTCTATGATTTGGCGCCGGGGAGTTATTTCACGGTCAGCAAAAAAGATTTGATCCAGCAAGCCAACCTTACCGCAGCCACCTTATTCGGCTTGCCTCGGCGTACATTGCTTACCAAGCTGTTCTCATACTTCGTGCTCAATGAGGACTTAAGCCTTTACTATGCGTTCTGCAAACAGCTCTTTGAATCCAATAAACAACAGGCGATCGAGTTGCGGATGTTGAATAATGAAGGCGCTCAATTCTGGGTGTATCTGGAGGCGATCACCGCGCAGGATGTGGACGGCGCGCTGACCCTCCGTATTACGCTTAGCAATATCACCGAACGTATTCGCCTTGAACAGCAAGACAAGGCACATCTGAGCGAACTCGCCCATGTTACCCGCCTCGGCTTGATGGGGGAAATGGCCTCGGGCATCGCCCATGAAATAAACCAGCCCCTGGCTGCGATTTCCGGCTATACCCAAGCCAGTTTAAACCTTATTAATACTGAAAATCCTGACCAGGCAAAGCTCGCCGATATTCTCGCCAAAACCCAGCAACAGGCGTTAAGGATGGGAAAAGTCATTCACCGGATGAGGAAGTTTATCAAATCTCAGCCGGCACACCGTTCAACCGCCGAGGTTAATCCATTAATCCGCAACTGTATTGATCTGTGCGTTGCTGAATTTAAACCGAACGACATAGAACTGACACTTGAGCTGGAAAACAATCTGCCGTGTTTCTGTGTCGATGCCATACAAATCGAACAAGTCCTGATCAATCTGATCAGAAACGGCGTAGATTCCTTACGGACCTTACCTGCCGGACAGCCGCGCCGACTGACCATCCGCAGTCGGTTAACGCCCAATAACAACATACAAATCGAGGTGGAGGACAATGGCCCCGGAATAAACGAAGACCAAAAACAAAAAATATTAACGCCGTTTTACACCACCAAGGCAGACGGCACGGGCATGGGATTATCCATCAGTCGCTCATTGATCGAAGCCCACGAAGGCGCTTTTCATTTCGATAGCACCTATGGAAAAGGCGCCACTTTTTATTTCACGCTGCCGATAGGGAAAAAGGACATATCGGCAGAGGGTTGTTGCTGATTCAGCAGCGGTTGATTGATGGCTGTCGATATATCAACAGACAGAAGAGATCCTGATGAGCAAGATGCTTCAGCCAACCAACCGTAGAGACGCGATTTATCGGGACTCTAATCGTTGCGCCCGTTCCGGATTTTGGATCAACTGGCTAGCAGACGCGATAGATCGCGTCTCTACACAGGTCGCATTTTTTCCTCGTTCCCACGCGCCGCGTGGGAATGCCGTGTTGGACGCGCTGCGTCCCGTATACACAAGACGCTAGTCGTGACTCACGGCGCAGCGCGTCACTGCCATTAAGTTAAGCGCATCGACGCTTCGTAGGAACGCGCCGCGCCCGCGACATTTGCACAGCGATTGCAGACTTGTCGCTTTTTCATCGCGGGCATGGCCCGCTCCTACACCGCTTAGCTTAATGGCAGTGACGCAGCGCGTGGGAACGAGGGGTAAGTTACTTTCAGCAAAATCCTAAGCTCGAAAAGAAATAATCAGTCAATGCCTCATTCTGGTATATGAATTGCTGTCATTTAGATATTTATGTCTTTGCCGGGGAAACGATAGCTTAAAAAACGGCTAGACCTTTCGGAGCCGGCCCATTACTCAATCGGATCTCCCGAGAAACCATGTGGATCGTTAATATTGCCCTACGCCGCCCTTACACCTTTATTGTGGCGGCGCTGCTCATCCTGTTGTCCACCCCTTATGTATTGCGCAACATGCCGACCGATATATTTCCGGACATCGACATTCCGGTAGTGGCGATGCTGTGGGATTACAAAGGCATGAATGCCAAGGAAATCGCCGATCGCCTTACCGGTTCGGTCGAGCGTTCGATGTCGTTGATCGACGGTATCGAGCATAGCGAATCGGTGTCGTATGCCGGGGCGGCGGTCGTCAAGGTGTTTTTCCATCCGGACACCGACATTCGCACCGCGATTGCGCAAGTGATGTCCAGCAGCAACTCGGTCTACCGCTCGTTGCCGGCCAGCACCGCGCCACCGCAGGTCATACAGTATTCGGCTTCCGATTTGCCGTTGGTGCAATTGGGCATATCGAGCAGCATCGTGCCGGAGACCGAGGTTAATGACCTGACCAATAACATTGTCCGGAACTTCCTTCAGTCCAAACCGGGTGTGGCCTCGACCAATCCGTTCGGCTCCAAGAGCCGACAGGTAACTGTCGATATTGATCCGGCGGCATTGCTTGCCCGCGGACTCACTCCCGCCGACCTGGTCGATGCGATGGCTGTGCAGAACCTGATTTTGCCGACCGGAACGATCAAGGTCGGTTCGACGGAATACGATGTTACCCTGAACGGCGCGATTGCCGCGATTCCCCGCATCGGCGACATTCCGGTGCGCACGGTCAACGGCGCGACCACGCTGATTCGCGACGTCGCCAATGTGCGCGACGGCTCGGCGCCGCAAACCACCATCGCACGCCAGAACGGCGAACGCGGCATTCTTACTTCCATTTTTAAACGAGGTAAGGTATCGACGCTGGACGTCGTCGATCACGTCAAGCAGGTCATCCCCAAAATGCTGGCGCAGATGCCCGAAGGCATCAATATGAAACTGATGTTCGACCAGTCGCTGTTCGTCAAGGCGGCAATCGGCAACGTGATCCACGAGGGCTTGATCGCAGCCGGATTGACCGCCGCGATGATACTGCTGTTCCTCGGCAACTGGCGAAGCACCTGCATCATCGCGGTGTCGATCCCGCTATCAATCATGTGCTCGCTGATTCTGCTGTACCTGATCGGCGAAACCATCAACCTGATGACAATGGGCGGATTGGCGCTGGCCGTGGGCGTATTGGTCGACGATGCGACCGTCGAAATCGAAAATATCGAGCGGCAAATGTTGATGGGCAAAAATCCGCGCCAGGCTATTCTCGACGGCGCTGCGGAAATCGCGATGCCGGCGTTCGTGTCGACCTTGTGTATTTGCATCGTGTTCGTGCCGATGTTCTTCTTGACCGGCGTTGCGCACAGCCTGTTCGTGCCGATGGCCGAGGCGGTGGTGTTCGCGATGCTGGCGTCCTATCTGCTGTCGCGTACATTGGTGCCGACGCTGGTGATGTATATGATGGCCGGTCATCATGGCCGCAAGCACCAGCCGCCGTCCAACGCCATTGCGCGCATGTTCAAGCAGACCCACCATGCCTTTGAGCATGGCTTCGATGTTTTCCGGGAGCAGTATGTGGTGCTGTTGAGCCATTTGCTTAATCATCGCTTGCGCTACGGTTCCGCGTTTTTGGGCTTTTGCCTGTTGTCGCTGACGTTGGTGCCGCTGCTCGGGCAGGATTTGTTTCCGTCGGTCGATGCGGGCCAAATCAGGCTGCATGTTCGCGCGCCGTCGGGGACGCGGATAGAAGAGATGCCCAGCCAAATAGACGCGGTGGAAAAAGCGATCCGCGCGCGCATTCCGGCTGATGAACTGGGCGATGTGCTGGATATTATCGGCGGCCCCTACAGTACCCGTAACACGCTGTTCGGCAACTCAGGCACGGTCGAAACCGCCGACACCGAAATCATGATTTCCTTGCGTCCGGGCGATCACGCGCCGAGCGTCGACTATATCAAGGATTTGCGCGCCGAATTGCCGCGCCGTTTCCCCGGACTCGAATTCTTTTTCCAGCCCGCCGACCAGGTCAGTCAAACGCTGAACTTCGGCATTCCGGCGCCTATCGACATCCAGTTTGTCGGCGGCAAACCGGAAGAGATCATGCCGTTGGTCGTTGAACTGAATAACCGGCTGCGACAAATTCCAGGCATCGTCGATGCGCATATCTACCAACGCACCAACCGGCCCTCGCTGGATCTGGAGATGAACCGCTCGCAGTTGCAACATCTGGGACTGTCGGCCCGCGACGTCGCGCAAAACCTGCTGCTAACCCTGAGCGGCAGTATGCAAACAGCGCCGACCTATTGGTTGAATCCCAACAATGGCAATACGGTCAACATCGGCGTGATGGGCAACCCGCTCGATCTCGACAGCATCGAAGCGCTGATGCGGACGCCGGTGGGCGGCGACAATGATCGCCAGCCGCAACTGCTGGGCAATCTGGTGACGATGAAGCGTTCGGTGCAACCGGCGGCCGTGACTCACTTCAATTCGAATAACGTTTTTAATATTTACGCGAATGTCGAGGGCCGGGACTTGGGTTCGGTCAGCGTCGAAATTGATCGTTTGATTGAAGACAGCCGGGCCAAGTTGCCGCGCGGCGTTGAACTGGCGGTGCGCGGGCAGATCCAGACCCTCAACAGTTCGTTTATCGGACTTGCGACCGGATTGGCCGTGGCTATCGTATTGCTGTACTTGTTGCTGGTGGTCAATTTCCAATCCTGGCTCGATCCGATGATTATCGTCAGCGCGCTGCCGGCGGCACTGGCCGGGATCGCCTGGACCCTGTTCCTGACCGGAACCACATTGAGCATTCCCGCCTTGACCGGCAGCATCATGTCGATGGGCGTGGTCACCGCCAACAGCATTTTGGTGGTTTCGTTCGCCCGCACCCGGCTGGCCGACGGCGTGCCGCCGGTGACCGCAGCGCTGGAAGCCGGAACCACCCGCTTGCGGCCGGTCATGATGACCGCTTTTGCGATGATCGTCGGCATGCTGCCGATGGCCGTCGGTTGGGGCGAGGGCGCCGAACAGAACGCGCCGCTGGGCCGTGCGGTCATCGGCGGGCTGGCATTCGCCACGGTGTCCACGTTGCTGTTTGTGCCGATCGTCTTCGCTGGCGCGCATCGCTGGCTTGAGCATCGCCATTCGACTCGACCTATCCTTATCACTGAATGAAACCGTCATGAGTAATTATCAAAATCCTGTGTTTGCTTTGCCTTCCCATCCGCAACGGACGCTGATTATCGTCAGGCGATCCGGCTTCGGGCTGTTGCTGTTTTTACTGCTGGCCGGCGGCTTACGGCTGGCGATTAATCGGAGCGAGGCCGAGAGCTTGCGGCAGCGCACCGAGGCCAGTCTGTCGCGTAGCGTTATTGCAGCGCATTCCAAGCCGGGCGAAAAGTCGCGCAAGATCACCTTGCCTGCCGGTTTGCGCGGCAACACCGAAACCCAACTCTATGCCCGCAGCAACGGTTACCTGAGCGCCTGGTACAAGACCATCGGCGATCAAGTCAAGAAAGGCGAGCTGTTGGCCGTGATTGATGTCCCCGAATTGGAGCAGGAACTGGCCCAGGCGCATGCCGCGGCGGCACAGATCAAAGTCCGTCTGGAATTGGCGCGCTCGACGTTGAAGCGATGGACGCTGCTGAAAGATACCGACAGCGTGGTTCAACAGGAATTCGATGAAAAACGCAGCGCCGTTTTGCAGGCGGAAGCCGACTTGGCGGCCGCCCAAGTCAACGTCAAGCGGCTTGAAAAAGTTGAAGACTATCGCCGCATCGTCGCGCCGTTTTCCGGAGTTATTACGCGTCGGAGCGTCGATGTCGGCAGCCTGATCAACGCGGGCAGCCAGGAGTTGTTCGCGCTGACGCAAACCGATCCGCTCCGCCTGACCGTCTGGGTGCCTCAAGCTTACGCGGACGATGTCAAAGTAGGGCAGGACGTGGCGGTGCGCCCTGCCGATGCGCAAGGCAAGCCCGTCTCCGCCCGTGTCGAGCATGTTGCAGGCGCCCTGGACCCGGTCAATCGTTCGCGCCAAGTGGATATTGCGCTGCCCAATAAAGACGGGAAATTATTGCCCGGCTCCTATGTGGAAATCGCTATCAACGTGGTCGGCAGCAAAGCCAGTCCGTTGGTTGTGCCTGCCAATGTGTTGGTTGTCGATCAGTCGGGCACGCACGTCGTTGTTGTCGATGGCGAAAAACGCATCGAGTTGCGTCCGGTACAGTTGGGCCGCGACTTCGGGCGCGAAGTCGAAATTTTGGAAGGCGTGGAGGCCAGCGATGTGCTGGTCGCCAGTCCGTCGGATTTGTTGGTTGAGGGCGAGACGGTTAGCGTGGTGGAAGCGCAGAAAAAACCGGACGACAAAGCTAAGGAAAAGAGCGTTGCCAAATTATGATCGATGTTATGGATTGTCCACGAAAAACACGAAAAGCACGAAAAAAAACAGCCGGGACGACCTTTATCCTTATGCGTAGGGCGCGCCGTGCGCGCCTTGGGATGGATTGTAAGGCGCGCACGGCACGCCCTACGGCAGGATATGCACGGTAAACACAAATAAAAGGAAATAATCCGTTTAAATCCGTCCTATCAGTATTACCTCTGCAACTGCTCCGATAGAAACAGCGCCCCAACAAAAGCTGTTGGATTTTCAGCATAACTACAGAATAAGCCAATCGCTTCTTGCCACTTAAAGCAACCGTATCGCGCGTTCAGCAGCGCTTTTCCCTGACCAACGCCGGCTGGTATGCCTCTTGCAATACACCTGACTGGTTCTAATCATTTCCACTATCTACAAACCCAAGGAGGGTTCATGCATAAAACGATATACACCGCTGTTAGCTTGGCGGTCGCATTGAGCGGGGCCGGATGCAGTACTTTGCAAACGCAGGGCTTGCAGGCGGCGTCTGAGGCTTCGGACGCCGACAACATCAAATCCATCGAATTTTCAGGCGCCGGACGCTGGTACCAGTTCGGTCAAGCGCCGAATCCGGATTTGTCCTGGCCGCAGTTCGATGTGAAAAACTTTATCGCCGACATCAATTACGACACCGCCAGTGCGCGGGTCCAGATCACCCGCAGCCAGACCGTGGAGCCCGGTCGCGTGCGCCCTGCGCCGGTTGAGCAAAAGGTCGATCAATACGTCAGCGGCAGCGCCGCCTGGAACGTGGCCGCTACCGGTAACGCGGCTCCAGCGCCGACCGCGCAACCGGCTGCCGTTGAAGAGCGCCTGGCGGAAATCTGGGCAAGCCCGCAAGGCTTCCTGAAAGCGGCGCAAGCCAACAACGCCGTTTCGAAGGCTGTCGAGAGCGGCACCGAAGTATCGTTCAGCATAGCCGACAAGTATCGCTATGTCGGCACCATCAACGCCAGCAACCAGGTCGAACGGGTGCAGACCTGGATCGATAACCCGGTGCTCGGCGACACGCTGGTCGAAACTCAATACACCGATTACAAAGACTTCGGCGGCGTCCAATTCCCCGCTCACATCGTCCGCAGCCAAGGCGGCTATCCGGTGCTGGACATCAAGGTCTCGGCAGTTAAAGCGAACCCGGCGGTTGACATCGCAGTACCTCAGCAAGTCGCCAAGGCTCCCGTTGTGGTCGTGACCCCCAACAAGCTGGCCGACGGCGTTTACTACCTGACCGGCGGCAGCCATCACAGCGTCGCCATCGATCAGCGCGACCACATTGTGCTGGTCGAAGCGCCGCAAAATGAAGAGCGTTCGCAGGCTGTCATCAATAAACTCAAGGAGATCATTCCGAACAAGCCGATCAAATACTTGGTCAACACCCACGCCCATTTCGACCACGCAGGCGGTTTGCGCACGTTTGTCGATGAAGGCTCGATCATCGTCACAGAACAAGCGAACCAACCTTATTATGAAAAAATTTGGGCAGCGCCGCACGCCATCAATCCCGACCGTCTGGCCAAGTCGCTTAAGCCCGCGCAGTTCGAGAGCTTTACCGGCAAACACGTACTCTCGGACGGCAAGCGTACTATCGAACTCCACTCTATCGCCGGTAGCGGTCACAACGATGCGTTCTTGCTGGTCTATCTGCCGAAAGAGAAAATTCTGGTCGAAGCCGACGCCTATACACCGACCGCAGCTAATGTGCCGCCGCCGGCCAAGCCTAATCCCTATTCAGTGAATCTTTACCAAAATATCCAAAAGCTGAAACTGGATGTCGGTCAGATTGCTGCCTTGCACGGTCCGCGCGTGGTCACGCTGGCCGATCTGCGTACTGCCATTGGCCAACCTGTAGCGGTCAAATAACCGGTCCGACCCGGATCAGGGTAAAAGTGCAATGCTTTTGCCTTGATCTATTTTTGCCGGCCTCGCCGGCAGCCAAAAATAGAACGCTGATGATTATGATTGACACAGATTTTTAATACTCCGCGTTTATCATAATGATCAGCGTTCCATTGTATTTTCATGCATATATTGATCCCGGCAGATCAGCTCTTGCGCAACCGTTGCCGATTTTTACGCAATTAAGCGTGACACGAGAATAAAAAACAGACAAAAAACAATAATATGAAATTTGGTATAAACATTGCTGAATTTGAAATGCCTATTTAAATTACAAATTTCAATTATAATTAATGCGTCTGTTTGAACCCATTTATCTGCATGTCCGACCTTAAAACCAAGCCGGAAAAAACCCGCACCCGACTGCTAATCGCAGCCAGCCGCATCTTTGCCGAGAAAGGCTTTCAGGAGGCGACGATAGCCGAAATCTGCGGGCAGGCGAACGCCAATATCGCCTCGGTCAATTATCATTTCCGCGACAAGGAAACCCTCTACCTGGAATCCTGGCGCTTTGCGTTTAACCGGGAACTTGAGTTGTATCCGCCCGACGGCGGTTTGATGAACGACGCCCCGGCCGAATGCCGATTAGCCGAGCGGATTAAATCCCTGATCCGGCGTATCGGCGACGAAAACTCCTATTCGTTTGCGATTATTCATAAGGAAATGGCCCAGCCCACCCGGCTGCTGGCCGATATTCTGGAAAAAGAGATTAATCCGCAGCGCTTGCAAATGTTGTTGTTGCTGAAAGAATGCCTGGGACAGGCGGCCACCGAGCAACAAATCCAATACTGCCATGCCAGTATCATGGGCCAATGTTTTCAGCTGCTGCGTTTAAAGCACATGCAAAATGCCCGATCATTTCACAACTATCCCGTCGACTTAAGCGACACCAACGCCTTTGCCGAACATGTCGTGCAATTCTCGCTGGCCGGTATTCAGGCTATCCGCTCCCAAACCCTTAATTAAAAAACGTTCGCATGAGTCAAGACAATCGCCACGAATTACTCCCGCTCATCAACCGGCATCGGTTTTTGTTGCCCGGCGCGGTGATCGTGCTGGCGCTTATCGCCGCCGGCTTTTATTTTCAGCATGCATCGTCTCCCACTGCAAAATCCGCTGCCAAGGGCGGCAAACGCGGCCATAACGATGACGCGCCGGCGGTGGTGGCGATAGAAACCGCAGGCAAAGCCGATTTCCCGGTGTACCTGAACGGCTTGGGCACGGTAACCGCATTGCGCACCGTGACCGTGAAGCCTCGCGTCGACGGCGAGCTGGTGAAGGTATCGTTCAACGAAGGCCAGATGCTCAAGGAAGGCGATTTGCTGGCCGAAATCGATCCGCGCCCGTTCCAGATCCAGTTGCAGCTGGCTGAAGGCCAGTTGCTGCGCGATGAGGCGCTGCTGAAAAATGCCCAAATAGACCGTGATCGTTATCAGACGCTGTTGGAGCAGGATTCGATTTCCGCCCAACAAACCGTGACTCAGGAAGCCCAAGTCAAGCAGTACCGCGGCATTGTCGAAATGGATAAAGCCCAGGTCAATAACGCCAAACTCCAGCTCAGCTATGCGCGGTTGACCGCGCCGATTTCCGGGCGGGCCGGGTTGCGCCAGATCGACCAGGGCAATATCGTTCATGCCAATGATGCTAACGGCTTGGTGGTGATTACCCAGCTCCAGCCGATCAGCGTGGTATTCACCCTGCCCGAAGATAAGGTGCAAGCGGTGGTGCAACGCTGGCGGACCAACGAACCGGTTCGCATTGAGGCTTACGACCGGGCCGGTAAAATCAAGCTGGCCGACGGCAAATTGCTGGCGCTCGATAACCAGATCGATGCCAGCACCGGCACGCTGAAACTGAAAGCGCAATTCGATAATAACGAGCGCATGCTGTTCGCCAATCAGTTCGTCAATATCAAAATGCACCTGAATACCTTGCCCGGCGTGACCCTGGTTTCCAGCGCCGCGATTCAGCATGATACTCAGGGCCCGTTTGTCTACGTGGTCGGCAAGGAAAAAACCGCACAGGTACGGCGCATCGCCTTGGGGCCGACCGAAGCGGATAAGGTTGCGGTGCTCAGCGGCCTTGCCGCCGGCGAAGCGGTGGTGGTGGAAGGCGTCGACAGATTGCGCGAAGGCAGTCAGGTCGATGTGGCCCAAAAAGACGGGCTTGCGGTGGCGGCCGATCCTAATGTACAGGCCAAGCCCGAAGGCAAATCGCGTAACAAAGAGCGGCGTCCTTGATTATGAATACCGGCCCTCGTTCCCACGGGCTCCGTGGGAATGCAGTCAAGGCGCGCCGCGCCGCGAATCACGATCAGCGTCTGGCGTTACGGGACGCAGCGCCTTCGCGCGGGACAGGGATTGCATCCCCGTTCCTACCGTTTTCGATAACTACTGCCATATCTTCATCCTCCAAACGTTTCGGACGGGGTTGCAAACCCCGTCCAGCCACAAGTTTGAAAATGACAATTTGTCCACGAAAAGCACGAAAGACACGAAAAGGAATCAAAATGTCGCATTGCTCGATGCCCTCGTTCCCACGGGCTCCGTGGGAATGCAGTCAAGGCGCGCCGCGCCGCGCCGCGAATCACGATCAGCGTCTGGCGTTACGGGACGCAGCGCCTTCGCGCGGGACGGGGATTGCATCCCCGTTCCTACCGTTTTCGATAACTACTGCCATATCTTCATCCTCCAAACGTTTCGGACGGGGTTGCAAACCCCGTCCAGCCACAGGGAACGAAGAAACTGAATATGACTACAGCAAATCCTAATCTGCCGAATTTCAATCCGTCCCGGCTGTTCATCCTGCGCCCGGTGGCGACCTCGCTGCTGATGGTCGCGATGTTGCTGGTCGGCATCCTGGCTTACCGGATGTTGCCGGTGTCGGCGCTGCCGCAAGTCGATTATCCGACCTTGCAAGTCGTCACTTTATATCCGGGCGCGAGTCCCGAGGTGATGACCTCGGTAGTCACCGCGCCGCTTGAACGCCAGTTCGGCCAGATGCCCGGATTGACCCAGATGTCGTCGACCAGCTCCGGCGGCGCGTCGGTGATTACTCTGCAATTCAATCTGAACCTGGATTTGGACATCGCCGAACAAACCGTGCAGGCGGCGATTAATGCCGCCAGCAATTTCCTGCCCAACGATTTGCCGCAAGCGCCGATTTACAGCAAGGTTAATCCGGCCGACACGCCGATCATGACTTTGGCGGTCAGCTCCAAAGCCTTGCCGCTATTCAAGGTCGAAGATCTGGTAGATACCCGCTTGGCGCAGAAAATCGCCCAGCTGTCCGGCGTAGGTATGGTCAACATCAGCGGCGGCCAGCGGCCTGCGGTGCGGATTCAGGCCAACCACAAAGCGCTGGCCGCTTACGGCATCAGCCTCGAAGACGTGCGTAGCGCAATCGCCGCCGCCAACGTCAATCAGCCCAAAGGCATGTTCAACGGGCCGATGCGTTCGGCGATTATCGACAGCAACGACCAATTGCGTTCGGCGGACGAATACCGCGACTTGGTGGTCGCTTACCGCAACGCTGCGCCGGTGCGGCTGTCCGAAGTCGCCGAAGTGATCGACGGCGCGGAAAACGTCCGGCTGGCGGCTTGGGCGAACAAAGAGGCGGCGGTGATCGTCAATATCCAGCGCCAGCCCGGCGCGAACGTGATCGAGGTGGTCGACCGCATCAAGGAACTGCTGCCGAAATTGCAGGCCTCGTTGCCGCTGAGCGTCGAAGTGCTGCCATTGACCGATCGCACCGTAACTATCCGCGCTTCGGTGCATGATGTGCAGTTCGAACTATTGCTGGCGGTGGCGCTGGTGGTGATGGTGATGTTCCTGTTCCTGCGCAACGTCCCGGCAACGATCATTCCGGGCGTCGCGGTGCCGCTGTCGTTGGTCGGCACCTTTGCGGTGATGTACCTGGCCGAATTCAGCATCAACAACCTGACTTTGATGGCGCTGACCATCGCCACCGGCTTCGTGGTCGACGACGCAATCGTGGTCATCGAAAACATAAGCCGCTATATCGAGCGCGGCGAATCGCCGTTAAAAGCGGCGCTGAAAGGCTCCGAACAAATCGGTTTTACCATTATTTCGCTGACCTTTTCGCTGATTGCGGTGCTGATTCCGTTGCTGTTCATGGGCGACGTGGTCGGCCGCCTGTTCAGGGAGTTCGCGATCACGCTGGCGGTGGCGATCCTGATTTCCGCGATCGTATCGCTGACGCTGACGCCGATGATGTGCGCCAAACTGCTGCACTCGCAGCCTGAACATGCCGAAAAGCCCGACGACTGGTTCGACAAGCTGATTGCCGCGTACGGCCGCAGCCTGGAATGGGTCATGCAGCGCCAAGCGCTGACCATGTCGGTGTTTTTTGCCACCGCCGCGTTGACCGTGGCGCTGTATATCTTCATCCCGAAGGGCTTTTTCCCGGTACAGGATACCGGCATCATCCAGGGTTTTTCCGAAGCGCCGCAAAATGTGTCGTTTTCGGCGATGGCCGAGCATCAGCAAAAGTTGGCCGCGCTGCTGCTTGAGGACCCGGCTATAGAAAGCTTGTCGTCGTTCATCGGCGTCGACGGCATCAATACCACGCCTAACGCGGGACGCTTCCTGATCAACCTTAAACCGCTGGACCAACGCAAGCTAAGCGCAACCGAAATCATAGCCCGGCTGAAACCCAAACTGGCGGTGCTGGCCGGCGTTACGCTGTATTTGCAGCCGGTGCAGGATCTGACCATGGAGAACCGGGTCAGCCGCACCCAGTATCAGTTCACGCTGGAAACGTCGGATATCGATGAGTTGAACCGTTGGACGCATAAGTTGGTCGACGCGCTAGGCGCTCAGCCGGAGCTCAGCGATGTCGCCAGCGACGTGCAGGATCAGGGTCGGCAAGTCTACGTCAATATCGACCGCAGCACCGCCAGCCGTCTCGGCGTCAGCACCGCCGCGGTGGACAATACCTTGTACAACGCCTACGGGCAACGGCTGGTATCGACTATTTTCACCCAGTCCAACCAGTACCGGGTGGTGCTCGAAGTCGATCCGTCCGAGCAAACTTCGCCGGAAGCGCTGAACGATTTACGGATTCCTTCCAGCAACGGCGCGCAGGTGCCGCTGTCGGCGATAGCCGACCTATCGGAACGGCCGACGCCGTTGTCGATCAACCACCTCGACCAGTTCCCGGTCGCGACGCTGTCGTTTAACCTGGCTCCGGGCGCGGCGCTCGGCGATGCGGTAACGGCTATCGACCGTGTTAAACAGGACATCGGCTTGCCGCTAAGCATTCGCACCAGCTACCAAGGCGCGGCGCTGGCGTTTCAAGCCTCGCTGGGCAATACCTTGTGGTTGATCCTGGCCGCCATCGTCACCGTTTATATCGTGCTCGGCGTGCTGTACGAAAGCTATATCCATCCGCTCACCATCCTGTCGACGCTGCCGTCCGCCGGAGTCGGCGCGCTGCTGGCCTTGATCGTGTCCGGCGGCGACCTGGGCATCATCGGCATTATCGGCATTATTCTGTTGATCGGCATCGTCAAGAAGAACGCGATCATGATGATCGATTTTGCGCTGGATGCCGAGCGCAAGCAGGGCATGTCGCCGGAAGATGCGATTTTCCAAGCCTGCCTGCTGCGCTTTAGGCCGATCCTGATGACCACGATGGCGGCGTTGCTCGGCGCCCTGCCGCTGATGCTGGGCAGCGGCGTCGGCTCGGAGCTGCGCCATCCGCTGGGCATTACGATGGTCGGCGGCTTGCTGCTCAGCCAGTTATTGACGCTGTATACCACGCCGGTGATTTATTTATGGATGGACAGTCTGGCCCGGCGCGCGAACGGCTGGCTGAACCTGAATCCGGCTGAAAGCGACGGCACTTTGCGATGAGTTTAAGAACCGCAATTTGTCCACGAAAAGCACGCAAAGTCCTATTTGCCTCGTTCCCACGCGCTGCGTCCTGCTTCGAGATACTTCAATGCCGGTCGGGGTTTGCAACCCCGACCGAAACGTTTCAAGGACTCAATAGATTACGAAACGTGAGTGACGGGGTTGCAAACCCCGTCACGCTCAGAGGTGTCTTTCGTGGACAAGTCCAATGCCGGTCGGGGAGGGGTATCGTTCCCACGCTCCGGCGTGGGAATGCAGGCGTAGACGCTCCAGCGTCCCGGAACTTGTGTGGGGCAAATGTTTTTGGCGACGAGTCGGTGTTTCGCAACGCTGGAGCGTTGCGGACTGAATTCCCACGCCGGAGCGTGGGAACTATGCATAGATATATTGTGGAATTTTTCGTGCTAAGCGTGTCTTTCACGGACAAAAAACTATGAACCTGTCGGCACTGTTCATTTACCGGCCGGTCGCCACCAGTCTGCTGACCTTGGCTATCGTCTTGGCCGGTATTCTGGCTTTTTTCAATTTGCCGGTATCGTCATTGCCGCAGGTGGACTTTCCGACTATCAATGTCCAAGCCCAGTTGCCCGGAGCCAGCTCCGAAACCATGGCGGCGACGGTCGCCACGCCGTTGGAGCGGGCCTTGGGACGCATCGCCGGCATTACCGAAATGACTTCCAGCAGCTCGCAAGGCTCTACCCAGATTACCCTGCAATTCGACTTGGACCGCGACATCAACGGCGCGGCCCGGGATGTACAGGCGGCGATCAATGCCGCCGCCAGCCTGTTGCCCAGCGGCATGCCGAACCGTCCGAGTTACCGGCGTGACAACCCGTCCGATTCGCCGATCCTGATATTGGCGCTGACTTCAGACAGCCTCAGCCGCGGCCAGATGTACGACGCCGCCTCGACCATCCTGGCGCAGAAAATATCGCAGATTCCCGGCATCGGCCAAGTGCAGCTCGGCGGCGCGGCGCTACCGGCGGTGCGGGTCGAACTGAACCCCAACGCGCTGACCAAATACGGCATCGGCCTGGAGGATGTCAGAAATACCATCACTCAAACCAACATCACCCGCCCGAAAGGCGTGCTGGAAAACGGCGAGCAACGCTGGCAAATCCAGGCCAACGACCAGGCGCGCAAAGCCGCGGATTACCTGCCTCTGATCGTCAGCTACCGCAACGGCGCGCCGGTCAGGATCGCCGATCTCGGCGAGGTGGTCGATTCGATCGAGGACTTGCGCAATACCGGCTTGAAAAACGGCAAACCTTCGGTGCTGCTTATTCTCAGGAAGCAGCCGCTGGCCAACGTGATTCAAACCGTCGATCAGGTTAAGGCGGTGTTGCCGCAATTGCGCGCTTCCATTCCCAGCGCCATCGACTTGTCGGTGGTTGTCGACCGTTCGTTGTCCATCCGGGCTTCGATTACCGAAGTCGAGCGCAGTCTGTTGCTGGCGATAGTGCTGGTCATTTTGGTGGTGTTGGTGTTCTTGCGCGATGTGCGCTCGACGCTGGTGCCGATTATTGCAGTGCCGGCGTCCTTGCTCGGCGCTTGCGCGGCCATGTATTTTTTTAACTACAGCCTGAATAACCTGACCTTGATGGCGCTGACCATTTCCACCGGTTTTGTGGTCGACGACGCGATCGTGGTATTGGAAAACACCAGCCGCCATATTGAAAAAGGCGTGGCCCCGTTCAAGGCTGCGCTGCTGGCCGCGAAGGAAGTCGGCTTTACGGTGTTGGCGATGAGCGTGTCGCTGGTCGCGGTATTCCTGCCGATTTTGTTGATGGGCGGCGTGGTCGGCCGTATGTTCAGGGAGTTTGCGGTAACGCTGTCGGCGGCGGTACTGGTGTCGTTGCTGGTGTCGCTGACCGTCACGCCGATGCTGTGCGCGCGTTGGGTGGGCCGGGAAAGTCCGCAGCATGGCCGGCTCTATCAGGGCATAGGCCGGACTTTCGATCGGGTACAGGCGGCTTACGAACGTTCGCTGCGCTGGGCGTTGCACCACGGCCGCATCATGATGCTGATTTTGCTCGGCACTATCGGCTTGAATGTTTATCTGTACACTATTATCGATAAAGGTTTTTTTCCGAGCCAGGACGGCGGCAGATTGTTGGGCGAGGTTCAAGCCGACCAAGGCTCTTCTTTTTGGGCCTTACAGAAAAAGTTCTTCCAATTTACCGAGCTGTTGCGGCAAGACCCCGCGGTCGATACCGTGGCCGGGATTGTCGGGAGCCAACAGAGCGGTAATAGCGCCCGAGTCTTCGTGGTGCTGAAACCGCATGAGCAACGGGAACCCATTGAAGAAGTGATGGGCCGTTTGCGCGACAAGGTCAAGCGTATTCCCGGCGCGGAGCTGCATCTGTCCGCCGCGCAAGAACTGCGTATCGGCGGTCGGCCCTCGCTAGGCTCGTTCGACTACGCTTTGCAATCCGACGATCTGGAACTGCTTCGGCAATGGATGCCGAAAGTGGTCGCCGCGCTGTCCAAGCTGCCGGAACTTAGCGACGTGAGTTCTAACCAGCAAGACAAAGGCCAGCAGATCGGCTTGGTGGTCAACCGTGATATGGCGTCGCGTTACGGCGTTAGCCAAGCCATGATTGACGCCAGTCTCAACGACGCTTTCGGCCAACGCCAGGTGTCGGTGATCTACAACCCGCTTAACCAGTACCGGGTGGTGATGGAACTGGCCCCCGAATATTGGCAAAGCCCGGAAGCCCTGCAACAGGTTTATATCAGCGTGCCCGGCAAGCGCCTGCCGTCCGGCGAACAACCGGGCGCAGTGCAGGTGCCGTTGTCGGCGCTGGCGAGTTTCGCGCCGACCAACACGCAGTTGTCGGTCAACCATCAAGGCCAGTTCGCCGCCGCCACGCTGTCGTTTAATCTTAAGCCCGGCGTCTCGCTATCCACCGCTACCGAACTGATCGAAAAAACCATGCGCGACATCGGCGTGCCGAATGCTATTCAAGGCAGCTTCCAGGGCTCGGCCAAAGCCTTCAAGGAATCGTTGCGGAACCAGCCGTTTTTGATATTGGCCGCTTTGCTGAGCATTTACATCGTGTTGGGCGTTCTCTACGAGAGCTATATCCATCCGCTGACTATTCTGTCCACGCTGCCGTCGGCCGGGGTCGGCGCGTTATTGGCGCTGATGGCTTGCGGTTCCGAATTCAGCGTCATCGCGCTGATCGGCGTGATTTTGCTGATCGGCATCGTTAAAAAGAACGCGATCATGATGATCGATTTTGCGTTGTTTGCCGAACGCGAGCACGGCCTGGATTCGCGCGAAGCGATTTTTCAAGCCTGTTTGCTGCGTTTTAGGCCGATCATGATGACCACGCTGGCCGCGCTGTTCGGTGCGTTGCCGCTGGCCTTGGGCAGCGGTTACGGCGCGGAACTGCGCCAGCCGCTGGGTATTTCGATTGTCGGCGGGCTGGTTTTCAGCCAGATGTTGACCTTGTATACGACGCCGGTGGTTTATCTTTACCTGGATCGTTTCCGGCTGTGGTTTGGCGGCCGCTTCCGAAGCGGACAAAATCTTTCAATACAATGAAAGAACAAGTTTTTTATTCACCGCGAAGACACGAAGAACACGAAGAAAAAATAAACTTTTTGATCGTTTTTTGATCATTCCCACGCTCCGGCGTGGGAATGCAGGATAGACGCTCCAGCGTCTCGGAATCTGTACTGGTCGAGGTGTTTTTTGTTGGCAAGGCGGTGTTTCGCAACGCCGGAGCGTTGCGTACTGCGTTCCCACGCCGGAGCGTGGGAACGATCATCAAATTTTTTATTCACCGCGAAGGCACGAAGAACACGAAGTTTATGTTTACTTGCGGATGCTCGTTCCCAAGCTTTAGCTTGGGAATGCTGCTCGGGAAGCTCCTGCTTCCCGAAACACAGAAAGCAGGAGCTTTGATCGTTCCCACGCTCCGGCGTGGGAATGCAGGATAGACGCTCCAGCGTCTCTGAATCTGTACTGGTCGAAGTGTTTTTTGTCGACAAGGCGGTGTTTCGCAACGCTGGAGCATTGCGTACTGCGTTCCCACGCCGGAGCGTGGGAACGATCATCAAACCCCGCCCAGCGTGGAACATGGGATACGAAGAAGGCAAGGTCAAACTTCGTGCCCTTCGTGTCTTCGTGGTGAATTTTAATATTTTTTTGTTAGCTACTTATTCCTGAGATTTACATGACAGTTCGCATTAGCCAACCCCTGATTTATGCCCTATTAACCGCGCAACTGGCCGGTTGCACGGTAGGTCCGGACTATGTCCGCCCCGAAGCCAAGATTTCCAATGAGTTCAAGGAAAGCAAAGGCTGGAAACAGGCCCAGCCCCGCGACAATGTGCTGACCGGCAAATGGTGGGAAATTTTTAACGATCCCCGGCTTAATAAATTGGAAGAACAGGTCGCCGCCGCCAACCAGTCGATCATCCAGGCCGAGGCGCAATACCGCCAAGCCCAGCATCTGGTGCAATCGGCGCAATCCGGTTTTTTTCCGATACTCAATCTGACCGGCACGACTAACCGTTTCCGCGCCGCCAGCGGCCAAAGCGTGGCGGTGTCCGGGGTCAGGAACCTGTTCGGCGCAGCCGGGGCAATCGCCTGGGAGCCGGATTTATGGGGCAGCGTCAGCCGCCAGGTTGAAGCCAACACCGGCAACGCCCAAGCTAGCGCGGCCACCTTGCAGGCGTTGCGCTTGTCCAGCGAAGCGGCATTGGCCGACGATTACTTTCAGTTAAAGACATTGGATGCGCAAAAAGCGCTGTTCGATGAAACCGTGGCTGCTTACAGCCTTACCCTGCAAATCATCAACAACCGCTATGCGGTCGGCATGGTCGCCAAGAGCGATGTGAAGCAGGCCGAAACCCAGTTGGAGTCGGTGCGCGCCCAAGCCATCAATCTCGGCGTGCAGCGGGCGAAACTGGAGCATGCGATTGCGGTATTGATCGGCAAGACCCCGGCGGAACTGTCTTTGGCGCCTGCGCCGCTGGACGTGCAGCCGCCGCCGATTCCGCTCAGCCTGCCTTCGGAACTGCTGGAGAGGCGTCCCGACATTGCCGCCGCCGAACGTAAAATCGCCGCCGCCAATGCCCAGATCGGCGTGGCCAAGGCGGCTTATTATCCAAGTCTGAACTTAGCCGTCACCAACGGTTTTCAAACGTCTACGTTAGATAACCTGTTCAAGGCCGCCAGCCGCTATTGGGCGCTGGGCCCGGCCGGTGCGGCGTTGACGGTATTCGACGGCGGCGCTAAAAACGCCCAGTACAAGCAAGCCATTGATGGTTTCGATGCCAGCGTCGCCGCTTATCGGCAAACGGTGCTGACCGGTTTTCAGGAAGTGGAAGATAATCTGGCCGCGTTGCGGATACTGGACGAAGAAAAGCAGGTGCAGGATAAAGCCGTCGCCGCAGCCGACCAGGCGCTGGCGCTGACTATTAATCAATATCAGGCCGGAACCATCAGTTACCTGAATGTGATGACCGCGCAAACCGCGGCCTTGTCCAACCGGCAGACCGCCGTGCAGTTGCACAGCAATCGGATGTCAGCTTCGGTGCAGTTGGTCAAAGCCTTGGGCGGCGGCTGGAATGTGGCGATGCTGCCGAGCCCCGATCAAGCGGGCGGCGAAGTTAAGTGGACGGATTATTTGATATTTCCGGTGGAGTGATTGCCGCTATCCGGAAACGAAGAAAACCGGCAGGTCGGATAAGCGTAGCGTATCCGGCCTGCAAATTTCTAACGTTCAGGGCAATCAAACGAAACCTTGAGCGTTTAAAGTCTTAGTTTATAAACCCGCATATGAATATGCAGACATGCAGATATTTTCGATTGCAGCGTTTACAATACCGCCCTCCCAAGAGCGGACGCTTTTTTCATAGGGTATCTCCTCCAAAAAAATGATGCACTTGGCGTTCACCCCGATTATCTGAGATTAACCCATAAGGCCGCCTAATGCTCCGATCCGAATATTTTTGGAACGACCTGCGTATTTTTGCCCAACAGCATAGCCAATACGGCTTGCTCCTTATCCTTGCCTTGATCATTGCCGCTTCGCTATGGCGCTGGCGGCCGGAAGATCGTAAACCTGTTGCCGCCACTTTGCTGTTTTTTATGGTCGCGCTTTGCGGTCTTGTTCTCAGCGGGGTGTTGGCGGCGCTGGATATTAAAGCGCTGGCAAAAGGATTGCACGGGGTAAGCGTGTTTGCCGGCGGCATGGCGGGAATTCGGCTGTTCGGCTTGTTTTTGTTCCGTCTGATTTTGCCGTTATGCCGAGTCAGTCTGGTGCGCATCCTTGAGGACTTGGCCGAGCTCGCCGGCTACTGCGCCTGGATGATCGTACATCTGCATGCCGCAGGACTCGATTTGTCCGGCATCATTACCACCTCGGCGGTGATGACCGCGGTGCTGGCTTTTTCGATGCAAGATACGCTGGGCAATATCCTTGGCGGTTTGGCCCTACAGTTGGATAATTCGGTCAAGGTTGACGATTGGATTAAAGTCGATGACGTCAATGGCCGCGTTGCCGACATCCGCTGGCGATATACGGCGATAGAAACGCGCAACTGGGAAACCATTATTATCCCGAACAGCTTGTTGATGAAGGGTAAGTTTTCCGTAATCGGGCGTCGTAGCGGCCAGCCGCTGCAATGGCGGCGCTGGATATATTTTGATGTCGGTTACGAACATTTTGCCGGACAAGTTATCGACATTGCCCAAAGCGCCGTCCGTAATGGACACATCGCCAATGTTGCCGATACTCCGCAGGCTAATTGTCTGCTAATGGACTTCAATCCCAGCGCGGCGCGGTACGCTTTACGCTATTGGTTAACCGATATTGAATACGACGATTTCACCGATTCGGCAGTGCGCAGCCGGGTCTATGCGGCGTTGCAGCGGGCCGGAATACAACTGCCGTATCCGCAATATCATGTCCATTTGACCAATAAAGATGATAAATACGAACAGAACAAGCGCTTGCGCCGCATCAAAGAGCGGATGGGCGCCTTGCAACGGGTGGAATTATTTAACACCCTGCATGACGATGAACTGGCCGAAATTGCCGAACAACTGGTTTACACGCCCTTCGTGCAAGGCGACATCATGATGCGTCAAGGTGCGAGCGCGCATTGGCTTTATATTCTTATCAGCGGCGTTGCCGATGTATTTCTGGAATTGCCGGACGGCGGGCGTAGGCGGCTCGATTCAATTCACGGCGGCAGTTTTCTGGGCGAGATGGGCTTGATGACCGGTGATCCCCGTAGCGCCACCGTCATTGCCCAATCCGAAGTTTTGGCTTACCGATTGGACAAGGAGTCGTTTCAAAAAATCATGGATAAACGCCCCGAGCTTGCTGTGGAAATCAGCAAGATTTTGGCGAGCCGCCGTTTTAGTATCGACAACCTGCAACAACAGCTGGATAGCGAATCCATTGCGCAACTTATGGCGCAGCAACAAAACAGTTTCCTTGAACAGATTCGCGGATTTTTTGGGCTTGAGAGCCTTGGCAAGTCATTTAGCTGATGATCCAGGCCGATTAATTTTGCGGCAAGCAGAGAGAAATCGTTTTGGTTGCTGGTTTTAGATTGGGCAGCACCACGGATTGGGCGTTGCTCCAGTCGAGATAATCGGTGGAATCGTTGGCTTCCCAAAAAGCCCGCTCTTCTGTTTCGTTTGCGAATTGCGGGATAGTTTTAAGTCGTTTGCTCATAAATAGTGCGCTCTTTTCTGTGCATGTCCCGGTTTGTGGGCTGTTTTCTTGCTGCCACACTTGTTGAGCCGTATATGGTTGTCCATGCTCTTATGACTTTATAAAGCAAAGAGTTAAGAAAAATACTCTTTTGCTACCAAATAGTGCTCACAGGATACTGAGCAATCAGCTTATCCGATGTCAGAATAGTCAAGCTATGTTCTATTGCTTGGCATACCAGCATTTTATCGAAAGGGTCGCGATGATGGTTAGGCAGATGGCTCAGATGGTAAACAGACTTGTCGTCGAGCGACAGAACTTCAATGAGATGTTGGCTGCATTGTTGGTTAATAAAATATTCCGGTTCACTGGGCAAAGGCAGTTTTCCCAGCTGATGCTTTACAACGATTTCCCATGCGGAAACGCTGCTTAGATAAACCGGATTATTGGTGTTTTGAAACAGCAGTTTTGCCTGATCGCTTAATTCCGGCGCATCCGTTGCCAGCCATAAGAAAGCGCAGGTATCCAGCAGGATTTTCACTTATTTGCCCTCGAAGGCATCAAGGACTTCATCCGGTAACGGGTCAAAGAAACTGGCCGGCGTTTGGAAAATTTCTTTCGCCAGGCCGATAGGGCGTTGTTTTGGCAAGCCGTCAGCCTCGTGTTTTAGCCCCAAACGGAAATAGTGTATCAGATCATATACTTCGACTAATTTGTCGTTGGGGATTTGCTTTATCTCATCGATAATTTGTTCTTGTAGCATTATGGCCTCTCATTTCTTAGTTCCGTAGTACGTATCGTGTACCATTTTTTAAACGTCGCGCAAGCCTGATAAAGACATGCAACGCCTAACCGTCAAGATTTTCACTGTCTAGTTGAGTGATTTGGTAGTATTTTTTGTTGGACAAATATACCCAACAATCCAAGTAGAATCGCAAAATGACATTAGCCAGAGGGAGGACGTTTTTTCCTCATATAACCAATAACGAAAGATTCCATCACAGACGTTAGCAATGTGTTCAAATGGATATTTTTCAAGTTCCATGAAAAGTTTTACATCCGGAGCTTTAACTATTAATTCATGATCGACGGGAATTAATTTCTTATTCCTCAGAAAAAAAAGCCCCCGCACTATCCTAGCTAAAACACGTTCGAATCGATCCCATTCAAGTTTCATCATAGGTTCTTTGCCCATAAAACCACCATCTTCTGAGTACATTTCTATATTTTCTATACTACTCAGAACTCTATTTCTATAATCTTGCGCCTCAGCCCGATTAACCGAAGAAATAATTTTTTCAGCAGCCTTTTCAAATGATGGGTGTTCTTCCGCTCCCGCAACGGACCAAATAAACCTCCTAAACTCCTCGTCATCCATTGACCAACCTACTCGACAAGATTCACAACAGGGAACCACTATAAGGGCAGTAGTGCGCGGTTTTGGGAATATACATTGAGGCGGGATATGATCTTCAGTTATCCAATCTTCTTTTCCGCAATAAGCACATATACCTTTTGTATTTGATCGGCTGTTCATTGAGTAACAAATGCTCCATAGAAAGCGCTAATGTGAGATATACAACATCAATGGCATATCTCACTAATTGGTTATATGTAGTGGTTCAAATCCACTCCGCCTTAATCCCATTCTCTTCGCACCATTCCTCGGCTAGACGAGCCAGCTCTTTCTGCTCGAATGCATACCAGGCATCGCTTAAACCCGTGCGTTCATGCAAAGCATCCTTAAACTGACGGAACGGTTTACGGCGGTTAAGCGCTTCTTGGAGCCTGACCGCTTCTTTGGTATCGCCGAGGCTGTCAACAAAATCTTCCATGATTTGGAAAGATTCATGGGAGGCTAAGGGATCGATCAGGCGATAACTCGGGTTGTCTTCCAGGTCTTCCGGCAGGTCGCCTTCGTCAAGGCCTTCGGTGCTGAGCAGGATGTTGCCGGTTTCGGTGTCCAGGTAAAAGCCGCCTTCTATCATGTCGAAGCGTGTAGTCAAGGCATCGGTAATATCGTCGAGTTTGATTTTTAGGGAAGTCATAGGGCTCCATCTTTTTCAATTCGAATGTTGCTAAATTTTGGCTAAATGGGCAGATATGTGGAAGCTGCTTTAACAGCGTTTTTAAGGTCAAACCGATGGGTGACGCTCAACATATTCCAGGGCCGCTTTCGCTAACAGGCCGGAGCGGGTGTCTCCAAAACGGGTTGCCGCTTGATCGATCGCCGTCAAAACCCGCTCGGGCAGGGTAATATTTACACGTTTGGCTTTGCCGGACAGTTTGGACAAATCGACTTCCACAACGGCCCAAATCCAGCTTGCAAACTCTGGGTTGGCTTGATGCTTGGCAATGGACGAGGCTTCTGGAATAGGCTCGCCGTCCTCGATAACCGATTCCATCCACAATTCGATGGCTTCCTTGGCGTTGCCTATCGCCTCATCCAAGGTATCGCCTGCCGAAAAACAGCCCGGAAGATCGGGTACGACTACTCCATACGCATGAGTTTCATCGCCTGATTCAATTGCAATCGGGTATCTCATTTCAAATCCGCCTGTTTCAATAGTTTATTTACCAGTCCATTTCCCAAATCCTTACGCGGGTGCGGCACACTGATATGGCCCGGCTTGGCGGGGTGCGTAAACACATGATGCGAGCCTTTGACGCCTCGCAAAACCCATCCGTCATTTAGCAACCGTTTGATAAGTTCCGCGCTATTCATGGTGTGTATTATACATCTTTAGATAGTTGGGCTTTGTTGTCAGCGGTGTGCCGGACACGTCTTATTTCTCCAAATAAGTATAAGACGTCAACCCCGCAATCAATTCCCGCTCATATTCCTGGCGTTGCTGCTCGCTAAGATCGCCGTTAGCCAGTTTTTCCCTATAGGCGGTTTTCAAATCTTCGCTGTTGATATGCACATAATCGAGCAATTCAGAGACGTGTTCGCCTTCATGCAGGTCATTAAAATGGTAGCCCTGATCATTAAGCGCGATGTTGATCGAATGCGTATCGCCGAACAGATTATGCATGTCGCCCAATATTTCCTGATACGCGCCGACCATGAAAAAGCCGATCAGGTACGGCTGTTTGCTGTCGATTTCATGCACCGGCAAGGTTTTTTCTATGTTTTGCCCGTCTATATATTGGTCGATGCGGCCGTCGGAATCGCAGGTTAAATCCTGGATAACGGCGCGGTGCCTGGGCTGTTCGTCCAGCCGGTGGATCGGCATGATCGGGAAGATTTGGTCGATACCCCAGATGTCGGGCATGGACTGGAACAGCGAGAAATTGCAAAACACCTTGTCGGCCAATTTTTCGTCCAGCTCCTGCAATATCGCGGCTTCGCTCTGATTATTGGGATTGAGCTTATTCTGAAGTTGGCGGCACAGTAGTGCATAATTATTTTCCGCCTCGGCTAGCCCGGTAATGCTCAGTTTGTCTTGGGTAAAGCGGGCTCGGGCTTCCGCTAAATCGAATTGCGCATCGTGATAATGCTCGACCAGGTTGCCGGGTTCCGGCAAGGCTTGCAGTTCGGCGTGGTTGGCGTAAACCGATTCAATATCGGTCACATTGGTGATCAAGACCGCATGGTGAGCGGTCAGCGCGCGGCCCGATTCGGTGATGATGTCCGGCTGCGGCACCTGTTTTTCGGCGCAAATATCGGCAAAACTGCGTACGATATTTTGGGCGTATTCATCGAGGCTATAGTTGATCGACGATTCGCGCCGCGAATGGCTGCCGTCGTAATCCACGCCCAGCCCGCCGCCGGCATCGACGATTTTCACGTTAGCGCCCAGACGATGCAGCTCAACGTAAAACTGCCCGGCTTCTTTCAGGGCTATTTTGATGTCGTGAATATTGGCGATTTGCGAGCCCATGTGAAAGTGCATCAGTTTCAAGGTATCCAGCAAACCGGCTTGCTTAAGGCGCTCGATTAATTGCAGCACTTCAGGGGCGTGAAGGCCGAATTTGGATTTTTCGCCGCCGCTGTTTTGCCATTTCCCGGCGCTGATGCTGGACAGCCTGATCCTGACGCCCAGTTGCGGCTTAATGTTAAGGCGCGCCGCTTCTTCGATAATCAGTTCCAGTTCCAGGGGCTTTTCGATGACCAGATACAGATTCAGCCCCATTTTCAGGCCGATCAGCGCCAGACGGATGTAAGCCCGGTCCTTGTAGCCGTTGCAGACCACCACGCCGTTGTTGGACAGCGCCATAATCGCCAGCAGTTCCGGCTTGCTGCCCGCTTCGAGGCCGATGTTGTCGGCCGCCAGAATACCTTCGACCACCTTGCGTTGCTGGTTGACCTTGATCGGATACACCGGCGTGTAGTTGCCCTGGTAATCGTTATTGACGCAGGCTTTCTGGAAAGCGTTGGATAGCTGGGTAACGCGGTCTTTTAAAATATCGGTAAAACGCACCAGCACCGGCAAGGACAGTTTTTTGTCGTTCAGCGATTGGGCGATTTCGTACAAATCCAGTTGCACATCCTTATCGGAACTGGGTTTTACGCTGACATGCCCGGCGGCGTTGATCGAAAAATAGCCTTGTCCCCAACTGTCTATCGCGTAGGTTTGGGCGGATTGCTGGGTTGTCCAGGTTTTGCTTAGTTTTAAATTCACTGTTTATTTCCTTTCTTAATAAATGTCTTGGTTTTTCTGAGACCAAAACTCAGTTAATCCAATTTTCAAGTACAAGACCCTCCACGCGTTCGAATTCCCGCGCATTATTGGTTACCAGAGTGGCCGACAGACTAAGCGCATGGGCGGCAATTAAGGTGTCCAATGGGCCTATTGGCGTACCTTTGGATTCCAGTTGAACCCGAATATCGCCATAACAGGCGGTCGCTTCAGTATCGAAAGGCAGGCATTCGAATTGATACAAAAAGTATTCAAGCTTAATTCGATTCGCTTCTTTCTTGACGCTTTTTGCGATACCGTATTTCAACTCGGCCAAGGTCAGCGAGGAAATAACCACTTGCTCATAAGCCAAGCCATCGATTTTTGCGAGAATATTTTCATAACCGATTCTGCGATTTAATAAATAAATGCAGATATTGGTATCCAGCATAAAAATCATTCAAAGTCTCGCGAGTCACTTTCGAGAGGTTGATTTCTTTCCAAGGCTACTGTTTCGTCCACGCTGTCCAGCAGGCTTAACAACTGTTTGGCGGAGTGCTTTAAAGGTAATAATAAAATACCTTCACCGACGTGCTTAATCGTGACTTCCGTGCCCTCAAAACGAAATGATTTAGGCAATCTGACCGCTTGGCTTTGGCCGTTCTGAAATAACTTTGCTGTTTGCATGATAGGCTCCCGATGAATATATACTGGATATAGATTGTATGGCATTCAAGATGAACGGGCTACTGTTAAACGCATGCTCCTGTCCCCGGTATGCCATTGAATCAAACGAGAAAGTAAATGCCCGCGGCCAGCCATGTCAGCAACAGTAGCAGCCAAGGAAGCCAGTGCTGTCGATAAACCATGATCAATTGTGTTTCAGGATCATCCGGCTCTATCGATTGCTGCTTTTGAGTTGATAATTTCTTGAGCCTTCTGTTCAAGTCCCTGGCTTTTTCTTTTTGCTGTTTTTTATAGAGATCAATGCCTTTTTGAATGCCTTGAGCAATCAGCCGGGTTTGCTCTTTGGTTTGAGCGGGACGCTGAGTTCCTCGGGCTATTTTCAGCGCGTCCTCTTGAGTTTGCTGCGATGGCTTTTGATAACTGTTTTTGGTCATGATGGTTTTGGATAATGAATGCTTCGCTAAATTATACTGTGTACGGTCACGGATGAGGGTAATCAAATTACCCTTGTCGCTGTTCAATGCGAAACACAGCATTACATACCCGGCAGCATAAATTTAATGGAACAATAGAACACATTTTTATTACAGAAGTAAGCACAACGCTGCAAAAGCAAAGGACAACATGATAACGGGCGAACTTGGCAAAGCGGCTTAATGAAGCGTGTTGAAAGGCCGGAAACGGGGCAGGTTGCTAATCAACTACTTCATATTCATGTAACTTGATTCCGGCATAATGAAACACGGCGCTGCGGCCCATAGCCGCAATCCGTTGTGCCGTGGCTTGCCAAATCTAATATAATGCCCGAATCTTTATTTCTCCAGGAACCTATACCATGAACCCAACCGAATGGTTTACCGAGCAGCACTCAGATGCGGGCTCGGCCTTTTCGCTAAAAATTAAACAAAAGCTGCACGAGGAGCAATCCGAGTTTCAACACCTTGAAATCTATGAAACCGAAACCTTCGGTAATTTGATGATTATTGACGGTTGCACGATGGTATCGACCCGCGACAACTTTTTTTACCATGAAATGATGAGCCATCCGGCGTTATTCACTCACCCCGATCCAAAAAGGGTGTGGATTATCGGCGGCGGCGACTGCGGCACGTTAAGAGAGGTGTTAAAACATCCATCGGTAAAACAAGCCGTGCAGATTGACATCGACGAGCGGGTCACGCGTCTGGCGGAAATTTATTTTCCGGAGTTATGCGAATCCAACAACGACCCCAGGGCCGACTTGAAGTTTATCGACGGCATTAAATGGGTCAAGGACGCCGAGCCGAATTCGGTGGACATTATCATCGTCGACAGCACCGACCCGGTCGGTCCGGCTTTAGGCTTGTTCAGCGAAGAATTTTACCGCGACTGTTTTGCCTGTCTGTCTGAAAACGGCATGGTCGTCCAGCAAAGCGAGTCGGCGCTGTACCACTTGAAATTGATCGGCGAAATGCGCGACGCGATGAGCAATGCCGGTTTAAGTCATCTGCAAACCTTGTTCTTCCCGCAATGCCTGTATCCGTCCGGCTGGTGGAGCGCAACGATTGCAAGTAAAGGCGATCTGGGCAAGTTCAGGGAAGCGGATAGCGCGAACAAGCCGTTCGACACGACTTATTACAACGTCGATATACACAAAGCAGCTTTGGCTCAGCCCGAGTTTGTTAAAAAAGCGTTTAATTTATAAGTAGATTTTTTCACCACGAACGACTGCAGGGACAGATTTTTGCCCCTGCAAAATCTGCATTCCCCACATCCCTATGGGTTATGCAGGAGGTAGAGCGCCAAAAGTAGGCGCTCTAGGCGATGCAGGAGCAATTGCCGAGGCACGAAGAACACGAAGTTTTTTACTTTGCTTTTCTTCGTGTCTTCGTGGTGATGCTTTTATTAGGTTACTCGGTTACCCCTTTTACTATGAGATTGCGATAATGTTCGATCCTAAATCCCTTGATGATATTGCCAACCGCTTGGCTGGCGCGATACCTCCGGGCTTGAACAGCCTGAAAGAGGATCTTGAAAAAAGTTTCCATGCCATTTTGCAGGGCGCGTTAAGCAAACTGGATTTGGTGACCCGCGAAGAGTTCGAAGTGCAAAAGCTGGTGTTGGCAAAAACCCGCTCAAAACTCGAAGACCTGGAAAAGCGCGTCGCCGAGATGGAACAACACCTGTTAAGCAAAGAAGACAGGTAGCCTGTCGGGACGCGCATGTCCTCCTTAGCGGTTGTTTACAGTCGCGGCCGCTCCGGCATAGACGCACCCTTGGTGACCGTTGAGGTTCACGTTGCCAACGGCCTGCCTGCGCTCAATATTGTCGGCCTGCCGGAAACGGCGGTTAAAGAAAGCAAGGATCGGGTGCGGGGCGCGATATTAAACTCCAAGTTTGAGTTTCCTATGCAGCGCATCACCATCAATCTGGCGCCCGCCGATTTACCCAAAGAAGGCGGACGTTTCGATTTGGCGATTGCGTTGGGGATACTGGCCGCATCCGGGCAGATTCCGAGCGCTCATCTTCATCATTACGAATGCGTCGGCGAGCTGTCGCTGGGCGGCGAGCTGCGGGCCATCAACGGCGTTTTGCCGATTGCGATACAAGCCCGGAATAATCACCGAAAACTGATCCTGCCCAAGGAAAACACCGCCGAAGCGGCGCTGGTCAAGGATATTGAAATCATCCCGGCCATGCATTTGCTGGAAGTCTGCGCCCATCTGAGCGGGCAGCACCTGATACAGGTCGAGTTTCAGCAGGAAGAGCAGGCCATAAAGGCGACCGATGTGGATTTTGCCGATGTCCACGGCCAATATCTCGTCAAACGGGCCTTCGAAATCGCCGCCGCCGGGGCGCATAACCTGATTATGCTCGGCCCGCCCGGCACCGGCAAATCGATGATCGCAGCGCGCTTGCCGACTATCCTGCCGCAGTTGACCGAGCAACAGGCGCAGGAAACCGCGGCGATTGCATCGATCAGCGATCAGGGCCTGGATGTCGCCAACTGGTTGAAGCCGCCATACCGTAGCCCACACCATACGGCTTCGGCGGCGGCTCTGGTTGGCGGCGGCAGTAATCCAAGACCCGGCGAAATTTCCTTGGCGCATAACGGCACTTTATTTTTGGACGAGTTGCCGGAATTCGACCGCAAAGTTTTGGAAGTATTAAGAGAGCCGCTGGAAACCGGTCATATCACCATTTCCCGCGCCGCAAGGCAGGTCGATTTTCCGGCGCGTTTTCAGCTGATCGCGGCGATGAACCCATGCCCTTGCGGTTTTCTGGGCGATGCTTCGGGGCGCTGCCATTGCACATCCGAACAAGTGACGCGTTATCGGGCCAGGGTCTCCGGCCCGTTGCTGGATCGTATCGACATGCATCTGGAAGTGCCCAGAATCTCGCATGAAGTGTTGCGCAAAGGTTCGCCGGACGGCGAAGAAAGCAGCGCGCAAATCCGAGCCCGTGTCGTTGCTGCACGCAACTTAGCCGTAGCGCGTAGCGGCAAGGCCAATTCGGCGTTGACGGCCAAGGAAGTCAAGCAGCTGTGCGTGCTGTCCGAATCCAGTCATCAGATTTTAGAGCTGGCGATGGATAAATTCGGTTTGTCGCATCGGGCTTATCACCGCATTTTGAAATTGGCGCGCACCATTGCCGATCTTGCCCAATCGGAAAATATTGAAACCGCGCATTTAAGCGAAGCGATTAGTTATCGCAAGCTGGATCGTAAGGTTTAATGCGCTATATGATTAAGTTAAGTTTGAACGAGGTGTAACATGTCCGAACAATGCGTATTTTGCGGTCATAAGCACCTTATTAGTAAAACCACACGCTATATCTACCAAAAGAACGAGCAGATGTTAGTGGTTGAGCACGTGCCTTGTCTTGAATGCACGTTTTGCGGCGAGCAATATTTCGATGCGTTGGTTTTAGAGAAAATCGAAAATGATTATCAGGCAATCACTGACCGGCAAAGACAACCCCAGCGGGTTATGCAGGCTGCGGTAGAGGATTTCGCGTCACTGTCTTTATGAACGATGTTTCTGACGTAAGCTCTGCCGGTTCCCAATTTCCAGATTGGGGACCCAGAATACGAAGCTCCAGCTTCCTGTAACCGCGAAGCTGGAGCTTCAAAAACCGAATCCTCAAGCTTGAGAGGCTGTGAAATTTTTATCCAAATTAGGCTAAAAACATTTTTTACCACGAAGGCACGAAGAACACGAAGTTTTCAATATATTGAATTTAAAAGATTGTTTTTCTTCGTGTCTTCGTGGTGAACTTTTTTATAGGCATCAATGTCCAAACTAAACCCCCAACAACAAGCCGCTGTTAAAGCGATAGATCACCCCTTATTGGTGCTGGCCGGAGCGGGCAGCGGCAAGACGCGGGTGATTACCGAAAAAATAGCCTACCTGGTCAAGCAGGGCCTGCCTGCGCGGCATATTGCGGCGGTGACCTTCACTAACAAAGCCGCGCGGGAAATGAAAAGCCGGGTGTCCAAACTGCTTGATGACAAGCAACAGCGCGGCCTGCGGGTCTCGACCTTCCATTCTCTGGGGCTGGACATATTGCGGGCGGAATCCAAGACCCTGGGCTATAAAGCCGGAATCACGCTGTTCGACGAGCAGGACAAGCACGCCCTGTTGCGTAATTTAATCGGCCACGGCGCGAAAGATTGCGACATCGATAACGTCGATCAGTATGCCCGGCAAATCGGCCAATGGAAAAACGCCTTCGTCACGCCGGAGCAATCCTTGACCATAGCGGCGGCGAACGAATACCCGTCGGCGCATCTTTACGTAGACTACACCCGCAGTTTAAAGGCCTACAATGCGGTCGATTTCGACGACCTGATTCTGTTGCCGGTGCTACTGTTTCAACAACATCCGGCCATCCTGGAAAAGTGGCAAAACAAGATCCGCTATTTGCTGGTTGATGAATACCAGGACACCAATATCACCCAATACCAGTTGGTGCGCCTGATCGCCGGTAACTTGGGCCGCTTTACCGTGGTCGGCGATGACGACCAGTCGATTTACGCCTGGCGCGGCGCGCAGCCGGAAAACCTGGCGCAACTGCAAAAAGACTACGCCCGCCTGCAAGTCATCAAGCTGGAGCAGAATTACCGCTCCACCCAGCGTATCCTCAAGGTCGCCAACCAGCTGATCGCCAACAATCCCCATGCATTCGAAAAACGTCTGTGGAGTGAGTTGGGCTACGGCGATCCGTTACGGGTTTTAAGCCATAAAGACGAACAGATCGAAGCCCAGCAAATCGTCTCCGAGATCATCCATCATAAATTCAAAACCGGCAGCAATTACCAGGACTATGCGATTTTATACCGCGGCAACCATCAGTCCCGGTTGTTCGAGAAAGGCTTAAGGGAGAACAATATCCCGTATTTCATCAGTGGGAGCACCTCGTTTTTTGCCTATTCGGAAATCAAGGACATCCTCGGCTACCTGCGCTTGTTCGTTAACCAGGACGACGACGCGGCGTTTTTGCGCGTGATCAACACGCCCAAACGCGAAATCGGCCCGAGCACCTTGGAAAAGCTCGGCGCGTACGCCAATGAGCGCCATATCAGCCTGTTTGCGGCCAGCACCGAATTCGGCTTGAGCCAAAGGCTGTCCGAAAAAGCCATGCACCGGCTGACAAAATTCCGCGACTGGGTGATCGACACCGCCGACCGCATCGCGCGGGGCGATACCTTTACCGTCATCGAACAGTTTATCGACCAGATCGGTTATGCGCAGCATTTGCAGGAAGAGAGCAAAACCAAGGACTCCGCCGACCGCAAGCTAAAGAATGTCTACGAACTGATCGAATGGTTAAAGCGCATCGCCGATAAGGAAACCGACGGCGAAATGCCGCTGGCGGAAATCGTCGCCAAAATCATGCTGATGGACATCTTGGAACGCGGCCAGGAAGACGAGGCCAGCGACCAGGTCAGCTTGATGACCCTGCATGCCGCCAAGGGCTTGGAATTTCCGCATGTATTTTTGATCGGCATTGAAGAAAACATCCTGCCCCATCAAAACAGCATAGAAACCGACAACATCGAAGAAGAGCGTCGACTGGCCTACGTCGGCATCACCCGCGCCCAGCGCACCTGCACGTTCAGTTACTGCACCCATCGCAAGCGTTACGGCGAAATCGCCGAATGCGAACCCAGCCGGTTTTTAAGCGAACTGCCAGCCGATGATCTGGAGTGGGTCAACAAAAAACAGCTGGCCCCGGAAGTCATCAAAGAGCGCGGCAAAGCCAGTTTGGCGCATTTGAAAACAATGTTGTCGTAATTGCCGGGCCGATCGGTTAGAATACACGTTACGCGCCCGTAGCTCAGCTGGATAGAGTACAGCCCTCCGAAGGCTGTGGTCGGACGTTCGAATCGTCTCGGGCGCGCCATTTACTTCACTTCTCAACGCGCATTTCTGGTTCTGTGCCATAGATGTGCCGCACTTTAACATCATTTAGCGACTAATATAATGATGGTTCCATTGGGCCTAAGCAGTTACATCTTCTTCATTTTTGATGCATAACAACAGCGTCTCGAGATCATTTTCCTTTTCGCTATACAAATAGCTTAGCGCTACCAGACTCAGGCAATGTATGACTGATGGTTTGAGCGATGCTCTGGAATTTTTCAATGCCTTGGTTAAAGCAACCCTCATTATTATCGATCCTTCTTGTTGTAAAACGGCCCCCTATCTAGCCAAAATGACTACATCTACAGTATTCATTTTCTTCTTGAAGTACATGCAAATGGGCGGTTCATGCAGGATATGCCCCTTAAGCTAAGATCCAGAAGCCATGCCGGCTGCGGACTCAGGATTGCAGCAGAGCCTATGTGGAGACGGCATAAAGTCGGTTCAGTATAATCGCCGCTGTAGTTTTTTGCCGGAAGCACCCTTATAACCGGTTACATTGGCTGACAAAGTACCGCTTTTATGCGGGATTAAACGTTTATTTATGCATACAAGACTAAAACATTTATCGCGGCTAGGCGTTTGGGCTTTGATTGTCGCCGAATCGGCGTCGTCATTTGCCCGGACCGATAATTCAGGCGTCGATGCGGAAACTGTCGCTTTCGATGACATGGTGGTGATCGGCAAGCGCGCCAGCCTGGCCTCGGCGCAAGAGATCAAGCGCGACAAGATGGAAATCGTCGATTCGGTGGTCGCCGACGACATCCACAAACTTCCCGACATTAACGTCACCGACGCACTGTCCCGCATCACCGGCGTACAGATTCTTCGCGACCGCGGCGAGGGAGCAGGCGTGGCGATTCGCGGTCTCACCCAGATGGAAACGTTGTTGAACGGACGGGAAGTCTTTACCGCCGGTTCGGGACGCACCCTCGATTTCGCCGACATCCCTTCCGAAATGCTGGCCGGCATTGATGTTTACAAAACCTCATCGGCCAAGCACATCGAAGGCGGCGTCGGCGGCACGATCGATTTGCGGACGCACCGGCCTTTTGACTTTGACGGCCGTCAGTTGTTAGGTTCCGCACGGGTAATCCACGGCGACCTGGCGGACAAAGAAGAACCGCAATTCTCTACCTTGCTGAGCGATCGCTGGAAAACGGAAAGCTTCGGCGAATTCGGCGCGCTGGTGAATTTTGCTTATCAGCGGCGCGCCTGGCGGGAAGATCAAAAAGGCACCGGTAATCCCATTGCCCGCAGCAACATTATTCCCGGACAGTCGGTCATCGTACCCAACGGCACCTCGGAAACGACCAGCCTCGGTCATCGCGAACGCACCGCTGGCAGCCTGGTGTTGCAATGGCGGCCGTCGGACGCGCTTGAACTCTACGCCGAAGGCAACTATGCGGAGTTCAAGACCATTCAGGATTCGTACCAGATTAACGTCACGCCGTCTTCGAGTTTTGCCGCCGGTAGCCCAAGACTGTTTCCGGGCACCAACGACCTACAAAGCATCAGCTGGACCAACGCCCCCATTTCCATTCTTAGCTTTGCCCGCGACACGGTGGACAGGACCCGGCAGGCGGCGGTCGGCGGCAAATGGAACAAAGACGCGCTGACGATCAAGACCGATCTGAGTTACACCAAAAGTTTTAACAACCTGTTTTTCTCAGGGCCGGTATTTAGCGGCAGGGCTGCGCAATTTAACCAGGATCTGTCCGGCCAGGTTCCGACGACCAGCGTTAGCGGCGCCGATTTGCTCAACCCGGCCAATTTCCAATACGCGAGCATGGCTTACCGCACTCGGCCATTTAACGGCGAATTGTCGGCCGCCCAACTTGACGGCGATTACGAACTGTCCGGCGGCTTCATCAAATCGGTTTCCGCCGGTTTCCGTTACGCCAAGCGCAGAGCGGGCAATGCGCCGGGCCTGATTTTTGCCGACGCGGCGGTGACCGGTATTTCGGCGGCCGACAAGCCCGATTACATCGCCGCCAAGCCGGTGGGTAACTTCCTGGACGGCGAAGTCGGCAGCATCGGCAGCTACATGGGCGGCAACCTGGATTTTGCCCGCGACGCGACCGCATTACGCAATGCTTTTGGCATTACCGCGCCGATTCCCGCCTCCGGCAGCCCATTGGGCGTTTGGGGGATCAGCGAGGAAACCCAAGCCGGTTACTTGATGAGCAAATTCGAAGCGACCGGTTTTCCCTTAGATGGCAATATCGGTCTACGCGCCGTACAAACGTCGGAGTCGGTAAGCGGCAGCCAGTCGGTGCCCGGCACCGGCACGGTGCGGCCCATTAATATTAACAGCACCGACATCGACTATCTGCCCAGCCTGAATCTGCGCTATCAGCTGATGAAAGGTCTGTACCTGCGCGGCGGCGCATCCAAAACCATCACCCGGCAGAATTTCGATCAGCTGTCGCCGTCGCTGACCTTGATCCGCAACACCGTCAACCCGTCGTTGAATCAGGGCAGCGCCGGAAATCCCGATTTGAAGCCGATCCGCTCCGACAATTTCGATCTGGCGGTGGAAAAATACTTCAACCCGACCACCTCGGTTTATGTCACCGGCTTTCTGAAACAGATCGACGGCTTTGTCAGCAACGTCAGCAACGCGGAAGTCCACGACGGTTTTACCTATCAAGTCAGCCGACCGCAAAACGACGCTGCGGCAACCATCAACGGTTTTGAAGTCGGCTACCAACAGTTTTACGATTTCCTGCCGAGCTGGTTGAGCGGGTTAGGCATGCAGGCCAATTACACCTTTATCGACAGCGAAACGCCGAGCCGCGTTCTGGGCCAAAAAGTCCCGCTGCAAAACCTGTCCAAACACAGCTACAACCTGGTCGGCATGTACGAGAAAGGCCCGTTTTCGGCTCGAATCGCTTATAACTGGCGCGACACCTTCCTGAGCGGCGTTACCAATATCGTCGGCGTCGGCGCGTTGCCGATTTACACCCGCGGCTACGGTTGGCTGGATGCTTCGGTGGGCTATCGCATCAACGAGCATTTCTCATTCACGGTTGAAGGCATGAATCTGCTGAGCACCTTGCGCAGGTCCTATTACGGCGTGGAAACCAGGCCGCAGAGCGCCTGGGTTAACGATACCCAGGTCGGCGCGACGATGACTGTACGGTTCTGATGGCGGTCACGCCCATCAATTCTTATCGTTCCCACGTTCTGTGTGGGAATGCCGTGCAGGACGCGCCAGCGTCAGGCAACGCTGCGACTGCATGGACAGATATTTGCTCCTGCAATATCTGCATTCCCCACATCCCTGTGGGTTATGCAGGAGGTAGAGCAACGCAGGAGCGGTTGCCGAGAGCGTTGCTGACTGAATTCCCATTTATGCCCCAGAGGGTGCGCCGGAGCATGGGAGCTATAGTGATACTTATTTTTGTGCTGTGCGATGTCGCGTACGCCGACAACAATGCGTTGGAACAATGGCGCAGCAAAGCCGCCAGTATCCGCCAGTTGCTGGAAAACGACGCGCAGCAGGCCTATGTTGAGGTTCAAAGCCTGCAAGCCGAACTCCCCGCCGATGCGTCCCCTGTCGACCGGGTACGGTTATTGAATTTGCTGTCGCATATCGAAAATTACCTAGGCGAGACCGATAGCTCCGCCGCACATGCCCAACAGGCGTTCGATCTGGCCAAACAGCATGGGGACAAGGCCGGGCAGGCGGAGGCGGATATTAATATCGCCTTGGATGCGGTTAACCAAGGCAATATCGATGCGATGATTGCCGCCGACACCCACAGCTTGGCCATTCTCGATGGCGTTGACCGGCCCGACCTGTTGGCTGAAACGATGCTGCGCGGTTCGATGATGTACAACCGTCTGGAAATGCTCGAAGAATCTGTCGCCATCGCGGTGCAGGCCATGGAAATTGCCAAGCGCGGCAACGACGATTGGGTGTTGGCCTATGCCTATCAAGGCATGGCCTTTGTTTATGAACGGAATGGTCGCAATGAGGAAGCGCGCGACAACTATGCCGAAATGCTGAAGCATGCCAAAGCCGCGCGCTCGAAAGTACTTGAAGGCACGGCTTTAAACGGCTTGGGCGCTACGCTTAATGCACTTGGCGACCATCAGGAGGGCAATCGCTTAATCAGATCGGCAGTTGATCTTGATCGTGCAGTAGGAGGACCGTTCTACCTTAGCCGTAGCTTATTCCTGCTTGCCGAACAACTGGACAAACAAGGCCGCTATGCCGAAGCGCTGCCGCTGCTCGACGAGGGTGTCGCAATTTATCGGCAACGTTTCAACAAAATCGGGCTGTGGTGGACATTGTTCAAACGTAGCGAGATTTATCAGAATTCAGGAAAGATGGCCCAGGCGGATGCCGATGCCCAAGACGCTTATCGTTTGGCCGAAAGAATCAAATTTCCGGTTTATTTGGCCAAAAGCGCCCGGCGGTTGTCCGCAATCTTTGCAGCCCGGGGCGACTATCGCCAAGCCTACCGGCTAGGCTCCGAAGCGGATGCGTTGTCGGCCAAGGCCGCCAGCGACAATGCCGGCAAGCACATCGTCGAAATGACCAAGCGCTACGAGACCGAAAGCAAACAACGCGAAATCGATAAACTGAACCGCCGCAACCAGCAGCAAGCGACAGAACTTGTGCATCGCGCGCTCGAACAGCGCTGGTTATGGACCGTGCTCGGCGGCAGCGTCGTCATGCTGACCGGCACCGGTTTTTTCCTGCTGCGCCTGCGCGGTTCCCACCGACGGCTGAAAGAGTTCAATACCCAAGCGCTGCAAGCCAAAAACAAACTGCAAGCGACGCTGGATACGATCCCGGACTTGTTGTTCGAAATAGGGCTGGACGGGCGCTATTACGATTATCACTCGCCGCGCACCGATCTATTGCCGGCTTCTTTCGAAGACCTGCACGGTAAAACAGTGGCCGACGCCATGCCCGCCGACGCAGCAAAAATCGTCATGTCGGCTTTACATGAAGCGCATCAGCTCGGCATCTCAATCGGTAAGCAGTTTCAATTGCGGTTGCCGCACGGCGACTTTTGGTTTGAACTTTCCGTAGCGAGTAAACCGGTTGCCGATGGCGAGGAACCGCGTCTTATCGTGCTGTCGCGCAATATCACCGAGCGCAAGCATATGGAAGCGCAAGCGCTGCAACGGGAACAGGAATTTCGCGTGCTGGTCGAAAACTCGCCGGATTTGATCTTCCGTTACGACACGGACTGCCGCCGCATTTATACCAACCCGGCCGTGGCGAGGCTGGTTGGCAAGTGGGCTGAGAGCCTGCTGAACCACTCGCCGTCGGAAGCGAAAATTCTTAGCGCCGATCAAGCGGACAAACTGACACAAATGCTCCGGCAGGTGCTGGCGACAGGCCTGACTGCCGAGAGCGAAGTAGAGTGCCTGGACAGCAACGGGCAACTGCATTATTTTCATAACCGCTATGCGCCCGAGTTCAACGCGCATGGCGAAGTAATCAGCGTTATTTCCATTGCCCGCGATGTCACCGAACGCAAACAAGCCGAACAAGCGCTGATTGCCCGCGAACGCGAATTCCGCACCTTGGCGGAAAGCCTGCCTGACAATATCGTTCGCTACAATCAGGACGGACGAACTATTTACGTCAACCCGGTGCTCGAAAAAACCTTGGCTGTCTCTGCTGCGGAAATGTTGGGCACGACAGTGCGCGAATTATTTCCCAACGGCGAATACGACGATTACGCGCAGCTTCTGGATACCGTCCTCGCCAACGGCGAGGGCGGCGAAATAGAGAAAAGAGTGTATATCCCGGACGGCAAGCTGCATATGATTCATAACATACGCATAGTCGCCGAACGCGGCGAACACGGCGAAGTAATCGGCGCGCTCGCCATCGGCCGCAACATCACCGAGCATAAATTATCGGAAGAGGCTTTGCGGGAAAGCGAGGAAAAATACCGGACCCTGATCCAAAAAATCCAGGCCGCTGTAGTTGTGCATGGCGCCGATACGCAAATTCTCACGTCCAACTCCGTGGCGCAGGAAATACTCGGGCTTTCGAAAGACCAACTGTACGGCAAAACTGCGGTTGATCGGGCTTGGCATTTTTTCCGCGAGGATGGCCGCACCGCATCCCTGGACGAGTACCCGGTCAACAAAGTGCTGGCATCGGGCAAGGCGCTCGTCAACTATGTTTTAGGCGTGCATCGGCCCAATAATAAAAACGATGTGTGGGCGCTGGTCAATGCCGATCCTGTGTTCGGCAAGGATGGCGAAATAACTCAAGTCATTGTCACTTTTATCGACATTACGCAACGCAAGCATGCCGAAGAGGCGCTGGCCGTTCGCGAACGCGAATTCCGCACTCTGGCGGAAAACATTCCTGACCTCATCATTCGTTACGACGCCGATGCCCGCAAGATTTATGTTAATTCCGGCGAGCCGCTCGGGCAGACGCCGGAACAAGCGCCGCTTGAAGTGCGTGCGGTGCAGATCGACGAATTTTCGCAAAATATCAGGCGGGTGCTGGAAACCGGCGAACCGCAAGAGCTCGAAGTGCAGGTGCGGAATGCGACTGAAGGCATGCAAATCCATAACTTCCGGATCGTAGCCGAACGCGACGAGCAGGGCAAGGTAGTCGGCGCGCTGGCGGTCGGGCGGGACATCACCAAACTCAAACAGGCCGAGCATGACATTGCGATCATGAGTCAAGCCCTGGACAAGGTGCATGAAGCGGCCTATCTGACGGACCAAAACGCGCGTTTTCTTTATGTCAATGACGAATCCTGCCGGGCGCTCGGCTACAGCCGCGACGAACTGCTGACCATGTCGGTCATGGACATCGGTCCCGGATGGACGGTGGAAATGGTGAGGGAGGTCTTGCAACGACAGCACGAGGAGGCCGCGCAAACCTTCGAAGCCGCGCACCTTCGCAAGGACGGCGGCCTATTCCCTGTCGAGATCAGCGCCAGTCAGTTCGAATACGACGGCAAGACTTACGGTCTTGCGCTGGTCAGGGACATTACCGAACGCAAGCGCGCCGAGGATGAAATTCATCTACTCAACGCTGATCTGGAACAGCGGGTGCTGGAGCGCACCGAAGAGCTGCGGCTGCAAACACGCTATCTGCGCACCCTGATCGATACACTGCCGATGATGGCGTGGCTCAAAGACAAGGACAGCCGGTTTCTGGTCGTCAATCAGGCGATGGCATCAGCCTGCGCCCGCAGTGTGAACGAGTTGGTCGGCAAGTCCGACCTGGATTGCTGGCCGCGCGAACATGCCGAGGTCTACCGTGCCGACGACGCCGAAGTCATGACTGCCGGTCAGCGCAAGACCGTGGAAGAACTGCTTGCCGATGCGCGCACCGGCGTCATCTGGGTGGAAACCTGCAAAGCGCCGGTCTTTGACGAGGACGGCAGCGTGTTGGGAACGGTCGGCATGGCCCGCGACATCAGCGACCGTAGAGCGCTGGAGACTGCGCGTGAAGCGGCTTTGGCCGAGGCCGAGCGGCTGGCGAAACTGCGCAGCGAATTTATGGCGCGGATGAGCCACGAACTGCGTACGCCGCTGAACGGCATTATGGGTTACGCCCAGATATTGTTGGGGGAAAACAGGGGGGACGAGCGCCAGAGCGCGATGCTGAACGTGATCCAACAAAGCGGCGAATATCTGCTGAACTTGATCAACGATATTCTCGATTTTGCCAAAATTGAGGCGGGCAAGCAGGAACTGAGCTTGAGCGATGTCCAGTTGCGGCGTTTTCTGGGCAATCTCGCCGGCATCATCACGATCAAGGCGGAACAGAAGGGCTTGGTGTTTGTCTGCGACATTGCCGGGGATGTACCCGCCGGGATACGCGCCGACGAGACGCGGTTAAGGCAAGTGCTGCTCAATTTACTGTCTAACGCCGTTAAATTCAGCGAACGAGGCCAAATCAGCCTGAGAGTAACGCGGTTGGACGCGGGGGGGCTGCGCTTGGAAGTCCAGGATAACGGTATCGGTATCGAGGCCGGGCAACTGGAAACGATTTTCCATGCTTTCGAGCAAGCCGGAGACACGCAGTATCGGACCGGAGGCACCGGCCTGGGCTTACCGATCAGCCGCGAGCTTGCCCGAATGATGGGTAGCGATATTCAGGTCATCAGCCGGGTCGGCGAGGGCAGCACTTTTTGGTTCGATCTTGACGACGCCTCGGTCGTTGACGTCGGCGAGGACATCATGGCGACCGAACACGCTGTCGCCGGATACCACGGTTTGCGTCGGCGCGTGCTGGTGGTCGATGACGACGATGAAAACCGGGCGTTACTGATCGATATGCTCCGTCGATTGGGCTTGGAAAGCTGCGAGGCGGCAAACGGCAGGGCTTGTCTGGATAGCGCGGAGAGCCAGGCGCCGGACCTTGTTTTACTGGAGATGGCCATGCCGGAGATGGATGGACTGGAAACCGCGCGCCGCTTGCGCCGCTTGCCGGAATTTGGGCAAACGCCGATTATTGCCGTTTCGGCCAATGCTTCCGCCGAGGATATTGCCGAAGCCGGGAACGCCGGAGTCAACGTGTTTCTATCCACGCCTATCGATATAAAAAGACTGATGGCGCAACTCGCGGTTCTGTTAAAACTCGACTGGATTTATGCGCAGCCCGAAACCGCGGCGTCGCCGCGACACCGGCTCAACGACTTACTGGACGCGCCTCCGCATGAGGAAATGAATATTCTGTATCGTCTGGCGCAGGAAGGCAGCATGCGCGATATTATCCGGCAGACCGTGTATCTGGAGGAACTTGATCCGCGCTATAGCCCGTTTGCCGAGCAGTTGCGCGTCTTGGCGCAAGGCTACCAATCCAAAGCTATTTTGGAGCTGGTGGAACGTTATATAACGACTCAGCTGCGTTGATACGGATGCAGGCTGAGAATATGAGCGTGAGACGAAAGACGAAAGGCGAAAGACGAAAGACGAAAGACGAAAGACGAAAGACGAAAGACGAAAGACGAAAGACGAAAGACGAAAGACGAAAGACGAAAGACGAAAGACGAAAGACGAAAGACGAAAGACGAAAGACGAAAGACGAAGGGCGAAGGGCGTGCGTGTTCTATAGTTCCCACGCTCCGGCGTCACCGCCATTAAGTTAAGCCGGAGGCCGGACGGGATTTGCAATCCCGTCCGAAACGTTTGAAGTATGAAGATAGGGCGGTAAGTAGTTGGGAAAAAGTTTTCTGGCATGTGTGGGAGCGGCTTATGTTAAGAAACTTATGAATACCTGCTTAGTTATAGAAAACGGTAGGGACGGGGGGCAACCCCCGTCCCGCTCGGAAAAATGCGCATAAAATAACTTCACAAGTCTGACCTGGCGGGTTTTTAAAACCTGCCAGATCAGCGGATAGTGGCGATGCTATTTGCAAAAGTTATTTCATGCACATTCCTAAGTTCATGGCGGCAATTTTTTTAATCGATATTTTTTGTGGATTGACCTGTGAGTAATGAGAAGTTGCCCGATATGCCCACCATTCTGATTGTCGACGATACCCCGATCAACTTGAGCGTGGTAGTGGAAAGCCTGGAGAGCCGCGGCTATCGGTTGGTGGTGGCTCAGGATGGCGTGGAAGGCCTGCAACGAGCCGCGTTCGTAAAACCGGCGCTGATTCTGCTGGATGTGATGATGCCGGGGATGGACGGTTTTGAAGTCTGCCGCCGTTTAAAGTCGAATGCCGATACAGCCGATATACCGGTGATTTTTATGACCGCACTGGCGGAAACCGAACATAAAATCACCGGCTTCAAAGTGGGCGGCATCGATTACATTACCAAACCCATGCAGATCGAAGAAGTCATCGCGCGCGTCGGTACGCATCTCAACGTACAAGCCATGCAGCGGCAACTGCAAGCACAGAACGCGCAATTGCAAGCCCAGCAGATAGAACTGGAACAGCGGGTTATGCAGCGTACTGACGAACTGAGCGCCAGTAACCGCTTGTTGCGGGAGGAAATCGAAGAGCGCAAGCGGGTTGAAGAGGCGCTGTCGTTACGCGAGCGCGAATTCCGCACCTTATCCGAAAACGCGCCGGACAATATCATTCGTTATGACCGTGAAACGCGGATACTTTATATGAACCGGGTCTTGGAGCGTACCTTGGGCGTGACTGCGGAAGCGGCGATGGGCATGCGTCCGGACCAGTTGTTTCCGCACAGCGAAGCCATGCTGCGCTTCCAGAAAGTGTTGGAACGGGTCATCGCGACCGGCGAGTCGGCAGAGTTCGATATGATCAGCGAGTCGGTCGGCGGTGACCGCGCCCTGCATGACTTGATCCGGCTGGCGCCGGAACTGGACGATCAAGGCCGCGTTGTCGGCGCCATCGCGATCGGCCGGGATTACACCGAGCAGAAATGGCTGGAACAGGAACTGGTGCGCCGCGAGCGCGAATTCCGCACCTTGGCGGAAAATTCTCCCGACGTGATTGTGCGCTATGACAGGGATTGCCGACGGATTTATTTCAATCAGGCTTACATGGAAGCGGTGGGCATAGCAATAAGCGATGCAAAAGACAAGACCCCGCAGGAATGCTGGCGATTCGTATCGCCTTCCGCCGAAGAATATACGGCGCGCCTGCAACGCGTGATGGACACGGGCGAGACCGACGACCTGCTGACCGAAATGCGGGATAAAGAGGCTAAGCCGGTGTACCGCATCACCTTTTTGGTGCCGGAATTCGACGAAGATAACCGGGCCGTCAGCGTACTGTCGATCAGTCACGATATTACCGGCATTAAGCGCATGGAAGCCATGTTGCGCAAGAGCGAATTGGAGTTTCGGTCGCTGGCGGAAAATTCGCCGCAAATGATCGTGCGTTACGACCGGGACTGCCGTCGTATCTATATCAATCCGGCCTATGAGCGTCAAACCGGGATATTGCTGGAAACGGTATGGAACAAAACCCCGTACGAGGTTTGGAAACCGCTGATGCCCTGCGATGAATTCGTGATTCGTCTCAAGCGGGTGATGGACAGCGGCGAATCGGATCGTATCTTGCTGGAATGGCATGATCCGGACGGCAGTCTGGTCAGCCATGACATGCACATGGTGGCGGAATACGATGAAGAACGGCAGGTTATCGGCGCGCTGGTCCTGGGTCACAATATTACCGAACTTAAGGCGACCGAACGGCGTCTGGAAGAGTCGCGAGGTCAATTGCGGACGTTGGTCGCCAAGCGCGAAGAGGCGCGCGAGGAAGAACGCAAACGCATCGCCCGCGAAATTCATGACGAACTGGGCCAGTTGCTGAACGTGCTGCGGCTTAATGTGGCTACCCTGGACTTCCGCTTCGGCGACGCTAACGCCGATTTGCGCAACCTTACCCATAAAATGGTCGGCACCATAGATCAGGCCATCCTGATGGTGCGTAACCTTGCCACGCGCCTTAGGCCCGCAGTGTTGAGTTCGGGAATCGCCTATGCATTGGAATGGCTGGTGCAGGAATACGCCGAAAGCACCGGCATTGCGTGTAAGCTGCATTTGCCTGTCGACGAAATTTCTCTCGACGAAGATCGGGCGATGGTGGTGTTCCGCATTGTGCAGGAGTCGCTGACCAACGTGTTGCGCCACTCCGGCGCGGACTGCGTCGATATTACCTTGCGCAGCGCCGCGGGCAGCTGCGAAGTGGAAGTGCGCGATAACGGCAAAGGTTTTGATCCAAACCGTGTCGACAGGCCCCATTCATTTGGTATTGTCGGCATGCGCGAACGGGCGCTGATATTGAAAGGGACGCTGGATATTGCTAACGCGAAGGCAGGAGGTACGGTATTGAGATTGCGTATACCGATTGAGTAAGGGCGAAGGGCAAGGCGGGGTGCGTGCCCTGTCTTGCGTAGGAATGTGTACGAAATAACCTGGGCAAGTAGCTAATAGCCGGAGTGCAGGCTTCGCCTGCAAGCGCAAGCGAAGCTTGCACTCCGGCTGAACATTTATCGGCGCGAGTTGTTCACGTTATTTCATGCACCCTCCTTAGGGGCTAAAGACTCAGGATTTGGTTAAAAATAACTTCCCGAAACATAAACAAGAAAAATAAATGGAGCAAACACTATGGTACGGTTATTGATCGTCGACGATCATGCGCTGATGCGCGAGGGACTTAAACAACTTTTCGAGGGTGAACGCGACATTGTAGTCAGCGCGGAGGCCGGGAACGGCGAAGAAGCGCTGGCAATCCTGCGTAATGAAACGGTTGACCTGGTTTTGCTCGACATTACCATCCCCGGCATTCATGGCGTGGAGCTGATAACGAAAATCAAGGAACTGGCCGATAATCCGCCGATTCTGATACTGAGCATGCACAACGAACCGCAGATTGCCAAACGCAAGCTCAAAGCGGGCGCTTCAGGCTATATCACCAAAGACAGTTCGCCGAAGGATCTGCTGGAAGCAATACGCAAAGTCGCTTGCGGGGGACGTTACATTGCCGCCGATATTGCCGAAAAAATCGCTTTTGAAGTCAGTGATGCCTCGTCGCTGGTGCCGCATGAGCTATTATCGGGCCGGGAGCTGGTTATCCTGCGGATGCTGGCCAAAGGCAAAAAAATCAACGAAATTGCCGCCGAACTCGACATCAGCAGCAAGACCGTCAGCACCCATAAGGCGAGGCTAATGCAAAAAATGCATATCGACAGCGATGTCAAACTCATGCAATACACCATCGCCCACGGCATGACGGTATAAAGAAGCGGCAGGCGAAAAAACCGCAAGCCGGCGGAGCGCTTTTGCACGCCGTGCAGCAAGTGCAAAATCCGGATAAGTTCCCCCTTGCTTGGATTCCTCTAAAAATCGCAGAATGGCAGTGGCGCGCTCGCTACGTCCCGTATCGTAAAACGTTGATTGCGACTCAAGGCGCGGCGCGTGGGAACGAGAACAAAGTAATTATTTTCCTCTGCGCTCTTCGTGTCATCGTGGTGAATATGCTTTTAAGCAATTCTTTCACAGTCTCGGAAGTTATTATTGATGGACTCCTTAACGCGCAATAAATCGATTTACCGGAATGCTCAAGCCGTAAACACCCAGCACTTCGCTATGCACATCATTACCTTAATGTAGTCCTATCCCTACAAGCACGGACGGTTGGCTTGTAGGGAGATTCCTGCTCAAATTCGGGGCGCGCCGATTGTAGGCGTAGTCCGAAAAGTCCAGACTCTGCACCCAATTGTATAGCCGTGTCGAATTCTGATGCCGGTGGGCGAAAGGTATCGTACAAAACCGGACATTATCAGCATGTCGAAAACCGGCCAACCGCCTAGTTAATAGGGTGGGATGACCGGAATTCCTCCCACCCAATTTCGGCCGGCAACTGTCGTAGGGACTGGTTGCAATGGGATATCGATTATCAAGGATTATGGGGGAATTGCACGATGAAAGAAGCGATGAAAACGTACCTGAATGACGATTGGCCGGCCTTGCCCTTAGCGGTATCCGGTCTGGTTGGCGTATTAGGCAGCGTCGTATCCGGCGGTTTTGCAATGATGAGTTTAGTGATGGCGGCTGTGTTGAGCGCAGTGAGCGTCGGACTGTACTTTTGGAGCAGGCATCGCCATCGGACGCTGTTACGCATGATCGAACAGACGTGGCTCGATGATGCGGAGCACGAAAATAGGGAAAAAATAAGGGCATTGCAGGCTGAGCGCAATGAAGCCGTATTGCTGGAATTGGTCAGGGAAGTAGAGACGGAACGCAAGCATCTCAACACCTTAACCAGCGAGTTAACGCAGCGTTTCAACGCCTTGTCAAACCGTCTCGGCCGACAGGAACAAACCAGGCAGGCCGACGCGACGTCCTTATCTGCCGGAGCGCAGATTGCCAATTTGGCGCAACGTTGCACCGCCTTGCTAAGTCATCTCGATCAGCAGGCCGCAGGCGATGAACAACAAGAGCCGGGCGTCGACGGCCTGGATTCGCTGTGTCAAAAAGTGCTGCCGATCTGGTCCAGTCAAGTGCAGATGGCCCGCGTCCATACCGAAGAGTCGATCGCCGACTTGGCGCAGCGTTTCGACGTCCTGTCAAAGCGCCTCGATGCCGCGGTGATGGCCTCCCAAAGCGCCGTAGGCGGCGACGCTGACGCCAACGGCGGCATCGTTGAGCTGTTGCGGGACAGCCAGCTGGAGTTGGGCAGCATTACCCAAGCGCTGGGCGCCTCGCTGGAAGACAAGGAAAAACTGCTGCACGCCATCGAGGACTTGTCCGGCTTTACCGAACAACTGGGCAAAATGGCCTCGGAAGTCAGCAGCATTGCCGCCCAGACCAACCTGCTGGCATTGAACGCCGCCATCCAGTCGGCACGGGCCGGCGACGCCGGGCGCGGCTTTTCCGTGGTGGCCGACGAAGTGCGGAAATTGTCGCGCTCGTCCGGCGATGTCGGCAAAAAGATAACCGAGACCATCGACGCGGTCAGCGAAGCGATAGAAGGCACCTTGCTGATTTCCCGAAAATTCGCCAAACAAGACGAACAGACCCTGAACAACGCCGAACAGATCATCGCCTCGGTATTGAAGCGATTTAGCCGCGCCGCGTCCGGCTTGTCCGACTCCGAAGAACTGCTGCGCAGCGAAAACAACGCCATCAACTATGAAATAGCCGACGTATTTGTCGCCTTGCAGTTCCAGGACCGGGTCAGCCAGATACTGGCGCTGGTCTGCGACGACTTGAACAAACTCGAACAGCATCTGCACGCATTGAACAACGCGCCAACCGACGACGAAAGGATGCCCCGCTCGGTCAACGTAGAGCAATGGCTGGCAGAACTGGCCAAGACCTACACTATGGAAGAACAGCTTAGCGCCCACGATGGCGCGAAAGCCGAGATCAAGACCCAGCAAACCAACATTACATTTTTTTAAGGAACCCAACATGGCCAAAACAATACTCTTTGTAGAAGACTCCGCCTCCGTCAGGCAAGTGATGAACAGCACCCTGACCCGCGAAGGTTACGACGTCATCCTGGCCAGCGACGGCCGGGACGCCCTGAGCAAACTGGACGGCAGCAAAATACACCTGATCATCAGCGACGTGAACATGCCCAACATGGACGGCCTGAGCTTCGTCAAACAGGCCAAACAACTGCCCGCCTACAAATTCACCCCGATCATCATGCTGACCACCGAAACCCAGGAAGACAAAATGAACGAAGGCAAAGCGGCCGGCGTCAAAGCCTGGATCGTCAAACCCTTTCAGCCCGCGCAACTGCTGGCCGCGGTTTCGCAGCTTATCCAGGCGTAAACCTGAAAACGGCGCGTAGTTCACATAAAACACAAAATAAATCAGTAGGGTACGCTGCGCGTACCTTTTCGTGGGCAAATGGTACGCGCAGCGTACCCTACATGGATTTTCGTGGATCTACTGCCGGACGGGGTTTGCAACCCCGTCCGAAACGTTTGACCGGCGTAGCGATTGCAATAGTTATTGAAACCCCGTCCCGCTCGATAACACCTACTTAGTCGTTACGATTTTTCCAGCATAAACAACAGGAGCCGCCGATGGCGAACGTGAAAAATAAAACCCGGCAACCCGGTCGCATCGCCATAGACGGCGAACTAACCATCTATACCGCCCTGGAATTGAAAGAAAAATTGCTTGCCGGATTGGCGGAGGCCGAAGCATTGGAACTGGATTTATCCGAAGTGGGCGAAATCGATGCCGCCGGCTTGCAATTGCTGGTGATGATCAAACAACAGGCGACAGAGACAGGCAAAGCCCTCAGCTTTACCGGGCACAGCCCGGTGGTGGTGGAACTGCTGGACTTGTCCGGTCTGGCCGGATTTTTCGGCGACCCGCTGCTGATCGTCCGCAAGCCCACCTAACCCGGTAAACCGACATGATCCCAGACGAATATCTGCAAACCTTTGTTGTCGAATGCAAAGAACTGCTCGAACACATGGAAGAAGCCCTGCTGATCGTAGAACAGGCCGAACAAGACCCGGAAATCATCAACGCCATCTTCCGGGCCGCGCACACCATCAAAGGCTCGGCGGGCATGTTCGGCCTCGATCCCGTGGTTGAATTCACCCATGCCGCGGAAAGCGTACTGGACCGGGTGCGTAGCGGCGAGCTAACGATGAACGCCCTGTTGGCGGCCTTATTCATCGAAGCGCACGACCATTTAAAAGAATTGATCGGCCATGTAGCCGAGGGCAGCCACCCGACCGAAACCACCCACAACCAAGGTAAAACCCTGATAGACCGGTTGGAAGCCTACCTGAGCGAGAGCCAAGCCGAACTGCCGGAGGATTCGGCCAAACACAGCGAAATGCCCGCCCTCCATGCCGCCAACGTCGAGCGCGAACACAGCGACGCCATCGTCGGCACCGACCTGTGGCACCTATCGTTGCGCTTTGGCCCCGACGTATTCAGGAACGGCATGGACCCGTTTTCGTTCGTGCGCTGCCTGGCCTCGCTGGGTAGCATCGAAGAACTGGTGACCGTCATCGACGCCATCCCGCCCGCCGCGCAGATGGACCCGGAAAGCTGCTACCTGGGCTTTGAAATCAGCTTCAACAGCGCAGCCGATAAACTGGCGATCGACAATATCTTCAACTTCGTGCGCAGCGACTGCTTCATCCGCATCCTGCCGCCGCGCAGCAAAGCCTCCGAATACCAGCGCCTGATTCAGGAACTGCCGGAACAGGAAATGCGCCTCGGCGAAATCCTGGTCAAGTGCGGCACCCTGACCCCCGAAGAACTGGACAACATCCTGCGCCTTCAATCCCAGTACGGCGACGACCCGCAACGGCCGATCGGCGAAGTGCTGGTCGAACAACAGCTGGTCAGCCCGCCGGTGGTCGAAGCCGCCCTGGCAAAACAAAAACAGGTCAAAGACAACAAAAAAAGCGAAGCCAGCCTGATCCGCGTCGATGCCGAAAAACTCGACGAACTGATCAACCTGGTCGGCGAACTGATCATCGCCGGCGCAGGCACCAACCTGATCGCCCGGCGCGCCGGCATGGCCGAGCTGATCGAATCCACCGCGACCTTATCAAGACTGGTCGAAGACGTCCGCGATTCCGCGCTGGCCTTGCGCATGGTGCAGATCTGCGCCACCTTCAACCGCTTCACCCGCGTGGTGCGCGACGTCAGCAAAGAACTGGGCAAAGACATCGACCTGGTGATCAGCGGCGGGGACACCGAACTCGACAAAACCGTCGTCGAAAAAATCGGCGACCCGCTGACCCACCTAGTGCGCAACTCCATGGACCACGGCATCGAAGCCGCCGAATTGCGCCTTGCCCGAGGCAAGCCCGCCAAAGGCACGCTCAAACTCAACGCCTACCACGACGCGGGCAGCATCGTCATCGAAGTCAGCGACGACGGCGGCGGCCTGAACAAAGAAAAAATCCTGAGCAAGGCCGTCGAACGCGGCCTGGTCGCCGAGGGCGCGGCCCTGAGCGACAAAGAAATCTACAACCTGATCTTCGAAGCCGGCTTCTCCACCGCCGACACCGTCAGCAACCTGTCCGGCCGGGGCGTCGGCATGGACGTCGTCAAACGCAACATCCAGGCCCTGCGCGGCAGCGTCGACCTGGACAGCGTCGAAGGCCGGGGCAGCACCATCCGCATCCGCCTGCCGCTGACCCTGGCCATCATCGACGGCTTCATGGTCGGCGTCGGCAACGCCGCTTACGTGATCCCGTTGGACATGGTGGTCGAATGCGTCGAATTAAGCGCCTGGGACAGCGGCGAGGGCGGCCAATACCTGAACCTGCGCGGCGAAGTGCTGCCGTACCGGCGGCTGCGCGAGCACTTCGGCGTGACAGGCGGGCCGGCGCGGCACGAGAACATCGTTGTGGTGCGCTACGGCGAACACAAAGCCGGGCTGGTCGTCGACAAACTGATGGGCGAATTCCAGACCGTAATCAAGCCGCTGGGCAAGCTGTTCAGAAGCGAAAAGAGCATCGGCGGATTTACCATCCTGGGCAGCGGCGAAGTGGCGTTGATCGTCGACGTGCCGGGCTTGATGGGGCAGATAGAGTACGAAAGGGCTGCTGGAGAGATCGTATCATTCCCACGCTCCGGCGTGGGAATGCAGTGGTAGACGCTCCAGCGTCCCGCAACGCCGGAGCGTTGCAGACTGAATTCCCACGCTGGAGCGTGGGAACTATAAATTGTTTTTCTTCGTGTCCTTCGTGTCTTCGTGGTGAATTCTTTAATTTTGCATCGTTCCCACGCTCCGGCGTGGGAACGCAGGGTAGACGCTCCAGCGTCCCGCAACGCCGGAGCGTTGCAGACTGAGTTCCCACCCCGGAGCGTGGGAACTATAAAACTCGTATCTTGGAACGACATACAAATTAAATCAGCTATTGGAGCAAATCAAAATGAAATTAACCGTATTACAAAAAATGTTGCTGCTAGGCATTACTGCCTTGGCTGGATTGTCAAGTCTATCCGGCTTGAGTGCCTATCAAATGGACAAGGTTTTTACGGCCGCAAGTTATTGCAGCGTCAATACTGTTCCTAGTTTGACGGTATTGGCCGATGCTTTTTCCGAGATGGCTAAAATCCGGGCTCAAGTTTGGCAGCATATGGCGCAAACCGATAAAGCCAAAATGGAAGAAATCGAACAAAAAATCGATGCTGAGCGCAGTAAAGTCGACACGTTATTGAGGAAGTACGAAGGGCTTCTTAGCGATGACCACGACCGCCAGCTATTAGCCGATGACCGTTCCACTCTGGCGGAATACGACAGGGTGCGTCTGAAAATACGGGACTTATCGCGACTCAATAAAAACGAAGAGGCTCGCGATTATCTGATGGCGAATCAGCCTATTATCGCCAAGTTTTACGATGCGTTCGATGCCCACCGGCAATACAATGTCGAACTGGGTAACAAGGGCACCGATCAGGCCGCTGTTACTAAAGGCGATGCATTTAACATGAGTGTCATCATTGCTATTATTGTGCTTCTGGTTGTCGTTGTCTTGGTTTGGGGCATCACTAAAAACTTTTTGCGCCAGTTGGGCGGCGAACCGGACGATGCTGCGGACATCGCCAACAAGATCGCAATCGGCGATCTCAGTACACAGATTCAGCTCAAAGCCGGCGATACCAGCAGTCTGATGGCCGCGATGAAAAACATGAGCGACACCCTGAAAGGCTTGCTGGCCGACACCGATGTTCTGGTCAAGGCGGCAGCGGAGGGCGCGCTTGATACCCGTGCCGATGCAAGCAAATACCAAGGCGATTTCCGCAAGCTGGTGCAAGGCATCAACGACACGCTGGACGGCGTGATCGACCCCGTCAACGAAGCGGTCGAAGTCCTTAAGGAAATGGAACAGGGCAACCTGACCCAAACCGTTAACGGCGACTACAAAGGCCAGCTTAAAGACTTCAAAGATAGCGTCAACAGCACCATCGCCAAACTGTCGCAAGTCATCGGCGAAGTCAACGGCGCCGCGGCCAACATCGCCGGAGCCAGCGAAGAAGTCAGCGCCACCGCGCAAAGCATGAGCCAGGCAACCAGCGAACAAGCGGCCAGCGTCGAGGAAACCAGCGCTTCCGTCGAACAAATGTCGGCGTCGATCAACCAGAACACCGAAAACGCCAAAGTCACCGACGGCATGGCGACCCAAGCCAGCGGCGAAGCCGTGCAAGGCGGCGAAGCGGTAAGAGAAACCGTGGGCGCGATGAAGAGCATCGCCGGAAAAATCGGCATCATCGACGATATCGCCTACCAAACCAACTTGCTGGCCCTGAACGCGGCGATTGAAGCGGCCCGCGCCGGCGAGCACGGCAGGGGCTTTGCGGTGGTCGCCGCCGAAGTGCGAAAACTGGCCGAACGCAGCCAGATCGCCGCGCAGGAAATCGGCGAACTGGCCGAAAGCAGCGTCGAAATGGCCGAAAGCGCGGGCAAGCTGCTGGACACTATCGTGCCTTCAATCAAGAAAACGTCCGATTTAGTGCAGGAAATCGCCGCCGCCTCCGAAGAGCAGTCGGCAGGCGTCGGCCAAATCAACACCGCGATGGACCAGCTGAATCAGATCACCCAGCAGAACGCCAGTTCATCGGAACAGTTGGCCGCCACCTCGGAAGAGATGAGCGGACAGGCCGCGCAATTGCAAGAGCTTATTGCGTTTTTTACCGTGAGTGGCGGCGCAGTATCGGCGCCGTTGAAGGCCAAGCCGGTCAAACAACAGACGCTTAACAAAGCAGCGGCAAGACGCGCGCCTAACGAAGCCGAATTCGTCAGATTCTAGGAGATCGGCATGAAAACAATCACACCCGCAACGCAGACACAGCCGACCCCGGCCGACAGCCAGGGACACGAAGAACAACAGCAATATCTGACCTTCATGTTGAGCGGCGAAACCTATGCCATCAGCATCCTGCGCATCAAGGAAATCATCCAATACGGCCAACTGACCGAAGTGCCTCGGATGCCCGATTTCATCCGAGGCGTTATCAATCTCAGGGGGGCCGTGGTGCCGGTGATCGACTTGAGCGCGCGATTCGGCAAGCCGACCACCGCGCTGGGACGGCGCAACTGCATCATTATTATCGAAGTGGAGGCGGGCGCGGAAACCCAGAGCGTCGGAGTGATGGTCGATGCGGTCAACGCGGTGCTGGAGATTCCGGCCGCCGAGATCGAACCGGCGCCCAGCTTCGGCACCCACATTCGCGCCGACTTCATTGCCGGCATGGGCAAGATCAACGGCAAGTTCGTGATCATCCTGAACATCCAGCATGTGCTGTCGATGGACGACATGGAGGCTTTGGTTTCGATGGGTTCCGGCAGTTCGGCTGCCGAGTTGGCAAAGACGGAGTAAGCATGCGCAAACTAAGACCTTCCAGGTTTTAAAAACCTGGAAGGTCTAACGGGGAGCAGGACGGGATTTGCAAACTCCGTTCCGCTTGGGATGCATTGGGCGTGAGGATTCCCCTACAGTATTATCCTGAAACAGTGTAAGCCAATCCTTACGGAAAATCAGGCTTACCCGATTGTGGGTGTGGCGAGATAAGTGCAGACTTACCGGCCTGCGGCCAATGCGCGTTTCCGGGACATAAGTAATCGAGCTAAAGTTTTCGGGTATATTGGAGTGCAAGCTCTGCTTGCAAAGCAGGCAAAGCCTGCACTCCGGCTTTAAACAAGAGCTGGAAACTTATATTCAGGCACTTAACGATGAAGGTGTGGACGAGGGCGACAGGTAGAGTGCGCGACACTTTTTTAGATCTTGATAAAGGAAACGATTCAAGAATGGTATGAAATGTGTTCCCGGCGAGGTTAGCTATCAGGATTTTACCGGCATACGCAACGGGCGGCGTAGCGTTGCTGCCGCACCGTGTTGATGAAACACAATCCATCGCCCAATAATACAGAGAATAAGCGGCCATGAAAAACAATCAGCCTATAACCCAAAACGAAGTCTATTTCTCCGAAGACGACCAACTGGTCAGCACTACCGATTTAAAAGGCGTTATAACCGCCGTCAGTCCGGCCTTTGTCAACATCAGCGGTTTCAGCGAACGGGAATTGATTGGGCGGAGCCACAATATCATTCGTCATCCGGATATGCCTCCGCAAGCCTTCCAATCGTTGTGGGAGACGGTCAAGACCGGTCGCACCTGGAACGGCCGGGTCAAAAACCGCTGTAAAAACGGCGATTATTACTGGGTCGATGCTCATGTATCGGGGATTTTCGATAATGACCGCATCGTAGGTTACCGCTCGTTACGCTTTAAGCCTTCACGGGCGCAGGTCGACGATGCAAGTAAGCTGTATGCCGATATTAATGCCGGGCGCATCAAGGATCCGTTCAAACCGGGAAAACTAAAAGCGCTGTTAAGCAATATCAAGCTGGGGCAAAAAATTATGCTGTTGGTGGTGCTGGCGGTGATGATGTTTGCGCTGCCGAGCGGGTTATTGGTAACGCGCGCCAACGAAGAAGTGTCGGTTGCGGCTAATGAAAAACGGGGCGTCGAATACGTACGCGAAACCATGAAGCTGGTGCAGCTTGTTCAACAGCACCGCGGTCTTGCCAATATGGTGTTATCGGGCGACGCGGGCAGCGCCGACAAGTGGCTGGCCAAGCGTAGCGAAGTCAACACGCAGGTCGAAGCGGTTGATGCGGTTAACAACAAATTGTCCACGCTGGGTTTGACCGAGTCCTGGAAAAGCGTGCGTAACGATTGGGAGCAACTTGCGGCGGCTGCCGGGTTGGATGCCAAAACCAGCGTGACGCGACACACCGCGTTGATTGAAGAAATACTGACCTTCAACCGTAAATTAAGCGATGCGTCTTATCTGGCGCTGGACCCGGAAGTCGACACGTATTACATGATAATGATCTCGATTTATCAGTTTCCGGATGTGACCGAATTACTGGGCAATTTGAGAGCAAAAGGCGCGGGCATACTGGTGAAAAAAGTGGCTAAGCCTGAAGATACGGCGGTTCTTCAGCAGTTGATCGGGGGGCTGCGTAAAAGTCAGATTCTCATAGAAGAAAGCATAGCAAAAATCACCGGCGTCGACGAAGCGTTACGAGATGACAGCCGAAAAATGGTTAACGACACGGATAAAATCGTTCATTTAATCGAAGAAAAAATCATCGAACCGGCGACATTGGAACTTTCCAATAAGGAATTCTTTGACGTGGTGACGCTAAGCGTCGACCAGCACTTTGTCGTTTCCGAAAGTTTCAGTAAGGCGCTGACAAAAGCGCTTGATGCCAGAATCGAACGCATCAATACCCGCAAATACGCGATGCTGGCGGCAGCGCTAAGCGTGTTTGCCGTTTTTGCGATAGTGAGCTGGTTCATTGTTCGCGGTATTTTGCGCCCGGTTTCGGCAATGGTCGAAGCGGTAGGCAAACTCGGGCGCGGCGAAATGCCTGCGCACGACCACATCGATTACGGGCCGGAGTTCAACCAGCTTAAAGAAGGCTTGAATTCGGCGGTGTTAGGGGTGCAGGCATTGATTGCCGATTCCGCTATGCTGTCGCAGGCCGCTGTCGAGGGCAAGTTGTCCGTCCGCGCCGATGTCAGCAAGCACCAGGGCGATTACCGCAAGATTATCGCGGGCGTCAATACGACGCTGGACACCGTTATTACCCCGCTTCATCAGGTGCGGAATATGTTGGTCGGCATGGAGCAGGGCGACATGACGCTGCAAATTGCCGAACACTATCGCGGCGAGCTTGAAGAATTGCGCAGCGCGGCCAACAACACGGTGACCAAGCTCTCGCAAACCATCCGTGAAGTGATCGGCGCAACCGAACAGCTCGGCGCGGCCTCCGAGCAGATCAGCGCCACCGCGCAATCGCTGGCGCAAGCCGGCAGCGAGCAGGCCGCCAACGTCGAGGAAACCAGCGCTTCCATTGAACAGATGTCGGCGTCGATCAACCGGAACACTGAAAGCGCCAAAATTACTGACAACATGGCTATTCAAGCCAGCAGCGAAGCGGTGCAAGGCGGCGAAGCGGTTAAAGAAACCGTCAGCGCGATGAAGAGCATCGCCGGCAAAGTCGGCATCATCGACGACATCGCCTACCAAACCAACTTGCTGGCCCTGAATGCGGCGATTGAAGCGGCACGCGCCGGAGAATACGGCAGGGGCTTTGCGGTGGTCGCCGCCGAAGTGCGCAAATTGGCCGAACGCAGCCAGTTAGCCGCGCAGGAAATCGGCGAACTCGCCTCCGGCAGCGTCGAAATGGCCGAAAGCGCGGGCAAGCTGCTCGATGCTATCGTGCCGTCGATCAAGCTTACTTCCGATCTGGTTCAGGACATCGCGGCGGCCTCTGAAGAGCAGTCGGCCGGTGTAGGTCAAATCAATATCGCTATGGATCAGCTCAATAAAATCACCCAGCAGAATGCCAGTTCATCGGAACAGTTGGCCGCCACTTCGGAACAGATGAGCGGGCAGGCCGCGCAGCTACAGGAGCTGATGGCGTTTTTTACCGTGGCGGATAGCGTCGGATCGGCGACCCCCAAAGTCGCGGTCAGGACAGCAAAGGCGGCGTAATGGGCGGTTAACGAGGCCGAATTTGTATGGTTTTAGGGTATGAGCGGGATTAGGCAAGCGGCACGGATTGGAGGCAAAGCCGATGCCGTTATATTTAAGCGCAATGATGTCGTAGGAGCGGGCCGCGCCCGCGACATTCGGGCAGCGCTTGTTAAGTTGCAGCGCGATCATCGCGGGCGCGGCCCTGTGGCCGGACGGGGTTTGTAACCCCGTCCGAAACGTTTGACGGATGAAGATATGCCAGTAGTTATCGAAAACGGTAGGGACGGGGGTGCAACCCCCGTCCCGCTCGATGCAACCGGGTGTGGAAGTCAGTGCGTAGCACCTGAGAATGGGAAATATAAAGGTATTTATATGAATCAGTTAAAAGCTATCGAGGAAATCAATGAGGAAATCGACAATATTGTTGCCGTTGCCGCAAGCATCAGCCTGAGCGCGGCCGGACATAGAGAGGCAGGCAGTCATGTTGCGGGGGGCTGCTTGGTGGAGCGTGAACTGCAAATGTTTAGCGAGAAAATCGCGACGGCCATGCAAAGCCTATCCGCCTTGATCGACTGGCAGGTAGCGGTAAACGCAGGCAAGCGCAGCGGAGCGCTCACCCAGGCGCATGTCGCCTCGGCATGCGTAGGCGCACAGACCGATGAAATAGAGCAATTTATTGTGAGTCAAGTGCGCGAGTTGCAGATCGGCATGATGCGCACTGCAAAGCAATGCGCATCCGGCTTGCTGATTGCCCGCTCGGTCGATCAGGACACGGAGCGCAGCGGCGCGATGCCGCCGGAATTACGTTCGATGACGGAAGATGTTGCGGAAGCTGTCGGAAATATTGCCCGGCGTCTAAAAAAACTTGAATTACGATTGGCAGAGGCAGCGTTATGGAACCAACACAGCTATCCGGACTACACCGGCGAATACCGGATTACCGGCGACACTGCGATGATGTCGGTCAATTCATAAGGTGAGGGCGATTGTTCAGAGGCTTGCCGCAATCAGCGTGCGGATCGCTATTAATCGAGCATGGCGCGCCCAATGATAAACAGTAATGACGCGATGTGGCGGCGATAAAAAACAAATGACATAAAGGGAATGAAAAAATGACCGCATACGCGACGTACAAAGCTAACCTTGCCGAAGTGGCGCTGCAAGAGAAGGAATTTATACAGATTCGCGACCTGATCCACCGCATCGCCGGCATCAACATGTCGGTCGCCAAAAAGCCGCTGGTGACCGGCCGTCTGGCCAAACGCCTTAAACATCATGGGCTGGCGAGCTACGGCGAGTACTATCGCTTGATTACCGCAGCCGGCGGCAAAACGGAACTGCAAATGGCGGTGGATTTGCTGACCACCAACGAAACGCACTTTTTCCGCGAGCCCAAGCATTTCGATTTTTTACGCCAGTGCGTTTTGTCGGCGCGAAACCCCGGCAAGACTCTGCGCATCTGGAGCGCCGCTTGCTCCAGCGGCGAGGAACCCTACAGCATTGCGATGCTGCTGGATGAAGTCTTGGGCAATGCGCCGTGGGACATCGTGGCTTCCGACCTGAGCACGCGGGTTCTGGAAAAGGCGCGCACCGGGCTTTATCCTTTGGAGAAGATGTCGGAAATCCCCCGGCATTATTTGTCGAACTACTGCCTTAAAGGCGCCGGCGCCCAGGAAGGAACATTACTGATAGAGCGCAAATTGCGCGAACGGGTGCAATTCATCCACTATAACCTCACCGAAGCGCCGCCGAAGCTGGGCGAATTCGATGTGATATTGCTGCGCAACGTGATGATCTATTTCGATCAGGACACCAAACGCCAGGTGGTATCGCGGCTGCTGTCGCTGCTGCGCCCCGGCGGACATTTCCTGGTCGGCCATTCAGAGACCCTGAACGGCATCAACGAAGACCTGCGCCTGGTGCAGCCGGCCGTTTACCGGAAACTCTAAAATGATCAGGCCCTTACACCCCATAGAGATATTTCTCCAACCCGGCGATCATTACTTCGCCGACCGCGACACGCGCATCCGCACCGTGCTCGGATCTTGCGTGTCAATGACCTTTTGGCATCCGCGACTGTTGGTCGGGGCGATGTGCCACTACATGCTGCCGGAACGCGGCAGCGAGCGCAGGGAAGGCGACTGGCCTGCGCCGGACGGGCGTTATGCCGATGAGGCGATTGCCTTGCTGCTGAACAAAATGGATGCGGTCGGCGCTTCCCATAAGGAATATCAGGTCAAGTTATTCGGCGGCGGCAACATGTTTCCCGAAACCAATAAAAATACCAATGCGGTGTCCCATATCGGCAGCAGGAATGTGCAGGCCGCCCGGCGTCTGGCGAAACAACACGGTTTTACCTGCGTGGCCGAGCACTTGGGCGACATCGGACATCGCAACGTGATTTTTGAAGTGTGGAGCGGCGAAGTGTGGGTTAAGCATACCAATGTGTTGACCATAGCCGATCGACAAACCATGAACAGGAGACTTGGGTGACCCGGATCAAAGTGCTGATAGTGGATGATTCTGCGGTGGTGCGGCAGGTATTGACCGCCAATCTGTCGCAAGATCCGGGCATCGAAGTAATCGGCGCAGCTTCCGATCCGGTGTTTGCAATGACCAAGATGCAGGGACAATGGCCCGATGTGATCGTGTTGGACGTGGAAATGCCGCGCATGGACGGCATCACTTTTTTGAAACAACTGATGTCGGTACGGCCCACGCCGGTGGTGATCTGTTCCACGCTGACCGAAAAAGGCGCGGAAACCACTATGCAGGCGCTGGCTGCGGGCGCGGTGAGCATTGTCGCCAAGCCCAAGCTAGGGCTGAAGCAATTTTTGCAGGAAGACTCGGAAAGCCTGGTTACCGCCGTTAAAGCCGCGGCTCGCGCCAACTTGCGCCGCCTGGCGGTATCGGCAGCCGCGCTGCCGCCGGTGCAGGCCAAATTAACCGCAGACGCGATTCTCCCGGCCGGCGTCCATGCAATGGCCGAAACCACCGACCGGGTTATCGCCATCGGCACGTCCACCGGCGGCACGCAGGCGCTGGAAGTGGTCCTGAGCGCCTTGCCGCGGGTCTGCCCCGGTATCGTTATCGTCCAGCATATGCCGGAAAAGTTTACCGGCGCGTTCGCTGCCCGGCTGAATAATCTGTGTCAGGCCGAAGTGCGCGAAGCGGTCAACGGCGACCGGGTGATGCCGGGACGCGCACTGATCGCGCCGGGCGGGCGGCATATGCTGCTCAAGCGTAGCGGAGCCCGCTATTACGTTGAAATCGTCGACGGGCCGCCGGTCAGCCGTCATTGTCCGTCGGTCGACGTGTTGTTCCGGTCGGTCGCCAAGTGCGCGGGCAAGAATGCATTGGGCATCATCATGACCGGCATGGGCGATGACGGCGCCAAAGGTTTAAAAGAAATGCACGACATGGGCGCGCGCACCGTGGCCCAGGATGAAGACAGCTGCGTGGTGTACGGCATGCCGAAAGAAGCGGTAAAGCTGGGCTGCGTGGATAAGGAGTTGGCGCTGGGCCGGATTGCCGATGAGATCATCGGCTATGGCGGCGGGCGATAAGCCGAAGTTAAGTCAGAGCGCGCCACGGCCGGACGGGGCATGCGGCCCGGTCCGGCGTTAGTGATAAGTAATCGAGCTAAAGTTTTCGGGTATTTTGGAGTGCAAGCTCTGCTTGCAAAGCAGGCAAAGCCTGCACTCCGGCTATTAGCAACTTGACCAAGTTATTTCGTACGCATTCCTGAGTCAAAACCTTAGAGACGGGGTTGCAAACCCCGTCCCGCTGTAGGTGCGCGGTGAGTCAAATAAGCTAATAAAAAATAAGAAATTGGACAACACTAAATTAATGTACAAAAACAGTTTTAAAATCGGCATCTTAGAGCTGGCGCCGATGCCGGCGTCGGCGGAAATCCTGCCGCTCGACACCCTGGTGGTTACCGGCGCGGCCAATCCGCTGTCCGGCATACGCTCCAGCGTCGCACTCAGTACCCTGGACAGGGAGAGGATGCAGCAATCCGCGCCCAGCAGCGCCGCCAAGTTCGTGCAATTTCAGGAACTAAGCGGGACGGGGTTTGCAACCCCGTTCCTGACGTTTCGACCGCTATGGCGAGTATTTCATTCGGCAAGCGTTTCGGTCGGGGTAAATACCCCGGCCGCCGTGGATATGCAGGATGCAGCGTCCTTCGACAAAGCTCGGGACAGACGTGGGACCGAGGGGGAGCGGGGCTAATGAGCAGGCAAAGCTTACACTCCGTCCTCATTTACAGTTTGCTCGTGACGGCGGTCGTCTTCGGCATGGGCGACGCCCGTAGCGCCAATAAAAAAAAATCAGCGGAAGATCCGGTAAAAACTATCGATTTATGGACGCATTCAGCGGTCAACGCTACCGAATATGCGGTCCTCAAAATATCGGCAGCCCGATTCAATGCAGGTCGGCACGGCTATCGCGTCGAGGTTTGGCCGTCCCCTTTCAGGGGCTACGACGACCAGATCAACAAAGCGGCGGCGAGCGCTTCGCTGCCCTGTCTTCTGGAAGCCGACGGGCCGTATTTGTATACGCTGGCATGGCGCGGTTATTTGCAACCTATTGAGCAATGGCTGCCGAAATCGTTATTGGACGATGTGTTGCCGTCGATTCTGGCTCAGGGACGTTACGGAGGCCGTCTTTATAGCCTCGGTCAGTTCGATTCCGGCCTGGCGCTGTGGGGCAATCGCCGATTGTTGGGTAAAGCCGGGGTTCGTATCCCGACTCTGGACGCGCCGTGGACTTTGATGGAATTCGAGCAGGTTCTCGATACGCTCGGCAAGCTGCCGGGCGTCGTCGCGGCGATTGAGATGGGCACCAATGCCAGTTCCGGCGAGTTTTATTCCTACGCTTTTTCGCCGATTTTGCAAGGCTTCGGCGGGGACTTGATCGAGCGCGGCCACTATCGTTCGGCGAAAGACATGCTCGACGGCTCGCAGTCGGTGCAAGCGATGACCCATTTTCAGCAATGGTTCAAAAAAGGCTGGGCCAAGCAGGATTTAGTATTAACAGAGCTTAACGGCCAACGCAAAGTGGTTCTGAATCGAATCGATAAGCCTGACAGCGACTATTTCGCCAGCGGCAAAACGGCTTTGTCCTGGTTGGGACATTGGCGGTATCGCCAGTACAGCCGGGAGCTGGGCAATGATCTGATGCTGCTGCCGATGCCGAATTTCGGCCGGGGCAGCAAAACCGGCATGGGCTCGTGGAGCGTTGCTATTTCCAGCACCTGTAGCAAGCCTGAAGCCGCGGCGGCTTTTCTGCGCTTTTTAATGTCCGAGCGGGAGATTCTGCGCATGACCGATGCCAATGGCGCGATACCCGCCCGCCGGTCGGTTTTGGCGAAATCGCCGTTGTACGGCGAGCGCGGGCCGTTAAAGCTGTATATCCAGCAACTGGCGGCCGGTTCGGCGGTGCCGCGTCCCCCAACGCCGGCTTACAGCGTCATCAGTAAAGCGTTCGCCAACGCCGCCGTGGCCATCATTGCCGGGGCCGACGTGCAAACCGAATTGAGCAATGCGGCGGTCTTGATCGATCGGGATATTGCCGAAAATCGCGGTTATTCGGAGTATTAGAGAAGACAATGTCTCGGAAACGACAAGTGCTTGATCAACGCGAACCGGCCGTCGACAGTTTCACATCCCGGCGCCTGGATTCCGGCATCCCTGCCGGCGCACGTAAAGATTGCACGCCTGACTTTAATCTTCCCTACGGGGCGGCATCATGAAGCCGGGTTTAAAGCGCAAAATAGCATGGGTCTTCATCGGCGTGCTGGCGGTGGTGACCGTGCTGGATACGGTGCTGGCCTCCTATTTCACTAAGCGGCAAAACCAGGACGCCGCTTTTGCGACGCTCGCGCGCAATCTACTGACCTGGCAGGACGAATTGCAGGATATGACCTTGCATATGCGCGCGGTGGCGCTGTCCGCGGTCGGCGAAACGGTGGCGCTGAATCAGTTGGCCGAACTTGAAGCGCTGGAGTTTAAACTGGCCGATGCCTTGCGTAATCGCAGGGAGGTTAAAGAAGCGGCAAGAACGCTGGGTTTTAGCAAGTCGGTTTCGTTGAACCGATTGCATCTGGTGTTGCGTTCCGGCGGATTTTCGGCGATTACAGTTTATATAGACGGCAAGTTGAGCCATCAGGTTGCCGTCTCCGAAGTGGGCATGTTCGTCCGGCGGGCCAATGGCGGACAGGCGTGGGTCAAGGCGGCCGCAGACGGCAACGGCAATCTGCCTATCCGCAATTGGCCGGCATGGGAAGAAAGCCCGCCACCGGTTGCCGCCTCGTTGTCGTCGCTTGACAGGCCGCAGGTTGTCTTTGCTTACCCTTCGGCGGATAGCATGCTGATCGAAGTGGCGGTGCCGGTTGAGGGCGTTATAGAGCATTCGCTGCCGCAAGGTAAAAAGCGGTCGTCGGAGCTTTCGGTGTTAGACAGCCGGATTGCCGGTTCGGTACGCGATCCTTCCGACTTCAGCGTAAATCAGTCGTCTTCGCCGTTTGCGATAGTGGTTTTTCGGAAGCGGATCGACCGGGTTTTTTTACAGGCGGTTGAACGGAAAACCGGCATGCGGCCGCTGTTATTTTCGCCGGACGGGCATTACCGTCAGCAGTTGGGGCCGGTCAATTTAAGCTTGCAGCAACTATTGCCCGACGCTACGCAGGCTGTATCGGAAGTAAGGTCGCAATCTGTCGTTACCGAGCAGGGTTCATTTTATGTTGCCGCATTGCGCTGGCAATTTGAGCGGCAGCCGGGCTTTGTGCTGGCTTTGGCGGCGTCGCAGGACAGCACCTTGCAAAACATCCGTCAAACGGTGGCGGCTATTTTAACGGTCACCAGCCTGATATTGGCGCTTAGCATCGGGATCGGCATATTTTGGGTCGGGCGCTTTATCGATCCGATCATCGCCCTGACCAATGCGGTCAAGGCGATCGGACTGGTGAGTCGATTGGAGCGAGGCAGGCAGTCCGATTGCCGGTTGACGGTAGAGAACATGCGCCCGCTGGCTATTTATGCGCCCGGCGAAATCGGCGATTTGGCCTGGGCGTTCGATGCAATGATCGGCGAGTTGCACCATTCGTTCGATACCTTGGAGCAGCGTGTGCAGGACCGAACGATCGAGCTGCTCTCCCTGCAACAGGTGCTGGAAAAGCAAAACCGGCAGTTGGAAGAGCAGGGCCTCGAGCTAAGCGCCAGTAACAATTCGTTGCAGGAAGAAATCAACGAACGTAAATTGATCGAAGATTTATTGCGATTGCGCGAGCAGGAGTTTCGCAGCCTGGCGGAAAACTCGCCGGATAATATCGCCCGTTATGACCGGGAGTGCCGCCTCAAATATATGAATCCGCAATTACAGGCCACGCTGGGCATAACCGGCGATGCAGCCGTCAGGGCGTATATCGGCAGGACGCCAATAGAGCTGTATCCTGACGGCCGAGCTGACGGCTACGAGCAAACCATTAAGAACGTCATCGCAACCGGATTGCCGGCGGAATATGAACTGGAGTGGCCGGATACCGGCAACGGTGTTCAGCATCACCTGGTACGGATGGTGGCGGAGCGGGATCAGAGCGGCGAGGTGATCGGGGTGCTGGCCATAGGGCGGGATGTCAGCGAACGTAAAAGAAACCAGCAGCAGCTGGAATTGCTGACCTTCGCCATCGACCGCTCGGATCCTGCATTCCTGATGGACGACGGAGTCATTGTTTATGCCAACCAAGCCTGCATAAACTCGCTGGGATACAATGCCGATGAGTTGATCGGCAGGCCGGTTTTCGACATCATTTTCGGCCTGACGGAAGAGCAAGTGGCCGCAAATGCCCGAAGCTTGGCTGAGCAGGGTACGCTTATGCTCGAAAGCCGCCACAAAACTAAAAGCGGACGGGTTTTTCCGGTGGAAGTCAGTTTGACCCAGTTTGTTTACCAGGGCCAACGCCTGGTGCTGGCCCTGGCGCGCGACATCACCGAGCGCAAACAGACCCAACATCGGATGGAGTTGCTCAACCGCGCCATTAACCAGGCGTCCGAGAGCATCTGCCTGATCGACGGACAGCTCCGTTTCACTTACGTCAACGACACTGCGTGCCGCTCCCTGGGTTACAGCCGGGAACAACTTTTGACGATGACGCCGCCCGATATCGATCCCGATGTCTCGTTCGAGGCTGCTATGGCGATGATGAAGGCCACCCCGGTAGGCGGCAATCTCTCCTTCGAGTCGCGCAACCAGACGCGGGACGGGCGTATTTTTCCGGTTGAAGTCAGCGCTAACCCCTTCGAGGACGAGGGTTTGAAATTTAGTCTTATCGTGATCCGCGACATTACCGAACGCAAGCGCATGGAAGCGGAACTGGCCAGTCAGGCGGATTTCCAGAAAACAATAATAAACGCTGTATGCGATGTCGGCATGCAGCTGATGGTGATCGAAAATGGCCGCATGATTCATGTCGCTAATCGGGAATCGGCCAAGGAGTTCGGCTTTACCGACGAAGAGCTCGCCGCATCTCCATCGTTCATCGACTTCGTCCATCCTGACGACCGGGCGCGGGTAATCGATTACCATGTTCGCCGTGAGGCCGGGGAGGAGGTGCCTACCAGCTATGAGCTGAGCTTGGTTACCCACAACGGGGAGCGGCGCGAATACGAGATCTCGGTCGCTGTGGTGCCCGGCACCGATCCCGTCCGGACGATCAGCATCAGCAAAAACATCACTGAACGCAAGCGCATGGAAGCGGAATTGGTCAGCCAAGCAAATTTCCAGCAAACCATACTGAACGCCATCTGCGACGTTGGCATGCAGGTGATGGTGATCGAAGAGGGTCGCATTATCCATGTCGGCAACCGCAAGCTGGCGGAGGAGTTCGGTTTTACCGGGGATGAGGTCGACGCACATCCTCCGCTCGCCGACATCATCCATGTTGACGACCGGGCGCGGGTGATGGATTACCATGTTCGCAGGGCGGCCGGGGAAGCGGTTCCTGCTAACTATGAGCTGGGCTTGGTCACCCGTAACGGCGAGCGGCGCGAATACGAGAGTTCTGTTGCCATCGTACCGGATACCCAGCCCATCCGCATGATCAGCGTCGGCAAGGACATCAGCGAGCGTAAACTTATGGAGGAAGCGCTGGCCAACCGTGAGCGGCAACTTCGCGCCTTGGCGGAATCCTCGCCGGGCATGATGGGCGCTTTCCATTTGCGGCCGGACGGTTCCGTTTGCATGCCTTATGTGTCTGCGAATATTTGGGAGTTGTTCGGCCTGCGTCCGGAAGAGGTCGTCGATAATGCCGCGCCTATGCTGGCGCTGAACCATCCCGGCGACGCTCAACAGATGCTTGAGTCGATCGCCGAATCGGCCCGGACCATGAGCACCTGGCACCTGGAATACCGGATTTTGCATCCCACCCGCGGCGAACGCTGGATGGAAGGTCATACCAGTCCGGAGCCTCACCCTGACGGCGGTATTGTCTGGTACGGATACGTTCACGACATCACCGAGCGCAAGTGTGCCGAGGTGGACAAACAGCGCTTGATCAATATTCTGGAGCAATCCGCCGATTTTATCGGCAGCGCCGACATGCAGGGCAACCTGACCTATCACAACCGCGCGGCGCTGCGCATGGTCGGCCTGCCGGAAGATGCCGATCTGTCGGCGATGCATATTTCCGATATGCATCCGGCTTGGGCAGTAAAACTGATACAGGAAACCGCAATGCCTTCGGTGCTGGCCGATGGCGCATGGCGGGGCGAAGCGGCGCTGCTGCACCGGGACGGACGGGAAATTCCGGTATCCCAACTGCTGATGCTGCATCGGGATACCGACGGCAATCCGGAGTTTATGTTCACCATCATGCAGGACATCACCGCGCGCAAGCAGGCCGAGGCTGAAATTCTCGCCCTTAATGCCGGCCTGGAACGGCGGGTGCTGGAACGGACCGAAGAGCTGCGCAGGCAAACCCGTTATCTGAGGACGATGATCGATACGCTGCCGATGATGGTTTGGTTTAAAGATACCGACAGCCGGTTTCTGGTCGTTAATCAGGCTTTGGCGCGGGTTTGCGCGCATGGCGTGGACGATTTGGTCGGCAAATCCGCTTTGGATTGTTGGCCGGGCGACTATGCCGAGTCCTACCTTGCCGACGACGCCGAGGTGATGGCAACAGGGCAGGGGAAGGTTTTAGAAGAGCTTTTCGTCGATCAGAACAACGCGGTTATTTGGGTGGAAACCTTTAGAACCCCGGTGCTGGATGAGGACGGCCGCATGCTGGGAACGGTGGGCGTATCCCGAGACATCAGCGAGCGTAAGGCCGTGGACACGGCGCGGGAAGCGGCTTTGGCCGAAGCGGAACGGCTGGCGCAACTGCGTAGCGAGTTTATGGCGCGGATGAGCCATGAACTGCGCACGCCGCTGAACGGCATTTTGGGTTACGCGCAGATATTGTTAGCGGAAAGCAAGCTGAACGAACGCCAGAATGGCATGGTGAGCGTGATACAGCAAAGCGGCGAACATTTGCTGAATCTGATCAACGATATTCTGGATTTTGCCAAAATTGAGGCGGGCAAGCAGGAGCTGAGCTTAAGCGACGTAGATCTGCCGCGGTTTCTGGGCAATATAGCCAGTATTGTCAGCGTCAAGGCGGAGCAGAAACAACTGGTTTTTGTTTACGACATTGCAACGGATGTGGCTGGCGGCATTCGCGTCGATGAGTTGCGGCTAAAGCAGATATTGCTTAATCTGTTGGCCAATGCCGTTAAATACACGGAACGAGGGCGGGTCAAGCTGCGGGTCAGTCTATTGGAAAAGTCTTGTCCGGAGGGCGTGCATGTCGAATCGGTCCGCTTGCGTTTTGAAATACAAGATAGCGGTATCGGTATCGAGGCCGGGCAACTGGAACGCATTTTTCAGCCTTTCGAGCAGGCGGGGGACTGGCAGTACAGGGGCGGCACCGGCCTGGGCCTGGTAATCAGCCGCGAGCTTGCCAGGCTGATGGGCAGCGATATTTTCGTCGCCAGCCGGATCGGCGAGGGCAGCAGGTTTTGGTTCGATCTTGATGTCCCGGTTGTTGAGGCCTGCGGGGAGATTAGACCGGTCGGGCAACATGCCGGCGGATATCGCGGGCCTCGCCGACGGGTGCTGGTGGTGGACGATATCGATATAAATCGGGCGTTGTTGATCGATATGCTCGGCGGCCTGGGCTTCGAGACCGTCGAGGCCGCTAACGGCAAGGATTGCCTGGATAACGCCGCACGCCAAGCGCCGGATCTGGTCCTGCTGGATATGGTCATGCCGGAAATGGACGGACTGGAAGCGGCCCGCCGTCTGCGCTGTTTGCCGGGTTTCGGGCAAACGCCGATTATTGCGGTTTCGGCCGGCGCCTCGGATATCGATATTGCCAACGCTATGGAGGTCGGCGTTAATGCGTTTTTGTCCAAGCCTGTTGAGATAAAAAAGCTGATGGGGCAAATTGCCGGGCTTTTAAAACTCGATTGGGTTTATGCGCAGCCTGAAGCCGAACCGGGGCCGCAATATAAGCCTGACGAATGGCTGGATGCGCCGCCAATGGAGGAGATGAGGATTTTGCTTCAACTGGCGGAGGAGGGCAGTATGCGCGACATTATTATTCAGGCCGATTATTTGAGGGGGCTTGATCCGCGCTATCGCCCGTTTGCCGAGCAGTTGCGCGGTTTGGCCAAAGGCTACCAATCCAAAGCCGTTCTGGAACTGGTGGAGCGTTATATCGACAGGCGTCGTAACTATTCAACTACAGATTGATATAGATGAATATTGATAAACTGAACTATGAAGAATTTACTCATTTTGTTATTACGGGTGAGATAAAAAGCGTAAGTACCGGCTCCTTCTCCCTTGAGAGAGAAGGTTGGGATGAGGGGGATGTAAAGAGTTGTTTTTACTCTCCTCGGCAACTGCTCCATGCGTTGCTCTACCTCCTGCATCCGTGCAGTCGTCACCCCAACCCTCTCCAGCGGGAAAGGGCGCTAAGCCGCTTTGTAACTCATTGTATTTATAATGCAAAAAGTTGTGTGGATAGCTATGGATAAAAGGCGAACGGCGAAAGGCGAAACGCTATCGCGCGCGATGCGCTGGGATGGCCTTATTCCGGCTTACGCCGGTATTGATCGGAATGACAATCGTTGGATAGGGAGCGAGTCATGAGCAGTGCGACAGCCGTGTTTGATAAACCCACTATTTTGATTGTCGACGACACGCCGGCCAATCTGGGCGTGGTGGTGGAGGGTCTGGAAAGCCGCGGCTACCGGTTACTGATAGCCCAGGACGGTGCGGAGGGCTTGAAACGCGCCGCTTTGGTAAAACCGGACTTGATTCTGCTGGATGTGATGATGCCGGAGTTGGACGGTTTTGAAGTATGCCGATGTTTAAAGAGCGATGCCGAGACCGCCGATATACCGGTGGTTTTTATGACGGCTCTGGGCGAGAGCGAACATACAATCACCGGATTCAAGGCGGGCGGCGTCGATTATCTCAGCAAGCCCATGCAGATCGATGAAGTCGTCGCGCGCGTCGGCGTGCATTTGAATCTGAGAGCTATGCAGCGGCAACTGCAATTGCAGAATGAGCAATTGCAAGGGTATCAGCAGGAGCTGGAGCTGAAAGTCGCCCGGCGTACCGCTGAGCTTAGCGTCGGCAACCGCTTGCTGCGCGAGGAAATCGAGGAGCGCAAGCGGGTCGAGAAGACGCTGAAATTTATTGCCCAGCGCGGCTGGATGGAAGGCGGCGAGGCCTTTTTGATCTCGCTGGCGCGGTATCTGGGCCGGTTGCTGGAGATGGATTATGTGATGATCGACAAGTTGTCCGCAGACCCGAACCAAGCCGAGGCGGTTGCCGTCTACGCCAAGGGCGAAATGCTCCCGAATATGCAATACCGTCTCGAATACACGCCTTGCGAGAATGTTATGGCGGGCGGCTTGTGCTGTTATCTGGCGGATGTGCAACAGCAGTTTCCCGAAGATGCTCTGCTGGCGGATATGCAGGTCGAAAGCTATATCGGCCTTCCGCTCTGGGATTCCACCGGGAAGGTTATCGGCCTGATTGCGGTGATGGACGGCAAGCCGATGCGCGATGAGTTTACGGTCACTTCGCTGCTGCAACTGGTGGCGACCAGCGCGGCGGCGGAATTGGAGCGCCACCGGTCTGAACAGGCGTTATTCGAGTCGCGGCAGTTCCTGAACCGGGTGATCGATACCATTGCCGATCCGGTGTTTGTTAAGGATCGGGAGCATCGCTGGATTTTGCTTAATCAGGCCTGTTGCGATCTTCTCGGTCGGCCCCGCGCCGAACTGCTGGGTAAAGCCGATAGGGATTATTTTCCGGAGCACGAGGCTCGCGCATTGCGGGAGGGCGACGATGCGGTGTTCGACAGCGGACTGGAAAACGTCAGTGAAAATGAAATTACCGATGGTCAGGGCGTCAAGAGGACGATTTCTACGACCAAAAGCTGTTTTTCGGATAATAACGGCCAACCCGTTTTGGTCGGTATCATCAGGGATATTACCGAGCACAAGCAGTATGAATTGAATCTGCTCAAGCGTGCGCAACTGGAAGAGCAGTTGTCTTGCCTGGCGGCCAGCGTGCCGGGCTTTATCTACACGATTCGCCAGAGCCGGGACGGGCACGCCAGTTTTCCGTTTGCCAGCGCGGGCATCGAAGCGCTGTTCGGGTTGAGTCCCGAAGATATTCGCGACGACGCGGCGGTGCTGCGGGCGCGCTACCACCCCGACGATTTGCCGGGGGCGGTTGCGCAATTGGAAAAGTCAAGGCAGCAACTGTCGCCTTACCGTATCGAAATCCGAATTATTCACCCCGACAAGGGCTTGCGCTGGATCGAAATCCGTTCCACGCCGCAACGGCAGCGGGATGGCAGCACCGAGTGGCATGGGCTGATGATAGACATCACCGAACGTAAAGCCAGCGGCGAGCAGCTGGCCCTGCTGGATTACGCGCTCAATCATGTCGGCGAAGCCGTCTACCTGATCGATGAAGACGCCCGCATCCTCCAGGTCAACGAAGAAGCGAGCCGGATGCTGGGTTATACGAGGGCCGAATTGCTGACGATGCGGGTCATCGACATCGACCCCGACTTCGGCCCGGAACAATGGCGGCAGCACTGGGGCGAGCTGATCGCCGGGATGAGCGCTATAACTCTGGAGACGCGGCATCAAACGAAACAGGACGGTATTATCCCGATAGAAGTCAACGCTAATCCCATTATCTACCAGGGCCGACATTACAATTTTGCCCTGGTTCGCGACATCTCCGAGCGCAAGCACATGGAAGCGAGGGTGCGGCAACGGGAACAGGAGTTTCGGGTGCTGGTGGAAAACTCGCCCGATCCTATCTTCCGTTACGACCGGGATTGTCGGCGTATTTATGTCAATCCGGCTGTGACAAGGCTGGTCGGACGACCGGACTCTGAACTGATAAACAGGACGCCGTCGGATGCATCGGTGCTCAGCGCGAGCGAAGGGGAAAAACAGGAACGGATCATCCGGCAGGTGCTGGACACGGGCTTGGCTGCGGAGAGCGAGGTGGAGTTCATCACTGCCGATGGACGGCGCTATTATTTCCATAACCGGTATGCGCCGGAATTCGGGTTGCTGGGCGAGGTGGACGGGGTGATTGCCATTTGCCGCGATATTACCAAACGGAAACTGGCGGAGAATCTGCTGTATCAGCGCGAGCGGGAGTTGCGGACTCTGGTGGAAAACCTGCCGACCATGGTGGTGCGCTATGATCGCAAGTTCCGGCGCATTTATGTCAATCCCGCTTACTCGAAACTCACCGGGCGCGCTGACGCGGAAACATTCGGCAATACGCTTGGAGAGACGTGGCGGGCCACTAATATTTCCGCTGATGCGTATACGGCTATTCTGGCCGAGGTAATGCATAGCGGCAGAAAAACCGAGGTATCGTTGGAATGGACTGACAGCGACGGCCGTCTGATCAGTCATGCGATGAAAATTGTGCCGGAATACGATGTCGACGGCAAAGTCGATAGCGTGTTGGCGCTGGGTTTCGATTTAAGCGATCGCCGTCAGCAACAAATTGTCGAGGCCAACCGCCAACGGGTGTTCGAAAAAATGGCGCACGGCGATAATCTTAACGGCATTTTGGAGCAGGTGGCTTTGTATGTCGAATCCTCGAAGTCCGGGCGGCATTGCGCTATTTTGTTGTTGGAAGATGATAAAAAACATTTGCAATCGGTGGCCGCGCCTTCGTTTCCGGCGTCATACAGGGCGAAGCGGCTCAGCGAGGAGGACGGGCCTTGCTACGGTTGGGCTGCGTCGGTGTTGCGCGGCGAAAGGGTCGTTGTGAAGGATATGCAGGCGCATCTGTGCTCGCCGCTGTGCCGGTCATTTATCGGCGAAATCGGCGCGGCCGCCTGCTGGTCTGAGCCGATTTTTTCCTCATCCAGCCAATTACTGGGGGTTGTGACGCTGTACCTTAATCATAGCGGGGAGCCCGATGAGGCTGATTTGGCGCTGCTGTTGCAAGCCGGGCATTTGAGTTCCATCGCTATCGAACGCAAACGCCTCGAACAGCAAATGTACCGCCAAGCCAGTTACGACCAGCTGACCGGGCTGCCTAACCGGCGTTTGTTCGGCAACCGGCTGCGCGAGGAAATCGCCAAGGCTGGACGCGGCGCTTATAGCTTGGCGGTGCTGTTTATCGACCTGGATCGTTTCAAGGAAGTCAACGATACCTTGGGTCACGATGCCGGCGACGAGTTGTTGGTGGAAGCGGCGCAACGTATTCGTTCCTGTGTCAGGGAGTCGGATACCGTGGCGCGCCTGGGCGGCGACGAATTTGTGGTGATTTTGCCTAAAGTCGACGAAAGCATTCCGCAGGACCGAGTGGCGCAATGTATTGTCGATACCCTGGTCCGGCCATTTCGGCTTGGCCTGCATCAGGCTTATGTCTCCGCCAGTATAGGCATTGCCTGCTATCCGAAAGACGCAGATAGCGCCGAAGTCTTGATCGGTTGCGCCGACCAGGCCATGTATGCCGCCAAAGATATGGGACGCAATTGCTTCAGTTTCTTTACCCGCGGCATGCTGGAGCAGGCCCGGCAACGTTTGGAGCTGGTTAACGATTTGCGACGTGCGCTCGACGCAGGTCAGTTTGAGGTGTATTACCAGCCGATTATCGAGGTTGCCGGGGGGCGGGTGGTCAAGGCCGAGGCTCTGTTGCGCTGGCATCATCCCGAGCTGGGCATGGTGCCGCCCGACCGGTTTATTCCCATCGCTGAAGAAACCGATCTGATTCAGGAGATAGGCGCATGGGTGTTTCGCGAGGCTGCGGACACTGCTAAACGCTGGCTCGCCCTGCATGAACAGGATGGCGTAGGGCAAATTAGCGTCAACATGTCGCCGCGTCAGTTTACCAAAGAGAGCGGCGTTCAATCTGTCATTGATTATTTGCAGGCTGTCGATCTCGATCCTTCTTATATCGTCGTCGAGATTACCGAAGGTCTGCTATTGGATGATAGTTCGGCTATTACCGGGAAATTGGAGCTGTTGCGCGCGGCAGGGATGCAGCTTTCACTGGACGACTTCGGCACCGGTTATTCGGCGATGGCCTATCTGAAAAAGTTTCACATCGATTATCTGAAAATCGACCGTTCTTTCGTCCGCGATTTGGAAACCGATCCCGGCGACCGGGCGATAGCCGAAGCTATTGTGGTAATGGCGCACCGTTTGGGTCTGAAGGTGATCGCGGAAGGCGTGGAAACCGAAGGCCAGCGGGCGTTGCTGATGGCGGTCGGCTGCGAGTACGTGCAAGGCTATCTGTATGCCAAACCGATGCCGGTCGAGGCGTTTTTGGCGTATGTCGCAGGGCAGTGCCGTTGAGTTAATCGGTTCATCTTCCGGGCCAATTTAATTCCAGCGAGATGGGTCGAGGCGGTTGGGCAAAAAATGCAAGCGTTAGCGAATCGATGGATAAATCCAAATCTGAATTATAATTGACGCAATTTTTTGGCGAACTGGATATAACTATGCGGCAAACAATAAAGGCAAAGCACGAGCTTCGCTTGTATGAGCTTAAAAAAGCGGTGAATGATTTTCTTGAGCTGACTGAGCATTTAACGCTGCTTCAAGCCGTCAATGAAAAAGCGCGGGAGATGGCACAGGCGGTTGATGTGTTGCAACAGTTGCTACAGCAGGGTTTGGTTGCCAATAAGCTGGTTAAGGCTATTAGCGATTCCGAGGCGGCGGCGCTGCTCGATGAGATTGTCGATGCCGATGCGGTTGGCGAGTTGGAGGCGTATATGTTGTCGGCGGCAGAGGGTATTGAAGACGCCGAGGTAACGCAGTTTTTAACCGAGATAATGGACAAGGTTGAGCGTAAATATAACCTGCTGCTTGAAAAAGCGCATGCTTATAATGCGCTGATTAAAGGCTAATAGTTACGCTGTACGGAAAATAGCGCCAATAAAGTCAGCGCTTGTTTGTATTCGGAATCAGGCAGCACGCTTAAGGCGCTTATCGCTTTTTGGGCTTCCTCGTCGGCGCGTTGTTCTGTGTAATCAATGGCTTTAGTGCTTTGCACGATGGCGTAAACTTCGTTGAAGGCATCGCGGTCGCCATTTTTAATGGCATCGATAATGACTTTGGCCTCGGTTTCGCTGCCGTTTTGAATGGCGTAAATCAGCGGCAAGGTCGGTTTGCCTTCGGCAAGGTCGTCGCCGAGATTTTTGCCCAGTTCGTCTTTGCTGGCTTTGTAATCGAGGGCGTCGTCAATCAACTGAAAAGCGATGCCTAGATGTTGGCCGTATAGCGCCAGGCCTTGTTCGGTTTCGGTCGACGCTCCGGCGATAACGGCGGCCAATTTGGTCGCTGCGCTAAATAAGATAGCGGTTTTTCTGGCAATAACTTCGAGATATTTTTGTTCTGTGGTTTCGGGATTATTACAGTTTAAAAGTTGCAGTACTTCGCCTTCGGCAATGGCGGTGGTGGTTTTTGACAGGATTTCCATTACGCGCATATTACCGGTGCGCACCATCATTTCAAATGCGCTGGAATAAA
>Ga0207978_100061_pt1 | contig 97039 bp, 89 predicted proteins | sample LakWasM100_LOW12_2_FD_183920 | JGI IMG/M metagenome (GOLD analysis project Ga0207978, IMG submission 183920) | Freshwater sediment methanotrophic microbial communities from Lake Washington under simulated oxygen tension - Sediment Metagenome... | ecosystem: Environmental > Aquatic > Freshwater >... | reverse complement strand
CTTCGCGCCAATGATAGTGCGGGTTCCCGTGTGAAAGTAGGTCATCGTCAGGCTCTTACAGCCCTGCCAAACCCCCTTGAATCTTCAGGTTCAAGGGGGTTTCGCTTTTGCAGATACAGAATATTGTCCCTGCTGGAGAATGCGGCCAGCTGACCTTGCCTCTGGAATCCATATCCCTTAACCGAGCCGTGAATTGGCTTTCTTGGGCTGGGCCGCAACCCAGATTCTCTCCCGTGGCTCATTGGGCTCGTCATGTCATAACCCTGGAGTACTCCCCGCGGTCGTGACTGGGCTGCTGGCGCAAGCATCTGGGCGAGGCCACCACTACGATCCTGGCTTATGCATCGCTCGCGATGCTGGAGCTCGGGGGCAAGAGCTTTCGTCTGAAGGAGGCCGCCTCACGCGTCCCCATCACACCCGAATTTTCATAATCCAACCGTCCTGCCTGGGGCAGTTTGACCGGACATAAATCGAGCGATTTGGGGTGGACATCGGCGCATTCAACTCAAGTGCGGAAAAAAGGCCACCCGTGGGTGGCCTTTTCGTGTCTCCTCATCCCTCACGCAAGGGGCAGTTCAGTAAAGCTCAGTGGAACTGCTCTTCTTCGGTGGAACCCGTCAGGGCTTTCACGCTGGAAGAGCCGCCCTGGATCACCGTGGTCACGTCGTCGAAGTAGCCCGCGCCCACTTCCTGCTGGTGCGACACGAAGGTGTAGCCCTGCTCGCGGGCCGCAAATTCAGGCTCTTGCACCATGTTGACGTAGTGCTTCATGCCTTCGCCGCCAGCGTAGGCATTGGCGAACTTGAAGGTGTTGAACCAATTGATATGGATACCGGCCAGCGTGATGAACTGGAACTTGTAGCCCAGTGCGGAGAGGTCTTCCTGGAAAGAAGCGATCTGCTTGTCGTTGAGGTTCTTCTTCCAGTTGAAAGAAGGCGAGCAGTTATACGACAGCAGCTTGCCAGGGCAGGCACCCAGCACGGCTTGAGCGAACTCGCGGGCGAAGCCGATATCGGGCACGCCGGTTTCGCACCACACCAGATCGGCGTAGGGAGCGTAGGCCACACCGCGGCTGATGGACTGCTCCAGGCCGTTCTTGACACGGTAAAAGCCCTCTTGCGTACGCTCGCCGGTCAGGAAAGGTTTGTCGTTGGCGTCGTGATCCGAGGTGATCAGGTTGGCGGCTTCAGCGTCGGTGCGGGCCAGGATAATGGTGGGCACGCCCATCACGTCGGCAGCGAAACGTGCCGAGATCAATTTCTCGCAAGCTTCCTGCGTGGGAACCAGCACCTTGCCACCCATATGGCCGCACTTCTTTACGGCCGCCAGCTGGTCTTCGAAGTGCACGCCGGCAGCGCCTGCGGAAATCATGTTTTTCATCAGCTCGAAGGCGTTGAGCACGCCGCCGAAGCCAGCTTCCGCATCCGCCACGATAGGCAGGAAGTAGTCGATGAATTCCTGGTCGCCGGGATTGATACCGCGGGCCCACTGGATTTCGTCTGCGCGCTTGAAGGTGTTGTTGATGCGGCGCACCATGGTGGGCACCGAGTCATAGGCGTACAAAGACTGGTCGGGGTACATGGTTTCTGACGTGTTGCCGTCAGCTGCCACTTGCCAGCCCGACAGGTACACGGCTTCCAAACCGGCCTTGGCCTGCTGCATAGCCTGGCCGGCAGAGATAGCGCCGAACGCATTGACGTAGCCCTTCTTGGCTCCGCCATTGATCTTTTCCCACAGATTCTCAGCGCCGCGCTGGGCCAGTGTGTGCTGGGGCTGCAGGCTGCCGCGCAGGCGAACGACATCCGCTGCGGTGTAGCCACGCTTCACGCCCTTCCAGCGTGGGTCTTGCGCCCACTCTTTTTCGAGTGCAGCAATTTGCTGTTCGCGGCTCAGTTGTTGGGTCAGGGATTGGGGCATAAAGACTCCGTGAGGGTGTTGAAATGACGGGAGCGCCGGGGCGCGACATGGAGATCACTTTAAGTCTTCTACAAGACCTGTGCAAGCTCTTATGTCTTATATAAGACTTATATTTATTCTTTTAGAATCAACAGCATAGAGTTCTTTCTCCGTGATGCGAAATGCGGACTCTGTCCAAAATCCGAAAAAATGATGCGGTGCATCATCCTATATTTCGCATTAAGAAATATGCATTCTGCAATGTGGGAAATCGGATTGCTCTACGGAGCCTCTGAGTCGCGTGACTCAAGCGATGCGTCTTGGGGCTGCAAGTCGGCCCGGCTGCCTGAGTTGCTGCGTGCGGCGCCGACACCCAGCAAACTCTGCAATCGCGCACTGCTGGTGGTGTATTCCAGTGGGAGCTTCTGCCCTGCCAACCATTCAGCCGCGCCGAAGGCGGCGAGGGTGGCTTCGTGAAAACCGCTGACGATGAGCTTGCGTTTGCCAGGGTAAGTGATGGTGTCACCCACAGCGTAGATACCAGGAACGCTCGTGGCGAACGTAGCGGGGTCCACCACGAGCTGCTTGCGCTGCAGGGCCATGCCCCAGTCCGCAATGGGCCCAAGGCGGGGCACCAAACCCAGGCGGACCAGCAGCCGATCCAGCGGCACGCGCAGCAGCGTGCTCTCGGGCGTGGTCAGCATCAGTGCACTCAGGTGGCCAGCCGCTTGCTCAATGCCGTTCGCCACGCCAATCGCCACCTCAATGCGACCCGCCGAACGCAGAACGCGCAGCTGGTCCAGAGCGGCGGGTGGCGCATCAAAGACATCTCGGCGGTGGTGCAGGGTGGTGCGGCTGGGGCGCAAATGCTCTGGCGCGGTGGCGCAGGCGATGGCAGTGGCCACGGCATGTTCGCCGCCGCCGTGCACCACCAGGTGCTGGCCGGCGAGGTTTTCGCCATCGTCGAGCCTGTAGCGCAATTGGGTGCCCTCAAACGCCTCCAGTCCGGGGAGCTTGAGCGTGCGAGGCAGGAATGCGCCAACGCCGGCAGCGATGAAAACCGCGCGAGCGTGCAGCTGGGTACCGCCGCAGGTTTCCACCAGGAAGCTGCCGCCGGGCTGCGGCTCCAGCACCGCGGCGTGCTCGCCCAGGTGCCACTGCGGGGCAAAGGGAACGATCTGTTCCAGCAGGCGGTCGGTCAGTTCCTGACCGGTGCAGACCTTGATTGCGGGAATGTCGTAAATCGGTCTGTCGCCGTACAACTCGGCGCACTGACCACCCGCATGCGGCAGGGCGTCGATGACGTGGCAGGAGAGGCCTTGCAAGCCCAGCTGAAAAATCTGGAACAGACCGACGGGGCCTGCGCCGATGACGACAGCATCCGTCTTTTCCATCCAGTCCTCCAGACCTTAAATTGAGCACCAGCGTATCAAGTCACACCTGCCTTAGCCAGTGCCACCGTGGATCTGGCTTCGCCAGTCCACTGGAGGCGTCCCCTTCAGGGGGGAAACCGCTTAGCGGCCCAGGGGGAATCAAGTTCACCAGTGCCACCGTGGATCTGGCTTTGGCAGTTCACCAGCGGCGTCCCCTCCCAGGGGACAGGTGCGAAACAACGCAGGGGGTTACTTCACTATATCGCTGCGTTTACCAGGCTTGCCGTTCCATTCATCGGCTTCAGGGAGGGCTCCCTTGCGCTTGGTGATGACTTTCCAGCCGGGGGCATTGGTCAGCTCGGCGTTGATCTTGATGAAGGCCAGCTCGTCGGGAGGCAGGTCTTCTTCGGCAAAGATGGCGTTGGCCGGGCATTCGGGCACGCACACCGCGCAGTCGATGCACTCGTCAGGGTTGATGACGAGCATGTTCGGGCCTTCAACGAAGCAGTCCACGGGACACACGTCCACACAATCGGTGTATTTGCACTTGATGCAGTTCTCGGAGACGACGTGGGTCATGGCTGGCTCGTTGTTCGGAAACGGAAGGAGGTTATTTTAAGGGTTTGCACTGAGAGGTCCGCATATGACCCTGACGGTCTTGCAATATCGACGAAACCGTTACCGCTGTACGGCGCTTGGGTAGATCAGCGCGGTGCGGTCCGGTTGTCCAACAAGCGTGGTGGGTTCTGCGCCGGAGGTCATGCTGGCGGGTTCGGCGTGCGCCTTGCCCAGAATGTGGCGCACCTCGCGGCCTTCCAGCAGCAGGTAGTCGGTGATGATGCGGCGGTGGCAGCGCCACCACACGGCTTCGGCGCACATGAGGGCGCAGCGGGTGGTCTGGCTGGTTTCGCGCAACTCGGCCATGCCGGCGGCGAAATCTTGGGTAAGCGCGTAGTCGGCGTAGCGGCGAAAGCTCTCGTTGGTCCAGTAGCCGTTGGGCGACGATTCGCCTTTGGCCAGGGTGCGCCCGCGCCGGCCGCCCAGCGCTGCAATGTGCTGGTAACCGACACCGCACGCGTGCAGCGCCGGTGCCAGGGCGTCAGCGTTGAACTGCGGAAAGCGGCGCGAGCCGGTGAGCTTGCGCACATCGACGATGCGCTGCACGCCCTCGTGCGCGAGCAGAGCGGCAAATTCGTCGAAGCTGCGCGTCGAGTGCCCGATGGTGAAGACCGGCGGCAGGCTGGAGCTTGGATCATCCATGCGCCTCAGCGTAACAGCACGGCACCGGCGGTGCGGTTGCTGGCGGTGTCCACCAAAATCATGGCGCCGAGCTGGCGTGAGCGCACATAGGGCGCGACGGGCAGGGGCGATTGCAGTTGCAGCAGGACGTGGCCAATGGCATTGGGCGCCAGCTCGCTGGCCGGGTGCTCGGCCAGCGTGTGGATGTCCAGGCCGTGCACGATGCGCTGTACCCGCGCCTTGACCCAGCGGTGGCCGTGCAGCAATTGGTACACGCGGCCAGCCACCAGCGGCTGCTCGTCCAGCCAGGCGACGGTGCAGCTGAGCAGCGTCTGCACGGGCCAGGGCGATGCCGGCTCGGGCGCGTCGAAGCCGTGGTCTTGCCCGTTGTCTTGCACCTGCGGCGTTGTGGCCAGCAGCCAGTCGCCGCGCGAAATGTCGATCTCGCGGTCGAGCACGATACCGGCGCTGTGGCCGGCGGCCACGCTGCCTGGCTGGCGGGTGCGGTCCAGCACCTGCGCCACACGGGCGCGCTGGCCGCTGGGGAATACCTGCACCTCATCACCCGGCTGCGCAGCGCCTGCCGCGACGCGGCCCCAGAACACGCGGCGGCCCAGGGGCGTATCGCCCGAGGCAGACAGGGGCTGAGCAGCTGGGTCGCTGGGCAGCGCAGAAGAGGGGGCAGCAGAAGGCGCGGCCGGCTTTTCGACCCACTGCACGGGGAAGGCCAGCGGCAGGTCGTTGTCGGGTGCCGTGTTTGGCAGCTGCTCCAGGATGTGCAGCAGGCTGGGGCCGATGTAGTCGCACCAGCCGGCGCGCCCATCCACCACGTTCCATCCCTTGAGCGCCGAGACGGGCACCGTGGCGCGCACGGTGATGCCGGCCTCTTGCGCAAAGGCGGCCAGTGCGGCGCTGATGTGGGCAAAGGCGAGCGCCGGATCGGCGACGGCGTCGAGCTTGTTGACGGCAAACACCAGGGACGGTACGCGCAGCAAGTGCACCAGCAGGCTGTGGCGGCGGGTTTGCGGCAGCAGCGTGGGGACGGGGTTTTGCCAGTCGAGCTTGGTGGCGTCCACCAGCACCACGGCGGCGTCGGCACTGCTGGCGGCGGTGACCATGTTGCGCGTGTACTGCTCGTGGCCGGGTGCGTCGCCAATGATGAACTTGCGCGCCTCGGTGGCGAAGTAGCGGTAGGCGACATCGATGGTGATGCCCTGCTCGCGCTCGGCGGACAGGCCATCGGTCAGCAGGGCCAGGTCGGTTTCGCCCTGGCGCTGGACGCCGGCGAGGTGGTCTTGCAACACGGCTTTGGTATCCACCAGCAGGCGGCCGATCAGCGTGCTCTTGCCATCGTCCACGCTGCCGCAGGTGATGAAGCGCAGGGCGGCGTCGTGGTTGGTAGGGGCTTCAGATCTATGGTCTTTTTGGCCGCTAGCGCTTATTGAATAAGCGCGATCAGCTATATTTTGAGTAGCATTCATTAGAAATACCCGTCTTTCTTGCGTTTCTCCATCGAGGCTTCGCTGGTCTGGTCGTCCATGCGGGTGGCGCCGCGCTCGCTCATGTCGGCGGCCAGGGTTTCGATGACGATGTCGGCAGCCGTGGCGGCCAGGCTGGCCACCGGGCAGGTGCAGGTCACGTCGCCCAGGGTGCGAAAGCGCACGTCGCGCTCTTGCACCTGCTCGCCGTCTCGCGGCGGAGTGAGGGGGGTGACGGGCACCAGCATGCCGCGCCGGTCCACCACCTGGCGGCGGTGCGAGAAGTAGAGCGAGGGCAGGGCAATCTGCTCGCGCTCGATGTACTGCCACACGTCCAGCTCGGTCCAGTTGCTGATGGGGAAGACGCGAAAGTGCTCGCCAGGCGCCAGGCGGGTGTTGAACAGCGTCCACAGCTCGGGCCGCTGGTCCTTGGGCTGCCACTGGCCGAAGCTGTCGCGGTGCGAAAAAATGCGTTCCTTGGCGCGGGCCTTTTCTTCGTCGCGGCGCGCGCCGCCGATCAGCGCGTCAAAGCGGAATTCTTCAATGGCTTCGAGCAGCGTCACCGACTGGTGGACATTGCGCGGCTCGCCGGGGTGCGCCAGCCGCACGGTGCCGCGTGCCATCGAATCTTCCACGCTGCGCACGATGAGCTTGGCGCCCAGCTCGCCGGAACGCAGGTCGCGAAACGCCGTCACTTCAGGGAAGTTGTGGCCGGTGTCGATCATCAAGAGCGGATAGGGAATGCGGCCCACGCCAAAGGCTTTTTCGGCACACCGGAGCATCACCAGCGAATCCTTGCCGCCGGAGAACAGCAGGGTGGGGCGCTCGAAAGCGGCGGCCACTTCGCGCAGGATGAAGATGGTCTCTTCTTCCAGCGCGTCGAGGTGGCGGTTGCTGAGCTGGCTGAGCAGCTGGGGTTCTGCGCGGGCGGTCATGCGGGGGTTTCCTCGTTGTGTTTCTGGGGTTGAGCCGGTGTGGGCTTCTTGACATGCAAGCCGCATTCTTTCGCCGCCTCATCCTCCCACCACCAGCGCCCCGAGCGGAAGTCTTCGCCCACCGTCACCGCCCGCGTGCAGGGTGCGCAGCCGATGCTGGGGTAGAACTGGTCGTGCAGCGGGTTGTAGTCCACGCGGTTCTCAAGCACGTAGTGCCAGACGTCGCCCTGCGTCCAGTCGGCCAGCGGGTTGAACTTGGTCAGGCCTTTGCTCGCCTGCTCGCTCTCGTCCACCTGGGGCACTTCGGCCCGGGCGTTCGACTGTTCGCGGCGCAGGCCGGTGATCCAGCCTTTTTTTCCCGCCAGGGCGCGCGACAGGGGCTCCATCTTGCGGATATCGCAGCAGTGCTTGCGCTGGGCGACGCTGTTGTAAATCGCGTCCTGGCCCTGGGTGCGGATGAACTGGATCACCGCCTCCTGCTTGGGGCGGAACACCTGCACCTCGATGCCTTCAAGCGCCTGGGTGCGCTCGAGCAGCGCCAGGGTCTCGGTGTGCAGGCGCCCGGTTTCGAGCACAAACACGCTGATCGGCAGTTGCAGGCGGCGAATCATGTCGGTGAGGACCATGTCTTCTACGCCCAGGCTGTTGGCCTGCGTGACTGCGCCCAGGGCAGCGGCGCGCCGCAGCAGGGCTTCGGCCGCGGCGCGCTTGGCGGCGTAGCCGGGGGAGGGCTTGGCGTACAGCGCAATCGCGGAGGCCTTGGCGGCACCGGCCAAGGGGCTCAGGGCAGAAGTCTTGTTCATGCAGATTCCAGCGCCGCCTCGCGGGCAAACAGCGGGCGCGGCTCGTGCACATCGCCTTGGTAGAACGCGCTGAAACGGGCGAACTGGCGCTCTGCGGCGGCAGCATCCACGCCTTCGGCCAGCACGGCGCTGGTGAAGCCGCTGCGGTGCATGTGCACCAGTTGGTCGATCAGCACATCGCCCATGGCGCGGATGTCGCCTGCAAAGCGGTAGCGCCGGCGCAGCAACAGGGCCTGGCTGTAGGCGCGGCCGTCGGTGAATTTGGGGAAGTCCAGCTCGATGCGATCAACGCCTTCGAGCGCGCCGCTGGCTGCCAGCGCCGCGAGGTCTGCGTCGTTGGAAAGTTTCAAGGTTTTTCCGGTCCCAGCGCTTATGGGTAGGGCGTTAGAAGCTATTATTTTCATAGTATTCAGTTCTGCTCAGCCAGGGATTCCTGGTCGGCCTTGGGGCGGCGTGCGCTGTTGGCCGCCTGCTTGAAAGGGTCGTGGCCGACGCGGCGCAGCGCGTCAATGAAAAACTCGCCCGGTTTGCGCAGCGTGCGGAAAGTGGCAAGCAGTGCCTCAATCACGTCGGGCACCTCAGCGGCCGTGAATGAGGGCCCGACCACCTTGCCGCCGATGGCGGGGCCGGAAAGCTCGGAGCCGTCGGCGCCGCCCAGCGTAATCTGGTACCACTCCTTGCCATCCTTATCGACACCCAGAATGCCGATGTGCCCGCTGTGGTGGTGGCCGCAGGAGTTGATGCAGCCGCTCATGTGCAGGTCGATGGGGCCCAGGTCGAACAGCTCGTCCAGATCTTGGTAGCGCTCGGTGATGGCGGCGCCAATGTGCAGCGAGCGCGCGTTGGCGAGCGAGCAAAAATCACCGCCGGGGCAGATGATCATGTCGGTCAGCAGGCCAATGTTGGGCTGGGCCAGGCCCAGCGCGCGGGCCGCTTCGTAGAGCGCCGGCAGGTCGCTCTCGTGCACCCAGGGCAGCATCAGGTTTTGCTCGTGTGTCAGGCGTGCTTCGGCTGCGCTGAACTGCTCTGCCAGTTGGGCCAAAGCGTTCAGGGTGTCAGCGTCGGCATCGCCCGTGTTAGACCCCGGGCGCTTGAACGACAAGGTCACGGTCTTGAGGCCAGGCAGCTTGTGGCCGCGCACGTTCTGCTGCAACCAGCGCTGGTAGAGCTGGCCTTGCGGGCTGACCTTGGAAGGCAAGTTCGCCGCCTTGAGTTCAGGCAGCACAAAGTGGCTGCTGACGCGGTCGAGTTCGGCTTGCGTGATGGTGTGTGGCGCGCCATCGAGCTCGACGATGGCCTTGTATTCCTTCTCCACCGCGTCGATGAATTTCTGGCCTTCGCTCTTGACCAGAATCTTGATGCGCGCCTTCCACTTGTTGTCGCGCCGGCCATAGCTGTTGTAGGTGCGCACCACGGCTTCGATGTAGTTGAGCAGCTGGTCCCAGGGCAAAAATTCGCGCACCACGCTGCCAATGACCGGCGTGCGGCCCATGCCGCCGCCCACTTTCATGGTGAAGCCCACGCTGCCGTCGTCGGCCAGGCGTGCCTGCAGGCCGATGTCGTACCAGCCGATCGCGGCGCGGTCTTCCGCGGCGCCGTTGAAGGCAATCTTGAACTTGCGTGGCAGGTAGCTGAATTCAGGGTGCAGTGAGCTCCACTGGCGCGTGATTTCGGCAAACGGGCGGCAGTCCACGATGCCGTCTGCGGCGATGCCTTCGAGCGCGTCGCAGGTGATGTTGCGAATGTCGTTGCCGCTGGTCTGGATGCCGTGCATGCCCACGCCGGCCAGCAGGTCCATCACGTCGGCGGCGCGGGACAGCGGAATCCAGTTGAACTGGCAGTTGGTGCGCGTGGTGAAGTGGCCGTAGCCATAGCGCAGCGGCGGTGCGGGCAGCGTCGCGCCGGGCTGTGCGTCCTGCAAGGCGTCCTGTGTGGCCTGGGCATGCGCCAGCAGTTCAGGTGCGGGCTTGTCGTATTCGCGCGCAATATGCGCCAGCGTGCGCAACTGCGTGCTGCTGATTTCGCCATAGGGCACGGCAATGCGCGCCATGGGGGCGTAGCGCTGGATGTACCAGCCGTTTTGCAGGCGCAAGGGCAAGAGCTGCTCGTCGGTGAGTTCACCGCGCTCCCAGCGCTCGAGTTGGTCGCGGAACTGCTGGGCGCGCAGCTTGACGAATTGCTTGTCGAAGTCGGTGTATTGGTACATGGGCAACGAATCTCTTAAATCAAAACCAGTTTGGCGCCGGCCCACGCGAGCAGCAGCGACAGGCCAGAGCGGATGAGGCGCTCGGGCGTGCGCGACACCAGCCGCGATCCGAGCCAAATTCCAGGGAGCGAACCTGCCAGCAACTGCGCCAGCAAAGCCCAGTCGACCGAGCCGAGTGAGGCGTGGCCCAGGCCCGCGACGAGCGTCAGCGGCACGGCATAGGCAATGTCGGCGGCAACGATGCGCGGCAGCGGCAAATGCGGAAAGACGAGCAGCAGGACCGTGACGCCAATGGCACCCGCACCCACAGAAGTGAAGGTGACGAGGGTCCCGATCACGGCGCCGAGCAGGATGGGCAGGCTCCAGTGGCGCGGCTGGGTAGCGGCCGCACCGCTGGACTGGCGCGCGGCCTGCTCCGCAGCCTGGCGCTGCGCCGAGAAGGCCAGCACCTTGTAGAGCATGGCCGCAGCGGTCAGCAGCAGGGCAAAGCCCAGGGTGCTGGTCATGAGGTGCTGCACATGCTCGCTGGTGGGCCCCAGGCGCTGCAGCATCCACAGCGAGCCGAGTGCGGCGGGAATGCTGCCGGCGCACAGCAGAGCCACAGCCTTCCAGGGAACTAGATGTTGGCGCGCCATGCTCACCGTGCCGCCCAGTTTGGTGAAGGCGGCAAACAACAGGTCGGTGCCAATGGCCAGGTGCGGCTTGAAGCCGAAGAAAAAGATCAGCACCGGCGTCATCAGTGAGCCGCCGCCCACGCCCGTCAGGCCGACGATGAGGCCAACCAGGAAACCGGCAAGAATGAACGCAAAATCGGGCATGGACGCCACTCTAGGGGGCGTTCATATAAAACCAAACGACTATTTGGTGCTTCCCATATTCCAATAAGCTTATATCAATTTCAGTGAGATGGGATCTGGGCCGTCTCGGGCAGACACCGCTCGCTGGACATCGCGCGTGCAAGCCGTGTCTCCAATGGCAGGGGTTCGCCGTGGAGCTGCGCCGCCAGCAGTTCGCCGCACAGCACGGCCCGCGTCAGCCCGCGCGCGCCCATGGCGGTGCAGACCCATAGGCCGGGCAAGGCAGCGGCGTTCACCGGGCCGACGATGGGCAGCCGGTCGTGCGCCGTGCAGCGCACGCCGGCCCAGGCCTGCACGGCGCCGGGCGCGTCGCACGCGGCCGGGTCAAACGCCGCTTGCAGGGTGGCGGCGGAGCCGGGCAGCAGTTCCGCCAGGTGCTGCCAGTTGCGTGCATGGGCGGCGGCGCGCTCCTCGGGCGAGAGCGGCAGCTGCGCCACATCGCGCTCGAAGGTCGAACCGGCGTGCCAGGCGTGGCCGCCGCCGGCCAGCGGCACCTGGGCCACCAGCGCGCCGTGGCCGTTGACGGGAAAAGCGGGCAGGCTGCGCGCCTCGGCGCCTTGCACCCCCCAGGAGAGCTGGCCGCGCACCGATTGCAGTGGCAAGGGTGGCGCCGACAAGCCCGCCAGCAGGGCGTTGCAGGCCGGGCCGGCGGCGAGCACCACGAGTTCGGCTTCGGCGAGCGTGCGGCCTTGGGCGTCCAGCGCCCTCCAGAGCGAGCTGGCGCTGGACGGCACGCATTCCAGGCGCGCCACGTTGGCCCCAGCCTGCCAGGCAATGCCCGGCTCGCCGAGCAGCGCCGCCACCAGCCGCGCCGGGCGCGCCCAGCCGGCGCGCGCGTGCCAGATGGCGGTGGCCTGCGGCGCCAGGCCTGCCAGGTGCAAGCGGTCCGCCTCGGCGCGCTGGCTCCATTCGGTGCCCGGGCCGCTGTGCCAGTCGGCGGGCAGGCCCAGGTGCGTGGCCGGGCGGCTTTCCAGTACGCCGCTCGGGCTCCAGTCCACCCCGGCCTGCAGCAGCTGCGCTGATTGCTGCAGCATGGCGCGCACGCCGCTGCGCGAGACGCGCGAGAAGAGGTTGTCGTCGGGCGAGAGATGCGGCGCGAACACGCCGGCCGGCAGGCCCGAGGCGCCGCTCGCGGGGGCGTCGGCGGCGTCCAGCACCCGCACGCTCCAGCCGCGCCGCGCCAGGCTGGCGGCGCTGGCAGCGCCCGCCAGGCCGGCCCCGATCACGATGCAGCGCGCCGGCTTCGGCGGCGCGGCTGCGGGCTCGGCCGTGCGGCGGGCGCGCGGCTCCCACGCCGGGTCGAAGGTGGCGCAGAGCTTGTCGCGCTTTGGAAGTGCGCCCGGCACCTTCTCGACCGTGAAGCCGCATTGCACGAGCGCATCGCGCACGGCGCGCGCGACGGTCCAGGTGGCCAGGCGCGTGCCCCGGTGGCAGCAGCGCGCCACGGCCTTGAGGGTGTGCGCGTTCCAGAGATCGGGGTTGCACTGCGGGCTGAAACCATCAAGGTAGACCGCGTCCACGTCCCAGCGCTGCTGGCGCAGCAGCGCCTGCGCGTCGCCAATGCACAAGGTCAGCAGCACCCGGCCGCCCTCGAACCACAGGCGGTGCACGCCGGGGAGCAGGCCCCAGTACTGGGCTTGCAGTTCCTGTGCCAGCGGCAGCAGTTCGGGGTAGCGTGCGGCGGCGCGCAACAGATCGGCGGCCGACACCGGCCAGGCTTCGAGCGAGATGAAATGCAGCAGGCGCGGGCGCTCGGGGTCTGCGCGCCAGGCGGCCCAGGTGGCAAGAAAGTTCAGCCCAAAGCCAAAGCCGGTTTCCAGGATGCGCCACTGCGCCGCCCCGGCCCAGGCCAGGGGCAGGCCGCAGCCGTGCAGAAAGACCTCGCGTGCCTGGACGAGCGCCTGTTCACTCTGGTAGCGGTCGCCAAAGCGCTGGCTGTAGGGCGTGCCGTCGGGCAGCCAGGCGATGTCTTGGGTGGTCATGCGATGCGCCAATGAAAAAGGCGCCTCACAGGGCGCCGGGGTGCGTGCCGCAGCGGTGCTTCAAGCGCTCGGCGGCACGTAGCCCTGCACCGCATCGGCGCCGCCGCCAAAGAAATGCTGCTCCATCTGGCGCGCCAGGTACTGGCGCGCCCGGGCGTCGGCCAGGTTCAGCCGGTTCTCGTTGACCAGCATGGTCTGGTGCTTGAGCCACGCGGCCCAGGCTTCCTTGCTGACGCTTTGCCACAGGCGCTTGCCGAGTTCGCCGGGGTAGGGCGGGAAATCAAGTCCTTCGGCTTCCTTGCCGAGCTTGATGCAGTTAACCATGCGTGCCATAGGGGTCCTTATCCATTGGTTATGTGCTTGTGCCCATTAAAAAATGAAATTTTATTCGTTCCAGTTTTTAAAGAGGCTCTCAAGAATGCGTTCAGCGGTGACGGATACCGCGCTCAACTACTTCAAGGTTCTCCATGCGAAATCGGCGCCACTTTATCAAGATTCCTTTGACCCTGGCCCTTGCCGGCGGCTTTGCCGCAGCGTCGGGGCCGGCGCGTGCGCAGGGTCTCACGTTGCTGAATGTCTCCTACGACCCGACGCGCGAGTTCTACGTCGATTTCAACCGCGCCTTCGCCCGCTACTGGAAGGCGCAGACCGGGCAGGAACTCACCCTCAAACAGTCGCACGGGGGCTCGGGCAAGCAGGCGCGCTCCATCATCGATGGGCTGGAGGCCGACGTGGCCACGCTCGCGCTCGCCTGGGACACCGAGGCGCTGCGCACCGTGGGCAAGCTGATCCCCGCAAACTGGCAGCAGCGCCTGCCGCACAACGCTTCGCCCTACACCTCGACCATCGTACTGGTGGTGCGCCAGGGCAACCCCAAGGGCATCCGCGATTGGGACGACCTGATCAAGCCAGGCGTCAGCGTGATCACGCCCAACCCCAAGACCTCGGGCGGGGCGCGTTGGAACTACCTGGCGGCATGGGAATTCGCCCGCCGCAAATATGGCAGCGATGCCCAGGCCGAGGCCTTCATCCGCAAGCTGTTTGCCAATGTGCCGGTGCTTGACTCGGGCGCGCGCGGTTCCTCCGTCACGTTCGCCCAGCGCGCCCAGGGGGATGTGTTCATTTCCTGGGAAAACGAGGCGCACCTGCTGAAGAAGGAGTTCGGCGATCAGGTGGAAATCGTCCTGCCCTCAATCAGCATCCTGGCCGAGCCGGCGGTCACGGTAGTGGACAAGGTGGTGGACAAAAAGGGCACGCGGGCCGCGGCCGAGGCCTACGTGAAGTACCTGTATTCCGAAGAAGGCCAGGACCTCGCCGGCAAGCATTTCTACCGGCCGGCGGTGTCGCCCGCCGCCCAGGCCAAGTACGCCAAACAGTTTCCGGCGCTGCGCCTGTTCTCCATCGACGAAGCCTTTGGCGGCTGGGTCAAGGCGTCGAAAGAGCATTTTGCCGATGGCGCCAGCTTTGACCGCATCTACGCCAAGTGAGCCGATGCCGGCTGCGGGCGGGCGGCGTCCGGCAAGGCCAGCGCCAGCGCGTGCTCCAGGCCCGCCACGAGTGCGGCCGCCGAGGGTGGGCGCTCGGTCAGCTCCTCGCAGGCCACAGTGCGCCGCCGCATGGCGGGCGCGTCCTCGGGGTGTCCGAGAGCGGTGCACAGCAAGGGCCAGTCGGGCACCTGGATGAGCGTGCCGGCGACCAGCAGGATGCCGTTGCGCTGGCGCCGCTGCGCCAGGCCGACGAGCTTGCGGCCGCGCGCGTCGATCAGCTCCCAGGGGGCCAGGCTCCCGTAGCAGGCCCAGTCCACGCTGGCGCCCAGAGCCGCGTTGGCCTGTGCAACCTCGGCCGGCGGCAGGGCACGGGAGGAGATGCCCAGGCCCGCCAGCACAGCGGCGTGCAGCCGGCCGAGTTCGCGGTAGCTGTCCACCAGGCCGCCGCGCACCCAGGGGTGGACTACGGGGAGCACCACCGATACGCCCACCAGCCAGGGCCCGGTCAGCACCGCGCCGCCGCCCGAGGGGCGTTGCACCAGCGCCAGCCCCTGTGGCAGCTTGCAGGCAATTTCGGCGTGCAGTGCCCGCTGCGAGCAGCCCAGCACGACCGTGGGGGTCGCGTACGTCCAGACATGAAAGCGCGGTGCGGCCACGGGGACCTCGAGTTGGCGGCTGTTCCAGGCCTGTTCTTGTTCGACCGTGTAGTGGGTGGAGATACTCATGAGGGTATTGGGGGTTCGCCTTGGATCATGAAGAAGCTTTGAGCAGGCTCTCAGGGGTGGGCATCGTGCGCGCCGCAGGCGCGCAGCGTGGTGGTACCGGAAGAGACGGCAATCCAGTGGGAGAGGGGGATGCATTTTTCGTCCAGGCACAGATCGTAGTCACGCACATAGGGCGAGCGCGCCAGGACCACTTCGCGGCGCCAGGGGTCGGCCAGGCGGTAATGCCACACGCCATGATCCAGCCAGGCGCCATCCGGCGGATCCATGCCCGCGCCCGAACCGCGAATGCGCGCGCCGGTGATGACCAGCCAGGGTCCGGCCAGCGCGTAGTCTTCTTCCCACCAGATTTTCTCGATGGAATGCTGCCAGCGCAGGGTGAAATGCGTGGCCGGCAGGCTCATGGTGAGTGCGCCTGCCGCCAGGCAGAGGGCTGCAAGCAACGCTCTGCCTCAGGCAGTTGCCTGCCGTTCCCGGTTCGCCTGGCGCACGCGCAGCGCGTGCCAGGCCGCCAGCAGCAGGGCCATGCCCAGACCGATCTCGTCGGTGGCCGGCAGTGCTGCAACCAGAAACCCTGCGGCAACCAGAGCCCACACGCGCTCCCACCAAGCGAGGGGCTGGATCCAGTAGCCAGTGGCCGCCCCGCCCCATAGCAAGATGGCGATGATGGCCTTGAACACGATGTACAACGTGGCGCCCCAGCCCCCGTCGCCCTGCAGCATCAGCGCCGGCGCATACACCGCCATGTATGGGATGACGAAGCCGGCGATGGCGATGCGCATGGCCTCAAAACCGATCTTCATGGGCGAGGCGCGCGCAATTGGCGCGGCCGCAAACGCCGCCAGCGCCACCGGCGGCGTGAGGTCGGCCATGATGCCGAAGTAGAAGACGAACATGTGCGAGACGATCAGCGGCACGCCCAGTTCGAGCAGCGCGGGCGCGGCCAGGGAACTGGTGATGATGTAGTTGGGAATGGTCGGAATGCCCATGCCCAGCACCAGGCACACCAGCATGGTCAGCACCAGGCTCAGGAGCAGGCTGCTTTGGCCCAACTGGATGATGTATCCGGCAAACAGTGTGGCCGCGCCGGTCAGCGTCAGCACGCCAATGATGACGCCGACCAGTGCGCACGCCACACCTACAGGCAGGGCGTGCTTGGCACCTTCGGCCAGCGCGTTCAGGGCCGTCTTCAAAGTGGTTTTGCCGCCTTGGAGGAACCACAGCACCAGAGCCATGCCCAGCGCCAGCGCGATGATGGCGCTGACTCCGTATTTGAAAAACGACGAGGCGGCCAGACCGATCAGCACCCAGAAGATGATTTGCAGCACGCGCGTGCCAAAGCGCTGCGCCATGGCGGCGCCAAAGATCAGCACCACCGTGAGCGCCAGCCCCACCATGCCCGAGAACAGCGGCGTGTAGCCCGAGAACAGCAGCCACACCAGCACCGCCAGCGGCAGGATGAGGTACCAGCGCAGGCGGATGGCGGTCCAGGGGTTGGGGCACTGGTCTTTGGGCATGCCGAGCAGCCCGCGCCGGCCCGCCTCCAGGTGCACCATCACAAATGCCGTGAAGAAATACAGCAGCGCCGGAATGGCAGCGGCCTTGCAAATTTCGACATAGGGCACGTCGATGGTCTCGGCCATGATGAAGGCCACCGCCCCCATCACCGGCGGCATGATCTGCCCGCCCATGCTGGCCGTGGCTTCTACGCCGCCAGCGAACTCGGCCTTGTAGCCAAAGCGTTTCATCAGCGGAATGGTGAACTGCCCGGTGGTGACCACGTTGGCTACGCCCGATCCGTTGATGGTGCCCATCAGCCCCGAAGACACGACAGCCACCTTGGCCGGCCCGCCCTTGGTGTGGCCAAACAGGCCCAGGGCAAAGTCGGTGAACAGGGTGATCATCCCGGCCTGCTCCAGAAAGGCGCCAAACAGGATGAACAAAAAGATGTACGACGACGACACATAGGTCGGCGTGCCGTAGATGCCCTCGGTGCCAAACCCGAGCTGGCCGACGATCTGGTCGAGCCCGTAGCCCCGGTGCGCCAGCCCGCCCGGCAGGTATTGGCCAAACAGCCCATAGAGCAGGAAGGTGGCGCACACCAGCGGCAGCGCAATGCCCATGATGCGGCGCGCGGCCTCGAAGACGAGGGCAATCACCAGCACGCCGACGGCCATGTCGGCGCTGGTCAGCTCGCCGGCGCGCTGCACCAGCTCAGCCTCGAACACCCAGTGGTACAGGCCGGTGGCAAAGGCCACGGCGCCGATGCACCAGCCCAGCCACTGCTGGCGCGCGGGCGGGTAGAGCACATAGGTCACCAGCAGCAGAAAACCCACGTGCACCGCCCGCACCACGGTGCTCGACAGTGGGCTGAACGCGGCGGTAACGATCTGGAAAACAGAAAAAACCACGGCCACCCAGAACAAGGCGCCGACGAAGGCGGGGGAGCCCTCGTCGGGTGTCTGCAGTTGGGCGTTGTGGGCGGCTTGCGCTGCCAGGGCGTCCGTGGGAGCGCTCATTTCAGCACGCCTGCTTCGCGGTAGTACTTCTCGGCGCCAGGGTGGAAGGGCACGGTGGTGCCTTGCATTGCAGTGTCGCGCTGGATGGCCTTGGCGGCGTTGTGTGCAGCCACCATGGTGGGCAGGTTCTCGAACAGACTTTTGGTGAGGATGTACGCGTCGTCGTTCGAGACGCCCGTGTGGCTGACCAGGAAGTTGCGGATCGCTACCGTGGCCACGTCGGCGGTCTGGCCGTCATAGGTGTTGGCCGGTATCACGGCGGGCTGGTAGGCAGCATCGCCGACTTTGGCAACCACCTCGGCGGGCACTGGCACGACCACGATCTTGACGCTCGTGGCAAGGTCGCGAATGGACGATACGCCCAACCCAGCCGATTGCAGCGTTACATCCAGCTGGCGATTTTTCATGAGCTCGACGGACTCGCCAAAGGGCAGGTATTCCACCTTGGCGAAGTCGCTGTAGGCCAGGCCGGCCGCCTTGAGGATGGCGCGCGCGTTCAGTTCAGTGCCCGACTTGGGCGCGCCCACAGAGATGCGCTTGCCCTTCAGGTCGGCCATGGTCTTGATGCCCGAGTCGCCGCTGGCCACGATCTGGATGTAGTTGGAATAGATGCCGGCGATGGCGCGCAGCTTGGTCAGCGGGGCGGCAAAGCCGGCGTCCTTGTCGCCCCTCCAGGCGTCAGACAGCGAATCGGCCAGCGTGAAGGCGATTTCACCGCGCCCTGCCTGCAGCAGATTGAGATTTTCTGCCGAGGCCTTGGTGGCTTGCACCGTGACCTTGGCGTCTGGCATGGCCTTGCCGTAAATCTGCGACAGCGCCACGCCCATGGGGTAATACACGCCGCTCTGGCCGCCGGTCAGCACGTTGATGAACTTTTGCTGCGCCAGCGCCAGGCGCGAGAACGGCAGCGTGGCGCTGGCCAGGGCGCCGAGCACGAGGGTGCGGCGCGGCAGGGGCAGGGCGGAAATGAGGTGCTTCATCGGTGTCTCCGGATTTTTCGTTCGAGAAGGCAGCGCCGCATCGGCGCCACCACGAACGAGCGACTGTAGCGTCAGCTTGGCAAGCCCGCATTGGTGCGCACCCTAGCGCGCCGCCACTGCCGCAGTGGCGGTGCGGTGGATGGCCGGCCATACTGGCGCCTTGTTCCTTGCCGCCAATGCTTTGCCATGAACCCCCTGTTTCAGACTTTGGATTCCGACCTGTTTGCCCGCGCCCAGACCTTGCTCGACGAGGACTGGCTGGCGGGCGATGCCGATCTGGCGCCCGTGCTGCCCACCGTGCTGGCACGCGGTGTGGGCCAGGACTGGCACAAGGCCGGCACCTTCCGCCACCACCTGGTGGGCGTGGCGCGTTCGCTGGCCTTGTGGCAGCAACCGCGCGAGGTGCGGCTCCTGGGATTGCTGCACAGCGTGTACGGCAACGCCTTTGTCGATCTGGTGAAGTTTGATCCGGCCAGCGAGCGCGCGCGCCTGCGTGAGCTGGTGGGAGCAGAGGCGGAAGAGCTGGTGTTTCTGTTCTGCCAGCGCCCGCGCGCGCAGTTGGTCCAGCGCGTGCTGGAGGGCGCGATCGCCGCCGACGGCAGCGTGCTGCTCCAGGACGCCTCGGGCGAGCACCGGCTCACCGCCCATCAGGTGGCAGCCTTCATCGTGGTCAGCATGGCCGACACCATCGAGCAGTGGTTCAGCTGGCAGGACGACATCTATTCGCGCTTTCCCAAGGTGGAGCACCGCCCGCAGAACGTGCACTGGGCCGCGTCGCTCTGGCCCGGCCCGATGCGGCCCAGCGGGCGCATGCTGCACCAGATCTCGCTGCTGGGGCGCGCGCTGGCGCATCCGGCGCTCAGCGGCCTGCTGCCGACGCCGCCGGTGTTCGACCACTGCCGGCAGGCGCTGGGTGCTGCCGACGAGGCGGCCGCCACCGCGTTGTACTGGTCCGTCATTCAGCAGGATCAGCCGCTGGTCGACCTGGACGTTGCGACCGCGGTGCTGGAGCAGGCTGTGCGCCACAACCCGTTTGTGGGCGAGCCGCAAATGGTGCTGGCGCAGCTCTACCTTTCGGCCGGCAGGAGCGCCGATGCAGAGCGGGCGGCCGCCAGCGCGCTGCAGCAGTTCAGCGCCTGGGGCAACGCCTGGGACAAGCGCGTGGCCTGGGACGCCTGGGTGGCCTGGACGCGCATCCTGCTCCAGTCGGCGCAGACGGGCCGCTGGCCCGAGCGGCTGGACAAGCTCAACAACGTGGCACTGCGGGTGTAGGACCGCGCCGCGCAGTGGGCAGACCCATTGGGGAAAAATTTGAATAAAAAATGGCTATAGCGCTTATTGGGTAAGCGTTGTAAGCTATTCATTTAATAGCGTTTTCATTCTCGATGGGTCGGCGCCAGACCGGCGCGCGGCCTATCATGCTGCGCACCGGTGGCCATTGGCGGCCGCCCTCAGCAAGGAGAATTTCCATGAGTGACATCACCATTGCCGTGCTCGTCGGCAGCCTGCGCAAAGAGTCCTTCAACCGCCGCCTGGCGCAGGCGCTGGCCCGCATGGCGCCAGCCGGCTCCAGGTTCACCATGCCCCGCATTGACGATCTCCCGCTCTACAACCAGGACGACGACGCCCAGCAGGCAGAGCCGGTGCGCCGCCTGAAGTCGGAAATTGCAGCTGCGCAGGGGGTGATCTTCGTGACCCCCGAATACAACCGCTCGGTGCCGGGCGTGCTCAAGAACGCCATAGACCATGCCTCGCGCCCCTACGGCACGAGTGCCTGGGCAGGCAAGCCCGCCGGCGTCATCGGCGTGTCCGGTGGTGCCATCGGGACCGCGCTGGCTCAGCAGCACCTGCGCAACATCCTGGCCTACCTGGACATGCCCACGCTGGGCCAGCCCGAGGCCTTCATCCAGGCCAAGGAAGGTCTGTTTGGCGCCGACGGCGAGATCGGCGAGACCAGCCGGAAATTCGTGCAGACCTGGCTGGACGCCTACATGGCCTGGGTAAAGAAGCACGCCTGAGCGCACCTAAATACTATTTATTTGATAGCTTTAAACGCTTTATGGATATGCGCTAGAGGCCATTTTTGTTATATTTTTCAGGTACCGCTGCGCTCGGCCCCGGCGTCAGCAGCGTACGCGGCGCAGACATTGGGGGCGCAGTCCAACGGTCGGATCACGATGCAGCGCAGCGAAACTCGTGCTCAGACCCCAATCCCGGAGCGGTGGGCGCAGCGCAGGTTCTTTGCCGCTTCTGTCTGAGGCAGCGCATTCAAATTCGAGAAGATGAGCGGCTGGTCTCGGCTAGGCGCAGCTGTTGGGTGCAAGGAGAAGCCCTCCTTCGACGCCAAAGTTGAGGGGCAATGATGAGAAGCATTACTGTCCCACTCGAACTTACGGTTAGGCACGTTCTGACGCTTCGACGGTCTGAGCTATCAATGTGGCGATGGTCATTGGTCCAACCCCGCCAGGGACTGGTGTGTATGCAGCGCATCTGTCCATGATCGAAGGAAGTTCGATGTCACCTACGCCGCCGGGATGGTACCCAGCATCAATCACGACTGCTCCGTCCTTGATCCAAGATCCTTTAATGAACTGCGGCTTGCCGACAGCGCCGACGACAATATCCGCGAGCCCCACGATTTTGGGTAAGTCAAGCGTTCTGGAGTGGCATATGGTGACCGTAGCGTTGGCGTTGAGCAGCATCATCGCGATGGGTTTGCCAAGAATGGGGCTTCTCCCTACAACGACTGCGTGCTTGCCCTCAAGTTCAATGTCGTAGTGATTGAGCAGCCGCATGATGCCTGCAGGCGTTGCTGAGCTGTATGCGGGCTGGTTCATGGACATCGCGCCAAAACCCAGCACGGTTACACCATCGACATCCTTTTCGAGAACGATGCGATCAAAACACTGACGTTCATCTATTTGGGGTGGCACGGGGTGTTGGAGCAAGATTCCTTGCACCAGAGGGTTCGCATTTAGTTTGTCAATCTCCGCTAGTAGTTCCGCTGTAGTGGTTGTCTGTGGGAGAACCACGCGAAGGGACTCCATGCCAACGCGCTGGCATGCGTTTCCCTTCATACTGACGTACGTCGCCGACGAAGGATCATCGCCCACCAAGATTGTTGCCAATATGGGGCTGACGCCATTGGCCTTTTGCTTGATGGCTTTAACTCTCTCGAAGAGTTCCGCCTCCATTCGGGTGGCTAATGCTTTGCCGTCAAGAACAATGGGTGACATGATTATTCTTTAAATTTACTCAAGAGCGTGTGCCGCGAAGGCTAGCGTTGGAGACCAGCGGCGCAGAAGGCGTCCGTCTAGGGCGACCAATTATCCATTGCGTCACTCATAGTGCGTCCACATCCGAAGCACGCGAACGATATGCTCCTTCTTGAACACCTCGTAAACAAGGCGATGCTGGATATTGATGCGGCGAGAATACGCTCCGGCCAAGTCGCCAACGAGCTTCTCGTAGGGCGGCGGATTTTGAAAAGGATCTTGAGCCAGCACATCCAACAGCGCTTGAGCCTTTTCTCTCAGGCCGCCCGCCGACAGCTTCTTGGCGTCCTTGAGCGCGTCCTTGGCAAAGACGATCTCCCACTTCACCACTTGAGCTCTCTAGCGCTTTTCTGAAGTGGCTCGGCCATGCCCTTCTTGATCGACTCGCGCATTCCCGGCACCGAGAGAAGATGCAATGTCTCCTGAATCGCGTCCCAATCTTGCGCCGCCACAAGAACGGCACTGCTGCGCTTGCCCGAAATCACCACCGGCTGGTGGGACGCGTTCGTTTCGTCGATCAAGCGGTACAAATTTGCACGCGCCTCACTAGCGGTGACAGGAACAACCATGGGGAACCTCCAATCCCAATAATCGTACGCTTATTCGTACGTCACGTCAAGCGTGTTGTCGAGCGTGGCCGTATGGTGAGGGATAACGAATGAATTGAGCGGCGGCGTAGCCGTCCGCCTCGAATGGCTGGTTAGACCTTTGCGTCACCCCAGACGCCACCACCAAAACCCTCGCGCGCATAAATCTTAAGCGGTTGGTTTGACTCGAATTTTTTGCCGTGCAAGTCTTGATACTTAATAATAATTTCTGCCTCTGATCCATATTTAAGCCATGGGCCTTCGTCCGGATTTTTTGTGAAAGCACCAAACGATGTAGTCAGTTCTTCACCGTTTCGAAGCAAAGGAATTTCACTCGATTTCAGAAAATTCGACTCAATCATCTGAACATTTTTTCTGGATGCATTAGTTTCAAGAAGCCGTTTGATATTATCCGAGGACGCGTGCATTTGGACGCGAATAGCAGGGCTGTTTCCGGTGTTTGCAATCACCAAATTAAATGTGGCAGCCATATTTCCAGAATGATGCTCCGTGACGAACGCGGTCACGATAGGTCGGTTCGATTGAATCCAGTTTGTCTTCGTGAAGTACAACGAGACCAAAGAAATAAGCAGCGCTGCAACGGCCATGCCTGTCTTCAGGTCGTCAGGAGAGAGTGACATAATGAATTCGATCCTCTAACGTAATGTCCAGAGCAAAACCTGCTCTATAACTTGGACGCTGCTCCATAAGTTGGTCATGTATCCCTCCTGGAGGTGGCTTGCAGCCTAGCTGATCGCCAAATATACTGGATATATGCCCAGTTATAAAAACTTCGTGAAACCCGGCACCCCTGTGCTGCAGTCCACCCGTGTGTTGGACCAGTTGCGCGAGCGTATTCGGTAAATGCACTATAGCCTCAGCACCGAGCAGGTCTATGTGTATTGGGTGCGGTTTTTCATACGCTGGTCGGGCAATGGCGGGGCCATGCGGCATCCGCGCGATATGGGGGCAAGCGAAGTCGAGGCGTTCTTGACGCATCTGGCCACCGACCGCAAGGTGTCGGCATCTACTCACAATCAGGCATTGAGTGCCATCCTGTTCCTTTACCGGGAAGTTCTCGCTATTGAATTGCCCTGGCTCAATGGCATCAACCGCCCGACCCAAAAGCGGCGCATACCCAGCGTATTGACCAAAGACGAGGTCGCCGGGTTGCTGGCGCAGATGGACGGTCAAACTGCATTGATAGCCCGATTGCTCTACGGCACTGGCATGCGATTGATGGAGGGCATGCGCCTTCGCATCAAAGACGTGGACTTTGACCGCCATGTGATCATCGTGCGCGATGCCAAAGGCGGGAAGGGTCGGGTGGCACGGCAAGTCCGCTGGATGCCATGGCGCTGGTGCGTTGAGTGACCGGTTTGAGGAATATGTGTGACCGACCGCAACGGGTCGGCACCAGTCGCTCAGCGTCGCAGACCGTCTTGCACCAATCGAGTGAATGGGCCAGCGCAACCCCGCTGACTCAGATTTCGTTATTGAGCTGCAGCAGCCGTTTCTTTTTTGGCCCTATTTGTCCTCAAAATTCATAGCTGTCAGCGCTTATCTAATAAGCGCTAGAGGTCAATTTGGCTTGAAATCTCACCCAAAAAACCAATAACAAACCCCAATCGCCGCCAGCACCCCCGCCAGCTCTGCCAGCAACGCACACGGCACCGCGTGCCGCACCCGCTGAATGCCCACCGCGCCAAAGTACACCGCCAACACATAGAAGGTGGTTTCCGTGCTGCCCTGCACCGTGGCGGCCACCAGCGCGGGGAAGCTGTCCACGCCCTTGGCCTGCATGGTTTCGATCAGCATGGCGCGCGCGGCGCTGCCTGAGAACGGTTTGACCAGCGCGGTCGGCAGCGCATCGACAAAGCGTGTGTCCCAGCCTGCGCCTTCGACCAGCCAGCGGATGCCATCCAGCGCATAGCCCAGTGCGCCAGATGCACGCAGCACGCCCACGGCGCAGAGCATGGCCACCAGATAGGGCAGCAGGTTGCGCGCCACGTCGAAGCCGTCGCGCGCGCCCTCGACAAACGCCTCGTACACCGGCACGCGCCGCCAGGCGCCGAGCAGCACAAAGAGCAGGACCAGGCCAAACAGCGTCAGGTTGCCTGCGAGCGACGAGAGGTGTGCCAGCGCGGTGGCGCCCAGCGTGGAAAGGAAGGCCACCAGCGCGGCGATGCCCAGCGCCAGCGGCAGCAGGTAGGCGAGCACCACCGGGCTCCAGATGGGCAGGCGCTGCACTACGGCCACGCTCAGCAGCCCGACCAGGGTGGAGGCCGAGGTCGCCAGCAGAATCGGTACGAACACCAGCGTCGGGTCCGGCGCGCCTTGCTGCAGCCGGTACATGAAGATGGAAACCGGCAGCAGCGTGAGCGACGAGGCGTTGAGCACCAGGAACAGGATTTGCGCGTTGGTGGCGGTTTCGGGCTCGGGATTGAGCGTTTGCAGCGAATGCATGGCCTTGAGGCCGATGGGCGTGGCGGCGTTGTCCAGCCCCAGCGCGTTGGCGGCAAAGTTCAGCGTCATCAGCCCCAAAGCCGGGTGGCCGCGCGGCACGCCCGGCATCAGCTGGGCAAACAGTGGCGAGAGCCAGCGCGCCAGGGTTTCGACCAGGCCGGCGCGCTCGGCAATGCGCAAAAAACCCAGCCACAGCGTGAGCGTGCCAAACAGCAGCAGCATCACTTCGACCGAAAGCTTGGCCATGGCAAACAGCGCCTCGACCATGGCGGCAAATACCTGCGCGTTGCCGCCGGCCAGCCACTGCACCAGCGCGGCGAGGGCGGAGGTGACGAAAAAACCCAGCCAGAGGGTGTTGAGCATGGGGGAACCGAAGCGGAAAAGCCGCCATTGTGCGTGCGGCGGCGGTGGTAACCTTGCCCTCTTTCGCCCGGACTTTCCCTCAGCCGTTGGGGGGGGTGGTGCAGTGTTTCACGCTATAGGGCACATAAAAAGGCGTCTTTTCGGCCCTGGCCGCGTTGCAAATCCTCGCGATACCTACGGGTATCGCTGCGGTTTGCGCCTCGCCAGGACCAAAAATCCATCCTTTTTATTTGTGCCATCCAGCATGAAGCACTGCACCAGCGGGCACCATCAAGGAACTCGCATGGGTGCGCAATGGAAAGCAAAGGGCAAGGCGCAGGCCGCTGATGCCCGCGGAAAGCTGTTTGGCAAGCTCGCCAAGGAAATCATGGTCGCCGCACGCGGCGGCGCCGACCCGGCCGGCAACTCCAAGCTGCGGCTGGTGTTGGAGCAGGCCCGCAAGGTCTCCATGCCCAAAGACACGCTGGAGCGTGCCATCAAGAAGGGCGCCGGCATCGGTGGCGACGCCGCCAGTTTCGAGCATGTGGTGTATGAAGGCTTCGCGCCGCACCAGGTGGCGGTGATGGTCGAATGCCTGACCGACAACGTCAAACGCACCGCACCCGAAATGCGCGTGCTGTTTCGCAAGGGGCAGCTGGGCACCTCGGGCTCGGTCGCCTGGGATTTCGACCATGTCGGCATGATCGAGGCCGAACCCGCAAGCGCGGGCGCCGATGCCGAAATGGCCGCCATCGAAGCCGGTGCGCAGGACCTGGAGCCTGGTGAGGAAGAGGGCCAAACCCTGTTCTGGACCGAGCCCACCGACCTCGACGCTGTGAGCCGCGCGCTGCCCGAGCATGGCTTTACGGTGCTCTCCGTCAAACTGGGTTACCGGCCCAAGAACCCGGTGGACCCGGCCAGCCTGAGCGCCGAAGCGCTGGAGGAGGTTGAAGCCTTCCTCGCCGCCATTGACGCCAACGACGACGTGCAGAACGTGTACGCGGCGCTGGGATGAGCGCCTGCACTGAATGAGCGAAGACCACTACAGCGCCCTGGGCCTGCCGGCCACGGCCACTCTGGCCGACATCAAGAAAGCGTTTCGCCAGAAGGCGTCCTTCTACCACCCTGACCGCAACGCGGCGAGCGACGCCGCTGCGCGCTTTGGTGCAGTGCAACAGGCCTACGATGTGCTGTCCGACGCCGAGCGGCGCCAGCAGTACGACGACAACCGCCGCCGCAACCTGCTCGACGATCCTTTGGCAACTGCCAGCGCAATCTGGCAGGCCTACGTGAAACGAATGGAGTTGCCATGAAGCTCTCGCGCTACTTTTCCGACCTGCGCTCGGCCTACGAAGCCGAGCTGGACGACCTGACCTCGGATTCCGAGGGCAAGGATGTGCTCAAGAAACGCCTGGCCGCCAAGCGCAGCGAAATCGGCTTTCTGGTGCAAATGCTGAGCTACAGCCCCGAGATGGTGGCCGTGGTCTTCCACCGCGGCTTTCGCTTTGCCAAACCGGCCGCCATGCAGCGCTTGTTGACGCTGCAGCCCGAGGCGCTGCCCGCGTGGCCGGAACTGGCTGGCGCCGTCGCACTCGAACCCTGGGCCGAGCCGGTGGCGCGCAAGGTGCTGGCCGAACCCGGCGGTCCGGCCTTCATGACGGTGGCCGCCTGCCTGGAATTTCTGCACGCGCACGGTTTTGCCTCGGCCGATGCAGCACCGAAGGACGCCGATGAGGGCGATGACAGCGCCCGGGATCGCGACGATGACGACGATGGCCTGAGCACCGACGACGCGCACGGCCCGCGGGACGAGCGTTCGCTCGACGAGGCCGGCGCCGACTGGCTGGCCGAGCAAGGCTTCGAGCGCAAGGACTGACCACACCCATGAACCATCTTGCACTGATAGAAAAAACCACCAGCCTGATCGCCGCGGGCGATATCGTCGGCGCGGAAGGCGCGCTGGCCGAGCTGGCCGACGAAGAAGGCGACCGCGCCTTGATGGTCGTGCTCGACCAGCTCGCTCCCAAGGATGTGCTGGCCGTGATGCGCGAGTACGACAGCTCCAAGGCCTCGGTGGTGAACCTGCTGGTCACACCCGAGCAGTTCGCCCGTGCCATGGTGCTGGAGAAACAGTACAAAGACCTCACGCACCAGCATCTGCGCAACATGGTCAACGCCGTGGTGTTCCGCGACGGCGCCGACCCGCTGGAGTTTTTGAACGCCATTGGCGACTTGGACGGCGGCGCCGAGGCACTGGCCAACTACTTCACCGAGAAGTGGAGCCGCGTCGAATCCTTTGCCCGCACCGGCAGCTTTGACGCCACCGAAGACTACGGCCTGATGCTGAGCGACGACGAGCTGCTGGCCTCGGGCTATGTGCGCCCACGCGTCGAGCTTGACGAAGTGGCCGACCAGGACTGGATGCAGATGGCCTGGCTGCTGCGCTACGAATGCCGCGACCTGTTCATCGAAATGCTCCTGGTGCTGCGCGCCAAGGCCCGCGCCCACGACCTGGGTGAGGGCGACGAGGCACTCGAAGAAGAGGACGACGGCAAGTTCGAGACCAGCGCAACCGACCGCGGCAAGGCGACACCGGCAGCGCGTGCCTCCGACGAAGAATCGGCCATCTGATGCCCGGCAGCAGCAAGGCGGGCGCACCGGCGCAGGTACTGGCGCTGCACGACGCGCGGCCGCTCTTTGAAAAGGCGCTGGTCTATGGCGTGCAGCACGGCATTGTGGGCGCCGAGCGCCTGGCCGCCATGCACACCGAGGCGCCAAAGGGCATGGTGCAGATCGCGCGCTACTTTGGCAGCGAATTCCTGCGCCCCGAGCTGGAACGCGCACGCGAGCGCATGGTCAACTTCATCAGCCTGCACCTGCAGGACGCCACCGGCGGTGACCTAGCCCAGTCGGCGCGCCTGCTGGCGGACCATTCGCTGCTGTCACGCTCCAAGGCCGGCACGGATTTGCTGCGCCAGTTGATCGCCTTGCCCGAGAGCAGCCACTTTGGCATGCAGGGCCAGGACGAAGCGCAGGTCTCGCTGCTGGCGCTGTGGTCGCTGCGCAGCTATGCCCAGTACCGCGAAGAACTGGAGCGGCGCAGCCGCATTGGCGAGGCCGTGCAGACGGCGCTGTGGCTGGCTGAGCGCTATGCGCTGGACGACGACGTTCTGGAAGAGGGCGATGCCGAAGGCGTGATTCGCACGGCGCTGGTACTGCAGGCCCTGGGCTACCGCGGTGCCGAATGGCCCAGCGTCGCAGTGTTCCGAAAATTGCTGACCACCCGCCGTGCGGCCGGGAAGGCGCTTGGCAGTGCGGCGGCCCTGCCATCACCCAAAGGTTTGCCATCGGAATTGCATGCGGTGGTGGACGCGCAAAAATCGGTGGTGCTGGCCGATCTGGGCAAGCTGCTCGACCCAGCCCGCCCCTTGGGCACGTTGCTGCGCCCCATGAGCGCGCTGCGCAACCGCTACTTCCTGCTCGAAGACCCGCTGGGCGAGGTGGACGAATACCTGCGCGCCGCGGAACCGCTGGGCGAGGACGAGGCGCCGCCGGCTGCCGCGAGCAAAACCTGGCAACGCGCCACGCAGGGCGAGAACGATGAGGCCGCGCTGCTCACGCTGTTCCTGTGTTTGGCCGTCGGCGTGCCGAAGAAAACCCTGCTGCCCGAAAAGGCCGCCAAGGCCTTGGTGCGAAAGCTCCGCACCAAGGGCTGGGAGCCCGCGCTGGCCGAAGCCTTCATCGCCGAGCACGCCCCCGAAGTGCACCGAGCCGACTACCTGGCGCTGTGGCGCAGCTTTGTCGGCGAGGCGCGTGGCACCCTGCAGGATGACCACGACTATGGTCTTGGAGACGCGCTGGCGCTGCTGCGGCGCGAGTGCCACGTGGGGGAATGATTCGATGGCTCTGCTGGCTCAGAGGCGGCTCAAGACCCACTGGCACCAGGCATGCGCAGCATGGTCCTCGGGAGGGCTTGTGGCGTAGGCGGCGGGCCAACGCCGCTGGCAGGCATTGACAATGGTTTGCAGTTGCCAAAGCGCTTCCTTTCCCACAAAGGCGACTTCCGCCATCCCTGCGGCATCGCCGTCGAGCTGGGAGATCAAGGCGATTTGTTGCGTGGGGTGGGTACCCGACTCCAGCAGCACTTTGTGCAAGGCGCCAAGCCGCATTTCAATAAAGGCCAAGGGCTGAGCCAGCGCCTGTTTTGCGCTGGTCAGTTGCTCGGGGTGCGCCAAGGACGCTTTCAGGCGGTCCCATTCCGAAAACGCGTCCGCCAGGGTTTCGAGTTGGCGAGCCGCATTCGCACCAATGGGCATGAGGGCCGAGTCGCGTGCGCGTTCTTCATCGAGCAAGGGAAGCAAATGCGAGCTCAGGCCGGCAGGAAACTTCCTGTGGTTCAAGCGCAGCACCAACGCCAGTTGCAGCGCCGGCATTTCGTCGTACTTTTCATAAATGGCAGCCGCCACCTCAGCCAGCAGCAGCACGCGCCCCAAGGGCGAAATCTGCGCACCGGGAATGCCGCGCGGGTAGCCCGAACCGTCCATTCTTTCGTGGTGCTCCAGGATGGCAACTTCCACCGAACGTGGGTACACCTGGGCCTGGCGCACCATCAGCATGGAAGTGATGGGGTGCACGACCAAGTGCTTGCGGTCGGTGCCTACCGGCTTGTGTTGAGGATCTGCCCAGGCGGGATCCAGATGCAGCATGCCGGCGTCGTGCATCAGTGCTGCCGCGCAGAGTGCGACGCAATCGCGCGCGCTGGTGTCCGAGCGAAGCGCCAGATACATGGCGATCAACATCATTTCCACGCTGTGCTTCCACAAGGCGGGGCGCTGCTCCCGCATCAAAGTGAGCTTGAAAGCGACAGAAGACGGCAGCGGCATGGATGCCAGAGGGGCAAGAAGGCTTTCCGGCGAGCGCATGGTTTGCGCAAGCTTGTATGGCAGGACGGAGCTTGCAAGCATCTCGCGTGCCGCAGCGCTCAGCGACGCGGTGGTCAGTGCGCCTTCCACCCACAAATGGGTATCTACGGGCTCGCGCAACGTGTGCTGTACCAGCCGCTCGTACACCTTGCGGTCGATGCGCATGCCCTCGGCCACCAGTTTGATGCCGCTTTCGCTGTAGATGGCGGCCTGCGCGACCATGGGCCGGGTTTCGGCCAGTTCCGTGACCGCATGCAAGTAGTGCGCGCTGTCGTGCAGCGGAGCGCCGGCATCGAGTGTGCTGTCGGTCATGGATGGGGTTCGCGATGGGGTCAATGAACAGTGCTGTTGAACCGACTGTACGTACCGGACTGAGCGTCGTGCATGTCTTTCATCAAGTCTTGCTGCCTGGGACAACTTCAGTCCGGGCAATTGCGGCCTTTAACATACGCTTGAGCCGCCGCGTCGCGAGTGCCACGTCGGCGCTTAGGCTAAGTAACTCATCTTTTGATAGCTGCAAACGCTTACCCAATAAGCGCTAGCAGCCATTTTTGCTTGGAATTGTGGATTTAGAAATCCACCACCAGCGACACGAACCCGCTTCGGCCCGGCTGCGTGTAGGCGTCGTTGGTCGTCGCATTGGCGGCCAGCCCTTGCACGTCGGACCACAGCCAGTACTTGCGGTCGGTCAGATTGCGCACGGCAACATTCAGGCGCATGTCCTTGCGCAGACGCCACTGCAGGGCGACGTCGAGCGTGGTGGCTGCGGGAATCGTGAACTGCCGCGCCGGCGCTTTGACAGAAGCGGAACTGTCGATGTCCGAGGCGTTCTTGGCGGCGTGGTGGCGCACGTCGAAACGCAGCGTCCAGGGTGCCGTGTCGAGTTGCAAACCGAGGGCAAGCTGGGCTGGCTCCACCGAGTTCAGCGGCGCGCCGGTGTCGCGGTTGCTGCCACGCGCCTGGCCGTAGCTGAAGGGCGTCGAGAAGCGCGCGCCGCCCGCCCAGTCCATGCGTCCCCAGTCCATTGCGCCCTTGACTTCAAAGCCATGGATGCGCGCGCGGTCGGTATTGATGGTCTGGAACACGCGCGGGTCGGCGGCAGTGCCGGTGCCGCCCATCAGCACGCGGTCAACGATGAGGTTCTGGTAGTTGGTGGAGAACGCCGCAAAGTCCACGCGCAGGGCATCGAAGCGCGCGCGCGCGCCCAGCTCCAGGCCGTGGCTGCGCTCGGGCTTCAAGTCGGCATTCGGAATCAACACGACGGCTTCGGCCATGTTTTCGTAGTAGCCATTGACCTGACCGGCATCGGGCGCGCGAAAGCCCGCCGCGTACTGGCCGTACAGCGTCCAGGCTGGTGTGGCGCGGTAGAGCAGGCCGAATTTGGGCGACAGGGCCGATCCGCTGAGCGACTTGCCTGGCTCGGACGCTGGTGGGTAAAAGCCCGCCTGGCTGGTTACGTCGAGTGCAAAGTGGTCCAGGCGCAGGCCGGGCGTCAGGCTCCAGTCGCCCAGTACCGATTCGTCCTGCAGGTACAGCGCATGCGTGGTTTCGCGCGTGTCGGGAAAGCGTTTGAGCGGGAATACCTCCGGTGGCAGCGGTGCCAGCCCCGTATACAGGTTGTCGATGCTGCTGCGCACGTAGTCGTAGCCGTAGGTCAGGCGATGTGCCCAGTCGCCGCTCTTGAGCAGCTTGTCGGCCTGCAGCCCGGCCTGCCAGGTGCGTTCGCCGTAGCGGTTGTCGCGCACGCGCAGCGGCAGCGTATTGCGCACGCTGGTGCCCACCTGGCGCGACTTGGCACGCTGCGCGGCGATCACGGTCTGGACGTGGTCGGCCCAGGGAGCGTTCAGGTCAAAGCGTGCGTCCCAAGTGAAACGGTCGCGCTCCATGTCGCGGCTGGCGTATTCATCGACGATCGCGCCGGCGATCTGGCTGGGCGTACCACGCAGGGGCAGGGGCGCACGGCTGGAGAGCAAATCGACGTCGGAGCTTTTCTCCACATGTTCCAGCGTGAAAGTGTGCTTCTGGCCTGCGGTGGGGCGCAGCACGATCTTGCCGAGCAGCGCGCTGTCATGGTCCTGCTGCGGGTTCGCGGCCGTGCGGTTGACGTTGGGCTCATGGTTCGTGCCCTGCGCTTCCAGGGCGTGGGCGCCGCGCGTGCTGGCCGTCAGCAGCCAGTCCAGGCTGTCGCTGGCGCGCCCGGCTACGGTGCCGGCCAGAGTGTGGCCGTTGTCGTCGCCGCTCCAGCCGGCGGAAACACGTCCGCCCAACGGCTTGGCCGAGCCGTCCGCGTTCTTCAGGAAATCCTGGGGCTCGTAGGTGATGAAGTTGGCCATACCGGCCATGCCGTCCGAGCCGTACAGGGCCGACGCCGGGCCACGCACGATCTCCACGCGTTTGAGGAGTTCGAGCGACAGGTATTCGCGGTCAAACGTGGTGGTGCGAAAGGCGTAGCTGCGTGGAATGCGGATGCCGTCCACCAGCATCAGCACGCGGTTGCCGCCCAGGCCTCGGATGTTCAGCCCCGTGTTGCCGTCGCGCAGGGCGCTGGCGGTGGTGCCGCCCACCGCAAAACGTGCCGGCGAAATCTGCACCGACACGTTGGGCAGGTCGCGAACGGCATCGCGCAGGTCGGTGCTCTGGCGGTTGCTGATCTCATTGGCCCCAATCACGTCGATGGAAACGGGCAGGTCGTCGCTGGCTTGCTCCTGGCGCGAGCCGCTCACCACGATTTCAGGCAGAGCGCGCGCGCTGACTTCGGCCGCTGCGCTTTGCGCCCAGGCACTGCCTGCGCTGGCGCAGGCGAGCAGGGCCAAGGCGGCCGTCCAGCGCAGCGTCAGGACGGACGGGCAGGCGGAGGCAAATGCCGCATCAGGCCGAGAAGTGGGGTGGTTCACGGAGCGTTCGATTAACTAAGTAATAACCCTGATTATGAAATGCCGTTCTGTTCAGGCGCCATGCGCCACCACTCGCCTGCCAGAGACTGTTGCAAAAATGCGATGAAGTGGGTGACCTTGGACGGTACCAGTTTGGGCGAGGGAAACACCGCGTGCACTTCCTGCGCTGGCAGCGCCCAGTCGGTCAGCACGGCCACGGCGCTGCCATCGGCCAGGGATTCGCGCGCCACGTAGCAGGGCAGGATCGCCAGGCCCATATCAGCGCGCACGGCAGCCAGCACGGCCGAGAGATTGTTGGAGCGCAGCGGCCCGCCTACCGCAACCGAGGCCTTGTCGCCCTCCGGCCCAGTCAGGTTCCAGCGGTCATCGCCTTGCACGCTGCTGTAGACAAGGCAGTCGTGCGCCGCCAGATCGGCCGGGGTGCGCGGGGCAGCGTGGCGGCGCAGGTAGGTGGGCGAGGCCACCATGACCCAGGGGTTGGCGCCCAGGTAGCGTGCGCCCAGGCTGGAATCGGCCAGGCGCCCCATGCGCAGGGCCAGATCCACGCCTTGCTCCACCAGGTTCACGTACCGGTCCTCAAAGCTCAGGTCCACACGCAGGCCGGGGTGCTCGCGCATATAGGCAAGCGCCAGCGGCACCAGCACGCGGCGCCCAAAGGCGACCGAAGTGCTCACCCGCAGCTGCCCGCTCGGCGCGCTCTGCAGCAGCGTGGCCAGGTTCTCAGCTTCTTCCACATCGCGCACGATCGCCTTGCATTTCTCGTAGAAGAGCGCGCCGATCTCCGTCGGTGTGACGCCACGCGTGGACCGGTGCAGGAGGCGCGCGCCCAGGCGCTCTTCAATGCGGGCGATGGCCTTGGTGGCGGTGGATTGCGCCAGGCCGCGCTCGCCTGCAGCCTTGCTGAAGCTGCCGGTTTCAACGACACGCGCAAAGAGTTGCAGGCTGAGCAGGCTGTCCATGCACGCAATGTACTTGGCCGTGGCCCCTGCTTTATCGCGCTGTGGAATAGCTGATATGGCCGCGCCGGGGGTTCCGCGCCTGGCGCCGCGCTTGCACCATCGACGCCATCCCAACAAGGAGTGTGCGATGGCAAAGATGAAGGCCGCGATGGCCGCAGTGCTGGTGATGGAAAGAGAAGGGGTGAGCCAGGCCTTCGGCGTGCCGGGCGCGGCCATCAACCCGCTGTATGCGCAGTTGCGTGAGCGCGGCTCGATCTCTCATATTTTGGCGCGGCATGTGGAAGGCGCCAGCCATATGGCCGAGGGCTATACCCGGGCGGCGGCTGGCAACATTGGCGTGTGCATCGGCACCTCGGGGCCGGCCGGCACCGACATGATCACCGGCCTGTACTCGGCGCAGGCCGACAGCATTCCGATTCTGTGCATCACCGGCCAGGCGCCGCGTGCGCGCCTGCACAAGGAGGACTTTCAGGCCGTGGACATTGCCTCCATCGCCAAGCCCGTCACCAAATGGGCCACCACCGTGATGGAGCCCGCCCAGGTGCCGCGCGCCTTCCAACAGGCGTTTCATCTGATGCGCTCGGGCCGGCCCGGCCCGGTGCTGATCGATCTGCCGTTCGATGTGCAAATGGCCGAGATCGAATTTGACATCGACACCTACGAGCCGCTCCCGGTGTACAAACCGGCCGCGAGTCGAAAGCAGATCGAAAAGGCGCTGGAGATGCTGAACGCCGCCGAGCGCCCGCTGATCGTGGCGGGCGGCGGCATCATCAACGCCGATGCCAGCGAGTTGCTGGTGCAGTTTGCCGAAATCACCGGCATTCCGGTCATCCCCACCCTGATGGGCTGGGGCGCGATACCCGACGACCATCCGCTCATGGCCGGTATGTGCGGCCTGCAGACCAGCCACCGCTATGGCAACGCCACCCTGCTGGCGAGCGATTTTGTGATGGGCATTGGCAACCGCTGGGCCAACCGTCACACCGGTTCGCCCGAGGTGTATTGCAAGGGCCGCCAGTTCATTCACATCGACATCGAGCCGACGCAGATTGGCCGCGTGTTCGCGCCCGACTACGGCATCGTGAGCGATGCGCGTGCGGCGCTGGCGCTGCTGGTGGAGCTGGCGGGCGAATGGAAGGCGGTGGGCAGATTGCGCAACCGCGCGGACTGGGCGGGCGAATGTGCGGCGCGCAAAAGCTCGGTGGCGTTCTTGCGCAAGACGCACTTTGACACCGTGCCCATGAAGCCCCAGCGCGTCTACCAGTGCATGAACAACGCCTTTGGCAAGGACACGACCTACGTCTCCACGATTGGCCTGAGCCAGATTGCCGGAGCGCAGTTTTTGCATGTCTACCACCCGCGCCACTGGATCAACTGCGGCCAGGCCGGCCCGCTGGGCTGGACCGTCCCCGCCGCGCTGGGTGTCTGCGCCGCCGACCCGACGCGCAAGGTGGTGGCGCTGTCGGGTGATTACGACTTTCAATTCATGCTCGAAGAGCTGGCAGTGGGCGCCCAGTTCCAGCTTCCGTATATCCACGTGGTGGTCAACAACAGCTACCTCGGCCTGATCCGCCAGTCGCAACGGGGTTTTTCGATGGACTACTGCGTGCAACTGGGTTTTGACAACATCAATACGCCTGAGGAGGGCGGTACGCGCAGTTATGGCGTGGACCATGGCAAGGTGGTGGAGGGCCTGGGCTGCAAGGCGCTGCGTGTGCACCGGCAGGAAGAACTCGCCCCGGCCATTGCCCAGGCGCGCGCCTGGATGGAGGAGTTCCGCGTGCCCGTGGTCATTGAGGTGATGCTCGAGCGCGTCACCAACATCGCCATGGGCACGGAAATCGACAATGTGATGGAGTTCGAGGAAACCGCGCAGATCCGGGCCGATGCGCCCACCGCCGTGGGCATGCTCGACTGATATTGCTTGCGCCACAAGGAAAAACCATGCCCCAATTTGCTGCCAACCTCACCATGCTCTTTACAGAGTTGCCTTTTCTCGATCGCTTCGAGGCCGCTGCCCACGCGGGGTTCAAGGCCGTGGAGTTCTTGTTCCCCTATGCGTATTCGGTAACTGACATCAAGGACCGGCTCGATACCCATGGGCTCGCCCTGGTGCTGCACAACCTGCCCGCCGGGGACTGGGACGCCGGTGATCGCGGTATGGCCTGCGACCCCGGCCGCGTGGAGGAATTTCGCGCGGGCGTGGCCAAGGCCATCGAGTACGCCCGTGTGCTGGGCGTGCCGCAACTCAACTGCCTGGCCGGAAAATTGCCTGCGGGTGTGGATGCGCAAGCCGCGCACCGCACGTTGGTGGAAAACTTGCGTTTTGCCGCCGCCGCCTTGAAGGACGCGGGCTTGCGTTTGCTGGTCGAGCCCATCAATACCTTCGACATCCCTGGCTTTGTGCTCAACCGCACCGAGCAGGCCGTGGCCCTGATCGATGAAGTCGGCGCGGACAACTTGTTCGTGCAGTACGACATCTACCACGCCCAGCGCATGGAAGGCGAGCTGGCCGCCACGCTGCAAAAGCACCTGGCGCGCATTGCCCACATCCAGTTGGCCGATAACCCGGGCCGCAATGAGCCCGGCACGGGTGAGATCAACTACCCCTTTCTGTTCGCACTGCTGGACCGCATCGGCTACGCCGGCTGGATTGGCTGCGAATACAAGCCGGCCACCAGCACCACGGCGGGCCTGGCCTGGCGCGAACGTCTGACATCGGGCTTTGAATGCAAGGACGCGCAATGACTTCATCCCCACTCAAAATCGGCTTCATTGGCCTGGGCATCATGGGCGCGCCCATGGCGGGTCATCTGCTGGCTGCGGGTCACCAGCTTTTTGTCTACAGCCGGGGCAAGCTGCCAGTCCCTATTGCACAGAGCAGCGCCACGCAGTGCGTGAGTGCGCGCGGTGTGGCCGAGCGGGCCGATATCGTCTTCACCATGTTGCCCGACACGCCGGATGTCGAGGCCGTGTTGTTTGGCGAGGACGGCGTGGCCGCCGGCCTCGCCAAAACGGGGAGCCCCCGCAAGGTGGTGGTGGACATGAGCAGCATTTCCCCCATTGCTACCAAGCACTTTGCGCACAAGATCAACGCGCTTGGCGCCGACTACCTCGACGCTCCCGTCTCGGGCGGCGAAGTGGGGGCCAGGAACGCCACGCTGTCCATCATGGTGGGCGGCGCGCCGGAGGTGTTCGAGCGCATCCGGCCGCTGTTCGAGTGGATGGGCAAGAACATCACGCTGGTGGGCGGCAACGGCGACGGCCAGACGGCCAAAGTAGCCAACCAGATCATCGTGGCGCTCAATATCGAGGCGGTGGGCGAGGCGCTGCTGTTTGCGGCGCGGGCCGGGGCCGACCCGGCGCGGGTGCGCCAGGCGCTGATGGGCGGCTTTGCGTCCAGCAAAATTCTGGAAGTGCATGGCGAACGCATGATCAAGCGCACGTTCGACCCAGGCTTTCGCATTGCCCTGCACCAGAAAGATCTCAACCTGGCGCTGGAGAGCGCGCGCGCGTTGGGCGTGGCCCTGCCCAACACCGCCACTGCACAAGAGCTTTTCAATAGCTGCGCAGCGCACGGCGGCAAGGCCTGGGACCATTCGGCCATGGTGCGTGCGCTGGAAAAAATGGCGAACTTTGAAATCGGCCAGACTGCCGCCTGAACAACCCACTAGACGCCATGCCTGATCCATTGCCGTTCTCTCAGTTGCCCGCCGCAGCGCCCCGCGCACTGCTGCGCGCCATGTTCGACGCTGCCGTGGCTTCGGCGCAGCCCGAGCGCTGCGTGCCACCGCATCTGCCCGACCCGGCAGAGGTGCGCGGGCGTCTGCTCGTCATCGGGGCGGGCAAGGCATCGGCAGCCATGGCGCGAGCGGTGGAGCAGCATTGGGCGGGGCCGATCTCAGGCTTGGTGGTCACGCGCTACGGCTACGCCGTGCCCTGCGAGCGCATTGAAATTGTCGAAGCTGCGCACCCGGTGCCCGATGCAGCGGGCGAGCAGGCCGCCCGGCGCATGCTGGCGCTGTGCGAGGGCCTGCGTGAGGACGATTTTGTGCTCTGCCTGATTTCGGGCGGCGGCTCGTCGCTGTTGCCACTGCCGCTGCCCGGTGTCACGCTGGCCGACAAGCAGGCGCTGTCGCGCGCGCTGCTGCAGTCGGGCGCCACCATCCGCGAGATGAACTGTGTGCGCCGCCACCTCTCGGCCATCAAGGGCGGGCGCCTGGCTGCTGCGTGCCACCCGGCTCAGGTGCGCACGCTGCTCATCTCTGACGTGCCGGGCGACGATCCCATGGATATCGCCTCGGGCCCCACCGTGGCCGACACTACGTGCTGCGCCGATGCGCTGGACATTCTTCAGCGCTATGGCATTGATGTACCCGTTGGTGTGCAGGCGCTGCTGGAAACCGGTGCGGGCGAATCCGTCAAGCCGGGCGATGCGCGGCTTGCGCGCGCCGCGTGGCGCATCGTCGCTGCGCCGCAGCAAGCTCTGGAGGCCGCGGCGCAGGTAGCGCGGAGTGCTGGCTACCCGGCCTACATCCTTGGCGATGCCCTGGAAGGTGAGGCACGTGACATGGGCACGCTGCTGGCTGGCATTGCGCGCCAGGTGGCCGAACGCGGCCAGCCGGTGGCTGGGCCCTGCGTACTGCTCTCGGGCGGCGAGAGCACGGTGACTGTGCGTGGCAATGGGCGTGGTGGCCGCAATGTGGAATGCCTGCTGGCATGCGCCCTGGCGCTGGCAGGCCACCCCCGCATTCACGGTTTGGCGGCAGATACCGATGGCGTGGATGGGCAGGAGGAAATCGCCGGCGCCTGGTTGGCGCCCGATACGTTGGCGAGGGCCTGGGCGCTGGGCATCAACCCGCGCGAAAGCCTTGCCAACAACGATGGTCATGGCTTTTTTGGTGCGCTGGGTGACTCGGTGCTCACAGGGCCCACGTGCACCAACGTAAACGACTTTCGCGCCTTTCTCATTCAGTCTTGATGCAAGCCGAGTGGGGCCAAAGATTTTCTGAATTGCAAAAAGTTGCTGAGGGTATACCCGTTGTTAAATGGTCATTTAAGTTGGCTATTTGAGCTAAATCAATCATTATCCCTATGGATTGTAGGAATATTAATTCACCCCGCTGCAATCCATTCGTCGCAGCCTTCAGCGGGTATCCCATTGAGAGGGAGTCGCAATGGGCTGTGGCAATCAAGGAGCCTTTACATGACAACCCGCAAGCTGGCGCGCCTCGCGGCCCTGGCACTTTCGACGCTGGCTTTGGCCGCCACGGCCCAAGACACCAAGCCTGGCATGTCTGCACCCGAGGTGAATTACCAGGCCGGTTCATCGCCATTGGGTGATGTACCCATGTACCAGAGCACGAACCCCAAAGCGCCCAAGATGACGCAGACCGAGTTCGACCGGGCTCGCCAGATCTACTTTGAGCGCTGCGCTGGCTGCCATGGCGTGCTGCGCAAAGGGGCTACCGGCAAGCCGCTGACCCCCGACATCACGCTGGGCAAAGGCACGGATTACCTCAAGGTCTTCATTGCCTACGGCTCGCCTGCCGGTATGCCCAACTGGCAGACCTCCGGGGAACTGACCGAGAAGGAAGTGGACATGATGGCCCGCTATGTCCAGCAGGATCCTCCGGTTCCTCCGGAATTCGGCATGGCGGACATGAAGAAAACGTGGAAGGTCATCATTCCTCCGGAACAGCGTCCGAAGAAGAAGATGAACAACTACAACATCGCCAACATCTTCTCGACCACGCTGCGCGATGCGGGGGAGATTGCGCTGATCGACGGTGACACGAAGGAAATCATCAGCATTCTCAAGACCGGGTATGCCGTGCACATTTCGCGCATGTCGGCTTCTGGTCGCTACCTGTTTGTGATTGGCCGAGACGCCAAGGTCAACATGATTGACCTGTGGATGGAACACCCCGAAACGGTGGCAGAAATCCGCACGGGTCTTGAAGCGCGCTCGGTTGAGAGCAGCAAATTCAAGGGGTACGAAGACAAGTACGCGATTGCCGGAACCTACTGGCCGCCCCAATTTGTCATCATGAACGGCGACACGCTGGAGCCGCTCAAGATCGTCTCTACCCGAGGCAATGTGGTCGGTACCCAGGAATATCACCCCGAGCCGCGCGTGGCCTCCATTGTGGGCAGCCACTTCAAGCCTGAGTTCGTCGTGAACGTGAAGGAAACCGGCAAGACGCTGATGGTGGATTACTCGGACCTGAATGCGCTCAAGATGACCGAAATTGGATCGGCACCTTTCCTGCATGACGGTGGTCTGGACTCCACCAAGCGCTACTTCATGGTGGCTGCCAACAACAGCAACAAGATTTCCGTCATTGACCTCAAGGATGACAAGCTTGCTGGCTTGGTGGACGTGGGCAAGATTCCCCACCCGGGTCGTGGTGCCAACTTCATTCATCCGAAGTTCGGTCCTGTCTGGGCTACCGGCCACTTGGGCGACGAAACGATTTCGCTGATCGGAACCGACCCGGTCAAGCACAAGAAGTACGCTTTCAAGGAAGTGGCCAAGCTGACGGGACCTGGCGGCGGCGCGCTGTTCATCAAGAGCCACCCCAAGTCGAACCACTTGTACTCGGATACGCCTTTGAATCCCGATCCCAAGCTGTCGCAGTCGGTGGTGGTGTTTGACATCAAAAACCTGGACAAGGGTTTTGTCACGCTGCCAATCGCCGAGTGGGCCGGCCTGGCAGATGACGGTGGTGCCAAACGTGTGGTGCAGCCCGAGTTCAACAAGGCGGGCGACGAAGTCTGGTTCTCGGTCTGGAGCGCCAAAGACAAGCAAAGCGCCATCGTCGTGGTGGACGACAAGACGCTCAAGCTGAAGAAGGTCATCAAAGACCCACGTCTGATCACGCCTACCGGCCACTTCAACGTGAACAACACGCAGCACGACGTGTATTGAGCGCAGCGGCGCTCAGGCCCCAGGCAGGCGCACTTTGCGCAGCCTGAGGGCCTGACCCACTAAAAACCACCGGCCCTTGCGGGCGCGGTGGTTTTTTCATGGGGACCTCATGCCTCGGCCAAGGCGTTCAGCGTGCCCAGCATTTCGAGCGTCCACTGGATGGACGACTGCTCGTACAGAATGCCCTTTTTCAAAATCATGTGCTGGATCGTTGCGTGGCGCGACAGGACGCGGCCCGGCGCAAAGTCCCGCGTTTCGATCGCTTGGTAGTGCGCCAGCTTCTCGTGGTGCAGTGCCAGGTGGCGGGCCAGTTCCGGCCGCAAGTCCACTTCGGAAAGTACGGCGTCGGCCCGGAGTTTCACCATGAATTCGTCGCGCAGTTCGGCCGGTGGGGCGCTTTGCACGGCCCAGTGCGCCAGTGCCAGCCGGCCTTCGGCAAGCACACGGTATTCCTTCTTGCGCGTTTTGCCCGCATCCGCCGGCACGCTGCTTTGCACCCAGCCAGCCGCCTCCATGCGTGCCAATTCGCGGTAGATCTGCTGGTGTGTGGCGTGCCAGAAATAGCCAATCGATTTATCGAAGCGCCGTGCCAGGTCGTAGCCCGAGGAAGGTTTTTCCAGTAGTGAAGTGAGTACGGCGTGGGCCAGCGACATCTGGGCAGTGTACCGATCGATAGAAAACTATGCACCTTGTTGCATAAATAAAAGAACGCACGTACACTTTTGTGCAACTGGTTGCATAGACGACTGGCTTCCCCCACCTCCACAAGGATTCCGCGATGACCGCTTTTCCCCACATGCTCGCGCCCCTCGATCTGGGCTTCACCACCCTCAAGAACCGCGTGCTCATGGGTTCCATGCACGTCGGCCTGGAAGAAGCCAAGGACGGTTTTGCCCGCATGGCCGCGTTCTACGCCGAGCGCGCGCGCGGCGGCGTTGGCTTGATCGTGACCGGCGGCATAGCCCCCAACGACCGCGCCCGCCCCATGCCCGGCGGCGCCGCGATGACCACACAGGCCGAGGCCGACAAGCACAAGGTGGTGACGCAGGCGGTACACGAGGCGGGCGGCAAGATCTGCATGCAGATCCTGCACTTTGGCCGCTATGCCTACCACCCCGAACTCGTGGCGCCCAGCGCGCTCAAGGCGCCGATCAGCCCCTTCCGCCCGCACGCGCTGACCAGCGATGAAGTCGAGCAGACCATTGAGGACTACGCCAACGCCGCCGCGTTGGCCCAGAGCGCCGGCTATGACGGTGTCGAAATCATGGGCTCGGAGGGCTACCTGATCAACGAGTTCATCGCCCAGCAGACCAACCAGCGCGACGACGCCTGGGGCGGCTCCTACGCCAACCGCATGCGCTTCCCGCTGGAGATCGTGCGGCGCACGCGCGCTCGGGTGGGGGCGAATTTCATTCTCATCTTCCGCCTGTCCATGCTCGATCTGGTCGAGGGCGGCTCGACCAAAGAGGAAGTGATTGAACTGGCGCAGGCGCTGGAGGCGGCCGGCGTCACCATTCTCAACACCGGCATTGGCTGGCATGAGGCGCGCATTCCAACAATAGCCACCAAGGTGCCGCGCGGCGCCTTTGCCTGGGTCACGCAGCAGCTCAAAGGCAAGGTGGGCATTCCCCTGGTAGCCACCAACCGCATCAACACCCCCGAGGTGGCTGAGCAGATTCTGGCGGACGGCATGGCCGACATGGTGAGCATGGCCCGGCCGTTCCTGGCCGACCCGGAGTTCGTCAACAAGGCAGCGGCGGGCCTCTCGGACCAGATCAACACCTGCATCGGCTGCAACCAGGCGTGCCTGGACCACACCTTTGCCGGCAAGATTACCTCGTGCCTCGTGAACCCGCGCGCCTGCCACGAGACCATTCTGGTGATGCAGCCCCTGGCCCGCAAAGACCGCGTTGCCGTCGTCGGCGCCGGCCCGGCCGGACTGGCGTTTGCCACCGAAGCCGCGCGCCGGGGCCTGGACGTGACGCTGTTCGATGCGGCGAGCGAAATCGGCGGCCAGTTCAACATCGCCAAGCAGGTACCAGGCAAGGAAGAGTTCTACGAGACCTTGCGCTACTTCGGCAAGCAGATCGAGCTGACCGGCGTCAAGCTCCAACTGGGCCGCAAGGTGGCGGCGCAAGAGCTGGTGGCGGCCGGCTTCAAGCAGGTGGTGCTCGCCACCGGCATCGTGCCGCGCGTGCCCGAGATCGAAGGCATCACGCACCCCAAGGTGCTGGGCTACCTCGACGTGCTGCGGGACAAGAAGCCCGTGGGAAAGACGGTGGCCGTGATCGGCGCCGGCGGCATTGGCTTTGACGTCTCTGAATATTTGCTGCACGAGGGCGTAAGCCCCAGCCTGAGCAAGCCGAAGTTCTTCGCCGAATGGGGCGTGGACACCACGGGCGCCAACCGGGGCGGCTTGCAGGAAGCCCACCTGGGCGAGATTCCCCGCAAGATTTACCTGCTGCAGCGCAAGACCAGCAAGGTGGGCGAGGGCCTGGGCAAGACCACCGGCTGGATTCACCGCACCTCGCTCAAGAACCGCCATGTGGAGATGGTCCCCGGCGTGCAGTACCGCAAGGTGGACGATGCCGGCCTGCACATCACCGTGGACGGCAAAGACAGCGTGCTGCCGGTGGACAACGTCATCCTCTGCGCCGGCCAAGACCCGCAGCGCGCGCTGCAGGCCGAGCTCGAAGCCGCAGGCTGCACCGTGCACCTGATCGGCGGCGCGGACAAGGCCGTCGAACTCGACGCCAAGCGCGCCATCAAGCAGGGCACCGAACTGGCGCTGCGCCTGGACACCTCTGCCACCCAAGCGGACGCCCCGCAGGCCAAGGGTTTTGCGCAGATGCTGCAGCCCAGCGTCGCTGAGAGCCTGGCGAAGTGGCATGCCATGGTGGCCGAGGCCAACCTGGCCGAGCTGCCCTCCATCCTGCACCCCAAGGCGGTTTTTCGCTCGCCCATGGCGCACACGCCGTACCCGAGCGCGCAGGCGGTGCAGCTCATCCTGGGCACCGTGGTCAAGGTGTTTGAAGACTTCAGCTACCACCGCGAATTGGCCAGTGCCGACGGCAAGAGCGTGGTGCTGGAGTTCAGCGCCAAGGTCCACGGCAAGGAGCTCAAGGGCATCGACATGATCCAGTTCGACGACGACGGCAAGATCGTTGACTTTGAAGTCATGGTGCGCCCCATGAGCGGACTGCAAGCCCTGGGCGACGAGATGGCCAAGCGCCTGGCACCGTATCTGGCGGCCATGAAGGGTGCCAAGGTTTGAGGGGTTTGGGAGCAGGTGGTGCAACAAGCAGGACAGAAGCTTGCAGCCGGCCGGTGCATGCTTCGGCCAGGAGTGCTTGCGGTACTGGATGCGCCTGTGCAAGCTTTGTTTTCAATATGTTCATCGTTTTGATAGCTGTCAGCGCTTGTCTGGAAAGTGTTTGGAGCCGATTTGACTATTGAAAACCAGACCGATGGCGATCTGCTGAAAAATCTGGCGCTGATGCTGCAGCAGCGCGATGGCGCGCCCGTGGAGCATGTGCAGACCCATATCTCGCACATCCTGCTCACGCCCGGCCATGCCTACAAACTCAAGCGGCCGGTGCGGCTGCCCTTTATCGATTTCAGCAGCGTGGCCGCGCGCCGCCACTTTTGTGAAGAAGAGTTGCGACTGAATCGGCGGCTGGCGCCATCGCTGTACCTGGAGGTGCTGCCGGTACTGGGCAGCGTGCAGGCGCCGCGCCTGGGTGCGCCGAACGAAGCAGTAGACGGCGCCATCGACTGGGTGGTGCACATGCACCGCTTTGCCAGCGGCAGCGAGGCCGACGCCCTGGTGCGCAGTGGCGCGTTGCCAGCGGCCGAGGTGGAGCGTTTTGCAAACCAGCTTGCGCACTTTCATGCGGCCTGCCCGGTGGCGGCTGCCGGCAGCGCGTGGGGCAGCGCCGCCCAGGTGCAGCAGGCCATTGGCGATGTGTTCGAAACCCTGGCCACCTTGCTGGACGGTGCCGATGCGCTCCGGCTGCAGGCGCTGCGCCCGGTGTTTGCCGGGCTGGAAGGGTGGTGGGCACAGCGCCAGGCGGGCGGCCATGTGCGCGAGGGCCATGGCGACCTGCACCTGGGCAACCTGGTGCGGTTGGAGGGCGTGCTCACCGCCTTCGACTGCATCGAGTTCAGTCCGGCTCTCCGCTGGATCGACACCCTGGCAGATGCCGCGTTCCTCACCATGGACCTGCATGCCCATGGCCGCTCCGATCTGGCCTGGCGCTTTCTGGATGCCTACCTGAGCGAAACCGGCGACTACGCAGCACTGGCCGTGCTGCGCCCCTACGAAATCTACCGTGCCCTGGTGCGCGCCCTGGCGGCGCGGCTGCGCACCGAGCAGGGTGGGGCACAGGCGTGCGGGCCTGATTACCTGGCCTGCGCCGAGGCGCTGGCCCAGCCGATGCAGCCGCGCTTGCTCATCACCCATGGTCTTTCGGGTTCGGGCAAATCCACCGTCGCCGCTGCCCTGTTGGCGCAGGCCGGCGCCGTGCGCCTGCGCTCGGACGTGGAGCGCAAGCGCCTGCATGGCCTGGCGCCACTGGCCGACTCGGCGGCGCGCGGCGCCGACATCTACACGCCAGAGGCATCGCAGCGCACCTTCGAGCACCTGGCCGAGCAGGCCCGCGCGGTGCTGCAGGCCGGCTACCCTGTGATCGTCGACGCCGCCTTCCTGCGCCGCAGCGAGCGCGTGCGCATGCACGCCGTGGCGCAGGCGCTGGGCGTGCCCTTCACCGTGTTGCACTGCCGCGCGGGTGAGCAACAACTGCAAGCGCGTGTGCAGGCTCGCCTTGCGGCAGGAGGCGATCCGTCCGAGGCCGACCTGGGCGTACTGGCTGCGCAGCAGCGCACAGCCGAACCGCTGACAGCGCAAGAGCAGGCGCTGACACTGACCGTGAACACCGATGCCCCGTGGAGCGCAGCAGACCTCGAGCGCCAATGGCGAGCCGCCGCGACGGACACGAAAGCCTGATCGAATTACTATTTAATTGATAGCTGCTAACGCTTGCTAGATAAGCGCTAGAGGCCAAAAACACTTGAAACTGGAGCCTCCCATGCAATTTGAAACCCTCGCCGTCTCGCTGCAAGACCACATTGCCACCGTGCGCCTGAACCGCCCGGACAAGGCCAACGCCATGAACGCCGCCATGTGGCAGGACATCCGCCGCGCCTTCCAGTGGGTCGATGAAACCCCCGAAGCCCGCGTCGCCGTGCTGCAAGGCGAGGGCAAGATGTTCACCGCCGGCATTGACCTGCAGATGATGATGGGCCTGGGCCCGCAGATCCAGAACGACTGCGATGGCCGGACGCGCGAAGCGCTGCGCCGTGTCATCCTCGATATGCAGGACACGCTCACCAGCCTGGAACGCTGCCGCAAACCCGTGCTCGCCGCCATCCACGGCGCCTGCATTGGCGGCGGCATCGACCTCATCACCTGCGCTGACATGCGCTACGCCAGCAGCGATGCCTATTTCTCGATCAAGGAAATCGACATCGGCATGACGGCCGACGTCGGCACGCTGCAGCGCTTGCCCAAGCTGGTGGGCGAGGGCATCACGCGCGAGCTGGCCTACACCGGCCGCAAGTTCGATGCTGCTGAAGCGAAGGAAATGGGTTTGGTGAACCGCGTGTTCGAGAGCCGCGAGGCGCTGTATGCCGGCGTGCACGAGCTTGCCACCACCATCGCCGCCAAGTCGCCCCTGTCGATTCGCGGCACCAAGGAAATGATCACCTACGCCCGCGACCACTCGGTGGCCGACAGCCTGAACTACATCGCCACCTGGAATGCCGCCATGCTGATGAGCAGCGACTTGACCGCAGCGATGACGGCCAGCATGAGCAAGCAGGCGCCCAGTTTCAAGGACTGACGCTTTGACGCAGCGGGTGCCGGGCCAAGCATCCGCCACGGCGGTGACGGAGTCTTGCCCTGTACGGTTCCATGGGGCGCTGGTGCCTTTATGTCGAGGGTCTCGGGCGGTACACCGGCATGCCTAGAATCACCTGCAGGGAGATTCAGCATGACGCCAGAGGCCAAAGCCCGCGAAACGATAGACGCACTCTTGCTGTCAGCGGGCTGGCATGTCTGCGGCGTAGCCGATGCGAACATCCATGCGGCCCTTGGCGTCGCCATCCGCGAGTTCCCCCTCAACTCCGGGTTTGGCTTTGCCGACTACCTGCTCTATGTGAACGGCAAGGCCTGCGGCGTGATCGAGGCCAAGAAAGAGGGCGCCACGCTCACGGGTGTGGAAGTGCAGTCTGGCCGCTACGCCCAAGGCCTGCCCGCCAGCTTGCCCGCATGGCGCAGGCCCTTGCCATTCCTCTGGGAGTCCACCGGGGTTGAGACCCACTTCACCAACGGCCTGGACCCCGAGCCACGCGCAAGAAGCGTATTCGCCTTCTTCCGCCCCGAGCTGCTGGTGCAGTGGCTGGCCTATTTGCCAGTGCAGGTGGGTTCTTCGGCGCAGCAGGAGGCGGGCACCTTCCTCACCCGCATGCGCAGCATGCCCAAACTGGTGACGGAGTGGGGCAGCGGCGGCGCCCACTATGCACTGTGGCCCGCCCAAATCAGCGCCATCACCAACCTGGAGAAAAGCCTCGCCGCCAACAAACCCAAGGCCCTCATCCAGATGGCCACCGGCAGCGGCAAGACCTTTACCAGCATCGGCTTCATCTACCGCCTCATCAAGTTTGGCGGCGCGCGCCGCGTGCTGTTTCTGGTGGACCGGGGCAACCTGGCCCGCCAGACCAAAAAAGAGTTTGACGCCTACGCTTCCCCCTACAACAACTACAAATTTGGCGAGGAATACATCGTCCAGCACCTGCAAAGCAACCAGCTCGACACATCCGCCCGCGTGGTCATCTGCACCATCCAGCGCATGTTCAGCATGCTCAAAGGGCGCGAGCTGGCCGAGGAGGCCGACGAAGAATCCACCGAGAAGATTGAGGCCCTGTTCAAAGACCCCGAGCCCATTGGCTACAACCCCGCCATCCCCATCGAGAGCTTTGACATCGTCGTCACCGACGAGGCCCACCGCAGCATCTACAACCTATGGCGCCAGGTGCTGGAGTACTTTGACGCCTACCTGATCGGCCTGACCGCCACGCCCAACAAGCAGACCTTCGGCTTCTTCAACCAAAACCTGGTTATGGAATACGGCCACGCTCAGGCCGTGGCCGACGGCGTGAACGTCAACTACGACGTCTACCGCATCAAAACCGAGGTGAGCGAGCAGGGTGCCAAGGTGGACAAAGGCTTCTGGCTCGAAACGCAGGACAAAGCCACCCGCCGCAAAACCGCCTGGCAGCTGGATGACGACTTTGAATACCAGCCCGAAGAGCTGGACCGCGCCGTGCAAACGCCCGACCAGATCCGCACCGTGGTGCGCACCCTGCGGGATCGCTGGCAGGCCGACATGTTCCCCGCCCGCACCGAGCTGCCCAAAACCCTCATCTTTGCCAAAGACGACAACCACGCCGAGAAGATTGTGGAAATCTTGCGCGAAGAGTTTGGCCGCGGCAACGAGTTTGCGCAAAAGATCACCTACCGCAGCGCCCAGGGCGGCGGCACCAGCCCCGAGCAGCTCATCAAAGACTTCCGCACCGGCTACTACCCCCGCGTGGCCGTCACCGTGGACATGATCGCCACCGGCACCGACATCAAGCCGGTGGAAATCGTCGTCTTCATGCGCAGCGTGAAAAGCCGCAGCTTCTTCGAGCAGATGAAAGGCCGTGGCGTGCGCGTGTGCAATCCCACGGACCTGGCCGCCGTCAACCCCGGCGAGCACATCAAAAAAGACCACTTCGTCATCGTCGACTGCGTGGGCGTCTGCGAGCGCGACAAAACCGACAGCCGCCCGATGGACGCCAAAAAGAGCGTGCCCCTGGACAAACTGCTGCAAGCCGTGAGCCTGGGCAATGTGGAAGACGATGTGCTGAGCAGCATCGCCGCCAGGTTGGCCCGGCTGGACAAAGACGCCGTTGATGCCGATCGCGCCAAGGTGGTGGAGTTGAGTGGCGGCAAAACCCTGCGCGACCTGGCGCGCGGCATTGTGGACGCGCTCAACATAGACGCCACCCAAGACATGCCGCCTGCCGAGGCAGACCAGCGATTGAGGGACGCAACCAAGCCTTTTGCCGCACCCGCCTTGCGTGAGCAGCTATTAAAAATGAAGCAAAAGGCAGACTTGGTGATCGATGTAGTCACCCAAGACACCCTGCTGCACGCCGGTTTCAGCGAAGGCAGCGACCGCGCCACCGCCTTGGTGCAAAGCTTTGAAGACTTCATCGCCCAGCACAAAGACGAAATCACTGCCCTGCAAATCTTGTACAGCCGCCCCACGCGCGCGCCGCTCAAGTTTGAAGACGTGAAAGCCTTGGCCGACGCCCTGCACGCCCCGCCGCTGAACATTGACGAAGGCGCCCTGTGGCAGGCCTATGCCACCCTGCGCAAAGACAAGGTCAAAGGCGCCACGCAGCGCCGCCTGCTTACCGACCTGGTCAGCCTGGTGCGCTTTGCCATGCAGCAGACCAACGAACTGGTGCCCTACCCCGAGCGCGTGCAGGCCAACTTCAAAGCCTGGCTGGCCCAGCACCAGCAGACAGACAACAACCCGTTCACCCCAGAACAACAACACTGGCTAGAAATGATTGCCAACCACATAGCTGCCAACCTTGGCATTGAGATAGAAGACTTTGAACTGTCCCCGTTCAACGCCCAAGGCGGCCTGGGCAAGGTGCACCAGCTCTTTGGCGCGGAACTGCCCAAGGTGATTGAGGAACTGAATCGGGAGTTGGCGGCGTGATTTCTGTTGATGAGTTGATGGCGCGGGCTTTGCCCGACGGTTGGATGTGGAAAACGATGGGTGATATTGCAGACGTAGTTAGTGGCGGCACGCCCAGCACTTCTGATGCCTCCAATTTTGAAAACGGCGAAATACCTTGGCTAACACCCGCTGACCTTTCTGGATACGCAGCGAAGTTTGTCTCCGGTGGTGCCCGCAAGCTGACTCCAAAGGGCTTGCAGTCTTGCAGCGCAAAGTTGATACCTGCAGGCGCAGTTCTGTTTACTTCTCGCGCCCCGATTGGATATGTGGCCATCGCGAGTAACCCAATTTCCACAAATCAAGGCTTCAAAAACTTTGTGTTGCGCGAAGGTGTTCTGCCAGAGTACGTCTACTGGTGGCTTAAAGGCGCCAAGCAGCTCGCAGAAAGCCTCGCAAGTGGCACGACCTTTCTGGAGATTTCTGGCACCAATGCCAAGAAGTTGCCAATCCCGATTGCGCCGTTTGCGAAGCAGCGCGAAATCGTCGCCGAACTCGAAAAACAGTTCTCTCGCCTCGACGAAGCCGTTACCAACCTCCAGCGCGTCAAAGCCAACCTCAAACGCTACAAAGCCTCCGTCCTTAAAGCCGCCGTCGAAGGCCGCCTCGTAGAAACCGAAGCCACCCTTGCCCGCCGCGAAGGCCGCACCTACGAGACCGGCGAACAGCTTTTGCGGCGGATTCTTGAGGAGCGGCGGGCGAAGTGGGCGGGAAAGGGAAAGTACCAGGAGCCAGCGGCCACAAGCGTTTCTGATCTTGGCGAATTGCCCGACGGTTGGACATGGGCCTCTGCAGTGCAAGCGTGTGAGCAGGTCGTTGATTGCCACAACAAAACGGCTCCCTACACATCGTCGGGCATCCCATTGGTACGAACCACCAATATCAAGGATGGGCGGTTGCTTCTTGAAGACACGCGATTTGTCGATCAGCCAACCTATGAGTTCTGGTCTCGCCGTTGCCCACCCAAACCGGGTGACGTGCTCTTCACTCGCGAGGCTCCGATGGGCGAGGCGGGAATCATCCCCCCTGGTGTAAAGCTTTGCCTTGGTCAGAGAACCATGCTCATGCGCCCATCGCCAGCAATCTCCTCATCGTTTTTGCTATCGGCATTGTTGTCGCCAGTCGTCAAAGATTTGATCGATCGGGTTGCGGTCGGAAGTGGCGTGAAGCACTTACGCGTTGGGGATGTTGAGCGATTGCCCGTGCCCTTGCCGCCCGTTGCAGAGCAAACCCGCATCGTCGCCGAAGTCGACCGCCACCTTTCCATCATCCGTGAAGTCGAAGCCGAGGTCGACACCAACCTCCAATGCGCGCTGGCTCTGCGGCAGGCGATATTGTCGAAATTCTTTTCTATCAAGGAGGCTTGAATGCAAACGAGGCCATTTCGCGTACTAACAATAGATGGTGGGGGCATGCGCGGTTTGTACAGCGTTGCTTTGCTGCGAAGCCTTTTGAAACTTTTTGACAAGTCAGAGCTGGATTTGGGCGAGCGGTTCGACTTGATCTGTGGTACGAGTACTGGCGCAATCATTGGTGCGGGTTTGGCAGCAGGCGTTACGCTCGAAAAAATGCAAGAACTTTTCGAAGTTGCTGGACCAAAGATATTTCCAGCCCCCATTCCTTCCGGTTTCAAGTTGATCCCATGGGTCTTTCGTCATCTGCGTCGCCCATCTGGAGATCAAAACGCGTTGAGAGATGCACTAAAAGAAGTGCTCGGTGAACGCACATTTGGAGAGCTGTGGGACACCCGGCAGATCGCGCTATGTATTACCAGCACGGACTTGGCGTCCTGTTCGCCACGCGTGTTCAAGACTCCACATGATTCCGGTCGTACTTTGGATCGCGATCTGACATTGTTAAGTGCATGTGTAGCATCAGCGGCTGCGCCGATCGTATTCCCGGTGGCCAAAGACAAGTCTCCTCAAAATGACAAGGTGGAGTGGTCTATGGCCGATGGCGGGCTGTGGGCCAACAACCCGGTTCTTGTAGGTGTCATAGCTGCACTGGAAATGGTCGATATTGATCAACCAATTGAAATTGTTTCAGTTGGTACGTGCTTGCCTCCCGGCGGCCAAGTTGTGTCTAAGGCGAATGCTGGGCGCGGATTGGCAGATTGGCTGTTCGGTATAAAGGCATTGGACACATCACTCGATGTATCTGCGGCTGGAGCACATAACACTGCAAGTTTCATCGTCAAAGCGCTTTCGAAGCGAGGTACTTCAATCACACTGCATCGGTTGCCCCAGGGCAGACTGGCGGGGGAGCAAGCGGCATTAGTCGGGCTTGATCAATCAAGTAGAGACTCCATAAACGTTTTATATCAATGTGCGGATACAGACTCCAGGCTTGCACACAAAGAGCACTTAGATAGTGCTACAAGTGGTGGCACGGTCCTCGGAAAGATATTGTTGGAGGTCTAGGTGGATCTCCACTCTTTGGTTAGGACATTTCACGATGAGCACGTAACTGTTAGCAAGTTTGAAGTCGACCGAATCACTTCGTTGCGGGATACCGTTAAGGCTCGACTCATCCGGAATTTGGCGTTACACGGGCGCCCAAAGGTTCAGCATTGGATCAGCCAAGGCTCATATGCAATGAGTACCATGGTCAAGTCATTGAAGACTGGTAAGCCCGATATGGATCTGGATATCGGGATTGTGTTTAAGTACGAAGATCTGATGACAGGCTTTGATACCGAGATGAAGCCAAATCTTGTAAAACGTTGGGTAGCTGATGCCCTAATGCAAGGCAATCTGATTTCGCCGCCACAGGTTAGGAAGAATTGTGTAACCGTGTGGTATGAATCCGGCGAACAAATCGACATTCCTGTGTATCGAAGGACGACGCGATACCAAGGCGATGAGTTTTTTGAACTTGCGAGTAGTGAATGGATTGTTTCTGACCCAACAGGCGTCAATGACTGGTTTCGCGACATGGTTGGAAACCTTAGCCCCGAGGCCGGCGGGTCCCAACAACTGCGTCGGCTAGTTCGATTGTTTAAAGTACTTGGGCGCCATCAGACACCAAAGTTAAGCGGCTTCGCGATCACGGCGTTGGTCGTTGAAAACTACAAACCTGTTGAAGGGCGTGACGATCATTCCTTCTTCCTAACGGCCCAACGGATCGTAGATTCATTGACCCAGACCCGAAGGATTTATCACCCCGTATTAATCGGACGGCGGATCACGAAAACTGTGAACGATACGGCCGTGGTGACGTACCGTGATCGATTGAAGACAAGGGTTTCCATACTTCAGCCGGCGTTTACCACTGGGGTTACATATGAGCGCGCGATTCGGGCTTGGGCAATGGCTTTTCCTCACCCGTTCTTTCGAGCGCACTTTTAGCTCGACGTTGCATCTCCTACCAAGCAAAGTCTCTGTGAGTAATTTTTGATTCAGCCTTTCTCCCTCCGCATCTTCGTCGCCGACGGCGACCCCGACGGCCTGCGCATCGTCGACAAGTCCAACTGGATAGGCAAGGCGCTGGTGTTCCCGCGTGCGCTGCTGCCGCAGGTCAAGGCCCGGCCCGAGCTGGTGCAGACCGGGGTGTACCTGCTGCTGGGGCCGCGCCCGGACGGTGAGGGCGACATGCTCTACGTGGGTGAGGGCGACCCCATCCTTCCGCGTTTGCAAGATCACCAGGCCAAGAAGGATTTCTGGACCCGCGCCATCGGCTTCACCACCACCACGGCCGGGCAGCTCAACAAGGCGCATGTGCAGTTTCTGGAGTCGCGCCTCATGGCCCTGGCCCGGGCTGCCAAGCGCATGCCGCTGGACAACGCCAACCAGCCCGCTGAGCCCAGCTTGAGCGAGGCCGACCGGGCCGACATGAAGGTCTTTTTGGGCCACATGCTGGGCATGCTGCCGGTGCTGGGTGTGCATGCGTTTGAGCAAGCGCCCAAAGCCCCCGCCGCCAAGTCCGGCCCGGTGCTCACCTGCAAGGGCAAGGGCGTGCAGGCCACGGGCTATGAGGCCAGCCAGGGCTTTGTGGTGCGTGCGGGTTCTCAGGCGGTGGCAGACACTGTGCCCAGCATGGCGCTGCATGTGCGCGGCATGTGTGACCTGCGGCAGGAGCTGATTGGCAATGGCGTGTTGGGCCTGCAGGGCGGGCTTTACCAGTTCACTCAGGACTACAGCTTCAGCGCCCCCAGCACGGCCGCCGCCGTGGTGCTGGGCCGCAGCGCCAATGGGCGCATTGAATGGAAGGCGGCGGATGGGCGCACGTTGAAAGAGCTTCAAGAGGCCGAAGCGGCGCAGTAAGCCACCCACTACTATTTTGATAGCTGCTTGCGCTTGATGCATAAGCGCCAGAGACCATTTTCACTCAAAGCCTTGCCACTGACGCCAGATCAGCTTATATTCAATATTCGCGATTTTCGAATATTGAATACCCATGCAACTCAAGCCCCAAGATTTTCTGGTCGCCCTCAAGCTCGTCGCCTGGGGTGAGCAGCGCTGGACGTATGCGCGGCTGGCTCAGGAACTGGGCATTAGCGTGTCGGAGGCCCATGCCTGCATCAAGCGCGGATTGCTGGCGGGCCTGCTGTTGCCGAACCGGGAGCCACCGCCTCCAACGATGGGGGCTGACGGCCCCGCTGCGCCAGACGCGCAAGAGCCCTTGGGCATTTACCGGGTCACACGCAAGCGGGTGCGCCGCACGGCCTTGCCAGATGGTGAAGCGGTAGCCGACAACCCGGTGCGCCCCCATGCACGCAACTTGGCGGAATTTGCGTTGCACGGTGCCAAATATGCGTTCCCGGCCGTCAAGCTACCGCTGGTGGCCGGTGTGCCCACCAGCCACAGCGCGCCCGCATTTGCCGGGGTGTTTGCGCCGGGCAGCACCGATTTTGTATGGCCGCACCCCAATGGCGCTGTGCGCGGCGTAGGGGTGGAGCCCCTGCACCCTTCCGTGCCCTTTGCCGCCATGCAAGACGCCAAGCTGTACGAACTGCTGGCGCTGTTTGACGCCCTGCGTGTAGGCAAGGCCCGCGAGCGGGGCATGGCTCTAGAGCGCCTGCAAGCCCGGATTGACCCAGACGCACCAAAGAAAGCAAAGAGTCCTTCGTATGGCTAACCCCAACCTCGAAATGTTGCTGGGCATGGCGCGGGCCATGGGCCCGCTGTGTGAGCAGGTGGTGTTTGTGGGTGGCTGCGCCACGGGCCTGCTGGTGGACGACGCAGGCCTGATGGATGTGCGCCCCACCGAAGACGTGGACGCCATTGTGGAGGTAGCCACCTTGGGCGCCTACCACCGTCTGGCTGAACAACTGATGCAGCGCGGCTTTAACCAGCCCATGGCAGACAACACGCCGCCGTTTCGCTGGTTCTGGCACCGCATGCAGCTGGACCTGGTGCCATTGGACGAAAAGGTGCTGGGCTTTGCCAACCCGTGGTACCGGGTGGGGTTTGAAGAAGCGTTGTCTGCAGAGCTGGCCGACGGGCTGATGGTGCGGCACTTGTCGGCACCGCATTTTTTGGCCACCAAGTTCGAAGCCTTTAAAGACCGTGGCGGCAACGATGTGTACCTGAGCCATGACCTTGAAGACATCATGACCGTGATGGAGGGCCGCGCCTCAGCGGCCCGCGAGGTTGCCGCAGCCAGTGCACCTGTGCGCCAGCATGTGGCGCAGGCAGCCGCAGCGCTGCTGCAAATACCCGCCTTCCACAACGCCCTGCCCGGCTTGCTGAGCGACCCGGAGCGTGAGCCCACCGTCAAGGCACGGTTGACCCAGATTGCAAAATTGAAAGACCTATGAACACCACCACCAACACCCTCGTCCAGAAGCTCTGGAACTACTGCAACGTGCTGCGTGACGACGGCATGAGCTATGGCGACTATGTGGAGCAGCTCACCTACCTGCTGTTCCTCAAGATGGCCGACGAGCGCAGCGCGCCCCCCTACAACCAGGCCAGCATCGTGCCCGCCGCCTACGCCTGGCCCACGCTGCTGGCGAAGGATGGCGACGAGCTGTTCGACCACTACCGCCACCTGCTTGAAAAACTGGGCCAGGAGAAGGGCACGCTGGGCCTGATCTTCGGCAAGGCGCAAAACAAGTTTCAAGACCCGGCCAAGCTGCGCCGCGTGATCGTGGATTTGATCGGCGCTGAGACCTGGACGATTCTGGGCGCCGACGTGAAAGGCGATGCCTATGAGGGCCTGCTGGAGAAAAACGCGCAAGACACCAAGAGCGGCGCAGGCCAGTACTTCACGCCACGCGCACTGATCCAGGCCATGGTCGACTGCATTGCGCCGCTGCCAGCAGAGCGCCTATGCGACCCGGCCTGCGGTACGGGCGGCTTCTTGTTCACCGCGCACAACTACATCACCGCCCACAACAAGAGCCTGACGCGCGACCAGCTCAAGCACCTGAAAGAGAAAGCCTTCACCGGCTACGAGCTGGTGCACGGCACAGCTCGCGTATGCGCCATGAACATGCTGCTGCACGGCATTGGCTCCGAAAAATCCGTGCCCGTAGTGGTGGGCGACGCACTGGCCGCCGACCCCGGCGAACGCTTTGAGGTGGTGCTGGCCAACCCGCCCTTTGGCAAGAAGAGCAGCACCGTCATCGTGGGGGAAGACGGCCGCACCAGCACCGAAAAGGACACCATTGAGCGCGATGATTTCTGGGCCACCACCAGCAACAAGCAGCTCAACTTTGTACAGCACATCAAGACCCTGCTGGCCACCCACGGCCGCGCCGCCGTGGTGTTGCCCGACAACGTGCTGTTTGAAGGCGGCGCGGGCGAAACCATCCGCAAGAAGCTGCTGCACGAATGCGATGTGCACACGCTGCTGCGCCTGCCAACCGGCCTGTTCTACGCCCAGGGTGTGAAGGCCAATGTGCTGTTCTTCGAGAAGAAGGGCGCCAGTGAAACACCGTGGACCAAGCAGCTATGGATCTACGACTTGCGCACCAACAAGCATTTCACGCTCAAGACCAATCCGCTGCGCCGCGACGACTTGAACGAGTTTGTGGAGCTGTACCAGGCGGGCAACCGCCACCAGCGGCAAGCCACGTGGTCAACCGAGAACCCCGATGGCCGCTGGCGCGCCTACAGCTACGCCGAGCTGATGGCCCGCGACAAGACCAGCCTCGACATTTTCTGGCTGAAAGATGAAAGCTTGGCCGACAGCGACAACCTGCCCCCACCGGGTGTGATCGCCCTGGAAATTGTGGAAGACCTGCAAGCGGCGCTGGCCCAATTCCAACTGATTGCCAGTGACCTGGGGGAGGCCGTTGAAGAGTGACGCGGTCGCTGGATGAAATAGCGAGGCTTATTTGGTGCCAAAAATCCGGTCGCCCGCGTCGCCCAGTCCCGGCAGGATGTAGCCGTGGTCGTTCAGCTCGCGGTCAATGGCCGCGGTGAAGATGGGCACATCGGGGTGCGCCTTTTGCAGCGTGGCAATGCCCTCGGGCGCGGCCAGCAGGCAGACGAATTTGATGGAGCGGGGGTTGAGTTTTTTCAGCCGGTCAATGGCGGCGGCGGCCGAGTTGCCGGTGGCCAGCATGGGGTCGACGACGATGATGTCGCGCTCGTCCATCTCGGAGGGCATCTTGAAGTAATACTCCACGGGCTGCAGCGTGGCCGGGTCGCGGTACAGGCCGATGTGGCCCACGCGCGCGCCGGGCACTACGTTGAGCATGCCTTCCAGGAAGCCGTTGCCCGCGCGCAGGATGGACACCAGCACCAGCTTTTTGCCGTCAATCACCTTGCCGGTCATGGTCTCCAGCGGGGTCTCGATCTGGATGTCCTGCAGCGGCATGTCGCGTGTGACCTCGTAGGCCATCAGCGTTGAGAGTTCGCCCAGCAGGCGGCGAAAGCTGTTGGTGCTGGCGTCTTTGCGGCGCATCAGGGTCAGCTTGTGCTGCACCAGGGGGTGGTCGATAAGGTGGACGTTGCTCATGAAGAAAAGGGGAAAAGAAAAAGTGGGGAATATCAGTTAACCATTGCGCATTCGCAGCATCCGCGACGCATGGAACTGGCGCGGCTCAAGCCAGGGCTCCCGCGCAAGGGCCGCCCCGCTGCGCTGGGAGCGTCCCCCTGCCCGCATCGCGCAGCGATGGGAGAGCGGGGGGAGGGAGCGAAGCGACATAGGGGGGTGTTTCATCCTAGTCTGCCAGAAAGCGGGCGTAGCGCGCGAGGTCGACGTTGCCGCCGCTGACGATGATGCCCACGCGCGCGCCGCGTACGTCGCAGCCGCCGTGGCGGGCGCCGGCCAGCGCCAGCGCGCCGGTCGGCTCGACGACGATTTTCATGCGCTCGGCAAAGAAGCGCATGGCCTCCATCAACTGTGGGTCGCTGGCGGTGACGATGCCTTCGGCCCCTTGCTGGATGATGTCAAACGCCAAGGGCGCCAGTGCCGTGGCGCGCGCGCCGTCGGCAATGGTGCTGCGCGGCCAGGCGATTTCGACGATCTCTCCGCTGGCCAGCGACTGTTGGCCGTCGTTGGCTACTTCGGGCTCCACGCCGTACACGCGGCACAGCGGCAAGGTGCTTTTGGCGGCGAGCAGGCTGCCCGCGAGCAGGCCGCCCCCGCCGACGCCGACAAAGAGAACGTCCAGGCGCGGCACTTCTTCGATGAGCTCCAGCGCGGCCGTGCCCTGGCCTGCAATGACGTCGAAATGGTCCGAGGGCGGCACGAGCGCCATGCCGCGCTCGTCTGAGAGTTTGCGGCTGATGGCCTCACGGTCTTCGGTGAGCGGATCGTAGGTGACTACCTGGGCGCCATAGGCACGGGTGGCCGCCATCTTGGAAGACGGCGCGTCGTGCGGCATGACGACCAGCGCCGGTATGCCCTGCATGCGGGCCGCCAGCGCAATGGCCTGCGCATGGTTGCCGGCCGAAAAGGTGAGTACGCCGCGCTCGCGTTGCTCGGGCGAGAGCTGCGCCAGCGCGTTGTAAGCCCCGCGGAACTTGAACGAACCGCTGCGCTGCAGGCTCTCGCACTTGAAGAAAACCTGCGCCCCGAGCAGTTCGTCCGCCGTACTTGAGCGCAGCACCGGCGTGCGGTGCGCGATGCCTTTGAGCCGGTGGGCGGCCTCCACGACATCGTGGGCGGTGGGTGCAATCAGGTGTGGCCAGGCGTTCATGTCGGTGTCCTTGGAACGTGCTTAGCTTCTTGCCGCAAGCGAAGGCGTCGCACTGGGAATCATCCTAGGGTGAGCCGCCATTTTTTGCAAAGAAAATACGGTGCAGCGCTTGTGAATACGGCCTTTGCAGCTATAAATTTTGATAGGTCAATCTTCGCCGTCCTCTTCTGCATCGCTGGAATCACCCTCACCGCCATCATCGCCATGCCTGTCGCGGGTCTTGCCGCCCGAGCGCTCGGAACCACCAAAATCCTGAAAGCGGCCGGAATAACTGCTGTCCGAAAAACTGGTGCCAAAGCGCTGCGTGACAGTGGGCTGCGGGTCGCGGCCTGGCTGGGCGCTGCTCGGCGCGGCGGGGACATAGTAAAAGCCGTCGGGAATGGCCAGTTTGGCGTCCAGCGCGAACAGCAGGGGCAGGCGGCTGGGTTTGCGCGGATCGATGGCCTCGTCTTTGCAGGCCCAGTACCAGGCACGGCGCAGCGCGTCGTTGTTCGACGCTTTCTTGCCCAGCACTTGCGCGGGTGAATAGTCCGGTGCGTAACCCAGGGCGTTCTGGCACCAGTTCCGGTAGGCCTTGGAATCCTGGGAGAAGGCGCTCCAAAGAGCACCTACCGCGTGCGACGGAACAGCCACGAAATTTTTGTTGCTGCGCAGACAGGCGATGAAGAACTGGCGCAGGCCGCGCTCGGCCAGATCGGCATCTTTGGCGCTCAGGAGCGGGTACGCGTCGCGCAGTCTGTGCTTGAGCAGCTGCGGCAAGGCGGCTTCGCGCACGAAGCGTTCGCGCACGGCGAGCGTCCAGCGCCGGGCGCCGAGGACGGCCAGTGCAGTGCAAATCAGATAGACCGCCCAACGTCCCTCGGGCTCCCACCAGCCGGCCGGCACACCGATCAGGGCTACAGCCCATGGCGCAATGGCCAGGGGCACCAGCAGGCCGGAAAGCCGCAGCAGCCCGAATTCAAAGCCGGTGATGGTGTAAGTCATGGGTGTGTGTTGCACGGCAGAGTGCTAGCGCTTGCGCCCGCCGAACACACTGCCCAGTACGCCGCGCAGAATCTCGCGTCCCAGGCTGGTGCCCATGGTGCGCACGGCCGATTTGGCCATGGTCTGCGCCAGGCCATCGCGCTTGCCGCCGCGCGGGCCGGTGGAGCCAAACAGAACATCGTTGAGCCCGCCGAGCAGACCACCGCCGTCCTGGGCAGGCGCAGCGCCAGGGATCGCACCGGGCGCCTGGGCAGCCACATCGGCCGTGCGTGCCTTGAGCTTTTCGTAGGCCGATTCGCGGTCCACTATTTTCTCGTACACCCCGGCCACCAGCGACTGGCTGATGAGCGCGCGCCGCTGCTGCGCCGTGATGGGGCCGAGTTGGCTGCCAGGCAGCAGCACATAGACGCGCTCGGTAATGCTCGGGCGGCCCTTGGCGTCGAGCAGGCTCACCAGCGCCTCGCCCACCGCCAGCTCGGTGATGGCCGCTTCGATGTCCAGGCCGGGTTTCTGGCGCATGGTGGTGGCCGTCGCCTTCACGGCCTTCTGGTCGCGCGGCGTGAAGGCGCGCAGCGCATGCTGCACGCGGTTGCCCAGCTGCGCCAGCACGCTGTCAGGGATGTCGAGCGGGTTCTGGGTGACGAAATAGACGCCCACGCCTTTGGAACGCACCAGGCGCACGACGAGTTCGATGCGCTCGACGAGCACCTTGGGCGCTTCGTTGAACAGCAAATGCGCTTCGTCGAAGAAAAACACCAGCTTGGGTTTCTCGGGGTCGCCAATCTCCGGCAACTGCTCGAACAGTTCGGACAGCATCCATAGCAGAAAGGTGGCGTAGAGGCGCGGCGAGTTCATCAGCTTGTCGGCGGCGAGAATGTTGACTACGCCGCGCCCCGATACCGTTTGCAGCAGATCGTTGATATCGAGCATGGGCTCGCCAAAGAATTTTTCGCCGCCCTGGCTCTCGATCTGCAGCAGCCCGCGCTGGATGGCGCCAATGCTGGCGGCGCTCACATTGCCGTACTCGGTGGTGAACTGCTTGGCGTTGTCGCCCACGTAGCTGAGCATGGTGCGAAGGTCTTTCAGGTCCAACAGCAGCAGGCCGTTGTCATCCGCCACCTTGAACACCAGGTTCAGCACGCCGAGCTGCGTTTCGTTCAAATCGAGCATGCGCCCGAGCAGCAGCGGCCCCATGTCGGTGATGGTGGCGCGCACCGGGTGGCCTTGCTCGCCAAACACGTCCCACAGCGTGGTGGGGCAGGCGACGGGCTCGGGCAGGCCCAGGCCGCGGTCCTTGAGCACAGCGGCGAGCTTGTCGGGCACGCTGCCCTGCTGGCTGATGCCAGTGAGGTCGCCCTTGACGTCGGCCATGAACACAGGCACGCCAATGGCAGAGAACTGTTCGGCCAGCTTTTGCAGTGTCACTGTCTTGCCGGTGCCGGTGGCGCCGGTGATCAAGCCGTGCCGGTTGGCCAGGCCGGGCAGGAGAAAGCACTCGGTGGTGCCGTTTTTCGCAATCAGCAGGGGGTCAGCCATGGCATGGGGTGAAAAGTAGAATCAAGGGATAGCTTAATTCAGTATCGACATCAAGGAACATCCGTGGCCGGACACAGCAAGTGGGCGAACATCCAGCACCGCAAGGGGCGGCAGGACGAGAAGCGCGGCAAGATCTGGACGCGCATCATCCGTGAAATCACCGTGGCGGCGCGCGCCGGTGGCGGCGATCTGTCGGCCAACCCGCGCCTGCGACTGGCGGTGGACAAGGCCAAGGCGGCCAACATGCCGGCCGAGCGCATCAAATACAACATCGACAAGGCTTCGGGCACGCTCGAAGGCATGAACTACGAGGAAATCCGCTACGAGGGCTATGGCATCGGCGGCGCGGCCATCATTGTGGACACCATGACCGACAACCATGTGCGCACCGTGGCCGAGGTGCGCCACGCTTTCAGCAAGTACGGCGGCAACATGGGCACCACCGGTTCGGTGGCCTTCCAGTTCAAGAACGTCGGGCAACTGGTGTTTGCGCCGGGCACCGACGAAGACAAGGTGATGGAGGTGGCGCTGGAAGCCGGCGCCGACGACGTCATCACCGACGAAGACGGCGCCATTGAGGTGCTGACGGCGCCAAGCGAATTCGAGGCCGTCAAAAACGCCTTGCAGGCCGCGGGCCTGGAACCTGCTGACGCGGGCGTCACCATGCGCCCGGACCTGACCATTGAGCTGGCCGGCGACGACGCCGAGCGCATGCAAAAACTTCTGGACGTGCTCGAAGACCTCGACGACGTCCAGGAAGTCTTCCACAACGCGGCAATCTGACCGCTTCCTTGAACATGAATGTACTTGTCATTGGCGGCGGTGGCCGCGAACACGCCATCGCCTGGAAGCTGGCCCAGTCGCGCAAGACCACGCGCGTCTATGTGGCGCCGGGCAACGGCGGCACGGCGCGCTCGCCCGATTTGGTCAACCTGGATATCACCAACGTGCGTGCGCTGCGCGAATGGGCGCTGGCCAACAAGATCGGCCTGACCGTAGTGGGCCCCGAGGCGCCGTTGGCGGCCGGTGTGGTGGATGAATTCCGTGCCCACGGTCTGCGCATCTTCGGGCCCACCAAGGCTGCGGCGCAGTTGGAGAGCTCCAAGGCCTTCTCCAAGGCCTTCATGCGCCGCCACGGCATTCCCACGGCCGACTACGACACGTTTACCGATCCTGCGTTGGCCCACGCGTTCGTGGACCGCCTGGGCGCGCCCATCGTCATCAAGGCCGACGGCCTGGCAGCGGGCAAGGGCGTGGTCGTGGCCATGACGCTCCAGGAAGCGCACGACGCCGTGGACTTCATGCTGGTGGACAACAAATACGGCGCAGTGCACAACGAGGGTGGTGCACGCGTCGTCATCGAGGAATTCCTGGCCGGCGAAGAAGCCAGCTTCATCGTGCTGTGCGACGGCAAGAACGTCGCAGCGCTGGCCACCAGCCAGGACCACAAGCGCCTGCACGATGGCGACCAAGGCCCCAACACCGGCGGCATGGGTGCCTATTCGCCGGCCCCCGTAGTCACGGCCGACGTGCACGCCCGCGCCATGCGAGAGATCATCCTGCCCACCGTGCGCGGCATGGAAAAGGACGGCATCCCCTACACTGGTTTTCTGTATGCCGGCCTGATGATTGATGCCCAGGGGCACGCCAAGACGCTGGAATTCAACTGCCGCATGGGCGACCCTGAAACCCAGCCGATTCTGATGCGGCTCAAGAGCGACTTGCTCGACGTGCTGGCCGCGGCCATCGACGGCAAGCTGGACCAGATCGAACTGCAATGGGACCGCCGCACTGCGCTGGGCGTGGTGATGGCCGCCCACGGCTACCCGGAGGCGCCGCGCAAGGGCGACGCCATCCAGGGTCTGCCGCAAGACCAGGACGATGCCATGGTGTTCCACGCAGGCACCGTGCTGGAGGACGGCGTGGTGCGCACCAGCGGCGGGCGCGTTCTCTGCGTCACTGCCCTGGGCGACAACGTGCGCCAGGCCCAGCAGCGGGCCTACGACGTGGCGCGCGGCATCCACTTTGACGGCGCCCAGTACCGGCGCGACATTGGCCACCGCGCCATCAAGAATCCATGAGCGCAGCGCCGGGCCGCCCCAAGCAAGCTCGCACCGCAGTGCACCGCACGGAGGTTACCCAGTGAGCAAGATCTTTGAGCGCAGCGCCGGCGTGGCCGGCATGCGCGACTACCTTCTGGGTCTGCAGACCCGCATCATGGGCGCGCTGCAAGCCATTGAGGACGAAGGCGAGGACGGCGCCAAAGCCGTGGTGGACCCCTGGAAAAAAGGCGAGGGCGAGCTGCTGCAGGGCGAAGGCATCACGAAAATCATCGAAGGCGGGCGCATCTTTGAGCGCGCCGGCTGTGGCTTCTCGCATGTGCGCGGGCCGCGCCTGCCGCCGTCCGCCACCCAGCACCGGCCCGAACTGGCGGGTGCGCCGTTCGAGGCCATGGGCGTGTCGCTGGTGTTCCACCCGCGCAACCCCTACGTGCCGACGGTGCACATGAACGTGCGCATGATTGCGGCGGGCCACCATGGCACGCAGCCGGTGTGCTGGTTTGGCGGCGGCATGGATCTGACGCCTTACTACGGTTTTGACGAAGACGCGGTGCATTTCCACCGCACCTGCCAACAGGCCCTGGCCCCGTTTGGGGGCGACAAATACCCGCGCTTCAAGCAGTGGTGCGACGACTACTTCAGCCTCAAGCACCGCAGCGAGCAGCGCGGCGTGGGGGGCGTGTTTTTTGACGATTTTTCCGAGCTCGGGCTTGTACAAAGCATGGCCATGACGCAGGCCGTGGGCGATGCCTTTTTGCCGGCCTACCTGCCAATCGTGGAAAAGCGCCAGGGCACGCCGTACGGCGAACGCGAGCGCGATTTCCAGCTCTATCGGCGCGGCCGCTATGTGGAGTTCAACCTGGTGTGGGACCGGGGCACACACTTTGGCCTGCAGTCGGGCGGGCGCACCGAATCCATCCTCCTGTCCATGCCGCCACTGGCCAGCTGGGCCTATCGGCGCGCGCCCGAAGCGGGCTCGCCCGAGGCGAAATTGACCGAGTATTTCCTCGTGCCGCGCGACTGGGCCTGAGCCGACTGGCGTTGCTGCAACACACTGTCGCTATAATTTCAATAGCTTAGAACGCTTGCCATACGTGCGGCAAGGCCATTTTTTGTTCTATTTTTTCGACTGAGGCATGCGGGCGATGCCAGAGATGCTGGTCGCCCCCGCAACCCCGCGCTATATTGTTTTCACTCTGTTTACCTTTCACACCACCTGATGACCACCTCCAAAACCTCGGAATCCACCGCCAAGAAAGACGTCGCCAAACTCCAGCGCGCCATTGTGGATGGCCTCGAAGACGTAAAGGCGCAGGACATTCAGGTGTTCAACACCGAGCACCTCTCGCCGCTGTTCGAGCGTGTCATCGTGGCGTCCGGCACCTCCAACCGACAAACCAAGGCACTGGCCGCCAGCGTGCGCGATGCGGTGAAGGAAGCCGGTTTTCCCAAGCCGCGCACCGAAGGTGAAGAGAACGGCGAGTGGATCATCGTGGACTGCGGTGCGGCCGTGGCGCACATCATGCAGCCCACCATCCGCCAGTACTACCGGCTGGAAGACTTGTGGGGCGAGATGCCTGTGCGCCTCAAGCTGGGCGCCGCCAAACCCGTGGCGCCAGAAGCCAAGGTGCCCGTGAAGACGGCCGCGCGCCGCGCCGCCAAGGCAGCGGCGGCGACAGAAGCTGCTGCACCCGCCAAGAAGGCGGCGCCGCGCAAGGGCGCCAGCGCTCCCACCGCAGCGCCCGCCGCCAAGGCACCAGCCCGCAAAGCGCCTTCGCGATCCGCTGCGCCGGCCAGGGCTGCTGCCAAGGCACCGGCGAAGGCAGCTCCGAAGTTCGTGCCAAAGGCTGCTCCGCAAGTGGCTCTGAAGGCCGCCCCAAAAGCAGCGCCCAAGGCCGCCGCCAAGACAGCAGGCAAGGCGCCAGCCGCCAAGACCACCAGTATTCAGAAATTGGTGGTCAAGCCCCGCAGCGCCGGTGTTCCCGCCAAGAAGGCAGCGCCTACAAAGAGCGCTGCACCGGCGAAAAAGGCAGCCCCCGCCAAGCGCGCCAGCCCTGCCGCCAAGGCCCCACCGGCCCCAGCGCCAGCAGCCCGGAAGTCGCCCGCTGCCAAAGCCCCTGCACGCAAGAGCCCCAGCCGCAAGGCGTAATTCCATTTCTAAATCAAACGATTACTTTGTCGGCTTTGCTTGTCGTACGCCTGTACGGTCTGCGCTTCGCCTTCGCGTACTCGATGGATTGAGAAATTCAATAACGCACGGGTTTTGAGAGCATGCGCCTGCTGATCGTGGCCGTTGGCCAGCGCGTGCCCGATTGGGCCAGCAGCGCCTACGACGACTACGCCAAGCGCTTTCCGCCCGAGCTCAAGGTCGAGCTCAAGGCGGTCAAGACCGAGCCACGTGGCTCCAAGACGCTGGAGACGCTCGTTGCCGCCGAGCGCGAGCGCATTGCAGCGGCCATCCCCAAAGGCACGCGCGTGGTGGTGCTCGATGAACGCGGCACCAGCCTCACCACCAAGGCCCTGGCCGAGCGGCTCACAGGCTGGCAATTGAGCGGCGACGATGTGGCGCTGGTCATTGGCGGGCCCGATGGGCTGGAGCCGGCGTTTCGCCAGGCGGCGCACGAGCGCATCCGCTTGTCCGATCTGACGCTGCCGCACGCCATGGTGCGGGTGCTGCTGATCGAGCAGCTCTACCGCGCCTGGTCGGTCAACGCCGGCCACCCTTACCATCGGGAATAGGGCGGGAGCGCCCGCCGCTGCACAGCGATGCAGGGCGGTGCAAAATACTATCGTTTCAATAGCTTCTTACGTATGTGCAGTAAGCGCTAGAGGCCTATTTGACCAAAATTTTTATGCCAGACTTCCTCTACCTTGCGTCGCAGAGCCCGCGCCGCAGCCAGTTGCTGGACCAGCTTGGCGTGCGCCACACCCTTCTGCTGCCCAACGCCGAGGGCGACACGGCCGAAGACGCCGAAGCCATCGAGCTGCAGCGGCCCGGTGAGGCGCCCAAAGCCTATGTGGAACGTGTCACCGGCCTCAAGCTCGATGCGGCAGTGCAGCGCCACGCCCGCCGGGGCTTGCCCACAGCGCCCATCTTGTGTTCGGACACCACGGTGGCGCTCGGCCGGCGCATCTATGGCAAGCCCGAAGATGCACAAGATGCGGCGCGCATGCTGGGCGAGCTGGCCGGCCACAGCCACCGCGTGCTCACCGCCGTGGCGCTGCAGGTGGGCGCCAAGCGGCTGGCGGCGTTGTCGGTGTCCACCGTGCAGTTTGCAGCGCTGACGCCCGAGCAGATCGCCGCCTACGTCGCCACTGGAGAACCGCTGGGCAAGGCCGGCGCCTATGCGGTGCAAGGGCGGGCCGGCGCGTTCATTCCTGTGCTGCGCGGCAGCTATTCGGGCATCATGGGGCTGCCTTTGTTTGAAACTGCGCAACTGCTGCGCGCTGCCGGTTTTGCCGTCTGAATGGGCCCCGCCACCATGCAACAAGACATCCTGATCAATTGGTCGCCCCAGGAGACGCGCGTGGCCGTGGTCGAGCACGGCGCCGTGCAGGAGCTGCATGTCGAGCGCACGCTCGAGCGCGGCCTGGTCGGCAACGTTTACCTCGGCAAGGTGGCGCGCGTGCTGCCGGGCATGCAGTCGGCGTTCATCGACATTGGGCTGGAGCGCGCGGCGTTTCTGCATGTGGCCGATGTCTGGCAGCGCCACCCGGACGGCGACGCCGGTGCGCTGGCGCGCAAGAGCGAGCCGCAGGTGCCGATTGAAAAGCAGGTGTTCGAGGGCCAGGCGCTGATGGTGCAGGTCATCAAGGACCCGATCGGCAGCAAGGGCGCGCGCCTCTCCACCCAGATCAGCGTGGCCGGGCGGCTGCTGGTGTTTCTGCCGCAGGACGAGCATGTCGGCGTCTCGCAAAAAATACCCGTGGGCGAACGCGAATCGCTTCGCGCGCGCCTGCAGACCCTGGTGGGCGACAAGGCCTCGGGCGGCGGGGGCGGCTTCATCCTGCGCACCAATGGCGAAGACGCCACCGACGCCGAGCTGGCCGACGACATCGCTTATCTGCGCAAGACCTGGGCGCGCATCAAGGATGCTGCGCTGCGCCTGCCGCCGCTCTCGCTTTTGCACCAGGACCTCGATTTGCTGCAGCGTGTGCTGCGCGACCTGGTCGGCGAGCATACGCAAAGCATTCGCATCGATTCGCTGGAGCAGTTCCAGCGCCTGCGCGCCTTTGGCCTGGAGTTCATGCCGGCCGCAGCCGCCAAGCTGCAGCACTACAAAGGCGAGCGCCCGGTCTTTGACCTGTATTCGATTGACGAGGAAATCGCCCGCGCGCTGGGGCGGCGTGTGGACCTCAAATCGGGCGGCTACCTCATCATCGACCAGACCGAGGCACTCACCACGGTGGACGTGAACACCGGCGGCTACGTGGGCGCGCGCAATTTCGACGACACCATCTTCAAGACCAACCTGGAAGCCGCGGGTGCCATCGCCCGGCAGCTGCGCCTGCGCAACCTGGGCGGCATCGTCATTGCCGACTTCATCGACATGCTGCGCGAAGAGCACCAGAGCGCGGTGCTGGCCGAGTTTCGCAAGCATTTGGCGCGCGACCGCGTGAAAACCATGGCTGGGGGTTTTTCGAACCTCGGGTTGGTGGAGATGACACGCAAGCGCACGCGCGAATCACTCGCCCACATGCTGTGCGAGCCCTGCGCCGCCTGCCAGGGCAAAGGCAGCGTCAAAACGGCGCGCAGCGTGTGCTACGACATCCTGCGCGAAATCTTGCGTGAAGCGCGCCAGTTCAACCCGCGTGAGTTCCGCGTGATCGCTTCGGCTGCAGTGGTCGAGCTGTTCCTTGACGAGGAAAGCGCCCACCTGGCCGGCCTGTCGGACTTCATCGGCAAACCCATTTCGCTGCAAACCGAGGCCGTCATGGGCCAGGAGCAGTACGACATCGTGCTGCTGTAGAGCGGCTTGCGGCGCCCCAGAAAACTATTGAATTGATAGCTTCTAACCCTTGCTGGATAAGCGCTAGAGCCATTTTTATAGGAGAAAAATGCTGCATCTGCTCGGGTACTGCGTCTGCTCGGGCCAGAGCATGGCGCGCTCACAGGCGCTGCAGCCGCTCCAGCGCAGCTCGCAGCGTTGCGTCTTTTTTGGCGAAGCAGAAGCGCACCACGCGCTGATCAAAGCCGTCACCGTAGAACGCCGACAGCGGAATCGCCGCCACGCCGATCTCGCGCGTGAGCCATTGGCAGAAGTCGGCTTCGTTCAGTTCGCTCACCTTGGATATGTCCACGCACTGAAAGTAGCTGCCGGCCCCGCTGCCCGGCAACAGGCGCAGGCGCGAACCGGCCAGGCCTGCGCGGAACAGGTCGCGCTTGGCCTGGTAATAGGCGGGCAGACCCAGGTAGGGCGCCGGGTCTTGCAGGTAAGCCGCCAGGCCGTGCTGCATGGGTGTGTTGACGGTGAACACGTTGAACTGGTGCACCTTGCGAAACTCCGCCATCAGCGGTGCGGGGGCGGCCACCGTGCCCACCTTCCAGCCGGTGACGTGAAAGGTTTTGCCAAAGCTCGAAACAATGAACGCGCGTGCGGCCAGGCCGGCAAAGCGGGCGGCGCTCTGGTGCTCGGCGCCGTCAAACACCATGTGTTCGTAGACTTCGTCGCTGATGAGCAGGATGTCGGTGGGCGCAAGCAAATCGTCCAGTTGCCGCATTTCTTCGGCCGACCAGACCGTGGCGCTGGGGTTGTGCGGGCTGTTGACGATGATGGCGCGGGTGCGCGGCGTGATGGCCGCGCTGATCTTGGCAAAATCGGGTCGAAAGCTGCCGGGGCTGAGCGGTACGCGCACAGCGCGGCCACCGGCCAACTCGATGTTGGGAACGTAGCTGTCGTAGCAGGGGTCCAGAACGATGACTTCGTCGCCGGGGTGCACGATGGCCAGCAGCGCGGTGAAGATGGCCTGTGTGGCCCCCGCCGTAATGGTTATTTCGCTTCCAGCGCTGTATCGGTGGCCGTGCAGCGCTTCCATTTTTGCAGCAACGGCGTCCCGCAGCATGGGGACGCCTGGCATCGGTGGGTACTGGTTGTGACCGGCACGCATCGCTGTGTTCACGGCGTCCAGCAGGTGGGGGTCGCAGTCGAAATCAGGGAAACCCTGGCCGAGATTGACGGCGCCATGTTCGGTGGCGAGCGCGGACATCACGGTGAAGATGGTCGTGCCCACTTGAGGCAGGCGGCTGGCGAGGGCGGGGGTGCGCGGTGCGGCGGCTGTGTCCATGGCGGCGGGTGTTGGGGGGTTAGAGCTCGTAGTCGTTGACCTGACCGGTCATGGCGCGCATCACCAGTTCGCGGCTGAGGCGGTCGCTGAGCAGTTCGGCAAAACGGTAGACAAAGTTGCGCAGGTAGGCGCCGCGCTTGAAAGCCACGCGCGCCACGCTTTGACCGATGAGATGCCCGATGGGGCGCACCACCAGGTCGCCCAGCGGGTCGTCTCGCATCGCCATTTCGGCGACGATGCCCAGGCCCAGGCCCAGGCGCACATAGGTTTTGATGACGTCCGAGTCAATGGCTTCGAGTGCGATGCGCGGCTGCAGGCGCCGCGCGGCAAAGGCCTGGTCGATCTTGGTGCGTCCGGTGAACGAGGGGTGGTAGGTGATCAGAGGCTCGTGGGCGATGTCCTCCAGGCCGACGCGCTCCTTTTGCGCCAAAGGGTGACCATGCGGCATCACCAGGACATGCTGCCATTCGTAGCAGGGCAGGGTGACGAGTTCGGGGTAATCGGCCAGCGACTCGGTGGCCACGCCGATCTCGGCCACTTCATCGATCAGCATGCGAGCCACCTGGTCGGGCGTGGCCTGATGCAGGCTGACGTTGACCTTGGGGTAGACCTCCCGCAGTTTGGCCACGGCGGGCGGCAGCACGTAGCGCGCCTGGGTGTGCGTGGTGGCGATGCTGAAGGTGCCGGTGTCCTGCGCGCTGTACTGCTCGCCGATGCGCTTCAAGTTGCCCACCTCGCGCATGATCAGCTCGATGCTTTTGAGCACATGCTGTCCAGGTTCCGTGATGCGCTTGAGCCGCTTTCCGTGGCGGGCAAAAATGTCCACCCCCAATTCACCCTCGAGCTCAATGATCGCCTTGGACACGCCGGGCTGCGAGGTATGCAGCGCCTTTGCCGCCTCAGTCAGATTCAGGTTGCGGCGCGCTGCTTCCTGAACAAAGCGAAATTGATGGAGGTTCATACCGAATTGCAGCTAAAGAATCGGATCATTATGCGATATCTTGCTCCGAAAAGCATGGCGCAAGCCTGACTCACCGAAGCGCTGCGCTTCCGGTGACTTCAGCCGGCCGTTGGGTCCACGGCGATTTGCGCCATCAGTGCCGTCATGCGGGGGTCTTCGCCCACGGCCTGCTGCAGTGCAATCTGCAGATCCGGGTGCTGCTCGCGCAGCGCGGCAGCAAGCAGGGGCAGGTCTTCGCGTGCGTGCCGGCCGGTGCCGAGAAACATGGGAACGATGGTGAGCTGGCGCACGCCGGCTTCGTGCAGCGAGCGAGCGGCCTGCGAGAGATCGGGCGCGCAAAGTTCCAGGTAGGCGCAGCGCACCAGGGTCCCCGGCTGCGTGTGCTCAATATGTGCCCGCACGGCCTCGATCGGCGCGCGCCATAGCGGATCGCGCGAGCCATGGGCGAACAAGACGATGCCTTTGGAGTTGTCCATTGATTCCATATAGCAATCCTCAGCGCCGCAGCACCAGCCAGCCAAAGGCTGCCAGCGACGCGAAGGTATAGATCAGTCCGGGAGCCGCTGCGGTCAGCCAGGGCGACCACTGCTGCAAGTTGCCGGCAAAGCCAAACACGTTGTTGAGCAGGAAGAAGCTGATGCCCGCCATGACCCCGCCAAATACATAACCGGTGGTCGATCCGGCCCGAAAGTGCAGGTAAGCAAAGGGGAGCGCCAGCACCACCATCACCAGGCAGCTCAGGGGGTAAAACACCTTGCGCCAGAACTCGATTTCATAGCGCTGCGCTGATTGGCCGTTGGCCTCGAGGTGGCGCACGTACTGAAAGAGGTCGATGGTTGCCATGCGGTCGGGCTTGAGCACAGCGGCCGACACCATGTCCGCCGTAATGGCGGTTGGCCAGCGCAGTTGCGGCATTTGCAGGCGCTCGGCGCGCACGGTTTCACCCGCCGCGTCGCGCACGAAGCCGCTGCTGCGGACCGTTGCAAGCAGCCATGCGTCCCCCTCCGGCGCTACCTGCGCCGTCTCCGCGTGGGTTTGAGACTCCAGTCGGCCGCCGGCGTCAAAACGAAAAATGCGAATATCCTCCATCAGCCCATCGGCGCGAATGGCGCGAATGTTGACGGCGACGGAAGCCTCGCCCTGGCGTTCCTTGAGCCAGGCGCCGGTGCCGCCACTGGTCAGGCGCGCCAAGCCACGCGATTTGAGCACCTGCGCTGCGCGGTCGCTCATGGGGGCCACGTAGTCTCCCAGCGCAAAGGTGAGCACCACAAACGCGCAGCCCAGCAGCATCAGCATGGAGAGGGCGCGGCCCGGCCCCAGGCCGCTGGTGCGCAAAATGGTGAATTCAGAACTTTGCGCAAAGCGGGCCATGACGAAGATGGTGCCGATCAGCACGGTGATCGGCAACAGTTCATACAAATGGCTGGGCATGCCCAGCATCACGTACAGCACGGCCTGCGACACGGGGTAAAGTTGGCCTACCGAGCGCAGTTCGTCGATCAGGTCGAAGAAGAAAAACAGCGCCAGAAAACCGAGCGTGACGAGCACGATGGCCGCCAGCACTTCGCGGTACACCATCCAGCGAATCGTTTTCATGCCGCCATCCCCCGGCCACGCCAAAGGTTTGCCAAGGCCCAGCGGTTGTGGCGAATGGCAATGAGCGCCAGCGCAAACAGCAAAACGCCGCCATGCAGCAGGCCGACATAGGGCACCAGACCAAAGCGCCCCGAGCCCACCCAGCTTTGGCCCAGCGTCATGAAGTTGTAGTAAACGACGAACGCAAACAAGGCAAACAGCAGGTTGCCGCTGCGGCTGGCGCGCGGGTTGACGCTGGCCAGCGCCAGCCCGAGCACCACCAGATTGAATGCGGTGAAAGCCAGCCCCACGCGCCAGGCCAGCTCGGCCTGGTAAGGAAGTGCGGACTGCACCAGCAGTTCGCGTGTGCTGCGGGTTTTGGCGGAGCCATCGGCTCCCAGCCCGGCGCGTGCCGAGCCCACGCGGGTTCCGTACAACTCGAATTCGCTCAGCTTGAGGTCGGGTTTGCCGGCGGTGCTCTCAAGGCGCTGGCCATTGCTCAGCAGCGCAAACCGATCGGCGCCGCGCATTTCGATGCGCGCACTGCGCGCCGAAGTAATGGCCTGTGCCCCGTGTTCGCTGGCTGCGATGAAGACGTTGCTGGCCGAATTTGGCTCGGGGCTGTCCTTGTCGATGAAAAACACCCGGTTGCCACTGGCCGATTCCTGGAACTCACCTGGCGCGATCCGGTCCACGTCGCCACGTTGCTCGTACTGGGCGCGCAGCTCCTGAATCTGCTGGTTGGCCCAGGGCCAGACCAGCAGCGACAGCACGGCCACCACCAGCATGACCGGCCAGGCAAAACGCAGCAGAGAGGGCAACAGGCTGGCCAGGCCCCTGCCGCTGGAAAACCAGATCACCATTTCGCTGTCGCGGTACATGCGCGAAAGGCTGCCTATGGTGGCAACAAAGAGGCTCAGGCTCAAAATGGTAGGCAACTGGCCCAGCACGGTGTAGCCCATGACCAGCATGACGTCCGATGGGCTGACATTGCCGCGCGAAGCCTGGCCCAGCGTGCGAATGAGCATCATGGTCATGACCACCGTCACCAAAACCACGAGCGTCGCGCCGAAGCTGCGGCCCAGCTCCTTGCGCAGAGTTGAATCGAATAACATGGAAGAGACGTAAAAAGGCAATTATGAACTTTGATCTCAAAACACTGGATTTGCGCACGGGCGCTGCGGAAAAATGCGATCAGTTGGTGGTCCTGGTTGGCGAAGATTTCGCCCCGGGCAGCGATCCGCTGGCACGTTTGATCGCACAGGCCCTCAAGAGCAAGGATTTTGAAACAAAGCCAGGCAAGTCGCTGGCTTTGTACCAGGCCCCTGGCATTGCAGCGCGGCGCCTGCTTCTTGTCGGAGCAGGGTCGGGCGACGCGCGGGCCGTGCGCCAGGCGCTGGCCGCAATCGCCCCCGCATTCCGGACCGCTGGCGCAAAGCGCGCCGTGGTCTGCTTTGCCGGCGGCGTGACGGCGCCTGCGGTGTCTGCTGTAGTGCAAGGTGTTGCGCAGGCGCGCTATGTGTACACGCTCACCAAACCCAAGGCGGAGGCGTCAGAGCTCACGCGTGTGGTCATCGGTGTGCCCGAGCCCAAGGCCGTGGCCCAGGCGTTCGAGACCAGCCAGGCCGTGGCTTTGGGGGTGGAACTGGCCCGCGAATGGGGCAACCGCCCTGCCAACCACGCCACTCCCAGCATGCTGGCCGATGCAGCCAGGGCACTGGCCAAGCACCCTCGCATCCAGTGCAAGGTGATGGGGCCGGCGGACGTGGAGCGCCTGGGTATGGGCGCGTTTCTGGCCGTGGCGCGGGGCTCGGCCGAGCCGCTGCGCTTCATTGAGCTGCGCTACAACGGTGCGGCGCGGGGGCAGGCTCCGCTGGTGCTGGTTGGCAAAGGCATCACGTTCGATACCGGTGGCATCTCCATCAAGCCGGCGCCGGAAATGGATGAAATGAAGTTCGACATGTGCGGTGCCGCCAGCGTGCTCGGGGTGTTCCGTGCACTGGCGCAACTCCAGCCCACGATCAATGTGGTGGGATTGATTCCGACGTGCGAAAACATGCCCGATGGCCGAGCCGTCAAGCCCGGCGACGTGGTGACCAGCATGGGCGGACAGACCATCGAAGTGCTCAATACCGACGCCGAGGGGCGTTTGGTGCTGTGCGACGCTCTGAGCTACAGCAAGCGTCACAAGCCGGCGGCGATTGTCGATATCGCCACCCTGACAGGCGCCTGCGTGATTGCACTGGGCGGCGTGCGCTCGGGCTTGTTTTCGTCGAATGATGCCTTGGGTGATGCGTTGCTGGCAGCAGGCGAAGCCGCTGGAGACCTTGCCTGGCGTCTGCCGCTGGACGAGGAATACGCAGAAGGGCTCAAGAGCAATTTTGCCGATCTGGGCAATGTCGGAGGGCGTCCAGCAGGGGCCATCACAGCGGCCAAGTTTCTTCAGGCGTTTGTCGGTGAGGTGCCCTGGGCGCACCTGGACATTGCCGGTACCGCCTGGAAGGGCGGCGCAGCCAAGGGTGCGACGGGCAGGCCTGTGGCCTTGCTCACCCACTGGCTTTTGGCTCGGGCCGAGGCGCAATCTGAAATGTCGGAGAACGCAGCGTCCGCCCGCAGCAAAGCGGCGCCCCGCAAGCTTCGCACGCCCCGCGCTGGCGCATGACCGACATCGCTTTTCATTTCAACGCGCCGGACAAACTGGAGCACGCGTGTCGGGTCGCGCGCAAGTTGTTGCGGCAAGACCGGCGGCTCGTCATTCAGGCGAGCGCGCCCGTGCTGGACGCGCTCGACACCATGCTCTGGAATATGTCTGCGCATGATTTCGTGGCGCACTGCCGAAGCGGCGACGCCGCCGAATGGGTGGACGCATCGCCCATCCTGCTCACGCAAGATGCTCAGCTCGCCTCACACCACGACGTGCTGCTCAATTTGGAGGACGAGGTGCCGGACGGCTTTGGTCGCTTTGCGCGGCTGATCGAGGTGGTCAGTGCCACCGACGAAGCCGATCGCGCAGCCGCGCGCAGGCGCTGGAAACACTACTTGCAGCGAGGCTTCGCCCTGGAGCGCCACGATCTGGTAGCGAGGGACCCCTGATGGTCACCACACCCCGAGTTCCACCGCGGTTTGTACCCACCCTCACTGAGGTGGTGCAAGGCGGCGACCAGCCAGCACCGCAGTCGGCGCCGGCGCTGCGGCCACTCGCCGCGCCCGAGCCGCTGGCCGCGCCGGTGGCGATTTCCCCGCCTGCCGTGATTTCCTCGCCTGCCGTGATTTCCTCGCCTGCGGCGAGCAGCGGGGCGGCGCTCGCCAGAAGTTCTGTGCCGCCTGCGATGCCGCCCAAAGCTGTGCAGGCCGCGCCGGTTGCAGTGCCGCAGGCAGGCACGCTGTCCGCCGTGGCTGCTTTGGCCACAGAAAAGAGGGGTCTTGCGGCAGCGGCCCTTCCCACTGCCAAGCCGATGCCCACAGCGCCAGCACGCAAGATGCTGAGCGAAGACTTCGAGGAACTGCTCGTACACCGCGTTATGCAGCGGGTGGATGTGTCCTTGGATCTGCGGCTGCGCGACGCGATTGCGTCCGTTGTGCTGGAACAGACACGCTCAATCTTGCCCAGACTGCGTGAAGAGGTGGAATCGGTGGTGCGCCATGCGGTCTACGAGGCCGTGGCGGATGAGCTTGCTTCCAAGTCAAATCAATAGCTTGCGCAAGCACTATAAGTGCAGCTTTTATGCATCGTCATGCGCTGATTGCGCGTGTTCCCTAATGCCGCAATCTGGAAATTTGCGCTATCTTCCGCCGCGTTGAGACACAAAAAAGATGCTCAGCGTTTTATCTTTACTGGAGATCCCTATGCAATTGAAGTTGAAACTGACCGTAGCCGCAGCATTTGCCGCTGTTGCCGGCATGGCACTGGCCCAGGAGCAAGTGGTCAAGATTGGTCACGTCGCCCCGGTTTCGGGTGCACAGGCCCACTACGGCAAGGACAACGAAAATGGCGCCCGCATGGCCATCGAAGATCTGAACGCCCAGGGCGTGACGATCGGCGGCAAGAAGATCAAATTTGAAATTCAGGCCGAAGACGACGCAGCGGATCCCAAGCAAGGCACGGCTGCCGCACAAAAATTGTGCGATTCCAAGGTCGCAGGCGTAGTGGGTCACCTGAACTCGGGCACCACCATTCCCGCGTCCAAGGTTTACCACGACTGCGGCATTCCCATGGTCACGGGTGCAGCCACCAACCCCGCCCTGACCAAGCCCGGTTACAACACCACCTTCCGTATCATTGCAAACGACCTCGCGTTGGGCGCCGGTCTGGCGCACTATGCGCACGACACGCTCAAGCTCAAGTCATTTGCTGTCATCGACGACCGCACGGCTTACGGCCAAGGCGTAGCCGATGTGTTCTCCAAGGTGAGTAAAGAACTTGGCATGAAGCAAGTTGACCAGCAGTTTACGACCGACAAGGCCACCGATTTCATGGCAATTTTGACCGCCATCAAGTCAAAAAATCCTGACGCGATTTTCTTCGGTGGCATGGACCCCCAAGCCGGCCCAATGCTGCGCCAGATGGAACAGCTCGGCATGGCCAACGTGAAGTACTTCGGCGGCGACGGCGTTTGCACCAGCGAAATTGCCAAGCTCGCAGCCGGCGCGAAGACGCTGGGCAATGTGATCTGCGCCGAAGGTGGTGCTTCGCTGGGCAAGATGCCTGGTGGCACCGCGTGGAAAGCACGTTACGACGCCAAGTACCCAGGCCAGTTCCAGGTCTACAGCCCCTACACCTACGATGCCACGATGCTGCTGGTTGACGCGATGAAGCGTGCCAACTCCGTGGACCCCAAGGTCTACCTGCCTGAGCTGGCAAAGTCGAACTTCAAGGGCGTGACCGCCAACATCAGCTTTGAAAAGACTGGCGAAATGAAGAACCCTGCCATTACGCTGTACAACTACATCGACGGCAAGAAGACCCCGCTGAACTAAGCAAAGTCTGGCTCAGGCCTGAAGGCCTGAATTCATGCAAAAAGGCTTCCTTCGGGAAGCCTTTTTTGTGCCTGATTGGCAAGGGAGTGCAGTGCTTCAGCGCCGCACTTGCAGCGCCCCGGGATTGACAATGTTGGTGGGGGTCCCCCGCATGAAACTGAGCACGTTGTCAAAGGCCGAGCCGAAATACAGCTCGTAGCTGTCCTGCTCGACATACCCGATGTGGGGCGTGCAGATGCAGTTCTCCAGGCGCAGCAAGGCGTGCCCCTGGAGGATGGGCTCGCTCTCGAACACGTCAATGGCTGCCATGCCGGGACGCCCCCGATTGAGGCCGGCGAGCAGGGCATCGGGTTCAATCAGTTCCGCGCGCGAGGTGTTGACCAGCAGCGATGTGGGTTTCATGCAGGAGAGCGTCTCCAGCGTGATCAGACCCTTGGTCTGCGGAGTCAGGCGCAAATGCAAAGAGACCACGTCGCATTGCTCAAAAAAGTCCTGCTGCGTGACGGCCGCCTGAAAGCCATCCGACAACGCCTGCGCACGCGATGACTCGCTGCCCCAGATGCGCACGTTCATGCCAAAGGCCCGGCCGTAGCCGGCAACGATTTGGCCAATGCGGCCATAGCCCCATATTCCCAGAGTCTTGCCGCGCAAGACGCTGCCAATGCCAAAGTTGGCTGGCATGGACGCCGACTTGAGGCCTGCCTGTTGCCACGCCCCATGCTTGAGGTTGGCAATGTATTGCGGCAGCCGGCGCATGGCGGCGAGGATGAGCGCCCAGGTCAGTTCTGCCGGTGCCACGGGCGACCCCACGCCCTCGGCGATGGCGATACCGCGCTCGGTGCAGGCCGCAATGTCGACGTGGTCGCCAATTTTCCCCGTCTGAGAAATCATTTTTAACCGGGGCAATTTCTCGATCAGTTGCCGCGTCATGTGGGTGCGCTCACGCACCAGAACGATGATGTCAGCGTCCTTCAACCGCACCGACAGTTGACCAATGCCTTTGACGGTGTTGGTATAGACCTTGGCAGAGTGGGCGTCGAGGCGCTCGGCACAGTGGAGCTTGCGAACGACGTCCTGATAGTCGTCGAGGATCACGATGTTCATGGCCCGATTGTGCCTTGCACGCAGCGGGGATTAGCGATCGCTGTGCGTCCAGGCGGCAGCGGCGCCACGTCGTGACCGAATGACCAAATGACAAGAAGCAGCGCCAGAAAGCATCTATATTTGCTATCTAATAAATAGCTTGAAGCGATTGCCCTGAAAGCGCTAGAGGCATTTTTCTATGAAATTCGCGTCTTGTCCACGTCTTGTCCACGTCTTGTCCGTGCCTTTGCTTATCAGCGCGTTCCTTGCGCGCGGCGCGCCCCAGGAGGGATCAACAAAGGCGTTCTCGCGCCACCAGGCGATCGAGCTCGGCACATACGTCGGCCATGCGGCCCACGATGGCCAGGTGCTCGGCCGATCCTTCACGCTTGCGCAGAACGCGCACGGTGCGGGAAGGCTGAATGCTGGCGCGCGATGCAGCCGGTGGACGCGTGCAGCGAGCCGATGCAACCCGAACCCCCTGCAGCGCTGCACTGCTTGTGCTGCAGGCGCTTGCGGACGGGCTGCTCGGGCTACCCAAGTCGATGGGGCGCACAGCAGCGGGCGGCGCTTTGCGCGCAGGATGGCTGCGCTGGTGTGCCGCGTCACCCCCGAAGGAACGGCAGAGCGTGACAAGCGACAGAGACAGGCGAGAGAGGTGGCGAAACGCAATTTGCATGTGAAGCTCCCATGGGCAAGGGTTGAACACAGGCAGGATTCAAAATGAAGAAAACCGAAGGTTTCGCTGCGAAGCGGTTCTGCCGTCTGCTCAGCCTCGAAACGAGACCGACGGATCGGCAGGACGCGTAGCTGAAACCCCTGGCCTTCACGCACCGCAGGGATGGCGGAACTGCTGTCCGCCAAGCGCCCGCCACCTGCTGTGCGTGGAATAACGGCTAAATCAACATGGTGTTGCGAATGAGACCGACCGCCAGCCCTTCGATCTCGAACGGTTCGTCCGGCTGCACCACGATGACTGGGAAGTCGGGGTTTTCTGGCAACAGTTCAATCGCGTGGGCGGTGCGCCGCAGACGTTTGACGGTGACTTCTTCGCCAATGCGGGCGACGATGATCTGGCCATTGCGTGCCTCGCGCGTCTGCTGCACGGCCAGCAGGTCGCCATCCATGATGCCGACATCGCGCATGGACATGCCGCGCACCTTCAACAGGTAGTCGGGCTTGTGCTGGAACAGGCTGCTTTCTACACAATAGGTTTGCTCGACATGTTCCTGCGCCAGAATGGGGGAGCCTGCAGCCACGCGGCCCACCAAAGGCAGGGCCAGCTGCGATAGACCAAGGATGGGCAGATTGAATTGCGTGCCGCGCGCGGCGTTGAGGTTGCGCACCGCTTCACCCCGCAGCCGAATGCCGCGTGAGGTTCCGCTGACGAGTTCGATCACGCCCTTGCGGGCCAGCGCCTGCAAGTGCTCTTCTGCGGCGTTGGCCGATTTGAATCCCAGTTGCTTGGCTATTTCGGCGCGGGTGGGTGGCGCGCCAGACTGGGCAATGGCGGTTTGAATCAGATCGAGAATCTGCTGCTGCCTGGCAGTGAGTTTGGGGCCGTTGAACATGTTCGTACGCCGCGGGTTGCGCAGCTGTATAAAATTTCAGTAACTGTATTTTTAACCAGTTTTTCAAGGGATGCAAGTGATTGGCACAAAAATTGTGGTTTTGGGAACCGGCGGCACCATTGCAGGCAGTTCCGAACGTGCCGGCGACAACGTGGGCTACCGGGCGGGTGAGCGCACGGTGCAGTCCTTGCTGGACGCCTTGCCGGCCGGGCAGGCGCAACCACCGCTTGCGCTGGTGACCGAGCAGATCGCGCAAATCGACAGCAAGGACGCCGATGCGGCCTTGTGGTCTCGCCTGCATGCACGCTGCCTGGCCCATTTGCAGGATGACGCTGTGCGCGGCATTGTCATTGCCCATGGCACGGATACGCTGGAAGAATCCGCCTGGCTGCTGGCTGAAACCTTGCCGGCCGACAAGCCCGTGGTGTTGACCTGCGCGATGCGGCCGGCTACTGCCGCTTCCCCAGACGGACCGCAAAACCTGCTGGATGCGGTCGCTTTGGCGTCCGATGCGCGGGCTCTGGGCGTGAGCGTGGTCTGTGCCGGGGCTGTCCACGCGCCGCGCCATGTGCAGAAGATGTCGTCCTACCGTGTGGATGCGTTCGGCTCGGGCGACGCAGGCCCGATCGGTTGGATGGAAGAGGGCGGGCTGCGGCAGGTCCACCCATGGCCGCAGGCGCGGTCTGTCAGCGCCGCACTTTCCCAGGCTCTTCCCCAGGCGCTGCCTGTCGAGCAGGGCGCATGGCCGTGGGTGGAAATTGTGCTCAGCCACGCAAGCGCACGCGGCGGGCAGGTGGATGCGCTGGTCTCTGCAGGCGTTCAGGGCATCGTGGCGGCGGGTACCGGCAATGGAACCCTGCACCACGCGCTGGAAGCGGCCTTGCTGCGCGCTCAAGACGCTGGCGTGGCGGTGCGCGTGGGCACGCGTTGCCCGCTGGGTGTGGTGGTCGGCAGGCCCGCCCACGGGCTGCCTTTGGCCGATGGCCTCTCGCCGGTCAAGGCACGCATCTCACTGATGCTGGAGCTGATGCGGTCAGCACCAGCTCCATGAAAAACGCCCCTTGCGGGGCGCTATGGCGGATCCGGGTGTCGGCCGGGTGTGCGTTCAGCCGGCCAAGGCCGCCAGGGCGCGTGCAGTGATCTCTTCGACACTGCCCGTGCCACTGATGGCACGGTACTTGGGGGCGTTGGCGGGGTCGCGCTGCGCCCAGTCGGAGTAGTAGCGGACCAGAGGGCGTGTTTGCGCGCTGTAGACGTCAAGCCGCGTCTTGACGGTCTCTTCCTTGTCGTCGTCGCGCTGGATCAGTGCTTCGCCGGTTTCGTCGTCCACGTTGGCCACTTTGGGGGGGTTGAACTTGACGTGGTAAGTCCGGCCGCTGGCCGGGTGCGAGCGGCGTCCGCTCATGCGTTCGATGATCGCTTCAAATGGAACGTCGATTTCCAGCACGTAGTCAATTTTGACGCCTGCGTCCTTCATGGCGTCGGCCTGCACGATGGTGCGGGGAAAACCGTCAAACAGAAAACCGTTGGCGCAATCGGCTTCGGTGATGCGCTCTTTGACCAGACCGATGATGATGTCGTCGCTCACCAGCGCGCCCGAATCCATGACCGCCTTGGCCTTGAGGCCCAGGGGGCTGCCTGCCTTGACGGCGGCGCGCAGCATGTCGCCGGTGGAAATCTGCGGAATGGCATATTTCTGGCAGATGAATGCGGCTTGCGTGCCCTTTCCGGCACCGGGGGCGCCCAGCAAAATGAGTCTCATGGGGTCTTCTCCAGGTAGATGAAAGCGGGTGGCGCCAAGCGCCGGCACGTGTCCCTCCGGCCTCGTGCTCTGGTGTAACGTTTGAGGATAGCATGCGCTCCTTGCCTCCCAACTTACGCGGGCCAGGGCGCTGCCTTCGCTCAGGCGAACAGGGCGCGCACGCGTTCCAGGTCTTCCTGGGTGTCCACGCCCGGTCCGGGCACATCTTCGCAAAGGTGCACGGCAATCCGGTGGCCATGCCAGAGTGCGCGCAATTGTTCGAGCTGCTCGATGGCTTCGGTGGGAGCCTGCGGCAGCGTCGGATAAGCGCGCAGAAAGCCGGCGCGGTAGCTGTAGACGCCAATGTGGCGCAGTGGCGCAAAACCCGCCAATGCCGCCACCCGGGGCTGCGCCTCTGCGGCCGCGCCGTTCCACCAGTCGCTGCCGCGCAGGTCGCGCGCCCAGGGAATGGGGGCGCGGCTGAAATAGCTGGCGCAGCCGCTCGCGTCCAACACCAGTTTGACGACGTTGGGGTTGTGAAAATCTTCCAGCGACGCGATGGCGTGGGCTGCTGTGCCCATGCTGGCGTCCGGCTGGCGGGCCAGCAGGGCGGCGACGGAATGCACCAGTTGCGGGTCGATCAAAGGCTCGTCGCCTTGTACGTTGACCACCACATCGTCCGCGTCCAGCCCCAGCGCCACGCAGGCCTCGGCCAACCGGTCGCTGCCGCTGACATGGTCCGCCCGGGTGGCGATGGCTTCGATGCCGTGTTGGGCGCAAGCCTGCAGGATGCGGGCATCGTCGGCCGCCACCACAGTGCGCAAGGCGCCGCTCTGCGCGGCGCGCTGCGCCACGCGCACCACCATGGGCAGGCCGGCGATATCGGCCAGCGGCTTGTTCGCCAGCCGGCTCGACGCCATGCGCGCCGGGATCAGTACCGAAAAGCGCACGGCTGCGGGTGGGGGGCGCATTGCGCCGGCCGAGCCTTGCTCAGTCACTGTTCGAGTTCCTCGTCGCTCAGCGTGCGCGCTTCCACTTCCAGCATCACAGGGATGCCATCGCGCACCGGGTAGGCGAGCCGGGCGCTGCGCGAGACCAGTTCCTGGCGCTCGCGGTTGTAGGTGAGCGGGCCTTTGGTGACGGGGCAGACGAGCAGTTCGAGCAATCGGGGATCCATGGCAGCAGGCGGCAAAGCGCGTTGGCAATCAGGAGGGCGATGATAGCGAGGCGCGCCCGACCTGGGCGAGACGGGCATCGAGCGCAGCAAAAAATGCAGGATCAATGACCACCTCCAGGGGAACTGCCAGGGCGTCAGGGAAGCGTGGCCACAGTTTGACGGCGTCTTTTTCAGTACAAATAAGCCTTTGGCGTTTATCCATATTAGGTTTCCAGCTATCAAAATCAAAGTGATCTGGCAACGCCAGCGTCTGCGAAAGCAGGAGCCCGCCGTGCCTCAGCATGGCAAAAAAATCTTCCGGCTGGGCGACGCCGGCAACCGCCATCAAGGGGACTTTGGCCAGATCCGACAGTGCCACCGTGCGGCCGTCCGCAGTGTGGGCGGTATTGGCAAGGCGGCGCACGATCTCAAAGCACGCAGCCGCGCAGTCCGGCGGGGGCGAGCCCGCGTACAGCACCCAATTCACCGGCCGGGGCCATGGCTCGCGCAGCGGACCGGCAGGCAGCAACCAGCCATTGCCCACGCCCTGCGCGCCAAAGACGCAAATTTCCAGGTCGCGCGCCAGCGCCAGGTGCTGCAGGCCGTCGTCGCAGACGATGACATCGGTGTCGGGGTGCTGCGCCAAAAGCGCCTGGGCGGCGTCACTGCGCCGCTCGGACACCACCACGGGCGCGCGGCAGCGGCGGGCGATCAGCGCGGGCTCGTCGCCCACCGCCTGGGCGGCGCTGTCGGGCTGGACAAAGTGTGTGCCCTGGCTGCTGCGGCCGTAGCCGCGCGAGACCACGCCAGGCCGCCGGCCCCGTGCCTGCAGGTGCTGCACCACCGCCATCACCACGGGTGTCTTGCCAGCGCCACCGGCCACCACGTTGCCCACCACGATGACCGGCACGGGAAACCGGGTGCTGCGCAGCCAGCCGCTGCGGTAGAGGCGCTGGCGCAGCTGCACCAGGGCGCCGTAGAAAATCGACAAGGGCCACAGCAGCCGCGCCGTGCCGCCGCGCTGGCGCCAACTGCTTTGTGGCCACGCCTTGTCGGCCGGCTGTGGCATGAAAGGCTCAGCGCGGCGCCGCGCCGGCGCTGGCTGCCGACTGCGTGGCGAAGGTAATCTGCGTGAGGCCGGCGCGGCGCGCCGCTTCCATGACCGTGATGACGGACTGGTGCGGGGCCGTGGCGTCGGCGCTGATGATGACGATGCTCTCGGGCCCGGCGCTGGCGGCCGTGCGCAGCGCGGCAGCCACCACTTCCACGCTGCGCCCGTCCAGAGCCGCTTTATTGACCGCGTAACGGCCGTCGGCTGCGACGGAGACGATCACCTCCTTGGGCCGGTCGCGCATCTGTTCGGCATCGGCCACTGGAAGCGTCAACTGCAACTGCGTGAACTTGCTGTAGGTGGTGGTCAGCATCAGAAAGATGAGGATCACCAGCAGCACGTCGATGAACGGAATCAGGTTGATCTCGGGCTCCTCCCGATCGCGCGAGCGAAAATTCATGGGCGCTGCCTCTTTCTAAGTCGCCGTTCCGACGGGTCCGCTTTTACTTCTGCATCCGCAGCAGGTGGCGCACGAACTGCTCGGCCGAGAGTTCCAGGGTAAGCAAGTAAGCGTCCACCCGGGCGCGGAAGTAGCGCCAGAAAATCAGCGAGGGAATCGCGACAATCAGGCCAAACGCCGTGTTGTACAAGGCCACCGAAATGCCGTGCGCCAACTGCGCCGGATTGCCCGTTCCCACGGCGCCTGAGCCCTGCGAGCCAAAAATCTCGATCATGCCGATCACGGTGCCCAGCAGGCCCAGGAGCGGCGCCGCAGAAGCGATGGTGGCCAGGGCGCTGAGCGACTTTTCCAGCCGGTGCGCCACGCGCCGCCCCATGCCCTCCATCGCGGCGCGCAGGTCTGCCTCGCTGCAGCGCGGATTGTTGTTGAGCGCCCGAAGGCCCGCCGCCAGCACCTCGCCCTGCGCGGAGTTCTGCGCCAATTGCGCCACCACGTCGGGGCCGGGGAGGGTGACGGACGACACCGAGATGGCCTCGTCCAGCAATTTGGGTGGGGCAATGCGCGCCGTCTTGAGGGCGATGAAACGCTCGATGACGAGCGCCAATGCCAGCACCGAGCAGGCAACCAGGGGCCAGATGGGCCAGCCTGCGGCTTGTATGATGGACAGCAATTCTCTCTCCGCACGGGTTTGGGCAAGCGGGCATTATGGACCAGCTTTTTTGCCGGTCCGGGCCGTTTAGCTGCCCAAGCAAACCCCGCTTGTTCACCCACAGAAGTTGTGGATAACTTTGTGGATAAGCCCGCCTCCATGGTCCGCAAAACGGCACCACAAGGTCAATGCAACACATTGATGATTTTTTGGGCAGATAAAAATCGAATGAAATCAATGGCTTGCATGTACTTCTGCGGCGTTCCCGGGTTTTTGGCAAAAATTTGTTACCTGGCTCCCGCTCGCCGTTCGCTGTGGAGTACTGCAGCGCAGCAAGTCGGCGAATACCGCATCCACACTCGGTTTCGCGCTCATGTTTGAGAGAACGCCTGGCGCCGGGGCAGAGCGCATCTGGGATGTGGGTGCCTTGTGCCACGCCGTGGGCGACGCGCTGGCGGCGCGCTTCAACCCGGTGGCGGTGCGCGGCGAAATATCCGGGTTCTCGCGCGCGTCCAGCGGCCACTGCTATTTTTCTATCAAGGATGCAGGCGGCCAGATCCGCTGCGCCATGTTCCGCCGCGCCGCCAGCCTGCTTGACTTCAGCCCACGCGACGGCGACAGCGTCGAGTTGCGCGGGCGCCTGGGCGTCTACGAGCAGCGCGGCGATCTGCAGTTGGTGGTGGAGCATCTGCAGCGCGCCGGCCAGGGTGCCTTGTTCGAGCAGTTTTTGCGGCTCAAGGAGCGCCTGGAGGCGCAAGGCCTGTTTGACGCAGCGCGCAAGCGGGCGCTGCCCATCGCGCCGCGCGGTATCGGCCTGGTCACCTCGCCCGGCGCCGCCGCCTTGCACGACGTGGTCACGGCCTTGCGGCGGCGCGTACCCCACATTCCGGTGCTGCTGGTGCCCGCGCCCGTGCAGGGCGCACAGGCCCCGGGCGCGCTGGTGCGTGCGCTTGAGCAGCTCTACGCCCTGGCCAAGGCGCCCCCGGCCAAAGGAATACCTCCCATCGATGTCATCGTGCTGGTGCGCGGCGGCGGCTCGCTGGAAGATCTCTGGGCCTTCAACGACGAAACCCTGGCGCGCACGGTGGTGCAAAGCCCGGTGCCGCTCATCTGTGGCGTAGGCCACGAAACCGATTTCAGCATTGCCGACTTCTGCGCCGATCTGCGCGCGGCCACGCCCACGGCGGCGGCCGAACTGGTGTCGGCCCCGCGCGAAACCTGGCTCGCAGCGCTGCATTTGCTGGAGCAGCGCCTGGCCGAGGGCGTGCAGCGCCAGCTCGATCAACGCCATCTGCGCCTGGACCAGGCGGGCGCCCGGCTGGGGCGCCCCTCGCTGCTGGCGCAGCGCGAGCAACTGGCCTTGGCCGGCCTGGCGCAGCGCCTGCGGCAGGCGGTGCTATTGAATAGTGAGCGTCATGCACTTGCGCACCAAGCGCTGGAGGCCGATTTCGCCCGAAAAATGAAGGTAGCGCTGGCGGCGCAGCGCCAGCGCATGGAAACCGCTGCGCTGCGCCTGCAGCTTCTGGACCCCGCGCTGGTACTGCAACGCGGCTACGCCTTGCTCCAAACGCCCGCAGGCGAACTGGTGCGAAGCGTGCGCCAGGCCCCGCCGGCCACCGCCTTGCGGGCGCGCCTGGCGGACGGTGAAATCGAACTCACCGTGGTGCCGCCCCGCCTGCTGTAGGACAAACCCGGCATCTGCGCCTGCGGGCAGGGACATCCCGGCGCCTGCCGGCACATTGGGCGCGATCTTCCTAGAATGGCCGGTGACTTCGGCGCGCCGGACACGCGCGTCGACCGACGCATTGAAACCCCACTCAAAACAGGAGAGCCCCATGCAACACACGCTTCCCCCCCTGCCGTACCCCATTGATGCCCTGGCACCGCACTACAGCCAGGAAACCCTGGAATACCACCACGGCAAGCACCACAAGGCCTACGTCGACAACCTGAACAAGCTGCAGGAAGGCACGGAATACGCCGACAAGCCGCTGGAGCAGATTGTGAAAACCGCCAATGGCGGCATCTACAACAACGCCGCACAGATCTGGAACCACAGTTTCTTCTGGAACTGCATGAAGCCCAAGGGTGGCGGCGCTCCGTCCGGCGCGCTGGCTGCGGCCATCGACGCCAAGTTCGGCTCCTATGCTGCGTTCAAGGAAGCCTTTGCCAAGTCGGCGGTCGGCAATTTCGGCTCGGGCTGGACCTGGCTCGTCAAGAAACCCGATGGCAGCGTGGACATCGTCAACACCGGCGCCGCCGGCACGCCGCTGACCGGCACCGACAAGGCCTTGCTCACCGTCGACGTCTGGGAGCACGCCTACTACATCGATTACCGCAATGCCCGACCCAAGTTCCTTGACGCCTACCTGGAGCACCTGGTGAACTGGAGCTTCGCCGAGGCCAACTTCGCTTAAGCGGACGGGCGTTGCGGCGCCCTGCAATCTAGGGATCCTCTGCATAGCCCTCGCGAGCCTGGGGTAGTGCGGATCGGGATGGGCCGCAAGGCGATTTTTGCAGCCAATAGCCGGGCTATTGGCTCGAAAAGCAACGCAGCGGAGCGCCCGAGACCGCGCTGCCACGGGCTGCAGGGAGCTATGCAGAGGATCCCTAGCGCTCTGCTCCCCATGCAAAAGGGCCCTGAGAGAGATCTCGGGGCCCTTTTGCATGCGCGCGAGCGTATGCATATCGCTAAGTCTTATAGAAGACTTCAAAAAAGCCGAGCCATTGGAGTAAAATTTCGTATCGTGGTATCCGATTGCAAAATCGTCCACATCGGATTTTTGCCTCGAGCAAACCACCTGTGTTGTCTGACTGAACCCCATGCAGCGGGCTGCGGCTTGGCTGCGCCACCCCTGTTTTTTTACTGAGAGAAGACATGAGCGCCCAACAACCCACCATCCTCTATACCTTGACTGACGAAGCGCCGCGCTTGGCGACGGCTTCGTTCCTGCCCATTGTTCGCAGCTTTACCGCGCCCGCTGGCATCCAGGTGGATGAAACCGACATTTCGGTCGCAGCCCGGGTCCTGGCTTCTTTTCCCGAGCGTCTGACCGACGCCCAAAAAATCCCCGACACGCTGGCCGAACTGGGTGCGATGACCTTGCAGCCCGATGCCAACATCATCAAGCTGCCCAACATCAGCGCTTCGGTGGGTCAGTTGATTGCCTGTATCAAGGAATTGCAGGCCAAAGGCTATGCCATTCCCGATTTCCCGGAAGACCCCAAGAGCGACGAAGAGAAAGACACCCGTGCGCGCTATGCCAAGTGCATTGGCAGCGCTGTGAACCCGGTGCTGCGCGAGGGCAACTCAGACCGCCGTGCCCCCCGAGCCGTCAAGGAATATGCGCGCAAAAACCCGCATTCGATGGCCGAGTGGAGCCAGGCTTCGCGCTCGCATGTCTCGCACATGCACCACGGCGACTTCTATGCCGGCGAGAAATCGATGACGCTGGACGCCGCCTGCGACGTGAAGATGGAGCTCACGACCAAAAGCGGTCAGACCATTGTGCTCAAGCCCAAGGTGTCGCTCAAGGCGGGCGAAGTCATCGACAGCATGTTCATGAGCAAAAAAGCGCTGGTCGAGTTCTACGAAAACGAGATTCAAGACGCCTACAAAACGGGCGTGATGTTCTCGCTTCACGTCAAGGCCACGATGATGAAGGTCTCGCACCCCATCGTGTTTGGCCACTGCGTAAAGATTTTCTACAAAGACGCCTTTGCCAAGCACGGCAAGCTGTTCGAGGAACTGGGTGTCAACGTCAACAACGGCATGGCCAACCTGTACGAAAAGCTGGAAACGCTGCCGCAATCGATGCGCGAAGAGATCATCAAGGACCTGCACGCCTGCCACGAAGGCCGCCCCGAGCTGGCCATGGTGGACTCGGCCAAGGGCATCACCAACTTTCATTCGCCCAACGACATCATCGTGGACGCTTCCATGCCGGCCATGATCCGCAATGGCGGCAAGATGTGGGGCGCAGACGGTCGCTTGAAAGACGTCAAGGCCGTGATGCCCGAGTCGACGTTTGCCCGCATCTACCAGGAGATGATCAACTTCTGCAAGTGGCACGGCAACTTTGACCCGCGCACCATGGGCACCGTGCCCAACGTTGGCCTGATGGCGCAGCAGGCCGAGGAATATGGCTCGCACGACAAGACCTTCGAAATCCAGGAGGATGGCGTGGCCAACATCCTTGATTTGGCCACCGGCAAAGTGCTGCTGTCGCAAAACGTGGAAAAGGGCGATATCTGGCGCATGTGCCAGGTCAAGGACGCGCCGATTCGCGACTGGGTCAAGCTGGCCGTCACCCGCGCCCGCAACTCGGGCATGCCAGCCGTGTTCTGGCTCGACCCGTACCGCCCGCATGAAAATGAGCTGATCAAGAAGGTGCAGGCCTACCTGAAAGACCACGACACCACCGGCCTGGACATCCAGATCATGAGCCAGGTGCGTGCCATGCGCTTCACGCTGGAGCGGGTGACGCGCGGCCTGGACACTATCTCGGTGACCGGAAACATCCTGCGTGACTACCTGACCGACCTGTTCCCCATCATGGAACTGGGCACCAGCGCCAAGATGCTCTCCATCGTGCCTCTGATGGCGGGCGGAGGCATGTACGAAACCGGTGCCGGCGGCTCAGCGCCCAAGCATGTGCTGCAGCTGGTGGAAGAAAACCACCTGCGCTGGGATTCGCTGGGCGAGTTTTTGGCGCTGGCCGTGTCGCTGGAAGACCTAGGCCTCAAGACCGGCAACGCGCAGGCCAAGATTCTGGCGCAGACGCTGGACGCAGCCACCGGCAAGCTGCTGGAAAACAACAAGAATCCGTCCCCCAAGACTGGGCAGCTCGACAACCGGGGCAGCCAGTTTTATCTGGCCCTGTACTGGGCGCAAGCCTTGGCGGCACAAACCGACGACGCTGCGCTGGCTGCCAAGTTTGCCCCGCTGGCCGACAAGCTGGCGGCAGGCGAGCAAGCCATCGTGGCCGAACTCGCAGCAGTGCAAGGCAAGGCTGTCGATATTGGCGGCTATTACCAGCCTGATCTGAACAAGCTGAACGCCATCATGCGCCCGAGCGCAACGCTCAACGCGGCCCTGGCCACCATGCAGAGCTGAGCTGCGCCACCGCATTTCCGGCAATTTGGGGCCAACGCCCCGGGTTGCGCAAGAAGCGCAGAAAAAAGGCCGGTCTCCCTGTGCGAAGGAACCGGCCTTTGTCTTGTGGCGGTTGCCGGATGGGCAATGGGCTGTCAGGGGCGCGCAGAGAAAGGTGCACCGCTCAGCTTGCTACCGGCCTTCAGGCGTTTCTGGGAAAACCAGCCCTGGTTCATTTCGAGCACATAACGCACAGGCACTTTCGAGCAATGCGAGGTTTCGGTCTGTGGCTGCATGTCCGCCAGATTCACGATGCTGCCGTCGTCGGCCACGAAGGCCGCCGTGAGTGGCAGCAGCGTCTTCTTCATCCAGAAACACTGGACACCCGGCTGCTCGAAGATGAACAGCATGCCCTCCTGGGGCGGCATGGATTTGCGATGCATCAGGCCGATCTGGCGCTGGCCAGGCGTCTGGGCCACTTGCGCATCAATGCGGTACATACCGGCCGTGAGCTCGACGCGTGGCAAATCCATCTGCGGTGTTTCTTGCGCATGGACATTTGCGAAGCTTGTCAGCAGCGCCAGAAGCGCCAGGTGCCGCGAACATCGGGAGAACAGGGAAAGTGCAGGCATCGACACTCCAAAAAAGCGGTTGGCACGTTCGCAAGCGGGCATGAAAAAGCCCGCATGCAGCGGGCCATTTTCACGCATCGGGCCTGCGCCCGGGGAGCAAGGATCAGACCGCCTTGGCAGCAGCCTTGTGTGCCTTCTTCTTGGCGACTTTCTTGTGGCTCGACTTGGCCACCTTGTGCTTGGCTGCGGGCTTCATGGCTTGGGCAGCCGGAGCGGCTTCAGGCGCAGCCACTGCGGCTGCAGGGGCCGCCGCAGGTGCCGGGGCCGCAGGTGCGGAAGTCTGGGCATGGGCAGCAAAAGCGAGAAGGCTGGCCGCAAGGGTGGCAACAACTTTGTTCATAAGAACTTTCAAAGTAGGAAAACGACGTTTTTTGATGCTTAACAAGCGAATGCAAGCTAGCTAACAACGGCATGCGGACCGCACCGTTGACAGGGAATGGTGAAAATTTTTGTGGCTAGAATTGAACGGTTTAGAGAGTTTTGCCTAACTTGCTGAAAGTCCTTCAGCCTCAACGGAGTTTTGCTTACATGACCAGCTACCAGCACATCAAGGTTCCCGCCGAAGGCGCGAAAATCACCGTCAATGCCGACATGTCCTTGAATGTGCCGGACCAGCCGATCATCCCCTTCATCGAAGGCGACGGCACGGGCGGCGACATCACGCCCGTGATGCTCAAGGTGGTCGATGCAGCCGTGGCCAAGGCCTACGGCGGCAAGAAGAAAATCCATTGGATGGAGGTGTACGCTGGCGAAAAGGCGACCAAGGTGTACGGCCCCGACGTCTGGTTGCCTGAGGAAACCCTGGCCGCCATCAAAGACTACGTCGTCTCCATCAAAGGCCCGCTGACCACGCCCGTGGGCGGCGGCATCCGCTCGCTGAACGTGGCCCTGCGCCAGGAGCTTGACCTGTACGTCTGCCTGCGCCCCATCCAGTATTTTGAGGGCGTGCCTTCGCCCGTGAAAGAGCCGCACAAGACCAACATGGTCATCTTCCGCGAGAACTCGGAAGACATCTACGCCGGCATCGAATTCGAAGCCGAGTCCGACAAGGCCAAGAAGCTCATCAAGTTCCTGCAGGACGAAATGGGCGTCACGAAGATCCGCTTCCCTGCCACGTCGGGCATCGGCATCAAACCCGTCTCGCGCGAAGGCACCGAGCGCTTGGTGCGCAAGGCCATCCAGTACGCCATCGACAACGACAAGCCCAGCGTCACCATCGTGCACAAGGGCAACATCATGAAGTTCACCGAAGGGGGCTTCCGCGACTGGTCCTACGGCCTGGCCGCCAAGGAATTCGGCGCCGAACTGATCGATGGCGGTCCCTGGATGCAGTTCAAGAACCCCCGCACGGGCACGAACATCACCATCAAGGACAGCATTGCCGACGCCTTCCTGCAGCAAATCCTGCTGCGCCCGGCCGAGTACTCGGTGATCGCCACGCTCAACCTCAACGGTGACTACGTCTCTGACGCCCTGGCCGCGCAAGTCGGCGGCATCGGCATCGCCCCCGGCGCCAACCTGTCGGACACCATTGCCATGTTCGAAGCCACGCACGGCACGGCGCCCAAGTACGCCGGCAAGGACTACGTGAACCCCGGTTCCGAGATTCTGTCTGCCGAAATGATGCTGCGCCACATGGGCTGGACGGCAGCGGCCGACCTCATCATCAGCTCGATGAAGAAGTCGATTGCCAGCAAGAAAGTCACCTACGACTTCGCCCGCCTGATGGACGGCGCCACGCAGGTGAGCTGCTCGGGCTTTGGCCAGGTCATGATCGACCACATGTAAGCGCGCCTCGAGGCCTCGCAAGAGCGCCTTGAAGCCCGTCCCCGCACCTTCGACGGAGCGGGGATTTTTTTTGCCCATTGCACAGCAAGGAAGCCAGTCGTATGAAAACTTCCATCGTTGCAGGCGCGTTTCTCGCCGCCGTGCTGCTCGGCGGCTGCGCAAGCCACCGCTTTGACGCGGGCCAATCCGAAACCGTGCTGCCCCTCAAGCGGGCCTGGGTGGACGGGCGCACCGTGGAATATGTGACCACCGACATTTCCGACGCCGCCATGGCCAAGGCCGCGGGCGCCAACTACGCGCCCCGCCTGGCGGGCGCCGTGGGTGGGGCAGGGCACGCTTCGGTGCTGGAGCGCGTCTACAAGTTTCCGGGCGGCGAGCAGCTCAGCATCTTCCAGTCGGCGCCACTGCCCGCTGGCAGCGCCAACGCCGTGGCGGACTACAGCCCCCTGTGGCGCATGGTGATGGTGCACTGGAAGAGCCCCGCCGACGGCCGTGTGCTGAAGTCGGAGGAAGAGCTGCTGGCCGCGGAAGAGCGGGGTGATGTGGCGCTGGAGCAGACCAACGTGGTGGCCAACTGCCCGATTACGCGCGCGGGGGATGGGAGCGCGCTGCGGGGCGTGCGCTAGTGAGGTGTTTCGCTCTTATTGGCACTTTCAGAGAGCTGCCAAGGGGGCCAGCTGCTAGGCGCGTGGGCGCAGGCATAGCGGGCTATGGCAAGCCCATGCAACCGATGACAAGACAAATGCCGGACGAAACCAGCCAGAAGGTTTGGGTGTTCTCGGGGAACGCCGGCTTGAGCAGGGGGACGCCAGCGCCCGGGCCAGTTACACGGCACAAATGGCGGTGAGCGTCAACCTTGTGAGCGGAAGGCGGCCGATGGCGCAAGCGCCTGAAAATGCGTAGGCAGCGCAAACGAACAGAACAGATCTTGGCGGTCTGGCCGGCGCCCATGGCGCCTACGCTCGACCTTCCTTGCGGCCGAGCCCTTGTGCTATGAAAGTGAGCACAAGGGCATTGAGCGAAACGCCTTCAATTTTTGCGCGTGTAGCGAGCTGCGCGTGAACCGTCTTGGGAACCCGCGCGACGAACTTTCCAGATGCCACACCACCAGCATTGGCCTTTGGCACGGCGTGGCCGGTCGCTTTGAGGGCGGCAATGGTGGCTTTGAGCGCGTCTCTGCCATTCTTCAGTGCTTCATCAACCGTTTCACCGTCGGAGATGCATTCGGCAAAGTCCGGAAACGAGATGAGGTACCCGCCGCCTTCTTCGGCACTGAGCGGGCGAATTTCGAAGGGGTAGTCGTCCAGTTTGCTCATTTTCATGCTCCGTCCACGAGTTCGACGAACTTCTTTACGTAGATCGGCTTGATCGGCCGGTGGGCAGGCACAGGCAGCGTCTTGCCATCTGACCGCACAAACACGCAATGGCTACCGCCATCGTGCCGCCAATCAATGCCGTGTTGCTTGGCTACGGTTTGAAGCTGATTGATTTGCCAGTCAAGCGCGTTGCGCCTCATCGCAACAAGCAGCTTCGTTGCCGTATTCATGGACTGGATGATACTGCCTGCAATATCATCGTGCAAGCTTGAGAGTGCCTCACCCCTTCTTCTGCACCATCTTGATCACGCTGGAAAAGTCTTCGCCGCCATGCCCCGCCAGGCTGTGCGCCGCATAAATCGAGCGTGCCAAGCCGCCCAGCGGCGTGCTGGCCTTCATGGCCGTGGCGTTTTCCTGCGCCAGCCCCAGGTCCTTGAGCATCAGGTCGGTGCCGAAGCCGCCCGCGTAGCCTTTGCTGGCGGGCGCGTTCTCATGCACGCCGGGAAACGGGTTGTACTTCTCCAGCGCCCAGTTGCCCCCCGAGCTGCGGCGCATGATTTCGGACAGCACCTTCGGGTCGAGGCCGTTGGCGACGCCCAGGGCGATGGCTTCGCTGGTGCCGGCCATGAGGATGCCGAGCAGCATGTTGTTGCAGATCTTGGCGGTCTGGCCAGCGCCCACGGCGCCAGCGTGGAAGATGTTGGCGCCCATCTTTTCCAGCAGGGGGCGAGCGCGCTCCACGTGGGCTTCGCTGCCGCCGACCATGAAGGTGAGGGTGCCGGCAATGGCGCCGCCGGTGCCGCCGGAGACCGGGGCGTCGATGAAGGCGATGCCTGCGGCTTCGGCCGCCTTGGCGACCTTCTGGCTGGTGGCGGCGGCGATCGTGGAGCTGTCGATGATGAGCGCGCCCTTGGCGATTGCTTGCAGCAGGCCGGCTTGGCCGTCCCTGCCCAGGAACAGGGCCTCGACGTGCTGGCTGGCGGGCAGCATGCTGATGACGACTTCGGCGCCTTGCACGGCGGCGGTGGCGTCCTGAGCGATCTTCAGGCCGTCTGCGGCGAGCTTGTCGCAGGCGGGTTTGGAGAGGTCAAACGCGCGGACGTCGTGGCCGGCTTTTTGCAGGTTGAGGGCCATGGGGCCGCCCATGTTGCCGAGGCCGATGAATGCGATTTGCATGGTGTTGTCTCCTGGTGGGGGTGATGGTGGATGGAGGGGTGCTTTGCTTTTGATAGCTGCTTGCGCTTATGGGATAAGCGCTAGAGGCCTAAAAGGGTTGAAATTTTGGGCTAAGGCCCGTGGTTCTTTCGCCGCGCTTGCAAGCCGGATGCACCGGGCTCCTTGCGCCGCCGGGGCGACGCCTTGGCCTGCGGGTTGAAGGCGAGGGCGCCGGCAATCCAGCGCTGCCACTGGGCGCGGGTGGCGTAGGCGTCGGGTTCGACCCAGAAGTAACCGCGCATGCCGCCGCGCGGGTCCAGCTCGCGCAGGCCGGGTGTCTCAGCCGTGGCTTCGTGCTCGGCGGGCGGCAGGCGCACCAGCAGGTCTTCGCCTTTCACGGCGAGGCACAGCTTCTCATGGACCATGAAGGCGTGGCCGCCGAAGAGCGTGCGCTCGTCCACCACGGCGTCTGCCCCCAAGTGCTCGGCCAGCGCGTCCCGCACGGCGGCGATGAGCTGCAGGGTTTCGTCGGCCACGGGGCGAGCAGGCATGTTGGGCAGCGGCGGATTAATGGGTAAAAATGCCGGTAGCGCTTGCTGGCTATGCGGTGGCAGCTATAGATTCGCTAGCGAATCGCATCCGGTGCATCGCCTTCGAGCATGCGCCGCGCAATGATGACCCGCATGATTTCGTTCGTGCCTTCCAGAATCTGGTGCACGCGGCTGTCGCGCAGCAGGCGCTCAAGCGGGTATTCGCGGATGTAGCCGTAGCCGCCGTGCAGTTGCAGCGCTTCGTTGCAGACCATAAAGCCGGCGTCGGTGGCAAAGCGCTTGGCCATGGCGCAGTAGGTGGAGGCGTCTGGCGCGCTGGCGTCCAACTTGCTGGCGGCCAGGCGCACCATTTGCCGCGCGGCGACCAATTCGGTGGCCATGTCGGCCAGCTTGAATTGCAGCGCCTGGAAGCTCGCCAGGGTTTTGCCGAACTGCTTGCGCTCCTGCATGTAGCTTTGCGCCTGCGTGAGCGCGCCTTGCGCGGCGCCCACCGAGCAGGTGGCGATGTTGATGCGCCCGCCGTCCAGCCCCTTCATGGCGATTTTGAAACCCTCGCCCTCGGCGCCCAGCAGGTTCTCAAGCGGTATTTCGACGTTGTCGAAGCTGATGGTGCGGGTGGGCTGGCTGTTCCAGCCCATTTTTTCTTCCTTCTTGCCGTAGCTGATGCCGGGGGCATCGGCTGGCACGGCAAAGGCGCTGATGCCGCGCGCGCCCGACTGGGCATCGCCCGTGCGGGCCATGAGCACCAGCACGTCGGTGGCGCCGGCGCCCGAGATAAAGGCCTTGGCGCCGTTGATGCGGTAACCCGTGTCGGTTCGGTCGGCGCGGGTCTTGAGCGATGCGGCGTCCGACCCTGCGCCGGGCTCGGTCAGGCAGTACGAGGCCAATTTTTCGCCGCTGGTGAGCAGCGCGCCCCAGCGCTCGCGCACGGCTTCTGTGCCCCAGGTGCCCAGCATCCAGGTCGCCATGTTGTGGATGGTGATGAAGGCGGTCGTCGATGGATCGTAGGCCGCCATTTCCTCGAACACCAGCGTGGCGTCGAGGCGCGGCAGCGCCAGGCCGCCAATCGATTCGGGCGCGTACAGGCCGCAGAAACCCAGCTCGCCGGCTTTGGCGATGGTGGCTTTGGGGAAGATGGCCTGGGCGTCCCATTCGGCGGCATGGGGCGCGAGTTCGGCCACCGCGAAGTCGCGCGCCGTCTGCGCAAAGGCGCGCTGGTCTTCGTTGAGTTCAAAGTCCATCGGCGGTTCTCCTGCTGTGTTTTGCTTCTATTTTGATAGCTGCTAGCGATTATGGAATAAGCGCTAGAGCCCTATCTGGCTCGAAATTAAATCATGCGCAGACGAGCAGCGCAGCTTATCAATTTGGCGCTGCCAAATACCAGCGGACGCCGCGCAAGGGCCGAAGCCGGCCGCGCCGCCCCGCCGCGCTGGCGTCGCCCCCCTTCCCGCGAAGCGAGAGAAAGGGGGGAGCGGCATAGCCGCTCGGGGGGTTACTTCAAACTTATTGTCGTATTCACGCCGTGCGACGTGGTGCTGTCGTCGAACCAGCGCTGCGTCACCGTCTTGGTCTGCGTGTAGAACATCACCACTTGCTTGCCGTAGGGGCCCAGGT
>Ga0207978_100049_pt1 | contig 113771 bp, 105 predicted proteins | sample LakWasM100_LOW12_2_FD_183920 | JGI IMG/M metagenome (GOLD analysis project Ga0207978, IMG submission 183920) | Freshwater sediment methanotrophic microbial communities from Lake Washington under simulated oxygen tension - Sediment Metagenome... | ecosystem: Environmental > Aquatic > Freshwater... | reverse complement strand
ATTTCGCGAAATGGATAGCTTCGCGGTCTGCCTCCTCTTTTTGGGGCACGCGCAATTTCAAAAACTGGACATAACAACTGCCATTGCTCGTCGGTTAAATTCGTCAAGTACAACCGCCAGCCCTCCTGGCCAAAATTGTTGCAGCTTAATCGATCGTTTAGGTTTTTAAACAGCTTCTTAGGGGTTGCTGCCATACACCAAGGCAAACGGCTGCGCTTCTACAACGCTGTCGATCTCGTCAACCAATTGGACAAAGAAAAACAACAGGGCAAAGCCGGCAACCTGGCCAAGCAACTGTCAGTTATGGATGCCGTCATCATTGATGAACTCGGTTACTTGCCGTTCCCCGCATCCGGTGGTGCTTTGCTATTCCACTTGATCAGCCATCTGTATGAGAAAACCTCGTTGATTATCACCACCAATCTCAATTTCGGAGAATGGGTACAGGTCTTCGGCGACGCCAAAATGACTACGGCGTTATTAGATAGAATCACCCATCACTGCGATATTTTGGAAGCCGGTAACGATTCCTATCGATTTAAACAGCGGAAAAAGGCGGTAGAAAACCAATAACCCTATATGCCAACTGGAAACTTTTCGACGATCTTTCTTGGGAAATTGTGGAAACTTTTCAAAGCCGTTTGACAGACCAACAGCTTAAAGTCCTGGTTTTAACCCTGGGCCACCGTCAAGATATTTACGATAAATTCTAAGTGTCGCATGTCATGCAGACAGGCGTAGCCGTCGCAGCGTAAGCAACTGGCGCTTGCGTCATTCAACTATCCAAAAAAGTGGCGCATCGCGCCCATGCTGCGCGTGGTGAATGGCCCGATCCGCCCCGTCCATTGTCTAACGCAATCCCCACAATCGGCTGCGCCATTCCCCACCCTAATAATCCGATGTAAACGCACAATTCACACAGATAGGGGCAGGGAAGCAGCCCCGTCCAGGTATCGTGTAATTTCCATTTTCGGACACTAAGTAACGGTAATATATTGCGACTTTTTGTTAATTCATCTGCCTAAAACTTATCTCTTGCGACAGTTTCAGCGATTTCCGATTTAATTTTAGGGGTTATAGTTCGTGCTTTACGTTCCTTTTTCGGCGCTTCATCTATCAATGTCACATTGTAGGGCAAATTATTTATATCCAATGGCTCGATACGTCTTGTGCATTTTCGTTCATCCGACATCGTCTATCCCTGCGTATGTCTGATGCTTGCATGGCATACCGGAGCGCTCTGATTTCTTCGCATCTCACACAATCGCCGTCCGGAGACTCTATGCATTCCGGCGTGATCCGGAAACCCCGCCACCGCTTGCCCAGGCGGTCGAGCCGACCACCGAACAGCCCGAGAGAGATAATCACAGCACGTGGTGGTTGAATGCGTCCTGACTCCCAATTATTTACCGTGCGCCGTGTTACGCCGAAGGTCTTTTCGCATTCGAGCAGCGAGTAACGCGAGAATATTCGCCATTCGCGAAACGTTTCAGGCACTTCGTAGTAGAATGTCGTCATGGTTTTGGCTCCTTAAATTGAAAAAATCAGCTAACGCAAGAGCTAGGCCGCATAGTTTTTTTATGACTTTTTTCAATACCCAATACTTCGCATAATGTATATTATGTTAAATTATTATAAGTACACATACATAAAAAAACCGGCAAGAAGCGATAGAGGTGAACCATGAAACGCATCAAGACACTGACTCTGGAAGAACAACAGACCGTGCTGGACGCATCGCGCTATGCGCCCGATTCCCGGTTTCGGCAACGAGCCCATGCGGTCTATTGGCCGATATTTTTGCGGTAGACCGGGATACCGCATCGGCTTGGCTGACGGCTTGGGACAGCGTCGGCTTGATGGGATTACGTGATCGCGCGCATCCGGGCCGTCCACGCCGAGGCATTGAGGCCGATGTGGAGGCGTTGGAAGCTGATCTGGAGAGAGCACCGCAACACATCCAAGCGCTACCGGTTCGGTTTCATGAACGGACCGGAAAGTCGATTTCCTTAGCGACCGTCAAACATTGGCTGAAAGAGCGCCATTGGGTTTGGAAGCGTTGTCGGCGTAGCGTCAAGGCGCACTGTAATCCCGCCTTGTTTGAACAAGGCCGACGCGTATTGAAAGCCTTGCAGGACAAGGAAGCCGACGGCGACATCGAACTGTTCTACCTGGACGAAAGCGGTTTCAGTTCCGGTGTGTCGGGGCGGGTGAACGTGATCGGTCTGATGAACAGCCAGGGCGCGGGTTATTTTCATCCGGTCGAAACGACCGTGACCTCGGCCACGGTGGCTGAAGTCATGGCGGGGTTTATCCAATCCCGTCCAGACGACAAGCTGACCGTGGCGGTCATGGACAATGCACCGCTGCATTAGAAGGCCGTGCGAGAAGGTCAGGCGGACTGGCTGCTGGGGCGTGTGTGGGTGTGGTTCTTGCCGCCCTATTCACCCGAACTGAACCGCATTGAGGTGCTGTGGAAGAAAATCAAGTATGAATGGCTACCCTGGGAAGCTTATGCCAGTTTTGAAGCGCTCCGAAATGCCCTTCAGGATATCTTTCAAAATCTCGGCGGAAAATACCAAATTAATTTTGTATGAGTACTTATATTTATATTATGTTGTACTAAGGTGGCGTGGGGCTATGGTAAACTGATTGTATATTTAGAGGTGTGTTGTCGTTTCCAGAAACATTAGCTGTCACTGAATAAATCTGCGAAACTGTACTAACAAAGTTTAAGGCCAGATTATTTAATGAAAAACTTAATATTCATATTAGTTATAGCCTTTTTTATTTCAGATTGCAGCGCTGACGCTAGAGTTTTAGCACAAATACTATCTCAATCAAACGCCAACAAGTCTAAGGCTTTGAAAAACAAGAAAGCGAAGAAAAAAGTTAAACCTCAAAGCAGCATTTCAAGACTTACTACGTCGAAACAACAGGTTTTAAAGGATATAAATCCTAAAGAGATAATTACTTCAGAAGAACTGGAGATTAGAAATGATCTTGCCTATATGCCTAATGAGGACAAACTATTTACTGGCAAACATGAGAAATATCATTCAAATAAAAAGAAATATATTGAAACTAATTATAAAGATGGAAAAAAAAACGGCTTGCTTATTATGTGGGATGAAAACGGCCATGAAATAGGCCAATTACGCTTCATAAACGGGAATCAGCAAGAAAATTAAGTTGCTGTTATTTTAGCCGCCCCCCCTTAACTCCTCATTATCGCTCTATCGTTTCAACCCACCGACAACGATCATTCACAACCTTGGCAGTATTCTTGTTACCAATGCCGTTGGCGATGAGGGCAACCACTCGATCATCGGTATCATAACCTACGTGCGCATCGATAGGGTTGGCAAATTTGCCCAAGCCGAATGCGTCAAGAATTGTCGCTACATTGATATTGATATTAGTCACATCAATGCATAATCTTGAGTCCAGATACTTTTCTACAAAACCATGTGGAATCGCATAGCTTAATAAATCATTTGGATCGCTAAAGGCAATGATGGGCGTTTTAGCCAACACGCGTTGATTATATTTTTCGCCATTCGGTTGGCAATACGCAGATTTTTGATTGCTTACATCGGGTAATTTACGGCCTAACTGCAACATGGGCAGTTGGTTGGACATCATATAAATGGGGATTTCTTTAGTCTTTAATGCCTCTGAGAAATCGACATCGCGCTTATCCAGCAAAGAAGCAATACGCTGCATTCCATCGATAATTATACGACTGCCCAAGCTGTGCGAAATAAAGGCATACTGATCGATATGAACATTAGCCGCTGCTGTGTCGTCATTAAACGAACAGGCCTGCGTTACATCATCGGGCAAATCATCCCAGCTGCTTTTGGTCATCCAACAGAAAGATTGGCCGAATGAAACCTGTATATCTTCCCTGCTCTCTCCCAGGTAGATGATCGGATCAGGGCCTGTATCATTGGAGAACTTCTTCATCATGTTATTGACTTCGGCCCTGCGAAAGGAATATTCCCCCGAATTATCATAGGCCAGCACTTCTTTTTGCTTGGCGGTAATGACCGACCAGGTTAATTCATAAAACAGTAATTCCTTGCTTCTGTCTTTGCTTAGCAACCGGTTGATTCTTAAGTTGCCCAGATTTTTGCTGGTATCAAGTCGACTGGTCAGCGTAATATTTTTGTACTGCGTTGACATTACCGGCAAATCCAGCTCTTTGGCTAGCTTTTCGACAAATTGCGTGGAATATCCCGGTAAATGATCGCCCACCCCATGCACCATGAGCACCTTCATTTTGCCTTGCTTACTGTTCAGAAACGGCGAAAGACCTTTAAAAGATTTCCCCCATATTTCGCAAAGACGGGTATCGGCCGATTGCTGTTTTTCCAGAAAGGCTTCAGCCATACCTTTACCCAGGCTCGCACAGCCGCTTAGTTGGGCTGTGACAATAAGCAGCCAGGAAATGTTAACGATGTATTTCATGGGTAATTTTATAAACCGGGCTTTGTGGCTGTAACCAACGCATTGACTTCAAGTCTGTGGCTAAGGGTGATGTCTGAAAATCCGCTATCACGTAGTTGATCTAACGCCACCGATTCGCGCATGACATGATTTTCCGATTCATCGCTAAACAAATGCACTATCCAGTGTTCCAGCACGTCCAGTTTGTTGATCCGGGTTAGCACCTTGAAATAACCGCTGACTTCCTGCTGTATGGCGCGCGTATGTTGGGAAACATCATCCAAGCCGTAACGGTCGCCGTTAATGAATTGACCGCCGGGTTTTAAAATCCTGAAAATCTCTTGTATGACGTCCTTGCGATAAGTATCGAGAAAGTTGTGCAAGGTATACGCCGAAGCCACCATATCGACGCTGTCGCTTGCAATGTTTGTTAACGCCGTCAAGGCATCATCGCCGCAAAAAGCCAGTTTTCCTTCTAGCGCCCATTTGTTCAGATGCGTTTTGGCCTGTTCCTGCATAACCGGTTCGTTATCGATACTTAGGATATTAAATTTATCCGATGCGGTTAATAGCGACAAGGTAGTAATGCCGGTGCCGCCGCCAAGCTCTACAACAGTCAGATTAGCGGCTGCTTGCGCTGAATACTGAGAGGCTGCGACACCTACCAGTCGGCTCATTTGGGTTGCTAATGGGCAAATTAAGTTGAGCAGCTCATAATCCTGCCCGATCACCCCGGAAAATAAGGCGTCGTATTGTGAATTGCCAGTCATTACAATTTAGCTTGTTGTTTGCTGTCGAAGGCAGCCAATTGTTCTGCTGTCGCTTCGGTTTGAAATTGATCTTTCCACTCATTATAAGGCATGCCGTAAACCACTTCCCTGGCCTGCTCATAATCCATTTTTACGCCCTGCTCTGCCGCCTCCGCCATATACCATTTAGCCAGACAGTTTCTGCAAAAATCCGCCAATATCATTAACTCGATGTTTTGAACCTCGGTGTGCTTTTGTAAATGACTGATTAAGCGTCTGAATGCAGCCGCTTCTAATTGTGTTTGTGTGCTTTTATCCACTGACTTACTCCAAAAATAATTGATATTCTAGCAGAAACGACTATTCAAGCATGTACATTCCTCAGTAAAGATTTTACAATGAACCGTGTTAAATTTGTGTAGCAACTCGTTTTAATATGAGAGTTCATAATTCGTCATTAACTTTTTCGCCCGTCGGCCACATCCAGAAAGTTGGCAGGAATAATAGCGCGCAAAATAAAGACGAAAATGAATTATCTAGCGCCACAAAAGACACGCAAAACAAAAAATCCAATCAGCCTTCTTCACCTGAAGAGATTAAAAAAGCACTGGCTAATATTGGCACAGCCATTGATTTATCGGGCCAAGATAATATTATTAAACCAACCGACTCACGAACCTTAAGAGCGCTTTCTGCCTATAATCAGGCATTCAATGCACCACTGCAAGACCAACGTGCTCAATTGATAACAGGAATAGATGCTTACGCCTGATCACCCCTACCTTCATTTACTATGAAACAGCTTTTCGAATTTTTCCCTATTCTTTTATTTTTTATTGCGTTTAAAATTTACGACATTTATGTCGCTACCGCCGTTGTTATTGTGGCGACCGTTATTCAGGTGGCTTATGCATGGTTTAAACACCGCAAGGTTGAAACCATGCAATGGATCACCCTGGGGTTGATTCTGGTAATGGGTGGCGCAACGCTGTATTTGCGGGATGAGCAGTTTATCAAATGGAAGCTCTCCATCATAGAATGGCTGTTTGGCGCCGCCTTTTTGGGTAGCCAGTTTGTTGGTAAAAAACCCTTCATTGAAAAAATGCTGTCCGGCAGCTTAACCTTGCCCACCATGATCTGGAGACGATTAAACACCCTATGGGGCTGCTTTTTTATCAGCGTAGGCTTTATCAACCTGTATGTGATGTACAATTACAATACCGATGATTGGGTTACCTTTAAAACATTTGGCGTACCGGCTTTAATGGTTGTTTTTATTTTGCTGCAAATGGTTTTTTTATATAAACATATCCCCGATACAGAGGAATAAACAGTGCTATACGCCATTATCAGTGAAGATGTAGCAGATAGTCTTGACAAAAGACTATCCGCGCGCCCTGCGCATCTTCAGCGACTGCAAGCGCTTCAGGACGCCGGACGACTGGTGTTAGCAGGCCCCCATCCCTCAATTGACAGTGATAATCCGGGGACAGCGGGCTTTACAGGCAGTCTGGTAGTTGCCGAATTTGACAGTCTGACAGATGCCCGACAATGGGCTGACGTTGATCCCTACATCGATGCCGGGGTTTATGCCAAGGTTACCGTTAAACCATTTAAAAAGGTCTTTCCACAATGACATCCGAACTCATTAAACAGCTGTTAAATGATGCTTTTAAACCGGAGCTTCTAGAAATTATCGATAACAGTGCGGCTCATGCCGGACATGCCGGCGCACGTAGCGGTGGCGGACACTATCATGTTTCTATTGTCGCTGAAATTTTTGAAGGCAGATCTTTAGTTCAGCGACACCAGCTTATTTACAATGCGCTGGGCGACATGATGAAACAACAAATTCATGCCTTAGGCATTAATGCTCTCTCACCCTCTGAAGAACCCAAAGGAAGATTATAAATGAAGAAAAAATTCATCCCTCTGCTTGTCGTCGGCACAGCATTGATAGCCAGCTGTAATCAAGAAAAAGCCGCCGATACCGGCAGCGCTCCCGCTGCAACAGCCACACCTGCAATTAATAAAGCCGATGCTGTCGCTGTTGTTAATGGTCAGTATATCGCCAAATCAGCGCTTGAGACCTTGGAAAAAGAAGTCGCCGAACGTAGCCACGGACAAACATTTCCTAAAGAGAAATTGATTGAAGAACTCGTTCAACGTGAATTACTGGTTCAGGATGCTACGCAAAAACAATTGGATAAATCACCTGAACTTGTAGCGCAGCTTGAAGCCGCTAAAAAAGCATTACTGACCCAAGCCGATTTGCAAAACTTCATCAAAGCCAATCCGGTGACCGACGCAGAAATCAAAGCCGAATACGACAGCAAAGTTGCCGCTGAAAAGGGAACCGAGTTTAAAGCGAGTCACATCCTGGTTAAAACCGAAGCTGAAGCTAAAAAGCTGATTGCCGAATTGGATAAGGGGGCGGATTTTGCTAAATTGGCCAACAAGAATTCATTAGACGCTAAAGAATCGCAAAATGGCGGTGATTTAGGTTGGTTTTCTGCCGCACAAATGGTTGCGCCTTTCTCTGAAGCAGTGGCTGCGCTGGAAAAAGGCAAATACAGTAAAGAACCTGTTAAGACACAGTTTGGCTTTCATGTGATTCTGAAAGAAGATTCCCGTCCGGTAACGCCTCCACCCCTGGAAGCTGTTAAAGAGCAATTGACTCCATTCCTTCAACGTAAGAAAGTTCAGGGCATGATAGAAACATTGCGTAAACAGGCAAAAGTAGAAGTTTTGGTGCCGCTGACTGACGAAGCACCCAAAGCTGAAGCGGCTCCTGCTCCGGCAGCAGAGCCGGCAACGCCAACCGCAGAACAAGCGCCGACCGCGGCTGAGCCTGCTGAAGCTCCGGCATCAGCAGAGAAACCGGCTACCCCTGCGGAAGAGCCGGCCAAAGCCGCCGAACCTGCACCCGCAGCACCGGCAGAAACCAAGAAGTAAGCTTTACGGTTATATAAAAAAGGGCGGTTCATCCGCCCTTTTTTTATGTGATTTTTTCCAAATACTGCACTATCAACTGCACGCTGCGATTGCCCCTGAACTCATTGATGTCCAGTTTGTAAGCCGCCTTAATATGCCGTAAACCCAGCCAGCTTTCCGGCTTATCCACATAAAAAGCAATCGCATCGATCAACAAATCGCCGAACGGTTTTCTCAGCACTAATTTAAGATGGCGCTGTCCGACTATACGCGATTGAATAACATCGAAGACCCCATCAAAAACAGGCTCGGGGAATTCCTGTCCCCAGGTGCCTGCGTTTTGGAGCAAATCGGCAAACTCAATAGTCATCTCCTGTTCGGTCAATTCGCCATCGGAATAGATAAGCTGCTCCAGATTGACAGAAGCCAGGCGCTTTCTGACCAAAGCATCAAAAGCCAGCGCAAACGGCGGATAATCGTGCATTTTCAAACTCATGCCTGCGGCCATCGCATGGCCGCCGAATTTACTCAGCAATTTAGGATGTGCAGCGGCAATATCGCTCAATACATCACGAATATGAACGCCGGGAATTGAGCGCGCCGAACCTTTTATCTCATCTTTCCCGGCAGGCGCAAAAGCGATAACGGGACGATGCAATTGATCTTTAATCCGCGATGCCAAAATACCGATAACGCCTTGATGCCAGCTTGAGTCGAACAAGCAGACGCCCGCAGGCAAATGGTGCTCATCAAGCTTTTTCATTTCACCTAACAAAGCCATCGCTTCGTTCTTCATTTGACCTTCAACTTCCCGCCGGTCATTGTTCAGCTCGTCGAGTTGCAAGGCCATTTCTTTTGCCAGAAGCGGATCTTCGGTTAGCAGGCATTGAATTCCCAGCGACATGTCATCCATGCGTCCGGCCGCATTAAGCCTTGGCCCCAGCGCAAAGCCCAAATCGGAGGCGAAAATCGATTCAGGCTTTCTGCCCGACACCTCGATAAGCGCATTAATCCCCGGATGCGAGCGCCTCGTGCGTATTCTCAACAACCCTTGATGCACCAAAACCCGGTTGATCTGATCGAGCGCCACCACGTCGGCGACTGTACCCAGCGCGACATAATCAAGCAACTGCGCGAGATTGGGTTCCTGAAGCTGATTCTTCTCGAACCAGTTCTTTTCTCTTAGCCGGCTCCTTAAAGCCATTAATACATAAAAAATAACGCCGACACCGGCCAATGCGCCGCTGGGGAATTTATCATCGACCAGATTGGGATTTACAATGGCATCGGCAATAGGTAATTCATGGGCAGGTAAATGATGATCGGTAATCAGGACTTTTATGCCCAGGTCTTTGGCCACCCTAACCCCGTCCATGCTTGATATGCCGTTATCGACGGTAATAATGACATCAGGGTTTTGCAGCTTAACCAAATCGACAATTTCAGGTGTCAAACCGTAACCGTATTCAAAGCGGTTGGGCACGACAAATGTTACCTCCCCTGCCCCCAGTAACTTCAAGCCCTTGATAGCCACCGCACAGCTGGTTGCGCCATCGGCATCGAAATCGGCCACAATGCAAATCCGTTGTTGCTCATTGATGGCAGTGATCAAATGACCGACCATCTCTTCCATGCCCGATAACAGCCATGGCGACGGAAGTTTCGACAGCGTCCGGTCAAGTTCGGCTGTAGACGTTAAGCCCCTGGCTAAAAAGATACGTTCCAATATGGGATGCATTTCTCCCAGATTGGCGCGTTTTTTAGCAACCGGACGGGGAACGATGGTTTTTTTTACGCCTTGATAATACATGGGTTTCCAATAAAAAAGCCGACATTGGTCGGCTTTAGATTTTACAAAAATTCACCACGAAGACACGAAGAACACGAAGGTTTTATTGGAAACTTAGCGTAGGGTGTGCCGTGCGCGCCAGAAGATAGAAGTTTTGAGCTTCGATTAAACCCATAAAACTACAATAGACAGAAAGCCTTTTGTTAATTAACATCCGTAATTGATTGTCATAGGCCAAATATTTTGCTGTCATAAAACCGAACTGCCTCTAAAACAGCAGGGAACTCATCGTCATCTACACTTTTTGGATTAAATGATGCATTCTCAAAAATTGCATAACGCTCAAGAAGTAACCGGTATTCATCATCTTTGTAACAATAAATTGCTAACAGTTGCAAAACATCATTGGTGAGCATAGATCTTGTGATTCTTGAATATGAAATTTCATATTCAAGAGGAGCATTCATTTTAATAAACCTCAATAATTCACTTAAAATATGAAAATAGTTACCGTAATAGATAACGCTATCTATAAGTTTTTTGTAAGCAGTATCTAACGAGGTAATTTCTTTAAGAGGTGTTTCATCATAATCATAATTTGTATTGGAAAGCGTTTTTCTTAAATTAGATTTGTTGCTATATGTTTGCCATTTTATTTCCACTTCTTTAGCGATACCATCAAATTTTGTATTATCTTGCGCAGGCAAAGCAGAAAACTCAGCAAGAATCTGGTTATGTACGTTAAGCAAAGAAAAAAACGTACTTTCAAAGTTCTGTTTAATTCTCGTTGCATTCTGCGTTTGTAGAATTCGTTGCGTATCTTTTAGTTCATTTCGTTGCATTGAAAAAGTACGCAACAAAATTATCAATGCTAAGAAGCTAAGAAATGGATTTAACGTTCCTCCAATAAAATCGCCGAATACTCCCCATTTATTAGCATCTTCACTAATGAATTGACTTTGGAAATTTAAAACATAAGAAAAAATAACAACCACAACCATTAGTAATGCAATTAAAACGGCATTATTGATGATGCAATCTTCAATTTTTTTCATCACTTCGCTTCTCTCATGCGGGACGGGGTTTGCAACCAGTACATAACGTTTTTGCATGTCTGGACAAACTGGTTGCATTTAACTATCGCAAAACGTCTCGGACGGGGCAACATGCCCCGTCCGGCTACAGAATTCGGTTTTGGAAGCTCCAGCTTCCCGTCTCGCGAAGCTGGAGCTTGGGAACCAGCGCCACATAAAACTTCGCGATGAAAATTTATTATAAACAATCCAAAATAGCCCGCTTAACCGCATCCAAACTGGCTTCAATCGTCACAGGATGCGCAGCGGCACATTGCGAAATAGCCGTATCGGGATCTTTTAAGCCGTTACCGGTTAAGGTGCAGACAATCTTACTGCCTTCCGGGATTTTACCGGAACCGATGTCATGCAAGGCTCCTGCTAATGAAGTTGCCGAGGCCGGTTCGCAAAAAATGCCTTCGTACTGGGACAGCATTTTTTGCGCGGCTAGAATCTGTTCGTCGGTGAATTTGTCGAACCAGCCGCCGGATTCTTTTTGCGCGGCCCAGGCAAAATCCCAGGATTGCGGATGACCGATGCGTATCGCGGTGGCAATGGTTTCCGGCTCATCGATCATGTGACCGGCGACGAACGGTGCAGCGCCTGCCGCCTGATAACCACACATAACCGGGCGAGTACTGCACACACGATCGGTGGCATATTCGGTATAACCTTTCCAGTAGGCGGTAATATTTCCGGCATTGCCGACCGGCAGACAGTGATAGTCAGGCGCGAAACCGAGGTCGTCGACGATTTCAAAGGCGGCGGTTTTTTGTCCGTCAATCCTGAACGGGTTGATCGAGTTAACGATAGTGACCGGCGCATGGTCGGCGACTTCCTTAACCAGTGCCATGCCTTTATCGAAGTTGCCGTTAATCTGGATGATTTCAGCGCCGTACATCAGGGTTTGCGCCAGCTTGCCTTGGGCAATCTTGCCGTCGGGAATCAACACGAAGGCTTTGATACCGGCGCGCGCCGCATACGCTGCTGCCGCTGCGGAGGTATTACCGGTCGAAGCGCAGATGATGGCTTGACTGCCTTCTTCCACGGCCTTGGTGACCGCCATGGTCATGCCGCGGTCTTTAAACGAACCGGTTGGATTCAGGCCTTCGAATTTGACGTAAATATCAACATCCTTGCCGATCAAGCGGGGGATATTTTGCAATTGGATCAACGGCGTGTTGCCTTCATTCAAACTGATAATGCGAGTAGTGGCGCTAACCGGCAAGCGGTCTCTGTAGCGTTCAATCAGGCCGGTGTAGTGTTTATGCGTAGACATTTTTTATTTATCCTAAAGTTTCCAGACGGATGCGGTTGATCTTACCGCTAACGGTTTTTAACGCTTCGATTTCAGCGATAGCCGCGTTCATTTCTTTTTCCAGTGTGACTTGTGTCAATATGATAATCGGCACCGATGTTTCATTATCCTGCGGCACTTTCTGGCTGATGGCTTCGATGCTGATTTGATGTGCAGCCAGAATCCGGGTCACTTCAGCCAAAACGCCCGGTTTGTCTTCTGCATGAAGCCGTAAATAATATGCCGTGTGGAACATGTCCGCAGGCAATACCGGTATGTCAGCAATTGCGTCGGCCTGGAAAGCCAAATGCGGCACACGGTTTTCAGGGTCGCTGGTTAATGCCCTGACCACATCGATCACATCGGCGACGACAGAAGACGCGGTAGGCTCGGCTCCGGCTCCGGCTCCGTAATAAAGCGTCGGCCCGACCGCATCGCCTTTAACCAGAACGGCATTCATCACGCCGTTAACGTTGGCAATCAGACGACGCTCAGGGATCAGCGTCGGATGCACTCTTAGCTCAATGCCTTCCGGCGTTTTGCGGGCGATGCCCAAATGCTTGATGCGATAACCCAACTGTTCCGCATACTCGACATCGGCGCGGGTGATTTTGGTGATGCCTTCGGTAAACACCTTGTCGAACTGCAACGGAATGCCAAAAGCGATCGAGGCCAGGATGGTCAATTTATGACCGGCATCGATGCCTTCAACGTCAAAGGTAGGGTCGGCTTCCGCATAGCCCAGAGCTTGCGCCTCGGCCAATACGTCGGAAAAATCGCGGCCCTTATCGCGCATTTCGGTCAGGATAAAATTACCCGTGCCGTTGATAATGCCCGCCAACCATTCGATCTGGTTGCCGCTTAGCCCTTCGCGTATGGCTTTGATAATGGGGATGCCACCGGCGACAGCGGCCTCAAAGGCAACGATCACGCCCTTTTCGCTGGCTTTGGCGAAAATCTCGTTGCCGTGCAAGGCAATCAGCGACTTGTTGGCGGTAACGACATGTTTGCCGTTCTCTATGGCTTTCAACACCATGTCTTTAACCGGCCCTGCTCCGCCGATCAATTCCAAAACGATTTCAATCTCGGGATCATTGATGATTTCAAAAGGATCGGTCGTTAAAGCGATGCCTTGGGTATCGCAAATACGCGTCTTGTTTAAATCTTTGGCCGAGGCGCGAGTGATGATGATTTCACGACCTGCCCTGCGGGCGATTTCCGCCGCATTGCGCTTCAACACATTGACGGTGCCGCCACCGACAGTTCCTAATCCTAGTACACCTACTTTTACCGGTTTCAAATCCAACTCCAGCTAGAAAATTATTATATGACCTTGTCTTTCTTCATCATATTGCGTATGCCGCGAACCGCTTGGCGGGTGCGGTGTTCATTCTCGATCAGGCCGAACCGGACATGATCATCGCCATGCTGACCGAAGCCGACGCCCGGCGAAACCGCCACTTTGGCTTCCGCCAGCAGTTTTTTGGAAAACTCCAGAGACCCCATATGTTGATACGCTTCGGGAATGCGCGCCCAGACAAACATGGTGGCTTTGGGTTTTTCAACCGGCCAGCCTGCTGCCGCTAAGCCGTCGCACAGCACGTCGCGTCTTTTGCGGTACATCTCGGCAATCTCGGCAACGCAGTCCTGCGGGCCTTCCAAAGCGGCAATCGCGGCAATTTGAATCGGCGTAAAGGTGCCGTAATCCAGATACGATTTAATGCGCGCCAACGCGGAAACCAGCTCTTTGTTGCCGCACATAAAGCCGACACGCCAGCCCGGCATGTTGTAACTTTTCGACAGCGAGAAAAACTCGACCGCGATGTCTTTAGCGCCTTCGACTTGCAGAATCGACGGCGCTTTGTAGCCGTCGAAAACGATGTCCGCATAAGCAATGTCCTGAACGACCCAGATGTTATGCTCTTTGGCGACGGCGATGATTTTCTCGAAAAAGTCCAACTCCACGCATTGGCTGGTCGGGTTGCCGGGAAAATTAAGAATCAGCATTTTCGGCTTGGGCCATGAATCGATAATGGCTTTATGCAGTTCTTCGAAGAAATCGCCGCCCGGAACCATCGGCACATGCCGAAGATCGGCGCCGGCAATCACCACGCCATAGGGATGGATCGGATAAGCGGGATTAGGCACCAGCACCACATCGCCCGGCCCTAAAGTCGCCAATGCCAAATGCGCCAAGCCTTCTTTTGAGCCGATGGTGACAATGGCTTCGGTTTCCGGGTCCAAATCGACATCAAAACGGTTTTTGTACCAGGTGCAGATGGCTTTTCTTAACCGGGGTATGCCCTTGGAAACTGAATAACGATGCGTATCGGGACGCTGGGCAGACTCGATCAATTTAGTCACGATATGGTCGGGCGTGGCCTGATCGGGATTCCCCATGCCGAAATCGATAATATCTTCCCCTGCCGCTCGTGCTTTGGCTTTCAGATCAGTAACAATATTAAAAACGTAGGGAGGTAAACGACTTATTCTTTGAAATTGTTCCATTGACTGCTCTTGAAAAAACCGGTGTTTAAGTTAAAGTAAAAAAATGCTGCCCAAAGTACTGTTATTAATAAGCCATGTCAAACCGAAACAGCCAGGTCTGCCGGAATAAGGCCATCCAGCGAAACGCCATGCCAAATGAAAAAAGTACCCGGACAGGCTAGCAATTCAAGCGTAATACTTGCTCCACGCGCAGCAAATCTTCTTGGGTGTCGACACCGGCAGCCGGTGTTTGATCTACGATTTCCACCCGAATAGGTTCGCTGTGCCACAGTATTCTCAATTGCTCCAGGGATTCGACCGACTCAAGCGTCGAGGCATCCCATAGACAATACCGATTTAAAAAATCGACCGTGTACGCGTACATGCCGACATGCCTGAGATGAGGCAATTTCCCAGAGGGCGAGCCGCCTGACCGGGTAAACGCATCCCTTTCCCAGGGAATCGGCGCACGGCTAAAATAAAGCGCGTAACCGGCATGGTTCAAAACCACTTTGACGGCGTTGGGATTAAAAATCTCTTCGGGATCGGTGATTTTAGCAGCGAGCGTAGCGATGCCCGCCTGCTTTTGACCGGCTAACGCCGCAGCGACATCACGGATATAGGCTGGCGGAATCAGCGGTTCATCGCCTTGCAGATTGACGATGATTTCATCACCGGCCCAGCCGCAAAGCCTTGCGACCTCGGTAATTCTTTCCGTGCCGCTTTGATGGTCGGCGCGGGTCATAACCGCTTTAATACCCAAGTCAGTGACGGCCTGAAAAATCCGCTGATCATCGGTGGCGACAATGATTTCATCGGCATCGGCTTCCTGCGCGCGTTCGCAGACATGCGCAATCATCGGCTTGCCTGCAATGTTCAGCAGCGGCTTACCCGGCAATCTTGTCGACCCGTATCTTGCCGGGATGACGACTTTAAAACGGACACTCATTTTTTTAATGCGTCGATTTCGTCGCTGGTTAATTCGCGGGCTTCATCTTCCAACATGACCGGAATATCGTCACGGATAGGGAAAGCGATACGGTCGGCTTTGCAAATAAGTTCCTGCTTGGACTTGTCATAAATCAACGGACTCTTGCATAAAGGACAGGCCAGAATATCAAGCAGTTTTTTATCTATCATGGTTTTCTCGTAGTTGAAGTAAGTGGCAAAACTCGCCTTTCAGGCATTTTACAGCATTTTACAGCATTTTTAAGCCGTCTGTTTTTTGCGCGAACCCGTCCGTCATCAAGCACGGCAATCGGCGGAGAAATTACCCGTAACCTGAATCGACAGCGTTTGTTAATCTATGGTCAAATAAGATCAGCTTTTCCAGGCAACCGAGGATCATCATGACTGTGCTATCGCTGTGTTTATATTGCATGATCCAGGCTATCGCCTTGCTCGTTGCGGCGAACGGTGCGCCGGTGCTGATCAATAAAGCACTGGGCAAGCGCTGGGCATGGCCGGTGGATAATAAGTTAAAGCTGCGCGACGACCGGCGCTTGTTTGGCGACTCTAAAACCTGGCGCGGCTTGTGCTCGGCTATTTTCTTTACAACCCTGGTAGCCTTTTTCAGCGGAATAGAGCCGTTGACGGGTGCGTTATTCGGCGCTTTGACAATGACCGGAGATTTGCTGGCAAGCTTTATCAAACGCCGAATGGGACGCGCTGAAAGCGGCCGGGCGCGAGGTCTTGACACGGTGCCCGAGTCCTTGTTACCGACAATGCTGTTAAAAGAGCCGCTAGCACTGAGCCTGATCGACATCATCCTGATTGTGGCGCTTTTTTTCCTGATTGAGGAGTTGATCTCGCCGGTTCTTTACCGGTTACATATCCGCAAGCGGCCTTATTAATTGAATCAGAGCTTTTATTCACCACGAAGACACGAAGTTTTATTTCTTCGTGTCCTTCGTGTCTTCGTGGTGATAAGATTTTAAAGTTTTTAACTGAAACAACATCATCAAAGCGTGCATGAATAAACAAGGATTACGGGTATTAACTTACAACATCCATAAAGGTTTTAATGTCGGCAATCGGCGCTTTGTGCTGCACCAGATTCGGGATGCCTTGATAGCCGCCGATGCCGATTTGATGTTTTTGCAGGAAATGCAGGGGGAGCACCTGCGGCATGAGAAAAAAATCGCCGATTGGCCGGTTTTATCCCAGCTTGAGTTTCTCGCTGAAAACACTTGGCCTTTTCACGCCTACGGCAAAAATGCGATTTACAATGCGGGGCATCACGGCAATGCCATCCTCAGCAAGCACCCGTTCGAGCGCTGGGAAAACATTAACGTATCGCCTTTTCCCTGGGCCAGCCGCAGCCTGTTGCATGGCATTGTCCAATTGCCGGGAAGCCATCAGGATGTGCATATTGTGTGCATTCATTTTGGTTTGATCGGCAAAGAGCGGCGCCTTCAGATTAGCAAGCTGTGCGCGCGTATCGACAGTCATGTGCCGCATGATGCGCCGCTAATCGTCGCTGGTGACTTTAACGACTGGCTGGGACAGGCCGATCGGCTGTTCCATGACCACTTGGGCTTGCAGGAGGTTTTTCGCGAAACCCACGGCCGCTATGCGCGAAGCTTTCCGGCCTGGATGCCTTTTTTACCGATGGACCGCATTTATTATCGCGGTTTAACGCCGGTATCCTGCGAACGCTTAAGCCACGCGCCTTGGCATGCGCTTTCAGACCATGCGCCATTAACCGCCTCGTTTACCTTATGAACAACGCAACCTCCAAACTGACCTTGCCCAATCTGCTGACAGGCTTCCGCTTTGTCGCAGCGCCGGTGTTGCTGTGGTTAGCATGGCATGGACACGGCATTGCCTTTATGGGACTGTTAGCGATTACTTTTCTTACCGACATGCTCGATGGCATGGCGGCCCGGTTGACAGGCCAAGTGACCCAGTTTGGCGCTACTCTTGACAGCTGGGCGGATGTCATCACTTATCTGACCATCGCCTTGTGTTGCTGGTGGCTGTGGCCTGACGTGGTGAGCAAAGAGCTGCTTTATGTCGGCCTGATTGTCGCCAGCTGCCTGCTGCCTGCCCTTGCCGGCATGCTCAAATTCGGCTGCTTTACCAGCTATCACACATGGGCAGTCAAAATCGCCGCCGTCGCTATGGGCCTGACCTTGTATATGCTGTTTCTGGGCGGTCCGGCATGGCCGTTTCGAGTGGCGGCCGTGGTCTGCATCGTTGCCGCCGTTGAAGAAATCGCAATCACCCTGCTATTGCCTAAGCCTGAATCCAATCTGCGTTCGGTGTGGGATGTGTTAAAACGTTCTTCGCGGGCTGATCGCCAACCATAGCCGCACCCAATTCCTACAGACGAGTACAATTACCGTTAATCATCATTTATCATTTAATGTCTACGCAATTGTTAAAACAACACCCGCAAAAAGAACAGCAAGAGGCTAAATTAACGCTTGAACAGGTATTGCGTTGGCTGCAAGAAGACGAGGTGATTGCGGACGCGGACCTTGAAAAATGCCGGCTATACGGGAAATCTTCCAGCAGCCAAGTCAAACATCCGCTCAATATCGTTGTCGAATGCGGAGTAACCGACCAAACCCAGCTTGGAAAGCCTTTAACGCTTGAAAACTTAACCCAGTGGTTGGCAAAAAAAGTCAATCTGCCCTATTACTACATCGATCCGCTAAAAATCGACATCCCGTCGGTGACCTTAATTTACAGTCACGCTTATGCGGCAAATTACAACATCCTGCCGATTAAAGTGAGCAAAGATGAAGCCGTCATTGCGACCGCTGAACCTTATATTCGGACTTGGGAAGCGGACCTTAAAAAAATCCAACCGGGCCAAATAACCCGCGTGTTGGCTAATCCGGATGAAATAAAACGTTATTTGAGCGAGTTTTACGCGTTTGCAAAATCTTTAAAAGGAGCGACCGATAACTCCGCTAATCATTCAACCAGCACTCTCTATAATTTTGAACAATTGGTTGAGCTGGGCCAGATCAATAACCTCGATGCGGAAAATCAGCACATTGTTAATTTGGTCAACTGGTTGATGCAATACGCGTTCGATCAGCGTGCCAGCGATATTCATATCGAACCTCGCCGTAATCAAGGCAATGTGCGCTTTAGAATCGACGGTATATTGCATGATGTCTATCAGCTACCGGCCGCCATCATGAATCCGGTGATGAGCCGGTTAAAAATCCTCGGCAGAATGAACATTGCCGAAAAAAGATTGCCGCAGGATGGCCGCATTAAAACGCATCTATCCGGAAAAAAAGAAATCGAGCTGCGGCTGTCAACGATGCCCAGCGCGTTCGGCGAAAAAATGGTCATGCGCGTGTTCGATCCGGAAGTACTGACGCGCGATTATAAACAGCTGGGTTTTAACAACCATGAAAAGACAATCTGGAACAGATTGATCCAACACTCGCACGGCATCATCCTGGTCACCGGGCCTACCGGCTCAGGAAAAACCACCACGCTGTATTCAACCCTGAAACATCTGGCTACCTCGGAAGTCAACCTGTGTACCGTTGAAGACCCGATCGAACAGATCGAACCCAGCTTTAACCAGTTGCAAGTTAAAGCCAGTATCGGGCTGACTTTTGCCAGCGGCATACGCGCGTTAATGCGCCAGGACCCCGACATTATTATGGTCGGCGAAATTCGCGATCTGGAAACAGCGGAAATGGCGATTCAGGCCTCCCTTACCGGGCATTTGGTGTTTTCCACCTTGCATACCAACAACGCGCCCTCGGCGGTGGTTCGTTTGCTGGATATTGGCGTGCCCGCTTACTTGATTCAACTGACTTTATTAGGCGTAATGGCGCAACGCCTGGTGCGCGTTTTATGCAGAAACTGTAAAAAACAGGTCGGCATAGACGATGAACAGTGGTCTCGATTAATTACGCCGTATAAAGCGGCAACGCCTGCCCATATATACGAAGCAGTAGGCTGTAAAGAATGCAGATACACCGGCTATTCAGGCAGAATCGGCATTTATGAAATATTCAGTAACTCGGCGGCGCTGAAAAAGCTAATGGTCAGCGGTTGCGACAGTGCCGTGCTGCAAAAACAAGCCATGCTTGAAGGCATGAGACCCTTACGCCTCAGTGCGGCTGAAAAAGTAGCTTCGGGGATAACCAGTGTTGACGAAATGTTAAGAGTCACGCCTGAAAACATTGAGGATTGATGCGTCCACGCAGGCTTCTTTTGCATTGGCTGACTGCGGCATTCCTACCGTCAATACAAGGGCGCGCACGGTACGCTCTTGTATCTTACAATTTATTTTTGATGACAAAAAACGGGATAACGCAGCCTGCCAATACGCAAATAAGCAATACCGCCCAGGCCGTTTGATTCCAATCCACCGGATAAATATCGGCCTTGACCGGCTTACTGATGCCGGGAATGCTGGGTAAATCGCCATCGCCGCCATCGACTTTTAATTGCGCCTTCATGCCTTTTTCCATATGTTGCGCCAGTTCGCAATGCACGAGGTAAGTTTTTTTCTGGCTGGGCACAATCAATGAAGCCTTCAATTCGCCCTGGCCGTAGAGTTCCAGATGAAACATGCCCTGAGGGTATATATAGCCCGGCAAGCCGTGAATCATTAACTGATGGCGGATTTGGTCGTCATTGATAAAGGTGATGTTGATCCGGGAGCAGGGCTTGACATCCCATTCCTGGTTATCGAATGCGAACATTTTGCCGGGGAATTTCAGCGCGTGTTTCTGACCGGCATGAATGGTGATGTCGACATCGCCGGAAATCTTCGGGCAGTCTTTGGGCAGATTGTCGCTGTTGGCATTCATGATCATGCCTTTTTCATCCATCATCATGCTGCCGTGATGCATCATAGCCATCGTCTCATCCGCAAGCGCCGCGTGGGCATGCAAGCCCAGCATCAACAAGAGTGTAGGTAAAAATCTCATAGCTTTTGTTTCCGTTTATAAACCAGCGCCATAACAATAATCAGTCCTATGGCTAAACCTGCCGCCAAGCTAAAAATGATGATCCGGACATAATCAGGGGCAATTAACCCGGCTTCACCGAGTAGCGGCGCAAAATCGCCTTCAGCCCAGACCGCTTGTTTTTTGGCGTAATAATCTTTGTTAAAGACTTGATCGAGCAGAGCATCATGCATAAGCGGCATGCCTTGCTCATCAAGCAACGGTTTATAGGCCAGGATAGCCATGTTACCGCCCGGCTCCATACCGTCGGTGGTGGTGCCGGTCGGCACATGGTCATGAAACATCCATAGGCCGGGGCCGTAACTGTCCAAACCGTTGTTTTGGGTGCGCAGGCGCAAATCAAGCCGTTGCGCCGGAGCGATGTCGAATACGTCCCGCGTTAGCTGCGCTCCGGCCGGTTGTTCGACACCGTCATAAGCGGTGATGGTGGCTTTATGTCCGTGGATATGCAGCGCAACCAAAGAGCGTTGGGCGTTGGCGACATGCAGTTTTATGTCTTCATTGCCATTGGCGACAACCACCGCGTCCCTCAGCGTGTAGGGAAAGGAATGGCCGTTCAACATAAAGTAGTTTTCAAACGATTCGGTCATGTTGTATTCGCGGCTCATCCGGTGTGCGATCAAGCGTGGATCGTTCGCACCCTGGATGATTTGCGCCAATTTTTTATCGACCGACTGATAATACAAATCGTATTCCTGACTGTAGGACTTTTTCACCGCAACGGCAGGATGACGCACTTGACCCGCGCCGATATTAAAAGTTTGCACCCAGTTATTCGGCTGGTTTTCTTCAACGATAAACATGCCGTTCAAGCCCATCATGTAATGTTGCGCGGTTTGGACGTGGCAATGATAAAACATGGTTCCGGCATGGCGGGGCTGGATTTCATAAGTGTGGCTTTTACCGGGGAACACCGGGTGCTCCTCCATGCCGTCGTTGTCGTCGCCGGCCGCGGTTACCCAGGAATGGTCCACGCCATGAAGATGGATGGTGTGCGGTAAATAATGGGTGTTTTCCAGCGTGATATAAACCTTGTCGCCTTGTTCAACCCGAATTACCGGCGACGGCGCGCGCAGTAAGGGATTGGCGACCAGCGAGTTGAAGTTTTTAAGCGCCATGCCGCTGGATTTGGGCGCGAATACCCAAAGTCCCGGTTGGATGCCGGGAGCAATATCGTAAGTGTTAATCAGGAAATCGCCGTCGGGACTAGCGCCGTTTAGTTCTACGACTTCGAGTTTGATGCGGATGATGTCGGGATCGCCGTCGCCATCCACATCGTCGGTCATGGTCAAGGCATCCTGAGCCAGATGCGTCTGCATCAAGGTCTGCATCGACACATTGTTGGTGCCTTTAACGGCAGCGGCAATGTCGTAAGGATTGTCCGGTTCGCAGGACGGCGCTTCATTAATCTCCACGCCATCGATAACTTGCGCCTGCCGCCACTCGGGGTGTTCATTGGAACAGGGCTTTTCCACTGCGACGGTTTCCGCGGAACGGTTAAAAACGGTTGCAGGCGGGGTAATATCGGCTTTCTGCGACGAGGTTGGGGCAAAATAAACGGCAACGGCGACTAAGACAGGGATGATAAAGACTATTAATAAAAGAAGGTATCTTTTGGACATATAACGACAGAGAATTTCTACAAAGTGCCGCTATTGTAAATGGCTGCCAAGCTAAAACCTAGGCGCATTTTTAAATGCTGCGAAGGCAGTTTTCATGGGAAGGCCGATGTGATCATAACGAAGTGTCCCTATGCCCGGACCTTGGGGGTATTTTAAATAGCGCCGCAGGGTATTAAACTTGCTATAATTCGGCCAGATTTTTATGTCTATAAGAGTGGCTTTTTTAAGCGATGCATAAGATTAAAAATGGCCAATCTTTTTCAGCCTTTACTTGTATAAATCTTTACTTGGTATAAAGCATGTCTAATTCGAACTCGTTCAACCCCGATCTTGATTGGACCCAAGTAAGGGAAACGTCAAAAATGCTCATTTTATCGGCTATTCAAGTAGAAGATATGCTGAATGAAGCGGATTTATCGGTCAATACGCTGACAGAATCGTTTACCTCCATCGTTGAACATATGCAGGCTATTAATGATCATCTGCTCGCTCTCGATTCTTGCGGAATAAGAGATGAAGCGCTAATCTGCTGTTCGGAAACTACCGACAAAATTCAGTCATCCATTATCGCATTCCAATTTTATGATCGGATGCAACAATGTTTGCAACATGTCACATCGAATCTAAAGGGTTTATCCGAGCTGGTGGAAAACCCGGATCGCCTTTATAACCCGACTGAATGGCGACAATTCCAGCATGAAATCCGTTCCCGATACACAATGGAGTCTGAAAAGCTGATGTTCGACGCCATTGTAGAAGGCAAGTCCGTAGGCGAAGCGCTGGCGATAAAAAACACCCATCAAGAAGAAGACCAGTCCGACAATATAGAGCTTTTTTAATAAACGATGTCACTTAAACGATTAATTATAATTTGCACGCTGCCCTCTTTTCTTGTTGGTTGCGCCGAACTCTCCGGTTCGCAGCCTCCCGCTCCGCTCTATGGCGGCGGCCAACCGAAGAGTCAAAAGCCTGCAGTAGGCCAGCAAAAAAAAGCCAGGTCGCCTAGGGCCGCCACTAAAGAAATTGTCAAGACACAGCCGCTTAAAGACTTTTCGGCAATCAAGTCCGAACCTTTGGCGCCTGTTGCGTTACCGCCCCAGGAAACGCCTTTAGCGCCGACGCCTACCGAGCCGGCTACGATAGAAGCACTGGAGCCGTCATCGCCTCCCACTCCACCGCCGCCTCCGGAATTAACGCCGTTTGAGCCAATAGAGCCGACGGTTCAGTTGTCGCCTGTCGTAGGCGCTTTAGTTTCAGCGGCTAATCAAAACACTAAAGCCGGCGATCTTGATTCAGCAGCCGCAGCCATTGAGCGGGCTATCAGAATTGAACCAAGAAATGCGACGTTGTTTTATAAGTTGGCGTTATTAAGGTTGCAACAGTCCAAGCCCCGTTTGGCAGAAGATCTGGCTAAAAAATCCGCTCTACTGGCATCTACGGATAATACCTTGAAAAAACACTGCTGGTTATTGATAACCCATGCCCGAGAAATACAGCAGGATTTTGACGGCGCAAAAGAAGCGAAGGCAAAGGCTGATAGTTTTTAATGGCTCTTCGCTATAAACCTAAGGATGGTCAGTAATAACTTCCCGATATTGAGCGAATGAAATTCTTTCTGCCCACTCTTCGACAAGCTCAGGGCGAACGGCTTGACGGGCGAAAATAGTGATTTCCGGAAGTTATTTTTAACCAAATCCTAAAAACTGCGATTGGTCCACGAAAAGCGCGAAAAACGGGGTGGCCCAGGGCAATAGATTGCAAAGGCAGCCGCATGTCTGCCCCTGGCTTAATCGAATCGTGAGCCGGAAAACACACGGCTCTATGTATTTTCGTGTTTTTCGTGGACAGCCTGCATCCGTTATTAATATTCAATTACCGCTCTAACTTAGCGGAATTCAAACACCGCTTTCTTGCTACTTCTGATTGAAATGAAAAAGTTGCCTTAAAATCGCGACCACTCATGCTTAGCCACCGCAGATTGGGGCGGAGGAAAGACAAAGCATGGGTTGCCGGCACTAATTAGCAGGGAAATATAGCTGTTGTTTCAAGGCAGTATGGGTGCATGATACTGCCTTCGGATGTCGATCGATAAACCGGCGTTTCCGATTATAATTTCCGACTCATTACTCATCGTTAGATATTTTAAGGCTACAGGTCGACTGTCGCTGTCTTTTCAAATATATCAGGAGAAAATCCATGAGCAAAATAGACGACGTCAATATTGAAATACAACAGATGCAGCAACAAATGCAAGCCTATTTGCAAATGCATTGGCGGCTGTTTTTGGCGGAAGGTGTTTTCTTCATTTTCCTTGGTCTTTGCGCGATTCTGGTGCCGCAGTTTTTTACAGTGGCGATCGTCGTATTTTTAGGCTGGATTTTGCTGTTCGGCGGAATAGTTCATGTTAGCCGGGCCTTTGTTTTTGACAACATGCCCGGCTTTGGCTGGTGGATGTTCATGGGTATCTTGCAGGTTATCGTCGGTTATTTGTTTATCACCAAACCGGTTGCCGGAGCACTGACTTTAACGATGTTGATGACGGTGTTTTTCGCTCTGGAAGGCATTGCCAAAATGTCTCTGGCATTGATGATGCGCCCTTTGGCAAACTGGGGGTTTATTCTGTTCAGTGGCATTACAGCTTTGGTTTTTGCACTGATTATCTGGATTAGTTGGTCTGAATCCGCGCATTGGCTGCTGGGTTTGTTTTTAGGCATTAACATGATTTTTCTGGGTTGGTCGCTGGTTAAAATAAGCTCGCACCATAAAGCGCAATAACTTCTGAAAGGCGATTGTTTATGCAACAAAAACATAATAAAAAACTGATCGTAAAAGTGCTGACAGTCGGCGCAGTCATCGCTATTCTCAGCTATTTGTTTCATCCCGGCGTTGGTCAGCTCAGTGTAATGCTCAATGGTGAACCTGTTGCAGAACCGCTGGTTCGCTTTACCGCCGTGCCGACATTTTTATTGATCATGATTGTCACCGGCATACTGACGGTGCTGCTGTTTTTAGGCATCGGCGTGTTTATGTTTCTGTTCGCCATGTTCGTTGCATGCCTGGGGGTTTTTATCATGGCGCCTTATTTTTGGCCGGTGCTGGTTATTATCTTATTGATAACAATGCTGATGACTGTGGGTAACGGTAACAGAGACTGACTAGTCGCTCTGCCCATTTGCCTGTTCAGGCGTTACAATACGCGCTATCACGGTTAACTTATCAGTCTTATTCAATCAGGCATGGCTATGGAAAAAATAAAGGTACTTTTCGTCTGTATGGGCAATATTTGCCGGTCGCCCACGGCTGAAGGCGTTTTTACAAAATTGATCAGGGATCACGATTTAGACGCGCATTTCACTATTGATTCGGCCGGTACTCATGCGCACCATGTCGGCAATGAGCCCGACTTGCGTTCGCAATCGGCAGCGCTTGAGCGGGGCATCGATTTGTCTAATTTGCGAGCCAGAAAAGTCGTTTACGGCGATTTCGAGGATTTCGATTTTTTGCTGGCAATGGACGATGAAAACTATTCAATACTGATTAGCGCCTGTCCCGAACAATATAAAGCCAAAATCAAATACTTTCTCGACTACGCGCCGCACCTGAATGAGCGTCAGGTGCCCGATCCGTATTATGGCGGCGCATACGGTTTTGAACGGGTGCTGGATATGATAGAAGAGGCCTCTGCCGGTTTTTTAAAAACCTTGCAGGAATCAGGCGGCATTAAACGAAAAGGATAAGGTCATGGCAATAGTATCGAATACCGTAATTTATCTGGATGGCAATGCAGTACTGGAAGCTTTTTTTGCATTTGATGATGCCTTTTCAGGTCGAAGGCCGGCAGTTTTAATTAACCATACTTGGGCCGGCCGGGATGAGTTTGTTGCCGAAAAAGCCAAAAAACTCGCCGCCTTAGGCTATGTCGGCTTTGCGGTTGATATGTACGGTAAAGGCGTTTTAGGCACAACCCCGGAAGAAAACATGGCGCTGATGCAGCCTTTTATGGCGGATCGGGCCATGCTGCAAAAACGCATGAAAGCAGCCTTGTCCGCTGTGAAGCTGATGCCGTGGGTTGACGATAGCAAAATCGCCGCAATTGGCTTTTGTTTTGGCGGCTTGTGCTCGCTTGACCTTGCCAGAACGGGCGTTGACATTAAAGGCGTGGTCAGTTTTCATGGCTTGCTGAATGCGCCGGATAATGCCCGGGGTGCAGCCATCAAGGCAAAGATACTGGCTTTGTGCGGGCGGGATGATCCGCTGGTTCCGACTGAGCAAGTGCTTGCCTTTGAGCAGGAAATGACCGACAACGGCGTAGACTGGCAGCTGCATACTTACGGCCATACCATGCATGGATTCACCAATCCGCTCGCCAATAACCCGGCATTCGGCACCGTCTATCAGCCGGCAGCAGACCGACGCTCATGGGTTACTATGCAGAATTTTTTGACAGAAATATTTACATGACAATAAACGCCGGAAAAACGGAATCTTAATGCCTGTAAATACGGACTGCGCCCACCCATTAGTTGCCTTGATATAAAATACTATCGGCTTCGACACTATTGAGACAATTTGCTATAATCTCACACTTATTTCATGTCATGTAGTCACACTTAAACAGAAAAAATCAAGGAAAGTGTGTTTGTACTTAGTCACGAAACCATGCCGGTAACTAATTAACGGCACACTGTGTATATAGGGATCAATGTCAAACTTCGCTAAAGAAATAATACCTGTTAATCTCGAAGACGAGATGAAACAGTCCTATCTCGATTACGCCATGAGCGTTATCGTCGGTCGAGCCCTTCCGGATGTCAGAGACGGTCTTAAACCGGTTCATCGCCGTGTGTTGTATGCGATGAGCGAGTTAGGCAATGACTGGAACAAACCTTATAAAAAATCGGCGCGTGTAGTCGGTGACGTGATCGGTAAATACCATCCTCATGGCGATACCGCGGTTTACGACACGATGGTGCGGATGGCGCAGAACTTCTCGATGCGCTATATGCTGATCGACGGACAGGGCAATTTCGGTTCGGTCGACGGCGATTCGCCTGCGGCGATGCGTTATACCGAAGTGCGCATGTCGAAGATTGCTCATGAATTGCTGGCCGATCTGGATAAGGAAACCGTCGATTTTGCGCCCAACTATGACGAATCGGAATCCGAGCCGAAGGTCTTGCCGACCCGCGTACCGACTTTATTGATTAACGGTTCGTCCGGCATTGCAGTAGGCATGGCGACCAATATTCCGCCGCATAATTTGACTGAAGTGATTAGCGCCTGTCTGGCGATGATCGACCAGCCCGATCTCACCGTGCATGACTTGATGGCTCATATTCCAGGGCCCGATTTTCCTACGGCGGCCATCATCAACGGCGCTTCCGGTATCTACAACGCTTATACCACCGGACGCGGCAAAATCTATCTGCGCGCGCGATGCCATTTTGAAGACATCGGCGATAGCAGCCGGCAAGCGATTATCACCACTGAATTACCCTATCAGGTTAACAAAGCCAGACTGCTGGAGAAAATTGCCGAGTTGGTTAAGGAAGGCAAGCTTGAAGGCATTTCAGGTTTGCGCGACGAGTCGGACAAAGACGGGATGCGCATGGTGATTGAGCTGCGTCGCGGCGAAATGCCCGAAGTAGTGCTGAATAACCTGTACAAGCAGACCCAATTCCAGACCGTGTTCGGCATCAATATGGTCGCGCTGCTGGACGGCCGTCCGCATTGCATGAATCTTCGGGAGATTATCAGCGCCTTTATCAACCACAGACGGGAAATCGTCACCCGCAGAACGATTTATAACCTGCGTAAGGCCAGGGAAAGAGCGCATATTTTAGAAGGGCTTGCGGTTGCATTAGCCAATATCGACGAAATGATTGCGCTGATCAAAGCGGCTGCCACGCCGGCAGATGCTAAAGTCGGCTTGTTGAAAAAAAGTTGGGATGCGGGGTTAGTGGCGGCGCTGTTGGACCGTGCCGATGCGGATCGTTCCAGGCCTGAAGACTTAGCTGTCGAGTTCGGTATTCACGCCGGAATTTACCGTCTGTCTGAAACCCAGGCTCAGGCTATTCTCGAGTTGCGCCTGCATCGATTGACCGGTTTGGAGCAAGATAAGATAGTTAATGAATACAAACAGTTGCTGGAGCAAATTGACGAGTATCTGTTCATTCTAGGCAGCGATGTTCGGTTGATGGAAATCATCAGGGAAGAACTGGTGGCTATCAAGGAACAGTATTCCGACGAACGGCGCACCGAAATCGTCCAGAATCATTCGGACTTATCCGACGAAGACCTGATTACCGAAGAAGATATGGTGGTGACCATGTCACATGAAGGTTATGTCAAGTCCCAACCGCTTAGCGATTATAAGGCGCAGCGGCGCGGCGGACGCGGCAAGTCAGCGACGCAAACCAAGGAACAGGATTATGTCGATAAGCTGATTGTGACCAACACCCACGACACTATTTTGTGCTTCTCTTCGCGGGGCAAGGTTTACTGGTTAAAAGTCTATCAATTGCCGGTTGCAAGCCGGGCGGCCAGGGGCAAGCCTTTCGTTAACCTGCTTCCGCTGGAAGAAGGCGAAAAAATCAATGCGATGTTGCCGATCCGCGAATTTACCGACAGCAAATTCATTTTTATGGCAACAACGGCCGGCACCGTTAAAAAGACTCCGCTAAAAGAATTCGAGAACCAACGCGCTAACGGTAAAATCGCCATCGATTTAAGGGAAAGCGATACGCTGGTCGGCGTTGCAGTGACCGACGGCCATCAAAATGTGCTGTTGTTCAGCAGCACCGGCAAGGCAGTCTGCTTTAATGAAGAAGATGTGCGTTCGATGGGCAGAACGGCGTCCGGCGTGCGCGGAATTCGTTTGCAGGAAGGGCAGAAAGTCATTTCCCTGATTATCGCGAGTGAAGGCACGGTGCTGAACATCACCGAGAACGGCTTCGGCAAGCGCACTAAGCTGGAAGAATTCACCTGCCACAAACGCGGCGGACAGGGCTTGATTGCAATACAAACATCCGAACGTAACGGCGCAGTGGTGGGTGCGGTGCTGGTTAACGACCATGATGAGATTATGTTGATCACCGATGGCGGCACTTTGGTGCGCACCCCGGTTGACGGCATTTCGGTGGTCGGTAGAAATACTCAGGGCGTGACTATCATCAAGCCGGATAAGAATGAAAAGGTGATCGGCGTTGACCGCATCGAAGGCTTGGCAGGGGTTGATGATATGGATGATGAGCTTTTAGAAGATGCCGAATCAGCATTGGATGGATCGGATGAAACAACAAATGACGATATTGAATCAGGTGAGGAACAGTAATGTCCAGAGTTTATAATTTTAGCGCAGGGCCGTCGGCATTCCCTGAGTCGGTATTGCAACAAGCGCAGCAGGAAATGCTGGAATGGCGCGATAGCGGCATGTCGGTTATGGAAATGAGCCATCGCGGCAAGCATTTCTCGATTATTGCCGAAGAGCTGGAAAGCGATTTGAGAACGCTGCTGGCGATTCCCGCTAACTATAAGGTTTTGTTCCTGCAAGGCGGCGCATCGGCGCAGTTTTCGCTGATACCGCAGAATATCCTGAACGGTAAAAACAAGGCCTGTTATCTGAAAACCGGCGCTTGGTCGGAAAAAGCCATTAAGGATGCGGGGGCTTATTGCGATGTGGTGGTCAGCGCCAGTTCGGAAGATACCAAATTCACCACGATTCCAGACGCTTCAAGCTGGGTCATCGATAGTCAGGCGGCTTATCTGCACTATACCTCGAATGAGACCATACACGGAGTGGAGTTCCAATCATGTCCCGATAGCAAGGGCTTGCCGCTGGTGTCGGATATGTCATCGAATATTTTATCACGCACGATTGATGTGAATCAGTACGGCCTGATTTATGCCGGAACCCAAAAAAACATGGGACCTGCAGGCGTCACCGTGGTAATCGTCAGGGACGATCTGATCGGTCATGCGCCTAAAACCGTGCCGCCGGTTTTCAACTATGCCGAGCAGACTAAAAACCAATCCATGCTGAATACACCGGCAACTTACAGCTGGTATCTGACCGGATTAGTGCTTAAATGGCTACAAGCGCAGGGCGGCGTTGAAGGTATCGAGCAACGCAATGTCGCTAAAGCGGCGAAGCTGTATCAGGCTATCGACCAGTCAGCCTTGTATTCAAATCCGGTAGAAATTGCGTCCCGCTCACGGATGAATGTGCCGTTTATTCTAAGTGACGAAAGCCTGGATAAACCGTTTTTAGCGGCAGCCGAAGCCAATGGCTTGTTTGAGCTGAAAGGCCATCGTTCAGTGGGCGGCATGCGGGCAAGTATTTATAATGCGATGCCGGAAGCCGGTGTGCTGGCCTTGATTGATTTCATGACTGAGTTTGAACGCACTCATTAATTAAAAAAACTAATAATTGAATCAGGCCGCCATGTCATCCGTCACCCCGCTTTCAGAATTAAGAGACAAAATTGATGCAATCGATAAGCAGCTTCTGCAATTGATGAATCAACGCGCGTCTTGTGCAATGGAAGTTGCCAAGACCAAGATTGCACAAGGTGAGAATGGCTCGTTTTATCGTCCTGATCGCGAGTCATTGGTATTGCGACGTATCAAAGACTTGAATCAGGGGCCTTTGTCCGATGACACGGCTGCGCATTTTTTCAGGGAACTGATGTCGGCCTGTTTGGCGCTTGAAAAGCCGCTGGATGTGGCTTATTTAGGTCCAGAGGGCACTTTTACCCAGCAAGCCGCAATTAAACATTTCGGTTCCGCGGTGAAAACCGTACCGGCTACTACCATTAACGACATTTTTAATGCGGTCGAGAACGGCAACTGCCAGTTCGGCGTCGTGCCGGTTGAAAATTCTACCGAGGGCGTCATCAGCCATACGCTGGACAGGTTTTTGAACTCGCCGCTAAAAATATGCGGCGAAGTTGAAATCAGGGTGCATCAAAACTTGCTGGGACTGGCCGATAGCCTGGATCAAGTGACCGAGGTGTTTTCGCACCAGCAATCCCTGGCGCAGTGTCGGCAATGGCTGGACAATCATTTGCCGAATGCGAAACGGACTGCGGTCAACAGCAACACCGAGGCCGCAAGATTGGCATCAACCAATAAGCAGACTGTTGCGATAGCGGGCATTGTCGCCGCTGAAATTTATCAGCTGAATGTTATCGAAAAAAATATCGAAGACGAATCCAACAATACCACCCGCTTTATCATTATCGGCCAGCAAATATCTTCTACTACAGGCAACGATAAAACCTCATTGGTCGTTTCCACGGGCAATCAGCCCGGTGCGTTATACCGGATACTGGAGCCTTTAGCGAGATTTAACATCGGCATGGTGCATATCGAATCCAGGCCGTCACGCCAGGGATTATGGGACTATGTGTTTTTTATCGATATTGAAGGCCATAGCGAAGATGACGATGTCGCGCAGGCTTTGGCACTATTGAAAGACAACGTCAATATGCTCAAGTTGTTGGGCTCTTATCCCAAGGCTGTTCTGTAGATATACTTTATATTTCAAGGCAATAACTCATTTATCACAAAAACATTTAACCGCAAAGTCACGCAGAGTTATGCGCTGAATTTCACAAATTCTTTTGATAACACTTTGCGGTAATGATTTTTCTTAATCCTATCTCCCAACTGCAACCAATGAATAATAGCGATAATATCTATAGCCTTGCCGTACCCGGCGTGCAAAAGCTTATCCCTTATATACCCGGAAAACCGATTGAAGAACTTGAACGCGAGTTGGGGCTTAGTCGGATCATAAAGCTTGCATCCAATGAAAATCCTTTAGGGCCGGGAAAAAAAGCCTTGGCTGCGATACAGGCGACTTTGAAGGATTTGGCCTTATACCCGGATGGCAATGGCTTTAATTTAAAGTCCGCGCTGGCTGAAAAGTACGCTGTCGATATCAGCAGGATTACGTTGGGCAATGGCTCCAACGAGATTCTGGAACTGGTCGCCAGGGCATTTTTAACGCCGGGACTTGAAGTGGTTTTCTCGCAGCATGCTTTTGCCGTATATCCGATAGTAACCCAGGCTGTCGGCGCTACGGCGGTTGTGGCTCCCGCGTTGAATTACGGTCACGATCTGGATGCCATGCTGCAACGAGTGACCGACAAAACGCGGTTGGTGTTTATAGCGAACCCCAATAATCCTACCGGCACATTGCTGAACCCCACCGACTTGGAAGCGTTTATTGGAGCGCTGCCGGACACTTGTGTGTGCGTGCTTGATGAAGCCTATTGTGAATTTGTTGGCGGCCAAAGCGCAGACAATTCAATCGCCTGGCTGAAGAAATACCCTAACTTATTAATTACCCGCACCTTTTCAAAGGCCTACGGTCTGGCCGGGCTGCGCATCGGATATGGCTTGTCCAGTCCGCAACTGGCCGACATCCTGAACCGGGTGCGCCAGCCGTTCAATAATAATATGCTGGCTTTGGCCGCCGCCGAAGCGGCGCTGACGGATACCGAGCATTTGCAAAACACCATTACTGCTAATGCCCAAGGCATGCTGTTTATCACTGAAGGATTTAAAAACTTGGGACTGGAGTGGATTCCATCGGCAGGTAATTTCGTATTGGTTGACCTGAAACAGCCTGCGATGCCGATTTATGAAGCTCTACTGCGCAAAGGGGTTATCGTCAGGCCGGTCGGTGTTTATGAATTACCGCATCATTTGCGTATTACCATCGGTACGGAAGCCGAGAATCAGTTGTTTCTAAAGGCATTAGCCGAAGTGATGCAAGAGGCATGAGCAGATCAAAGAAATGTAGGGACGAATTCATGCCGGCCTGCCCTGCCCTACACCCTACGGGCCAGTGCAAATCTGCTCCCGGCAGATTTGTCAGCCGCCCGGGGGCGAATAAATTCGCCCCCGCAGTGATTGCTAATGTTTAACCGGCTTTGTATTATCGGCGTCGGCTTGATCGGCGGTTCAATTGCCCGCGCGGCACGGCAGCAGGGTTTATGCGGCAATATAGTCGGGTACGGTCGAAACCTTGATGAACAAAACCTGCAAACGGCAAAACAACTAGGTGTTATTGACGACTATACGCTGGATCTTTCCAAAGCCGTTCAAGGTGCGGATTGCGTAGTGATTGCGACGCCGGTTGCTAGCATCGAAAGTATTTTTGCCCAGCTTAAGTCGTTGTGGTCGGATGATGCGATTTATACCGATGTCGGCAGCACTAAAGGCAGCGTGATTGCCGCGGCGGAACGGGTTTTCGGTGTTGTGCCGGGTAATCTGGTTCCTGCTCATCCAATCGCCGGAGCAGAGAACAGCGGCGTGACCGCGTCGATCGATGACTTATTTGCGAATAAACGCCTGATTATCACGCCGGTCGACAACACCCGTCCCGAAGCGGTGCAAAAAATTCAACGTTTCTGGGAGCGACTGGGCTCGCTGGTGTCGGTGATGGATGTGCGGCATCATGACAGCGTGTTGGCCGCGACCAGTCATTTGCCGCATATCCTGGCCTTTGCGTTGGTCGATATGCTCGGCCATAAGGACGAACAGAGCGAGATTTTTCAATATGCGGCCGGCGGATTCAAGGATTTTACGCGGATCGCTTCCAGCGATCCGACCATGTGGAAGGACATTTGCGCCGCCAATAAAGACGAAATCATCCCTTTAATCGAGCAGTTGAAGGGAGAATTGGATAAAATACAACGTTTGCTGGAAACGAATGATAGCCGGCAACTTTTTGAAACCTTTACGTATGCCGGAAACGCCCGGCAACGCTTTCTTGACCAATTCAATAATAATTAATATGTCAAAATCAATCACGTTTTACGTACAACCAGGCGGTAAACTACAAGGCGAGGCACGCGTGCCCGGCGATAAATCCATGTCGCACCGTTCAATCATGCTGGGCTCGCTGGCCGAAGGCGTGACGCATGTCAAAGGCTTTCTCGAAGCGGAAGATGCACTGGCAACCTTGCAGGCTTTTCGTGATATGGGCGTTGAAATTGAAGGCCCGGTCAATGGTGAATTGACTATACACGGCGTCGGCAAGCACGGCTTGAAAGCGCCAAAAAACGATTTGTATTTGGGTAACTCGGGAACCTCCATGCGCTTGCTGAGCGGTTTGTTGGCGGGGCAATCATTCAATTCGGTATTAACCGGCGACAAATCATTATCCGGCAGACCGATGAAGCGGGTCACCGAGCCGTTAGCGACCATGGGCGCCGACATAAAAACCACTGAGAAAGGTACTGCGCCCCTGTACATTACCGGCAAAGCTGGGCAACTGACCGGTATCGATTACGCGATGCCGATCGCCAGCGCCCAAGTCAAATCCTGCTTGTTGTTGGCGGGCATGTATGCGCAAGGTGTAACCAGCGTTACCGAGCCCGCGCCTACCCGAGACCATACCGAACGCATGCTGACCGGCTTTAATTATCCGGTCAAACAGGAAGGCAATAAGGTTAGCATCACTGCCGAAGGCCGTTTAACGGCAGCCGATATTGATGTGCCCAGCGATATTTCATCGGCGGCATTTTTTCTGGTCGGAGCGTCGATTGCGCCAGGCTCGGACCTGCTGTTGAAACATGTGGGTATTAATCCTACACGCACCGGTGTCATCGATATCCTCAGATTGATGGGCGCGAACATTGAAGTCCTTAACGAACGCACCGTCGGCGGCGAACCGGTAGCCGATCTGCACGTAGTTTACAGCCCCCTTAAAGGCATAGACATTCCCGAGCATCTGGTGCCGCTGGCCATTGACGAGTTTCCGGTGTTATTTGTCGCCGCTGCTTGCGCTGAAGGCCAAACACGCTTAACCGGCGCGGAAGAGCTTAGGGTAAAAGAATCGGATCGTATTCAAGTGATGGCGGACGGCCTGCGAATTCTGGGAGTAGATGCGCAGCCGACTGAAGACGGCATGATCATCCAAGGCGGTTCGATTGGCGGCGGCGAAGTTATATCGCATGGCGATCACCGGATTGCGATGTCGTTTTCCATCGCCGGGTTGCGCGCTAATGCGCCTATCACTATTCATGATTGCGAAAACGTGAATACCTCGTTCCCTGAATTTAGAGACTTAGCTAAGCGCTTGGGTCTTGATCTGGTTTGCAGGGAAGCATAGTGAGTATTCCGGTATTGACTATCGACGGCCCTAGCGGCGCCGGAAAAGGCACAGTTAGCCGGGCGGTAGCGAAAAAACTGGGCTGGAACTATCTGGATAGCGGTTCTATCTACCGCTCACTGGCAATTGCAGTGTTAAAACAAACTGTTGACTTAAAGGATGAAGCTGCCATTGTCAGTGTAGCCCAGACAATGACGCTGGAGTTTGATTGTAATGACGAATTGGTTGTAAGGCTGGACGGCGAAGACATTACCGCACAGCTAGGCCTTGAAAGCACCGGTAATACAGCATCCATCGTTGCGGCGCTGCCTGAAGTCAGACATGTTTTATTGCAAAAACAAAAGGATTTTAAACAACCGCCAGGCTTGGTTGCAGACGGACGCGACATGGGCACGGTGGTTTTTCCTGAAGCTGAAAACAAGGTATTTTTAACCGCCAGCGCAGCCGAGAGAGCCAAAAGGCGATATAAACAGTTGATAGAAAAAGGGAATGATGCTAATCTAGCGCGGATAACAAATGAGATAGAAGAGCGAGATCGTCGGGATATGGAGCGGAAGACTGCTCCGTTAGCTATGGCGAGTGATGCGCTTTACATCGATTCTTCGGATATGACATTGGAATCTGTTATTGAAGAAGTACTGAATTTAATCCGTTAAGGATTTTTTACGCGGTCACATCAAATTGTTTGCATGTGATCTTTTTTTTAACTTTGATAAAGAAAAGGCTTGTTGTTGTTTCGACAGGCTTGGGAATAGAAAATGAGCGAAAGCTTTGCTGAATTATTTGAAGAAAGTTTAATCAAGACGGAAATGCGTCCTGGTGCCATGTTAATGGGTACGGTTGTTGATATCGAAAACGATATGATCATCGTCAGCACTCATTCAAAATCAGAAGGTGTCATTCCAAAATGGCAGTTTCTAAATAACGATGGCGAATTAGAAGTTGCCATTGGCGACGAAGTCGAGGTTGCCCTTGATTTATTTGAAGACGGCCTTGGCGCTACACTGCTTTCTCGTGATAAAGCGAAGAAAAACAAAGCTTGGTCCGAACTTGAACATGCCTTTGAAAAAGAAGCCACCATTATCGGTCGTATCACCGGTAAAGTTCGCGGCGGTTTCACTGTGGCGGTTGGCGCATTGCGTGCTTTCTTGCCGGGCTCATTGGTTGATGTTCGCCCAATCAGAGACACGACTTTCCTGGAAAATCGTGACCTGGAATTCAAAGTTATAAAAATCGATCAAAAACGTAATAACGTGGTTCTGTCTCGTCGTGCCGTTGTAGAAAAAGAATACAGTGCGGAAAGAGAAGAATTGCTCAAAACGCTGGAAGAAGGCGCAGTGGTTACCGGTGTGGTTAAAAACCTGACCGATTACGGCGCGTTTATCGATCTTGGCGGCATTGACGGTCTGTTGCACATCACTGACATGGCTTGGAGACGCGTACGTCATCCGTCTGAATGTGTAGAAATCGGCCAGGAAATTAAAGTTAAGGTCCTGAAATACGACAAAGATAAAAACCGTGTTTCATTAGGCATGAAGCAAATGGGTGAAGATCCATGGCAAAACATCGCTCGTCGCTACCCTGCCGGCACGCGCGTATTCGGTAAAGTCAACAACCTGACCGATTACGGTTGCTTTGTTGAAATCGAAGAAGGCGTAGAAGGCTTGGTTCACGTTTCTGAAATGGACTGGACCAACAAAAACGTTAACCCTTCCAAACTCGTTCAATTAGGCGATGAAGTCGAAGTCATGGTTCTGGAAATTGACGAAGAACGTCGTCGTATTTCTTTAGGCATGAAACAGTGCAAAACCAATCCTTGGGATGAATTTGCAGCAACTCATAACAAAGGCGACAAAATCTCCGGAAAAATCAAATCGATTACTGATTTCGGTATCTTTATTGGTTTGGATGGCGGTATCGACGGTCTGGTTCATATGTCCGATATTTCTTGGGCGGATGAAGGCGAAGCATCGGTTCGTGATTTCAAGAAAGGCGATGAACTGGAAACTGTTATTTTGGCGGTTGATTCCGAACGTGAACGCATCTCTTTAGGCATTAAACAACTTGAACAGGATCCATTCCAAAACTTCCTGGCTACCCATGAAAAAGGCAGCTTGGTAAAAGGAACTGTTAAAGAAGTTGATGCTAAAGGCGCTGTTATCACTTTAGCCGATCATGTTGAAGGCTATCTGCGCGCTTCTGAAATTCAACGTGATCGCGTTGAAGATGCTAGAACTTTGTTAAAAGAAGGCGATGAACTTGAAGCCAAATTCATCGGCGTAGATAAGAAAAGCAAATCCATTTCTTTATCTATTAAAGCTAAAGATTCTGATGAAGAGTCTCATTCTATTAAAGATCATTCTCAGCAATCAATCGGCGCGCCAACTTTCGCCGATATCTTTAAACAGATGGAAAAATAAAACTCATGAGGGGGTATGCATCCGTGCATACCCCCTGTGTTTATTTGTTTTCGCAGGATAGAATGTGACAAAATCAGAATTAATTGAAGCACTTGCCAAACATCAGCCGCATCTGGCACAGAAAGATGTAGAGATCGCGGTAAAATGCATCATTGAACAAATGAATCAGGCGTTATCTTCCGGTGAAAGAATCGAGATTAGGGGTTTTGGTAGTTTTTCGCTACATTTGCGTCCACCTCGTATGGGACGTAACCCTAAAACAGGTGAATCTGTAGCATTATCAAAAAAACATGTACCGCATTTTAAGCCTGGCAAGGAACTGCGTGATCGAGTAGATGCTTCGCGGGAAAAATGCAAGATAGTTGACTAATAGTTAGTGCGTTGAAGCTCTGCAAAAATTACACAGAGCTTTAATGTTACAGTTTTTGAGTAAAACGTTACCCTTCCCTTTTTATATCCCTCCATTCCAATTTCAGTTTTTGCCTGTTCAATGCCAGCCATTGAATCGCAATAATGGGTATTGCCGATTCTATCTCGCCGTTTTGCAGCATCAAATACGCTTCATCAAAATCAACGGTACGCACCAATATATCCTCGTCCTCATGGTCTAAACCGTGAATGCCGCCCACATGAGTACTGTCCACTTTGCCGCAAAACAGCGTAATCCATTCTGAGAAAGCTCCCGGCGTGGTATAAAACTCATTAATAACCATCAATTGTTGAATTTCACAGCCCGCTTCTTCCAGAGATTCCCGATAAGCAACTTCCTCGGCCGATTCGCCTTCTTCAATTGCTCCCGCAACAATCTCAACCAGCCAGGCTCTATCAGGATTTAAAATTGCCCCAGTCCTGAATTGTTCGATCAGCACCACTTTATCGGTGTCAGGATCGTATAACAAAACCGCAACGCAGCTGCCGCGCATAAATAATTCGCGCGTTATTTCAGCGCTCCACCCACCGCCAAACATCGTGTGTTTAAGGCGATATTTTTCCATGCGGAAAAAGCCTTGATAAACGATTTCCTTGCTTAAAATTTCAAATTGTTTATCCATGATTGCCTTGGTACTCAACTCTATAAATAACGCCTAGCATATCATCGCTAATCAACAAGCTGCCATCCGGCATCTCCAGAATATCGACCGGACGTCCAAGCACCTTGCCGTCCTGGGTTAACCAGCCGCTAATAAAAGCCTGTTCGGAGACCGGTTTACCTTGATTGAATTTTATCAAGGCAACACGATAACCTTGCGGTTCAGACCGGTTCCATGAGCCGTGTTCCGCCACAAATAACTGGTTTTTATATTCGGTCGGAAAGTGTTTGCCCCGGTAAAAGCGCAGTCCAAGCGGTGCCACATGCGCCTTAAATTTCCACACCGGGGCGGTAAAGACCTGACATTTTTTAGTTGTTGCAAAATCGGGATCGGGAATGTCGCCGCCATGACAATAAGGGAAGCCAAAATGTTCCCCGTTAGCTGTCCACTGATTAAGCTCATCGGGCGGTAGATCGTCGCCCATGTAATCGCGGCCATTATCGGTAAAAAACAAGGCATTGGTTTCCGGTTGCCAGTCAAGACCAACCGAGCTTCTGATGCCTTTGGCAATTATCTCAAAACCGCTGCCGTCTGCATTTAACCTGACCAGCGACGAATAGATCGGCTGTTCAGGTTCACAAATATTACACGGTGCTCCGATCGAGGTATACAGCTTGTTATCGGGACCAAAGCGTAAGTATTTCCAGCCGTGATGCTGCTCGGAGGGGAGCTGGTCGTAAACCACAGCCGGTTTAGGCGGGTTGGCTAACTGTTGCACGATGCGGTCAAACCGAATGATGCGGTTTACTTCCGCCACATACAGCGAACCGTCCCTATAAGCAACGCCGTTGGGCATATACAAATGATCTGCAATGACATAGGATTTATCCGCTACGCCATCGCTATTGCTGTCCTGTACGGCATAAACCGCGCCCTCAGATCCCGTGCCGACAAACACTACGCCGTTATCGCCCAAGGCTAAACTGCGGGCATTGGGCAGCTTATCTGCAAAAATAGACACCACGAAGCCTGCTGGCGCCTGGAGTTGCTTTATAATCGCTTGATGACTGTTTTGTAGCGCAAACGCCAAACAAGGATTAATTAAAAACAAAGCCAATAATATTGTTTTAATATGCATGAGAATACCCTCCATCAATAAACTTAAGCTATGTTAGCACCCTGAAAACGGATTGAATTTATTTATTCAATCCCCATATAGATTAAACCTTAACTTATTTAAAGGCTCAAAACATGATGCGTATTTTTCTTTTTCTGGCGACTAATGCCGCCATATTGGTTGTGGTCAGTATTATTTTTAATGTTTTAGGCTTAGGCAGCGCGCTGGACGCTCAAGGCATAGGCCTTAACCTGAATGCTCTTTTAGTCATGTCGGCAATAATCGGCATGACCGGTTCCGTTATTTCCTTGGCAATGTCTAAATGGTCGGCAAAAAGAGCGATGGGCGTACACGTTATCGAACGTCCCCAAAATCAAACCGAGCAATGGCTGCTTGACATCGTAGCCAGACAAGCCGGACAAGCGGGAATCGGTATGCCGGAAGTCGGCATATTCCAGACTCCCGAGTCCAATGCCTTTGCTACCGGTATGAGCAAGCACAGTGCATTGGTAGCGGTCAGCACCGGCTTGCTGCAAAACATGAATGCCGATGAAGTAGAAGCCGTTGTCGGTCATGAAATCAGCCATGTTGCCAACGGCGATATGGTGACGATGGCCTTAATGCAGGGCGTGGTAAACACCTTTGTTTACTTTTTTGCGACCATCATCGGCCACCTTGTCGACCGGGTTGTCTTTAAAACCGAGCGCGGCTACGGTCCGGCCTATTACATTACCCAAATGGCGGCTCAAGTCGTTTTAGGGATTCTGGCGTCTATGCTGGTTATGTGGTTCTCCCGTTACCGGGAGTTTAAAGCCGATGCCGGTGGAGCCAATCTGGCCGGACGGGAAAAAATGATCGGCGCTCTGCGTGCCTTGCAGCGCGGCCATGAAGCGGAAGACCTGCCGGGACAATTGGCGGCTTTCGGTATTAACGGCGGTGGCGTGAGCAAATTGTTCATGAGCCACCCGCCATTGGAAGAACGCATTGCAGCGTTACAAAACAACCGTTAATTAACTAAAAGCATAAAAACCACGAAGGCATGCAGAGCACGAGGAAGTAACTTCGTGCTCTGCATGCATTTGGTTAATCATTTTTATGCTTAAGTTAATGCTTATATCATGACTCAACATCAATACATCCGTTTTGCGCTAAGCCTATCGTACGACCAATATCTTAAAGTTTATCAAGGGACGGTCAAGAATGTTTCGGTCGTCGCCGATGACGGTAGAAGAGTCGCTTTTCCGGCAGGCAAGGTTCAGACTTTTTTGACCAGGCAAGGTATTAATGGTTATTTTGAAATGGAATTAACGCCCGAACACAAATTTGTCAGCATCAAGAAACTGAGTTAGAAATAGAGAACGCAGTCCCAAAGTATACAATTACTTTATCCAACGCCGTTTTATCGTTCTTCTTAGAATTACGCTAAAAATAACGTCCTCTTAGGGGCGAATGCTCAAGCTCATCGTTTACACAACCCTGCCCAAGTCGTCATTCCGGAATAGGTATCCAACACCATGTGTAACCCAAACCGGATGGAGTATGTGCTCCCAGTTAGACCTTCCAGGTTTTTAAAACCTGGAAGGTCCGCATATATACCCCTACCAGGCTTTTTTTATAACCCAAGGCTTATTCTTTTTTAACTCGGCAGGCAACGTTGTCAGCTCGTTTGTTGCTTGTGTCGTCGTTGAATAGCTGCCATAAGCCAAAACAAAAAGGCGCTTGCCGTTTTTTATTTTATCGAACATTATCAGTGGCTTAAGCGTTTCTTGCCATCTTTCCATCACGGTAATGACATCGCTTTGTTTATCAGATACATATAATTGAATAGCATAATCACCGGCTGGAGTTGTCGCATCGGTTTGCGGGGCGTCACTGGTGTTTGCGGTAGGTTCAAGCGCTGTAGGAGGGGCTATTATTGCCGACATAGGCGGTAATTGATGCGTTGAGTTGATTTCAGCAAGCAAATTAATAGCCGCTTTATCGCCTTGCTGAGCAGGGACGGTTAGCCATTTTTTTGCTTCGTCATTATCTTTTTTTATACCTAAGCCCTTAAAATAAAGCATGGCTAAATTATATTGAGCATCCACGTTGCCTTGGTTGGCGGATTTTTCAAGCCATTTTTTTGCGTCAATGTAATTTTCCGTTCCGGTTAAGCCCATCATCAGCAGATAGGCTAATTTTAATTGTGCGTCGCTATGACCCGCCGTTGCGGCGAGGGTCAGCCATTTCTCGGCTTTTTTATAATCTTGATTAACACCTTTACCTTGCCAATAGAGTAAGGCCGCCGCATATTGCGAGTCGGGAACATGCGGGGAAAGTTTAGGATGCCATTCAAAATCATTGTTTATTGAAGACTGTTCTGCGACGGCTTCCCATTTTTTTAATGCAGTTGCGTAATCGCCTCTATTGTAAGCGTCAACCCCTTCGTTGAAGTCCGCTTTACAAAACGTATTAACCGATAGCGCTATTATAAACAGTAAGCATTTTTTCATGGGCTTGGCTCTAATTGAGTAACCGCTCGGCGGCGTATTTGAGAGTGTCGATCAGTTAATAGAGTATAGCGGATTATCCTGAAAATCGCAGTTGGAAGCCTTTTCCAATACAGGCCGGCAGGGCATCTATATTGAATCCTTAAACCTGTGGACGGGTTAAGTAACCCGTCTACCCGTCGGCTTCCCTAAACTTCTTTATGATTAACCGCTACAGCAGGCAATGTTTTGGCCAGCTTTATGATGCCATAGCCCAAGGCCATATAAAGCAGGACGGAACTGACATAAGGCGGGTAATACTGGGCTACCCGTGCAAAATATTGTCCCCAGGATAAATCCGGATAACGGCCTGAAAATACATAGAAGCTCCCGTTTGAAATAGCAAACGCAGCCGATGTTGCCAGCGCCATCACACCGAACTGCATTCCCAGATCAGCCATTTTCAATGATTTAAACGTCGAACAGTAGCGGCCTGCAAACCACATGACCGCATAAGTAGGAATCAGGAAAACATAAGCGGGCGATACGCACCAGCTGCTGGTGCCGTTTGCGATAGCGATATAATCGATTAATCCGGCCAGAACCAGCAAGAAGAGAAACAAAGCCTTTTTACGGTAAAAACCGGCAAAGAAAAAAACCGCCAACGAGGCATCGGGCAGATGCAACACATCGCCAAAGTGGTGAAAGCGCGTCAACACCATCAGCGCGATTAACGGAATCGGTAAGTACTCGACTTGCAGCCATTGTTTTATGTTCATGATGTTGTTTCCTTTAGATTAGTTGTTGTAGTGGATTGAAAGAAAGAAATTCCGGTCTGCGGTATTGTAGGTATTGATGGTTTGATACTGTTTATCCAGCAGGTTGTTCAGTTTTGCGCTCAGCATCCAGTTCTTATTTAAGTGATAAGCCGAGCGTAAATCAACGGTCACGTAACCGGCAACCTTGGTTTTGTTCAGTGCTTCATCAAATCGGTCAGATTGAGCCAGCACATTAGCGCCCAGGTCAAACTGTCCGAATGAGCGCGATAAATCGTACGATAAGGTTTTTTCCGCGCGGCGCGGCAGTCGCGCATTAGTCTCCCGGTTTTTAGGACTTAACAGATTCATATTCAACTTGCCGCTCCAGCCCATCAACTGGGTGCCGATTTCAGCTTCAATGCCGTCAATTTGCGCCTTGCCGACGTTTTCCGCGCTGGATAAAAAGGTAGTCGGGTTTGTTACCGTTACGATCAAATTGTCGATATTGGTATGATAGCCGCGAACTTCCCATTGCAGCCAATCATGGCCGCCGGCCAATCCCGCTTCGAAAGACGTTGATTGTTCGGCTTTCAGCGAGGGATTGCCGAATCCTGGAAAATAAAGCTGATTAAATGACGGTGCTTTAAATGCATTGCCGAAACTGGCAAACGGGCTGATGCCGTACTTCCCGTTATAACGCCAGCCGAAATTGCCGGTTAGCTGTTCGCCAAAGGCTTCGTTTTTATCCCCACGCACCGATGCGTTGATAAAGTGATTGTCCAGAATGCGGCCGTGCAATTCGGTAAAAATACCGGCATCATAACGGGAAGTTTCATTGTAGGCGGTTGAGCTGTCGACCTGATCCAGCCGATAATCGGAGCCGATAACCAACCGGTGATCGTCAGACAAGACAACTTCATTCAGCCAACCGGCGTTCCAGCGGGTGCTGTTAAAGCTGCTGGAGAATGTCCCATTAGGCGCAAAGTTGTCGCCATCGTCTCGGCTTTGCCCCAGACGCAGTATTGACCGCCAGTTATCGGCGATGTTTATGCTGCCTGTAGTGCCGACGGTTTGTTCGATAAATTCGGTTTTATTTTGGAAGTTACCGTCAAACTCGGATTTTCCCTCAGCCCGCATAAAAAACGCTTCAACATCGGCCTTGTTGTCAAAACGATGCCCTAAGCGGGCATTCAGCGCCGTGTTCAAGTAACCGTCTTTATCCGGCTGATTAACGCCGAACGGGCCGGGAGTTGGCTGCCTGGAATTAAAACCCTGGGAACCGAACTGCGATGAAGCAAAGCTATACCAGCTGTTTTTCCATTTGCCGCTGACAGAACCGGAAGCCCGGTAAGTGTCATACGAGCCGCCACCGGCATCCACAGTCACGCTGGGCTTTTCATTCTGCCCGCCTTTGCGGGTAAAAACCTGGATAACTCCGCCTATGGCTTCCGAACCGTAAAGGCTCGATTGAGGGCCGCGAATGATTTCCACCCGCTCGACCTGATCGAGCGGAATAAATTGAAAAGGCGTGGTGCCGGAGGTAACGGAGCCGATTTTAATGCCGTCAATCAGCACCAGCACATGGTCGGAATTGGTGCCTCGCATGTAGATATTGGTGTCCTTGCCGTAGCCGCCGCTTTGCGCCATGTCGATGCCGATCGTGCCGCTTAGCAGTTCCGGCAAAGTTTTAGCCTGTAGGCGTTCAATGTCTTTTCGGGTATAAACAGTGGCCGCAGCCGCCAACTGGTTTTTAGCCGTTTCTGTCCGAGTTGCGGTAACGACCAGATCGGGAAGATTTTGCACAGTTTCCTGCGCCTGTAACGGGGTAATAAAACCCGCGATAAATAATGAGCCGAAGATGAGTTTTTGCATGTGAGTCCTCTCTGCGCCGCCCGCGCATGATGGTTGATTTACACAACAGAGGACAATAGAAAACGAGAGATGACGCAGAGCTAGACTGTCATTTTCGCTGCCAGCCCTCCGCTGTACCGAATTACACTTTCGGGCCGGTCTCCGGGCTTATAAGTGGCGTTAACCTGAATCATCACCTTCCCATGCGTAAGCACAGTGGCATCTCGATGAAGCTTTTACTTATATACCGTTGCGGGGGCAGCGTCGGATTTGGTGTTAACCTTACCGACTTCCCGTTTAACCATTGGGTTTGAAAAACCCTCCGGAACCTGAAAGCAAGGCGCAATTATAGGGAGTTAAATCGATAAAGCAAATTTACGGTTGCCGTAAACAAGATTAAAATTGTACCGGAACGCCATCCGAACTCGCCGGAAACGCCACCTTGCGCTACGCGCCTGGATGGTCTTATTCCAGCCCATAGCTAAGGCAACATCAATATTTCAGCTGACTGCATCGCCCCGGCAGTCAGCCAGCTAACAAATTCAACGGGGCAAACCGGAAGGAATAGATCATGAATTGGTATCTGGAAGTTTTGAAAAAATATGCAGAGTTCAACGGTAGAGCCAGTCGACAAGAGTATTGGTTCTTTTTGTTGTTTAATATTCTTATCAGCGCCTTTTTGGCGACGGTTGATTTTTTTAGCGGGACTTTTAATGTTGAATCCGGCGTCGGCCTGTTAAGCGGCCTTTACTCATTGGCGGTGCTGATTCCCGGCATAGCGGTAACGGTTCGGCGACTTCACGACACCGACCGTAGCGGCTGGTGGCTATTACTCCCGTTGATTCCGATCATCGGCGGGATCGTGCTGTTTATCTTTATGGTTCAAGACAGCTCGTCCGGCGACAATCAATATGGGCCGAGCCCAAAGTAGGCGGCAATAGGGCTATTTCCGATGCATGACACGCCCTTCCCACTCCACCTAATCATTGCTGCCGAGGATTTTATGAAACAGTTATTATTACTCATCGTCATTTCCATGATGTTAGTTGTTTGCCAAAACGCATCGGCACGGGAAAAAGCAGCGCAGCCGGTTAAGCCAAAGCCGTTGCAATGCGCGGCTTTTAGCCCTTACGTGGGCAAGCTCAACCCCGATTACGGCGCTCATCCGTCCAAAGAACTAATCGATCAACTATTGGACAAATTAATCAAAGAAACCCCGTTCCGCTGCATCATGACCTACGGCGTCATGAATGGCCTGGAATACACCTTCGCCGCCGCCGAAGCCCGGCATCTCAAAGTCATTGCGATCATCTGGCTGGATGACGACGTCGCCGTCAACTCGCGTTCCATAAGCGCCGGCATTGAGGTCGCAAAAGCCTATCCCAAAACCATCATAAAACTGAGCTGCGGTTCCGAAGTCAGAACCCGCAACAACTATGCTTTCGACGGCGAAATCACCCGCTGCATAAGCGCTCTGCGCGAAGCAGGCGTAGCCCAGCCGATCACCACCATAGATACCTGGTGGGAATGGTGCAACCGCGTTTCGCCCTGTCATATAACCAATTTCGGCGCACAAGTCGATTGGATAGGCATTAATGTTTTCCCGTGGTGGGAAAACAAGCATTCCGACGTTATTCCCTGCACTCCGGCAAACAAGGCGGCTGATTTTCATGTTGCGCGAATCGAACAACTTCGCCGGACTTATCCCGGCAAAGAAGTTATCCTGACCGAATTCGGCTGGCCGAACGGCCCCGAAGGCGGCATTGAAACCAATAAGTTCACCCAGCAGCGTTGCGGCATTGCCGGTAAGAAGAATCAAGCCCTGGTCGTTAAATCGACCTTTAAAAAACTAGCTGAAAAGGGCTGGTCGGGCGTAGTATTTGAAGCGTTTTCAGAAAACTGGAAACCTGGCGAAGAAGGCGACTTCGGCAATTTCTGGGGAATTTGCCAGGGAGAGCCGCCTTATACTTGCTTAAGGTTTTAGTACCCAGGATGTGTCGACTAAGTAAATCGCCTCAGTTAGCTATATGCCCGGTTCTTCGGCACATCCTACAGCCCATGAAATATGATTACTCATTACAAACAACGCGGTTTATAATCGCCCCTTTTTGAAATTTACAGCGCTCAGTATCTGTTCAACACAGCATGCGACGCTAATGTACGCAGCGTGGCCGTGTTACCGAAAACGCCTATTTTTTGGCGCTCGGACAACAGGGTTAAGCAAATGAAACCGGCACTCGTGCTTTTGATTATCGACCTTTTTGAGAACAGTTTTACATGACCAAAGTTAAACTAGCGCTACTTATTTTAAATGCCGTATGGCTGTTTGCAGTGTCCGAAGTCAGTTATGGCCGCCATGCCGCTATCATTATCGACGCCGATAACGGCAACGTCTTACACGAAGTAGAAGCGACTCAGTCATGGTATCCCGCCTCGCTCACCAAACTAATGACGCTGTACATGACATTCGACGCATTGAAAGCGGGCCAAATTCATCTGCACGACCCTATGACCGCATCGACCCATGCCTCACAACAGCCCAACAGCAAGCTGGGTTTAAGACGCGGCGAGCATTTAACCGTCGAAGACGCTATCTTAGCCATTATCACCCGTTCTGCGAATGACGCGTCCGTTGTGCTTGCCGAACATCTAGGCAGCACTGAAGAGAATTTTGCCGCTAACATGACCGCCAAGGCGCATTCATTGGGCATGTACAACACCCATTTCATGAACGCGACAGGCCTTCCCAACAACTGGCAAGTAACCACATCCAGGGATATGGCGGTGCTGGCATGGAAAGCGCAGCGCAACTTTCCCGAGTATTACCATTATTTTGCCGCGCACAGCTTTAATTTTAAAGGCACCGAACTGCGCGGCATCAATAAGTTTACCGCCAGCTACCCCGGCGCCGAAGGCATGAAAACCGGATTCACCTGCGGCTCCGGTTTTAACCTGATCGGCGCGGCGCATCAGAACGGTAAGCATCTGATCGGCGTAGTGATGGGCGGCATGACCAGTAAAGAACGCTATCAGCTTATGATGCAAAAAATGGATGCCGGTTTCGCTAATTTAACCAACGTCGATTCTGCAAGAAACATCAACACCATGTCTACAACCTCCGCAGGCAGCCCGCCCTACCAGCTTGATTGCGGTAATGGCGCCGCTACGCATGCCATACCCGCCTCCAGTCGCATCGTCAACTATACGCCCAAGCACAAAAATATCAGCCGAACCAAAACCAATGTCAGAGGCATTAACACGGTTCGGCCTAAAATTGTCGCTCGCGCCAAATCCGGTATCAAGCCCATTAACAAGAGCAAGATTTTGCCTAAAGCTATCAAGCAGGCCAAAGTCAGTATAAAACCCGCCGGCAAGCTCCCAGCTAAAAGCAAAAACTTTCATAAAGTTAAAACCGACCTTAAAGTCGCCGCTAAAACCAAGAGCGCGCAAAAGGTTGCGCTTCATTGAGTTAAACAGTTCGCGGGACTCAAGCAAGCCCATTGATCCTGACAGGTTTCGTTATTGCTCTATTCATTCATGGACGAGTGGAGCGCCTGGGCTTGAAGCAATAAAAATTGCAAGGCGGAATTTGCCGAATAAATTGCCCCCCCGTTGCCGTTGGTTGACGCTGTTTTTCCGGCAAATGGCGTCAGTAGGTTATGGAAGCGTCCGATGTCGTAATACGCTTCAAGCGTTCGATCAACACATTCCAGTCAACGCGAGGGTTATAGCCGATCACGTCGATTCGAGGCAGGCCGCCGCCGGTGATAATCGCATAACCGGATTCCGTAGCCTTTACGCCCATCAGCTGACACACGCCGTCATGCAGGTAACAGCCCAGACCGAGCTTGTCGTAGCCGAAGGTTTCAAAAAAACTTAAAAAGCTTTTAGACAGTAGATCAGCCGCGCCTCCGCCGCCGATGTTGGCGATATTTTGCACCGCTTTTTGGCTGATCCTGTGCCGCGAATCATCGCTTTCCGGCGTGCCCAACCACGCGAAAAAAGTGACCGGATGCCAGTTTTCCAGGTACAACTGGCGAACATAGCCCGATAACTTGCCGGTGATGCCGCCGAATTTAAACTTGCCGGTTAACTGATTCAGATCCAGGTTTTCAATTTCCAGGTCGCCGTGGAATTTTGGGAAATCGGTAAACAATCCGGAAGAAGCAAGATTGCTGATTTTAACCTCGCCGTCGAAGACCTTGACGGTCAGTTCGCCGCCCAGACTCAGGGTTTTATTGCTGTACTCGACGCGGGGAATATGACCGCTAATGGCGCCCGATAACGGTGTCCAGTCTAAAGCCTTGGATAGTTGCTCAAGCGATACATCACTTACGTCGCCTTCAAACGACAGCTCGGGATCTTGCTGTTTTTTGGTCTTCCAGTTGAATTGCTTGACGGCGATTGCGCCGCCCAACAAAGGCAGTTGGGTGTTTTTTAACAGCCGGATACTATCAGCCCGACTCAAAAACGTAAGCTCAGCCGGACCTATCGGCACGGCGCGCAGCTGCAATTGCCGCCAGGCGAATTTCGATGGCAAGCTAAAGGTTTCATCGTTCGACCAGTTAAGCTGACCTACGCCGCCCTGAATTTCGCCGCGTCCTGCGGCATCTTTAACATCTAGCTTATTAAAGCTTGCTGACAACGCGGTCAAGGATTGATCGTTAATAGAAAAGTCGGCTTTTAAACGGCCTGCGAGCGTAACGCCTTGCAATACGGTCTGCTCAAAAAACGGTTTCAGGTAGATAGCAGAGGCGTCCTGCAAATTGTCACTGTTCAACGAAAGTTGGGCCTTTTTAATACTTAGGCCATCCTTGTATTGGACGGTTGCGCTGCCGCTGAGTTCTCCGACTTTTGAATGCAGGTAACTTGCAGACTTTATTTCGACGCGTTTGCTTGATGCGTTCCAGTCGCCTTGGGCGTCGAAAACGCTATGTTGCCCGGCCGCTTCCAGATACAAAGGCTCCGCATACAGCGCACCGCCGTTAAAATCGGAATGGCCTTGCCATTGCCATAAGCCGCGATTGTTTTTAGCACCCAGCGTTGCCTCCAGCATTAATGCCTCGGTAGCAAACCGCCCGTCTTTGGTCTGCCCGGTCAAGCCACTAAGCCCTACGGTTAAGGTAAATTCATTGACCCGCGCATAACTGCCGGACGCATTTAACTTAACATTGATTTTACCGCCTTTCAGTTTGACCCGATCCTGCGGCAACAGCTGTTGAATCGACTTGCCATCCACCGCGTTGGCGTCGATCTGCAATTGCCAATGATCGCCTAGCTCTTCGCCGTCAACGGCAAGGGTTCCACCGGCCAGGTGCAAACCGGTTAATCTGAACGAGCTGCGTTTTTCCGTAACATGAAAAGAAAAGTCGGCGGCCGGCGATTGCCATTGTTTTGAACGCATCTCCGCCCTGCCCTGCTCGCACACCATTTCCTTGTTTTGCCAAGTGAAAGAAGTACAGCGGATATTGACCAGATTGAGATCGTTGAAAGGTTTGGGCAGGCTTAACTTGGCGATCGTTAAGACCAATTGTTGCGGGTTTTGCGACAGCTCGGTCAGGGCGATAGTGACGCCTTCCAGCCTCCATTGGCTTCCTGCAATGGTGCCGACATTAAGGGATACGTTATCCAATGCATGGGCGGCGGGTGTTGTTAAAGTAATGATGACCAAGATCATCACTGTAAAACGCGCCCACATTATCTAGGCTCAAGACGACGCTGGAGCGTCAAATACTGCATTCCCACGCAGGAGCACTCGTCTTTATACACAAGTGTGTTTCAGAGTCGTCATACCGGCATGGATGCCTGTATCCAGCACCATGGACGGTAACTTGGCGGCTCTACAGATACTTGAGTAATACGACGTTTCTACCGAGCGGGACGGGGGTTGCACCCCCGTCCCTACCGTTTTCGATAACGACCGCCCTATCTTCATCCGTCAAACGTTTCGGACGGGGTTGCAAACCCCGTCCAGCCACAGGTCTCGCAGAAACTTGTGTATAACGATGAGCGCAGAAGCGCGGGAACGATAAAAAGTTGCGTAAAGACCTATACGCATTAGCCGGGAAAAACACCGGTAGATAAATACCGGTCGCCCCGGTCGCAGATAATGACCACAATCACCGCATGCTCAACTTCTTCAGACAATTTCAAAGCCGCGTGAACAGCGCCGCCGGATGAAATACCGGCAAAAATGCCTTCTTGGGCGGCCAAAGCGCGAGTGACGTTTTCTGCTGAAATCTGGTCGACATCGATAATCCGGTCAACCCGGTCGGCCAAATAGATTTTCGGCAAATATTCCTTGGGCCAGCGCCTGATGCCGGGGATTTTAGACTCGCCTTCCGGTTGCACACCGATCACCTGAATGTCGGCATTTTGTTCCTTCAGGAATTTTGACGTGCCCATAATCGTGCCGGTCGTCCCCATAGAACTGACAAAATGGGTTATTTTCCCCTGCGTGTCGCGCCAGATTTCAGGCCCGGTGCCTTCATAATGCGCGCGCGGATTATCGGGATTGGAAAACTGATCCAGCACTTTGCCCTTGCCTGCCGCTTCCATTTCCCTGGATAAATCAATCGCCGCTTCCATGCTGCCGGCAGCCGGCGTCAGGATGATCTCGGCGCCGTAAGCTTTCATCGAAGCCCGGCGTTCTTCGCTCATGTTATCGGGCATAATCAAGGTCATTTTATAACCCTTGATCGCGGCCGCCATCGCCAGGGCAATGCCGGTGTTGCCGCTGGTCGCTTCAATCAGCCGATCGCCGGGTTTAATCTCGCCTCTTTGCTCTGCGTGTTTAATCATGCTGAGCGCAGGACGGTCTTTTACCGACCCGGCCGGATTATTGCCTTCCAGCTTAACCAGGATAGTATTACTGGTAGCGCCGGGCAAGCGCTGCAATCTGACTAGAGGCGTGTTACCGACAAAAGATTCTATGGTTGGGAATGTCATGGTAGTCATATAGATAGATTAAGTGCGAGTAGAACCGATTTAAAAGACTACACCACGAAGACGCGAAGAAATAAAACTTCGTGTCTTCGTGGTGAATAATTGTGTTTTCTATTTATGAAAGTGATCCGTCGGGCATTCGCCGTTTCTCAGGCTGATAATAGGCCAGTTGGCGGCGTCGGCGAATTCGGTCAGTTTTTGATCGGGATCGACTGCGACCGGATGGTCTACCAATTTGAGCAGCGGTAAATCGTTGTGCGAATCGCTGTAAAACCAACTGTCCTGCATGGTTTCGGTTGAATCTTGTAACCAGGCTTCCAATAACTTTACTTTGCCCTCTTGAAAACAGGGGATGTCGTCAAAGCCGCCTGTGTAGCGGCCATCGATAAATTCCGGCGTGGTCGCCAATAAGTTTTCAATGCCGTACAACCGGACTATCGGCTCGGTAACAAAGCGATTGGTTGCGGTAATGACCAGCAAGGTATCGCCCCGTTCTCTATGTTTGGCAATCAGTTGCTGCGCAGGTTTTAACAACAACGGTTTGATCGCTTCTTCTATGAATTGCTCCCGCCATTGATAAAGTTGTTCAGGCTCATGCTCCGCCAAAGGGTGTAGCGAAAAACGAAGAAACTCGACAATATCCAGGGTGCCTTGTTTATAGTCATCGTAAAATTTGGCGTTGGCGCTTTCGTAATAACTTTTATCGACAATGCCCTGGTCGACAAGAAACTGTCCCCATAAATAGTCGCTGTCATCGGCAATCAGCGTGTTATCCAAATCAAAAATCGCTAAGCTCACGGTTAATCCTGCCTTGAGTAATTAAAAAGAGCGGTGCGCTATGGCATCTGCACTTTATTTGTGGAACAATGCTGTCATTAATTTAAATTACTGACCTCTCTTTAATAATTTTACCATCAGCAAGATTAAAGATATAGGGAAGGTAAAAACACAGGTTTTAACATGATTGACTCTAAAGGATACCGACCCAATGTCGGGATCATCCTTTGCAATGACGAGGGTCGCGTGTTTTGGGCAAAACGAATGGGTGTAAACTCATGGCAATTCCCGCAAGGCGGGATAAATCCGAATGAAGACCCAGAAGCCGCGATGTATCGTGAGTTGTGCGAGGAAACCGGACTACAGCAGCAGCATGTCCAGGTGCTTGGCCGTACCCGCTATTGGCTGAGATACCAGTTGCCCGAGCGCTATATACGCAAAAACTCCCTGCCTTTATGCATCGGCCAAAAGCAAATCTGGTATATGCTGCGCCTGATAACGCATGAATCCAATGTGCGTTTCGATCAATGCTCCAAACCCGAATTTGACGACTGGCGCTGGGTGGATTACTGGGACCCCCTTAAAGACGTGGTCTATTTCAAGCGCAAGGTTTATCTCAAAGCGATGAGCGAGTTAGGCGCCATTCTGACAGCCGACACTGTCCCGGTTAATGCCGCAGGATATTTAGCCAAGGAAATTGAAAAGGCAAAAGACAAAAAGCGCAAAAAATAGCCGCATCACGCCATCGCCGGTCGATTTAAATAAGGAAGATATTAAAAAACAACTACTTATATACCATTACCCCAACCTTCTCCCTCAATGGAGAAGGAGCCGGTACTTGCGGTAGATACTTATGAGTTGAATCTAAGATTTCTTTCGTGTCTTTCGTGCTTTTCGTGGACTAACTGCCGTTTTTAGGATTATTGGCTCACAGTAAATCCAATCGTTTCATTACCCACCATCGCTTTAAAATCCCCCGGCTCGACAATCCGCTTAAGATCAACCCCAATAAACGATAAATCCTGCGGCGTTAAGGTGAATTTTACCCTTTCCGTTTGACCGGGATTCAGCTCGACTTTTTTAAATGCTTTCAGTTGTTTATTGGGCCGGGTTACCGAAGCCGCCACATCATTAATATAAAGCAATACCGTTTCCTTGCCCTTTAACGCGCCGGTATTTTTAACATTAACGCTGACATTGATATTTTCGCCCATTTTGACTTTATCTTTTTCCACCTTCAAGCCGCTGGTTTCAAAAGTGGTATAGCTCAAGCCATGCCCGAACGGATACAACGGATGATAGATATTCGTCTCGAACGATTCGATCGGTTTGTAGTCATACGGCGTAATACCGTTGGAGTTTCTCGGATAGGTAATGGGCAGCTTGCCGTTGGGGTTGTAATCGCCGTACAAAATATCGGCAATGGCCTCACCGCCTTCCATGCCCGGCAAAAAGCCCAAAACCACGCCGGAGGCCCGCTCCGCAATCGAGGTGATAATACGCGGACGGCCGCCCAAGGTCAGTAAAACCACTGGTTTTCCGGTTGCAATCGCCGCGTTGGCAAGATCGATTTGCGCCTGATCGAGATTTAACGATTCGATATTGCCCGGCGTTTCCGTATAGGCATGCTCGCCCAGACTAAGCAGAATAAGGTCGTGATTTTTGGCTTCGTCGACGACCTTTTGAATATCGATTGGCGCAGCGAAAGAATCGCCGCCAATGTAAGTCACTTTGCCGGTGGCCTTTTCCTGTATGGCTTCCAGCACCGTCAGCTTCTCCTGAGGATAGAGTTCCTCGGCAAAACCTTGCCAGGTAACAGTCCAACCGCCATTCATCACGCTTAATAAATTAGCGGTAGGCCCGGTCACCAATATATTTGCGTCTTTTTTGAGCGGCAGGATGTTATGGTCGTTTTTTGCCAGAATAATAGATTCCCGCGCCGCCTGACGATTAGTTTCTATCGCTTCCGCCGTGGCAAAATTACCTTCAATCGGCAACAGCGGTTTGGGATCGAATAATCCGGCCTGATACTTGACTGTCAGTATCCTGGACACAGCCTCATCGATTCTGGACATCGGCACTTCGCCCGATTTGACCAAATCAATCAGTAAATCGTAAAAAGAAAAATCGAACGGCACCATGCTCATGTCGATACCGGCCATCACCGCAATTTTTACCGCTTCTTTAGGTGACGCGGCCATCTTGTCGCGGCTGTAAAGGCGCTCGATGTCCGCCCAATCGGACACGGCAAAGCCTTTAAAGCCCAGTTCGCCGCGCAGAATCGTGGTCAGGTAATGATGGTTGGCGTGTCCCGGAATGCCGTCGACTTCGGCTGAATTAACCATTACCGTCGGCGATCCGGCCTTTATGCCCGCTGCAAAGGTCGGCAGGAAATACTCGCGCAGCATTCTTTCGCCTATCCAGGCCGGTGTCCGGTCTTTGCCGTTCAGGGGGTAGCTGTAGCCGACATAATGTTTCAGGCACGTGGGCGCTTTATCGGCAGCGGAAAAATCATCGCCTTGATGGCCTTTAATATAAGACGTGCCCATCGCCGCCGCCAAATGCACATCTTCGCCGAAAGTTTCCCACAAACGCGGCCAGAGCGGTTGGCGGCCAATATCCATCACTGTAGAAAAATTCCATTGCAGGCCGGAAGCGCGCACTTCCCTTGCCGTGATTTCTCCCTCCTTGAAAGCCAAATCCGGATTGAACGTCGCCGCCATATTAATCGCCTGCGGAAACAATACCGAGTTTTGCGTGTAAGTCGCACCGTGAATAGCATCAATTCCGTAAATGACCGGGATTTTCAGGCGCGTTTTTGCCGCCGCATTCTGTACAGTGCGCATCATCTTGCGCCATGTTTCAATGGATTGCGCCTTGTTATCCGGCGTAAAAGGCGTATTAAGAATAGAGCCTACATGATGATTTAACACCGCATCTTCCAGCTTGGCCGGATCGATTTGATCCTCAGCGTTTTGCTCTTTTGGAATGCCGATAACCGTAAAATCAACCTGCATCATCTGCCCTACCTTCTCTTCAAGCGTCATTTGAGACAGCAGATTTTTGACTTTATGCTCTATTGCTTTGTCAGTTTCTTGAGCGCTCACAGAATGCCCCGCCGTGGCAGCTAGCATGATAATTAAAATGATAGGTAAGGTTTGCAACTTAATATTCTTCGCGTGTTGATTGTTTTAAGATTCGTGGGTTAGACAAACTGACCACGAACGACACTGGGTTAAAGCTATTCGTATTTTAAGCTGCACTATGATTTTTCAACAAAAAACATTGTCGATCGGGTTTAGCAGACATCCAAGTTCCACTTCGTCCGTCTCTGAAAGAATTAATCATTTGACATGCATACTTTTGCAGCGTAGTTTTTTAGGTAGAGAGTGGGGTTCAAAGTTCTCACTCGTTTATAAGACCATTGAGGAGGCAATGTGAATTTTACAAAATCAATCTTATTAACAGTAATTTATAGCGCTGGTTTGCTGGCCCCTGCAATGGCTGTTGCAGATGATCCTGATCCGGCGACATTTCAGGCAGATAAGGATCGCCAAATAGCCAATGTTCTGGAAAAGGTGCAAATTGCTCAAAAAAACCTGAGCTGTGTGCAAGCCGCTCAAGATCATGCAGCTTTAAAGGTTTGCGCCGAGACCTTTAAACAAGATTATGATGTTTCAGAAACGAAAGTAAAAGCCCAGGCCGCCGATAAAAAAACGCAAAAAGGCACGAAAAACAAGGAAAAGCAGTAGCGTCGAGTTCCGGTTGCGGCCGTTCGATCTAAGCCGGATAAAACACCAGTCGTTCACGCGATTGGTGTTTTTTAGTTTTTAAGGGATATTCACGAAATAACTTGAGCCAGTTTTATTTTTAAATCATGAGGATGTAAGTCTTCATGACCTTCATGGTAATTGCTTAAATTAATGCGTGTTCCTAAAGAATGTGCATGAAACGACTTTTGCAAATAGCATCGCCACTACCCCCAGATCTGGCAGGTTTTAAAAACCTGCCAGATCTAACTTGTGACGTTATTTTATGCGCATTCCTAAGTTAGATTATGAAATTTATTGGCGAGCCTGCTTAATAACCCATTTTGATAACCCCGAAAAGCAAGCCACTCTATAGAAACTCCGGGATCATACATTTCAAGCTCACAATCCAGGGTTGTTATGATTTTTTAAGTTGGGTATGTTATTTTGTTCCCATTCCCAACATTCAAGCCATCCCCCATGAAAATAAAATACCGGCAGTTCGGTTTTTTACTGTTACTGCTCATATTAACAGGCTGTAGTAAGACCATCACTTCAGCGCCGGACGTAACCTTTACCACTATCGCCGGCCAAAAAATCGCGCTAAAAGATTTGCGCGGCAAGCCGGTGATCGTCACGTTCTGGGCGACTGACTGCCCGTCTTGCATTGAGGAAATTCCCGATCTAATCGATCTTTATACCCAGTATCATGCTTCAGGTCTTGAGATGATTGCCGTTGCAATGTATTACGATCCGCCGAATCACGTCGTCGATATGACCAATGCCAAGCAACTACCCTACAATGTGGCGCTGGATTTAAAATCGGAACACGCCGATGCTTTCGGCGGCATTATGTTTACGCCCAGCACATTTTTGATTGCCCCGGACGGTTCGGTTGTTAAAAAGGAAATCGGCCTTTTTGACTTGGCGAAAATGAAAACTAATATCGAATCACTACTTAAAGGCTAACCCATGCTCTGGTTGAAAGCGTTACACCTGATTTTTATGGTCACTTGGTTTGCCGGCTTGTTTTACCTGCCGCGCCTGTACGTTTATCACGCAATGAGCGATGACGAGATCAGCAACGAGCGCTTTAAGGTCATGGAACGCAAGCTGTTCTTCGGCATTATGACGCCGGGCATGATAGCGACCTTGCTGTTCGGCATCTGGATGCTGGTCGCTTACGACTGGGGTGTTTATGCTACTGCCGGTTGGCTGCATGCAAAGCTGGCGCTGCTGGCGCTGACGCTGGTTTACCACTATTTTTGTTATCTGTGGCTGCTTGATTTTAAACACGACCGCAACCGGCGCAGCCATGTTTTTTATCGCTGGATGAATGAAGTGCCGGTTTTGTTTTTGGTCGGTATCGTAATCCTGGCGGTTGTTAAGCCTTTTTGATTAGATAAATGATTTAAACTATAGCGTCCAAGGTTTTAGAGAGAAATATGAATTTATCTGACTTCACCCACAGCGCCTATAGTGCCGGTCTCTTGGGCGGCTTACTGATAGGCATAGCTGCTGCAATGTTTGTATTATTGAATGGCCGGATTGCCGGCATCAGCGGAATTTTAAGCGGCCTGCTTCAAGCCGACAAGGGGGACAAGCTCTGGCGCGTATTGTTTCTGCTCGGCATGGCGGCTGCGCCTGTTGTTTATCAAATTGCCTCCGATCTGCCCGCTGTGACGATCGATGCGGGAACGGCGCAATTGATTATCGCCGGCCTGCTTGTTGGCGTGGGCACCAGCTATGCCTCAGGCTGCACCAGTGGCCATGGAGTCTGCGGCATTTCCCGCGGCTCGATGCGTTCCATTGCCGCAACGCTGACTTTCATGATGGCGGGTTTTATCACCGTCTATCTGACCCGTCACTTGTTGGGGCTCTAACCGTGTTGAATCTTAATGCTTTTCTCGTCGGCCTATTGTTTGGCCTGGGGCTGATTATCTCCGGTATGACCGATCCTTCAAAGGTCATTGGCTTTCTGGATTTGGCCGGGGCTTGGGATCCGTCCCTCGCATTTGTGATGGCGGGCGCAATACTGATCGGCGCAATTGCTTTTACTATCGCTAAAAAACGTCAGCGCAGTTTGTTGGGAGCCCCGATGCGACTGTCCTCTGCAACCGAGCTGGATAAAGGTTTATTAATAGGCAGCCTGGCTTTTGGAATCGGCTGGGGACTTTCGGGATTTTGTCCCGGACCGGCGGTGGTAAGCGCAGCCGCCGGACAGCCAAAAGCATGGATATTCGTTGCGGCGATGCTGGCCGGAATGGCTTTGTACGGCATGCTTGAGCGGCGCGGAAAATAAAGCTCAATGTATTTTTTTAGCATTATCCGCAAGCAAGCGCGCGGCATTATCCGCCGGGACCGGTCGGCTGAAATAATAACCCTGCATCTCATCACAGCCGCTACTCCGTAAATGGCGTAACTGCTCTTCTGTTTCCACGCCCTCGGCAATGACTTTAAGCTTAAAATTTCGGGCTATAGCAATGATGATGGATACAATCGCGCCATCGTCCGCATTGCTGATCAGGTCGTCAACAAAAGACTTGTCGATTTTCAGTTTGTCGAAAGGAAAATGCTTTAATTGGCTAAGACTGGAATAACCTGTCCCAAAATCGTCGATAGAAATTAAAACGCCGAGTGTTCTCAAGCCCTCCAGAATACCCCGTGTGTTTTCGGGCTCTTTCATCACGATGCTTTCGGTCAACTCCAGTTCCAAATAACGCGGCTCCAAGCCGGTGTCGGACAGCACCGCCGTTACCATGGCCGCCAAGCCGTCCCTATCCAATTGCCGCGCCGACAGATTCACCGCAACAGTTATCGGAGGCAAGCCCGCTTGCTGCCAAGCCTTGTTTTGCAAACACGCCTGATGCAGCACCCATTCGCCGATCGGTTCGATTAAGCCCGTCTCTTCCGCCAAAGGGATAAATTCATTCGGCGGCACTAAACCCAGTTCGGGATGTTGCCAACGAACCAGAGCTTCTACGCCGATAATTTTGCCGCTCTTCAAGTCAAGCTGCGGCTGGTAATGCAAGACCAATTCATCGCGCTCCAAAGCGCGCCGCAAATCGCTTTCCAAGCGCAATTTGGTGGAAACATCCTGTTCCATGCTTTCTTCATAAAAACGGTAGCTGTTGCCTTGCTCCTTGGCGCGATACATGGAAATGTCCGCATGTTTAATCAGTAAGCTGCTTTCAACGCCATCGGCGGGATATAACGCTACACCGACACTGGAACTGATATAGAGCTCACGATCCATGATGACATAATGTTGTGAAAGCGCCCGGCAAATTTTCTCCGCCACGGCCGCAGCAACATGAAAGGAAGAGATATTTTCCAACAGCACCGTAAATTCGTCGCCGCCAAACCGCGACACCAAATCGCCGCTCCTGACGCATCCTTTAAGACGTTCGGCAACGGCTTTGAGTAATAAATCGCCGATTTCATGGCCCATAGTATCGTTGATCAATTTAAAACGATCTAAATCGAGAAACAACACCGCATGAATCGGCTGTTCGTCGTAAGTACGGCTCAACACTTCGGTCAGTCGCTCCATAAATTGGGAGCGGTTGGGCAAATCGGTCAACACATCCTGATACGCCAGACGATTTAAGTTTTCTTCGGCGCGAATCGCATCCAGCAGCCGGGCTACCCGCTGCCGTAACACGGCAAAATGCACCGGCTTTGGAATGTAATCGGTGGCGCCTGCGGAAAACGCCAAGTCAATGGACTGCCCATCATCCAACGCGGTAACAATCAAAATAGGCGTATGCGCGCCTTCCGGCAGTTCGCGAATACGCGCACAGGCGCAAAAACCATCCATTTCCGGCATCATCGCATCCATTAATATCAAGTCCGGCATTTGTCTTTCGCAGATGGTCAGGGCTTGCGCTCCGGTGCTGGCCAACTCGATGCGGTAGCCGTCTTCCTGCAATACATCGTTCAAGGCAAAACGCATCGCTCTGTCGTCATCCGCAACCAGTATCAATGGGCCGAACCGTTCAATATCCAGGCATTCATCCCTTTCCGAGTTTATTTCCTTTGCTAGTGCAAACTTGACGCGCTCATACTCGTCGAACAATGCCGACGATAAATCCTCCGCGCCGTAAACCGACCCCTGCCGACCCAAAGTCTCCAATTGTTTGGCGATGACGGCAAGCTGACTGGCGCCCAAGTTTCGCGCCGCGCCTTTCAAACTATGCGCCAATTCACCTAAGGCTTCGGCATCCGCTGCCGCAATAGCTTGCGTTATAGCCGCCAATTGACCTGGCGCATCTTCAAGAAAAAAGGCCACCATTTTGACAAAGGCATTGCCTATTTCTTCGCGCAATTGCTTTAACATCTGCTTATCCAAAACCTGTTGATCGTCAACAGCCGACGCTGATAAAGCAGTCGTTGCGTACTGGTTTTGTCCCCGCCCCAACCACAGATGCAGCTTTTCCTTCAAGGCGTTCAGCTTAAATGGCTTAGCCAGATAGTCGTTCATGCCCGCTGCTAGACATTGGTCGCTGTCGCCTTGCTGCGCATTCGCGGTCATGGCGATAATCGGAAGACCTACGAACTCTCCTTGCAATGCACGAATCTGCCGTGTTGCCTCAAAACCGTTCATCTCCGGCATATGGCAATCCATCAGGACCAGATCATAAGAACGACGCGTCAGACGCTCTAAAGCCTCTCGGCCGTTCCCGGCTATGTCCATGCTGCACCCCAGCCGTTCCAGCATGCCGATAGCCACTTGTTGACTGGCTCGGTTGTCTTCAACCACAAGAATCCGGCTACCCAGATAGACTATCGGTTCTTTCTTGAGCTGCGGCAAAGGCAGGGCTTCAACGGTTTTCTTATCGGCGGAAAGGATGCAATCGTACAACATCGAAGCCTGCACGGGTTTACCCAAACAGCCGACCACATTCGGTAAATTTATTTCGTTCTGCCCGTCCTGGGTAGGGTTCAACAGCAGTATGACCTTAATATCGGCAAGCCGGGGATCGTTGGCCATAGCGGCCGCTAAATCGGCGCCTTGGCTACTCGACACGGTTTGATCAATAATTGCGAACTGATAAGACTCACCTTGATCGGCAGCATTGCGCAATAGCTCCAGGGCGCGGTCGCCCTGCTCAACACTACGCTGGAAGATGCCCCAGCGACCGAGAATCTGCACCATAAACTGGCGCATCTTGCTGCCGTCCGTAACGATTAAAATCCGTAAACCGGCGATAAAAGCCTGCATGACTTTCGAAGGCGCAGACACCCCCATAGACGCTTCGAAAGGCACACTAAACCAAAAGGTGCTGCCTTTTTCCGGCATACTTTTAACACCGATTTTACCGCCCATCACTTCGACTAATTGATGACAAATCGCCAGCCCCAAACCGGCCCCATCATGACTCCGGGTGCTGGACCCGTCCACTTGAACAAAGGCTTCGAAGATATGTTTCTGTGCGTCGACAGGGATGCCTATGCCGGTATCGGTCACTTCAAAGCGCAGGCTCATTTTGTCCGCTCTTGACGTATCGACCATGACACCGATTTCGATGCTGCCATTGTCGGTGAATTTAAGCGCATTACCGACCAGATTGATCAGCACCTGTCGGACTCTCGAAGATTCACCGTGTAAAGCCATCGGAATGCCATCGGCAATTTGGTAACTTAGCTCCACCCCTTTACGTTGTGCTTGACCGGCCAACAAGCCGACGACCTCATCCAGAATCTCATGCAGCACAAAATCCACCGGTTGTAACTTCAGCATGCCCGATTCGATGCGGGAAAAATCCAAAATATCCTCGATCAGCTTCAACAGCGCTTCACCGGCATTGCGCGCCACCGTCACGTATTCTGTTTGCTTTGAGCTCAACCCCATGTCATACAACAGCTCCAACATGCCCAATACGGCGTTGAGCGGCGTGCGTAACTCGTGGCTGACATTGGCGGCGAATTCCCCTTTGATTTGAGCGGACTCCAAGGCTGAATCCCGCGCTTTTTCCAATTGCTGTTCGCGGGTTTCCAATACCGACATCATGCTGTTAAAGGCGTTTTCCATATCGATAATATCCCGAGGCCCACGCACTTTCGCCCGCACGTTTTGCTCTCCCGCTTGTGCGCGCCGCATCCTGTTTGCCAAATGTTTCAACGGGATGGTCAGGCGTCGGGTAATACCGTACAAAAACAGCAGAAAAACCACGGCAAATGCCGCGGAAACGGCAAGATTGGAATACAGGATGTTGTTTTGCATCGCCTTGAGCTTTTCCTTGCTCATCATCAAGCGTACAAAACCGATCAATTCCGGTTTTTGCGGACTGGCGACAAAAGGCGATACATTTTGATCATCTACACGATGAGCGAATACGGGGGCGACGAAATACCAAGCCTTTTCAGTTTCCTGATCCAATTGCAACTGTTGCGGCCATGTTTGCGTATCCACCGCCTCTACCACGGACTCTCCTTGATTCATTAGCGGTGTGTAGCCTTGGGTGTAGATAGCCACACCGCGCACATCGGGAAAAGCCAAGGCGGCTCGTGCGGGTTCTTCGGCATTTTCCTTGCTGGCATACAACAACGCGAGCGTACTTTGACCGGCAAACGTTTCAGTAGCCTGATAACCTTGTTTTACCAGCTTGTCACGAACAATTTGGTACGACAACCTTGATATGGCGAAGGAAGACAGCAGGGAAAGGCAGATAATTCCCAGAGTAAAGGTCACGACCAGTTGCTGAAGAAAGCTGGGGCGCTTCAAAGTAAATCGCACACGTGTGTTCATTTAGGAATAAATTGAAATTTTTGTCGTATAGTAAAAATAGAACGCAAATGGGCAAGAAAAAATAAAAGCGTAGTGAGCTTTTAAGCCTTTAGCCTTTGTTCACGGCGTCGGAAACACCAGATCGAACCGTTCCCGTTCCTGACTTGGAAAGTGAAGCCCCAGATGTTCGGCAGTTCTTAAATTGACCGCAAGCAGCAGATCCCGTAGCGGATTAATCGCGGCAGCGTTTGCACCGTTTTTGAGCCTATCCAGCGCCAAGGCCGCCAAGCTGCGCCCCATACCGAAATTATCGGGATAAAGCGAAAACAGCGCGCCTTTACGTACATGATCGAGATTACCGGAAAAAACAATGAAATTTTTCTCCCAGGCTTCTTGCAACACTACCGGCAACAACGCCTGCTCGTCCATGGCCGCATTATCCTGAGGCAGCCAAATGGCAATGGAGCCGTCTTTAATTTGCGCCAGCACTTTGCGATAAAGTTCGGCAGATAAGCGCAAGTCTTCAGTCGGAAAAGCATTCAGCGTCAATCCCTGAGTCTTGGCCGCGGTACGGGCCCGCTCTATTTCCCAAGCTTTTTGCCTAGGATCGAAAATAACCGTCACTTCTTTTGCATTGGGAACTATGCCCTTGAGCCGTTCAAAAAACACTTCCGGGTCTGGCGTCAGCGTAATGCCGGCCTGTCCTTTGGCTGCCTGGCCGGGAGAAATCAAAACCGCCCCGATTACGACGGGAAAGACCTCGGCAAGCTGTTTAGTCGCTGAAAGGCCGGCGCGACCAAGACTGATCACCAGATCGACACGGTCGTCATGTACGCGCTCCGATAATGCGGCCGGTGTATCGTCGTCGCCGTCCAATACATAATGCTTGACCGATTGCCCCAACCCCGTTTCGATGCCTCGTATAATTTCCATAAACACTTCCCGATAGGGCTCGCGGACATTGGGATATATAACTGCGACGGTAGGCGTGGCGGCGCTCGCAAAGGCAGGATAAACCACGCTGAGAACAAACAGCAAATGAGTCAGGGTGCGTAGTAGAGACATCGTTACAGTTATCCGATAGTTGACAAACGGGCCTGCGACGTCCCGTTTTGTGATGATGTTATTCATAAATGCCGGATTAAAAATTAAGGCGGACTTCGCCGAAGACGCTTCTGCCCGCCAAGGGTAAGTCGTTGGGTATTGCTGCCGTGGGTCTTCCGGCCAAACTGGGTTCACGCGCATTGACATTGAACAAATTGCGCACCGAAAAAGCGACTTCCCAATGCTCCGCCAATTGCTTGCGGCGTAAGGTCAAGTCCACCCAGGTATAGTCGGCGACGGGAGGACGGTTGTCTCCTGCTACCCGGCTACGATCAAGAATCCACTTAGCCTGGGGAGTTATTTGCCAATGCGGCATAAAATCCCAAGTAGCCCGTAAGTAAACCATATGATTAGGAGAATTGCCGGCATCGTGATTGAGCGTCGTGTCTCTGGGTTTCTGAAAAGCATAGTTCCCCAGTAATTTAAGCGTATCAAAGGCCTGCCATTCGGCTTCAAGTTCCGTCCCGTAACCGGTTTGAAGGCCGGTATTTTGAGCTGTAACAGTGGGCGCTCCGACATCGGGTATAAAGCGGATAATGTCTTTCCACCAATAATTGAATACATTCAAGCCCAAACGCAGTTTATCCCTGGGGCGGTAATCGAAAGCCAGCTCAAGGGTATCCATAGTTTCCGGTTTAAGGCCGGGATTGCCACGATTGACGGGATTGTTGATGCTATAGAGTTCCTGGAATGACGGCGCCCGAAAAGCGCTGCCGTACATCAGCTTGGTGGTCAGGTCGTAACGGGTTTCCCAGACCAACGCGGTGCGTGGATTGAGCGTATTGCCGAAATCGGAGTAATTATCGTAGCGTACGCCTGCGGTAAGCGCCCAGTCCTTAACAAACTTCCATTCATCCTGGAAAAAAGCAAAAAAGTTCTTGCGGTCGACAGGCTGTATAGGTAAATACGGAGTACCGGTCACATCAATGACGGAAAAATTCGGCAGCAACGGGTTTGCAGTCCCCGTGATGGGATTAATGCCGGAGTTTTTATGAGCGGCAACATCGTAAAGGCTGCTGTAGTTGAAACCGGTGCCTATGCGTAGCGTATGCCGATCAAAACCGGTATAAAAGGCCGAGGTATTGAATCGGGCATGACGTTCATAAAAACTGGGGGCGGCGATGAAGCCTTGGGGGAAAGTCACTAAAGGGCCGCCGCCAATAATGCCCGTAGCGGGATCAATCGGCAACTTCGCCCCCGGCGGGAAGAGTGCAAAAGCTGTTTCCGTTGTCTGCGAAGTGTCGAGATAGCTGATCTGCGCTTTCACATCCCAGTCTTTGGCGAAATCGGGGTTATCGTAATTCAGATCCGCATTCCAGCGCTCGCTACCGCCACGGCCGTTCGGATCCAAGGTCTGCGCACTGGTAGGACTGGCGCCTTGGTCGCCTCGGTGTTGCAGACCTCCGCGAAAGCGCCAATGATCGCGGGACAAATCCAAGCGGGCATCGAAATTCCGCCGCTGCAAGTTAACCGGCCCCGGCGCTAAAGAGGCATGAGTGCCGAACTGCTTATCGAAGTTGGTTTGGGTATCGGCATCGATAATGCTGTTTTGACCTTGGGTATCATGGTATTCCACCATGGCTGCCACGTCGAAACCCGCCCATGTATCGCCGTGCAGCGCCCAACCGTCGTAAGTGTCGAAACTGCCGACACGCCCGCCCACTTCGGTGCCGTTAATATCCTGCTTGGTTTTGGTGATGATGTTGATCACCCCGGCGAACGCATCGGCACCATACACGGCGGAACCCGGCCCGCGCACCACCTCGATACGGGCGACGGCCTGCACCGGCATTCCTCCCCAAAAATTACTCCTATTTCCGCCATAGGCATTAGTGATAGGGATGCCGTTGACCAGCATCAATACCTGCGGATTATATTCAGACGACACGCCTCGAAAACTATAGATAGGATTGTAACCGTCCTTGCTGCGCGCCACATGCAAACCCGGTACGGTTTCCAAGGCCTCGTCAATGTCGGTGGCGCCTATGGCCTTAATATCCTCGGCAGTAACGACCGAGGTCACTGCCGGAGCTTTGCCGACAGGTTGCTTCGCGCCGGTAGCAACGCTGATCATTTCCTGACCGCCGTACATTTGCAATAACTCCGCTTCATCACTGTTCAAGGGAGCTTCCTGTGCTTTAGCGGTGGCAGTAACGCCAAACCACATCAGTAAAAAAAATAAGTTATACATGGCCGATCACAAAGATAAACGCATAAAAGTTGTGTAAATGGTAAGTCATGGACCGTAAATTAACAACTTGATGACAACCTGCATTGATCAAACTTACTTAACTGATGTTACGCATTGCCCGTGAAAAGAGGGTTTGATAATGGATCGCGACGGATGTGAGTAGACGTGCCGTGCGCGCCTTAGGCTATGGTCAATAATAACTTCCCGGTATGAATGGGGTGAAATTTTTCCGTTGGCCCTGAGCCTGTAGCCTGTCGAAGGGTGAGCGGGAAAATTTCGGGCTACCGCGTCAAGCCGATCATGCTTCGACAAGACCTTTAGTCCTGAGCGCAGCCGAAGGGTCAGCACGAACGGCTCGACGATCGAAAATAGTGGTTTCGGGACGTTATTTTCAACCAAGCCCTTAGCAATGAGCATGAAATAACGTAAGCTGGTTTTTAAAACCATGAAGGATTGATGTTTTTTCTTCCTGATTACTCCCATCTGAGGACAAACCGTATGCCTTTGCAAACGAGAAATCCCTTTACCATCAAGAGATACGCTGTTTTAAACTTGTACGCTTTCAAAATAAGATGGGAGTAGCAAGATGCCTCAGCCAGAGACAAAATATTCAATATACCGACAGTTAGTTCAAAAAAAATGCGACCCGTAGAGACGCGATAAATCGCGTCTCTACGGGTGGTTGGCTGAAGCCATCTGGCTAATCAGGTTTTTCTTTGTGTCCTTCGTGGTAAAAGTTACTCTTCTTGTCTGTTAATCAAAAAATAAACTACCGGAATCACCAGCAACGAAAACAAGGTCGAAGCAAAAATACCGAAGATAAAGCTCCACGCCAGCCCTGAAAAGATCGGGTCCAGGATAATTACAAACGCGCCGAACATGGCCGCTCCGGCGGTCAGGAATATCGGCCGCAAGCGAATCGCACCGGCTTCAATCAAGGCTTCTGCCAGCGTCACATCGCCGCGGGCTCGGATGCGTTCGATAAAATCGATCAAGATGATCGAGTTGCGCACTACGATGCCTGCCAACGCAATCATGCCGATCATCGCGGTGGCGGTGAAATAAATCGGGTTCGGGTAACCTGCAATCGGCGTAGCGAATAGGTTTAGCACCCAAAAACCCGGCATGATGCCGATCACGGTCAGCGGGATCGCGATCATCATCACCAGAGGCACGCTCAATGATCCGGTTTGCCCGACCAGCAGCACATAGATCATCACCAGCGCGGCCGCGAAAGCCAAGCCGAGGTCGCGAAATACGTCGACGGTGATTTTCCATTCGCCTTCGCCGGCCAGTTCCGCCTTATATCCATCCGGCAACGGGCGCTCATCCAGCACATCATTCAAATCGAACACCGCTTCCACCGGACTGCGTCCCGCCATTCCGGCAATCACATAATTCACCCGTTGCAGGTTCTTGTGAAAAATGGGCTGGTCTTCGGTTTCTACATTGGCGCTGCCTATTTCACTTAACGGTATCAAATCGCCCTGCCCGGTTTTAACGCGCAACGCCAATAAATCGGCAACGGACGAGCGAAGCGCCCGAGGCAGTTGCAAGGTGATTTCCAGCGGCTGGCGTTCGCTGTCGACATGAACAATGCCGACTGTCTGGCCTGCGGCGGCAATGCTCAGGGTTTCAGCGACTTGCGCGACGCTGACGCCGGACAACGCGGCTTTTTCACGATTCAAATGAAAATGCACTTTGTCATGTTGCGCTTCGGAATAATCATCGACATCAACCACGCCGTCGGTTTTTTCCATATCGGCTCTGACGCGCTTGGAGACGGCGACCAAGCTGTCGATACTGGCTTCCGGCGGGCCGTAGACTTCGGCGACCAGATCGGACAGCACCGGCGGTCCCGGCGGAATTTCGGTAATTTTCAGGTTTGCGCCGTATTGCTTGCCGAGCCGTTCTATTTCGGGGCGAATGCGCAAGGCGATTTCGTGCGATTGCTGTTCCCGCCGGTCTTTAGACAATAGATTGATCCTGACTTCGCCGACATAACCGCCGCTGCGCAGATAATAATGACGAACCATACCGTTAAAGTCCATCGGCGCGGCAAGGCCGGTGTAGGTTTGATAATCGGTGACTTCGTTGACGGTCGCAAGATAATTACCCAAAGCTCTAGCGACTTCATCGGTTTGTTCCAGCGTCGAGCCGCGCGGCATATCGATCATGATTTGCAGCTCGTTTTTGTTGTCGAACGGCAATAACTTGAGCGGAACGGCGCGGGTAACAGCCAACAAGGTTGAAGCAACAAAAGCTACGAACACAATCAGTAAAAACAGTTTGGCGCGTCCTGAAGTTTCCAGCAAAGGGCCAAGCGCTGAGCGGTAAGTACGATAGATAAACGTCTGCTTAAGCTCTAACGGCGCTTCTTCTCTGTGGTTGTGATATTCGCTTTGCAGCAACTTGAAACTCGCCCACGGCGTGACGGTAAACGCGACAATCAACGAAACAATCATTGCTATCGGCACGTTAAAAGCCATCGGCGCCATATACGGCCCCATCATGCCGGTGATGAAAAACATCGGCAGGAACGACACGATCACCGTGAAAGTTGCCAGAATAGTCGGCGGCCTGACTTCATCAACCGCCGTTAATAATGCTTGCAGCGGCGATTCCTTGCGTAATTGATAGTGCCGGTGGATATTTTCGACATCGACAATCGGGTCGTCCACCAGCAGACCCAGCGACAGGATCAACGCAAACAGGGTAACGCGGTTGATCGTGTAGCCGGAAATATAATCCAGCAATAAAGTCAGCGCCAAGGTCATCGGCACCGCGATAGACACGATAAACGACTCTTTCAAGCCCAATGAAAACGCCAGCAACACCACGATAATCACAATTGCAAAACTCAAATGCTTAACCAGCTCGTTGACTTTGTGGTTCGCGGTTTCGCCGTAATCGCGGGTAATTGTCAGCAAAACATCTTCGGGAACCAAGGTTCCGTGCAGTTTCTCGGCGGTCGCGATAACGGCTTCCGCAACATTGACTGCGTTGCTACCTTTGCGTTTGGCAACCGCAATGGTGACCATCTGCCGCTCCTGCCCGACTTGCGGCTTGTTGCCGCCGGCATGACCTATCGTCGGCATCTCATCAACCGCAGGGCCAAAACCGATGCGGGTGTAATGATCGACATCGGCCGGGCCGTCTTCGATACGGGCTACATCGCGCAGGTAAACAGGGCGTCCGGCAACGCTTTTAATGACGGTCGCGCCCACTTCTGCCGACGACTCAAAATGCGGTCCGGCTTCGAGCAGTAGGTCGCGGTTGCCGCGTTCGATATTGCCGACTTGCAGATTGACGTTGGCATTAGCCAAGGCCTGGGTAATTTCAAGCAATGTCGTTCCATGAGCAGCCAATGAGGCAGGATTCGCATAAATCGATACCCGCCGCTGTTCGCCGCCGACCACCCAACTTTTACCGACATCGCCGACGCTTCTCAAGGAAATAATCAGCTCGTCGGCGATACGCCGCAAAGCCATCGAATCGTAATTGCTATTCTGCGCGGAAAGCGTCATCAACACGATAGGCACGTTATCGATTTCAACCGGCGACACTTTCCAGTGGGTAACGCCGGGAGGAATAATGTTCTGGTTGGACATCAACCTGTCCCAGGTTTTAACCAGGCTGTCTTCAAAAGACTGGCCGACCAGATAACGCACGGTCACCAACGCCGCGCCGGGTCTGGAGATCGAATACACATATTCGACGCCTTCGATTTGCTTAAGCAAAACCTCCAGCGGCGTGGCAACCAGTTTTTCGACTTCTTCGCTGGACGCGCCCGGATATTCGACTAGCACATCCATCACCGGCACCACAATCTGCGGGTCTTCTTCGCGCGGCGTCAGAATTAGCGCCGCCGCTCCGGCCAACAGCGAAATAATCAGGAACAGGATGGACAACTGCGAAGTGGTAAAGATTTCGACAATCTTGGTCGTCAACCCGCGTTTGGGTTTTTCATTTTCCCGGCTGTCCATTATTGCGCCTGCTGCGGCTGGGCTATGACGGTTTCACCGGCATGCAAGCCGGAAATGACTTCAATTTGATCGCCGAACGTTTTGCCGGTTCTGATATGACGCATCAGCTGTCGGCCATCCGCTACGACTTTGATCACTTCAAGCTGGCCGATATGCTGCACTGCGCTGGCGGGGATCAATAAGGCTTCATGTTGATCGCAGGCTTGCTCCAGCCAACCGAAATATCCGGGTTGCAAGCCTGCCATTGCAGGCAATGCGATTTTAATCAGTTGGGTGCGGGTTTGCGGATCGACTTCGGGACTGATCTCGTCGATTTGCGCACTGACTGTTTGTCCCAGCGTATCAATGCGTACGTTGACGTTCATGCCGATGTTGTAACGTCCGGCACAGGTGCTTGGCACGTCGGCTTCAAGCCTTAATCCTTGCGGCGTTTGCAACGATACGATGGCTACGCCGGGCAGTCCCATGTCACCGGGTTCTTTAAGACGCTTCACAACGATGCCGTCGAAAGGAGCGACGAGCAGCGTATCGGCCAGATGGGAGCGGATTTCCGTTACAGAGCTTGCTGCCTGACTTGCACCGGCTTGAGCCTCTTTAGCCCTGGCGACGACGGCATCAAAATTTTCGCGGGTCGCCGCTTCTTTGCTGTACAAGCTACGGGTGCGCTGCTCGTCCGCTTTGGCGCGATTGGCTTGAGCATTGGCGCCGACAAGCGCGGCCAGGGCTGCATTTTCTTGAGCTTTAATATCACGCTCGTCCAGACGGGCGATAATGTCACCCTTTTTGACTTTATCGCCTGCGTTAACCTTGATCTCGATAATCCGCGCCGTTGTTCTAGGGGCGATATTGGCCACGGTTCTCGACTTTACCGTGCCGGGCCAGGCAAGAATATCGTCAACCTGTTTTTTTTCGACAACAGCCGTGTTGCCAGGCATGTTTGAATCGTTAGCCAACGGGCTTGATCCAGGCGACACTTTGCTGACAAAGCTGCCCTGCATATAAAGCAGCAATAGGATCAAGGCTAAAACGGCTGCGGCAATAGCGACGATTTTGTTGGTATTTTTGGGTTCGGTTTGAGACATAAGATTTCCTTTGTCTTAAAAAATATTTGTCCACGAAAGACACGAAAAGCACGAAAATATCCTTATCGTTCCCACGCTCCAGAGGCTGTGAAAGTATTCGTTTTTAGAAAAAATCAAAGAATTCACCACGAAGACACGAAGGGCACGAAGAAAAACAATCGTTTAAATTCAATACATTGAAAACTTCGTGTTCTTAGTGCCTTCGTGGTAAAAAATGTTTTTAGCCTAATTTGGATAATAATTTCACAGCCTCTCCAGCGTGGGAACGCAGTGGTAGACGCTCCAGCGTCCCGCAACGCTGGAGCGTTGCAGACTGAATTCCCACGCCGGAGCGTGGGAACTATTAATTGTTATTTACTTCCAGTCGCCGACCGCTTTTTTCAATGCCGCTTCAGCACTCAACGCATCGTAATGCGCTGCAATCGTGTTCGAGTGGGCTTTGTTTCTGGCTACTTCGGCTTCGATATAACGGGTAATCGTCACTGTTTCCGCGCGCCGTTGTTCATTAACCAGCCTTAAGGCCTCGTCGGCAGCGGCCACCGAGGCTTCGCTAACCCGCATACGAGCCAAAGCTTCTTCCAACTTCAGGAAAGCAATTTTGACTTCCCGCTCGATAGCCAGTTTTGTTTTGCGTTCCGTTTCGCGAGCCTCGGCAGCTTTTCGCTCCGCAGCACTGACGCGGTTTTTGGTTTCCAATCCGGAAAACAAATCCATCTCGACGCTGACTCCTGCTGTGACATTGTCTTTGCTGCTTGAAAATCCAGGGGATTGGCTGTTTTGACCGTAACTGACGTAAGCATCGGCTTTCGGTAAATAAGCGCCCTGCTCGCTTTTGACTCGACTCTGACTGATTTCCACCTGATTGGCGGCCGCTTTAACTTCCGGGCGTTGCGTCATCGCAAGCTCGAGCAAGTCGTTAAACGATGCGGTTAATTTGGGTTCGGGTAACATCGAAGATGCCGGCGCGACAGTAAACGCTTGCTCCGCCGATAAACCGAGCAAAATAGCAATGCCGGTTTTGGCCAGCTCGATGCCGTTGGCGGCCCTGATTTGGGCTTCCTGCGCTTCTGCCGATTTTACTTCCAACGATAAAACATCGGATTTAAGTACGGTTCCGGCTTCGTAACGCAGTTTCGTTTGCTTCAATTCGCCGGCAATGGCCGAAATGGAATCCTGCGCGACTTTATGCGCTTCCTGAGCAGCTAAATACGCATAATATGAGGCGGTTACCGCTTCAATCAACGCATTGCGTACTGACGAGCGTTGAAATTCAGCAGCACTAATGCCCAGTTCCGCAGATTTGCTGTTTTGATAATCCTGGCCGCCGCGGAACAAAGACAGCTTGCCGATGATTTCAGGGCGAAAGTTTTGCCGATAACCGGGATTATTAATGTTAGCGATCGAGTTGGAATTAAAATCCCTCTGCGCCACAATCATCGAAAAGACTTGTGCAGGATTGTTGGAATGATCATAGCCAAGCTTGGCGGTAACTTGCGGATAAAACGCAGACAGCGCTACGCCTAATTGAGCTTCGGCCTGGCTGATGCGTTCCGTAGCGATTTGCAGGTCGGGATTGTTGATTAATGCATGATCGATAGCTTGATCCAGCGTGAAGGACTGGGCGATTGATTTTTGCGGTACAGCTTTATCCGCAGGATTTTGTGAAACATGATCCGCTACAGCCGGCCCGTTCGATAGTATGAGTATCGGTAATAGAGTTAATGCTAATTTGTTTTTTATTGTTTTAAGCATAATCTTCACGTACCTGTTTTAGGCGAACGACACTGTAGGAGCGGGCCATGCCCGCGATATTGGCGGCGCTGATTGCAGAGTTTTAGCTCATTCATCGCGGGCATGGCCCGCTCCTACAATGTTTAACTTAATGGCCGTATTGCCGCGTTTCGCGATCAGAACGCACTACCCGACTTAAAACCCAACTTCTTCAGTATGATGGCCATCGGGCAAAAACCCGTAAACGCCGATTGCAACAAATTAGCGCCGACAAAAGCGGTAAACCATAGCCACAACTCGGAATGATAATGCGCCAGTAATAAGCTGATCAGGATAAAACTACCCGCCACTGCAAATACAACCCTATCAATAATCATCTTACTTTCCTTTTAACCGAACTACGCCTATAAATTTAAGCATCAACCGTTCATAAAAAGGCTCACTGATGCCTTTTCGTATCTTACGCATGAAATATTTCTCGAAACCTATTTTAGCCAGATGCACCCATTTACCTTCGGCCGACCACGTCACATTGCGCGGCGGAATTTGCGGCTTAGCCAAAAACGCCACCCCGGAATCGCCAAAATCGGCCAGACATAAGGCATTCAAGGTGGCTCTGTGGGTCGGTTCTTTACCGGCCAATTCGTCGGCAATATTATGCGCGGTGGCAGTGACCATTGATTCGATCATATAGCCGGTTTTCGGCGCGCCGACCGGCACCGGCGTCTTTTCAATAGGCGGAATCGCAATACAAACGCCGACGGAATAGATATTTTTAAACGTTTTGTTACGTTGATGTTCGTCCACCAAAACGAAGCCGCGCGGGTTAACCAAGCCTTCAACGCCGACATTGCGCACCGCATCAACTCCGGTAAAAGCCGGTAACATCATCGAGTGTTTAAAGGGCAGCTCATGTTTTTTCTTGTCCTTGCCGTCGTCATCGACTTCAGTGACAAACATCATGCCCGGTTCGATTTTATCGACCTTGGCATTGGTTATCCATTTGACGGTCTTGTCGCGCAAGGCGCTTTCCAACATACCTTTGGTATCGCCGACACCGCCTAAGCCCAAATGCCCGATATAAGGTTCTGCGGTAACGAACGTCATCGGCACTTTGTCGCGAATTTGCCTTTTGCGCAATTCCGTTTCAAGAATCATTAAATATTCATACGCGGGACCGTAACAGGATGCGCCCTGAACCGCACCGATAACAATCGGGCCGGGATCTGCCATGAATTTATCCCAATCTTTTACCGCAACTTCGGCATGATCGACATGACAAACCGATGAGGTATAACCTTCAGGCCCTAAACCGGGAACTTCATCGAAAGCCAGACGCGGCCCTGTGGCAATAACCAGAAAGTCGTAAGCAACGGCCGAGCCGTCATCCAGCAGCACCTGATTATTAACCGGATCGACTTTTGCTGCGGCTTTTTGAATGAATTCGATGCCTTTCTTCTTAAAAACCGGGGCTAATTCAATTTTCAACTCTTCAGGCGTTCGCCATTTGGGCGGGACCCAGGGGTTTGACGGAACAAAATGAAACGTCGGGCTATCGGAAATTACGATGACATCATGATTCTTCCCTACCGTTTCCTTCATTTCATAAGCCATTGGTACGCCGCCAATGCCTGCACCTAGAATTACTATACGAGCCATGATATTTTCCTCACTCAGTTATTATTGTGTGTCTTACATTTTTTCAATTAACCTTAGGCTAATTGAAATCCCCGTTAAAGCAAACCGGTACCAACACTGAAAAGAAAACTCACCCCATAGCCGATCAGTCCAAAGCACCGAAAAACTTAAAAAAATAAACTAGTATATTAGAAATCATTAATAGACAATAACATGGTTCGTTCTTAACGCACAAGGCTAATTAATTGTTGGATTAGTCCAGACTTGAACGATAGTTATCTTACTAAATGTATGGTTTAATCATGAGAAACATTTAGATACTTTATATTCAATGTCATTTATCACAAGTCCCGTTCTACAGGACTGCAACCGATAGGAGAAATTTATGATTTCAGAGGCCGTGGTTGATTTATCGCGCTGGCAGTTTGCAGCAACTTCGCTATACCATTTTCTATTCGTTCCGTTGACATTAGGTTTATCGTTTTTACTGGCGATTATGGAATCGACCTATGTGATGACCGGCAAAGAAATTTACAAGGATATGACCCAGTTCTGGGGGAAACTGTTCGGCATCAATTTCGCACTGGGCGTCACCACCGGCTTGACCATGGAGTTCCAGTTCGGCATGAACTGGTCGTATTTCTCGCATTATGTCGGCGATATTTTCGGCGCACCGCTTGCTATCGAGGGCCTGATGGCGTTTTTCCTGGAATCCACCTTTGTCGGACTGTTTTTCTTCGGCTGGGATAAGCTGGGCAAAGGGCAACATTTGCTGGTGACCTGGCTGGTTGCGTTAGGCACCAACTTATCCGCATTGTGGATTCTGGTTGCCAACGGCTGGATGCAATTTCCCGTCGGCGCCGAGTTTAATTACGAAACCATGCGCATGGAGATCGCCAGCTTTGGCGATCTGATATTTAACCCGGCCGCTCAGGTTAAATTTGTCCATACCGTTGCCGCAGGTTACACCACCGCTTCTGTTTTCGTGCTGGGCATCAGCGCTTATTACATGCTGAAAGGACGTGATGCGGCTTTTGCGCAACGCTCTTACACCATCGCAGCAGGCTTTGGATTGGCTGCAATCCTGTCGGTCATAGTGTTAGGCGATGAAAGCGGCTATACCGCAGGCGAAGTGCAAAAAACCAAGCTGGCCGCTATTGAGGCTGAATGGCATACCGAACCGGCCCCAGCGGCATTTACGGTTATCGGCATACCGAACCAGGAGGTCATGGAAACGCATTACGCAATCAAAATTCCCTGGGTGCTGGGCTTGATTGGCACACGCTCTATCGATGAGCCGATTACCGGTTTATCGGAGATTTTGGAAAAAAACCGCTTGCGTATTCGTAACGGCATGAAGGCTTACGCACTGTTGCAAAGCTTAAGATCAGGCAGCAATGATGCCACTGTCCGTGCCGAGTTTGACCGTTTCAAACAGGATTTGGGCTACGGTCTATTGCTTAAACGCTATACCGAAAACGTAGTCGACGCGACCGACCAGCAAATAGAATTGGCAACGCAATACTCGATCCCCAGGGTTGTACCCTTATTCTGGACATTCCGGATCATGGTCGCTTGCGGCTTTATCATGCTGGCAATATTTATTTTTGCAGTAATAGCCAGTTCAATTCGTAAGTGCAGGCAGGATTGGTTGTTACGCGCCAGCCTGTACATGATGCCTTTGCCCTGGATTGCTTCCGAACTGGGCTGGTTTGTGGCCGAATTCGGCCGTCAACCCTGGACTATCGCGGAGATTCTACCGACATTTTTAAGTACGTCATCCCTGACCGAGCTGGACATTTACCTGAGCTTGGCAGGCTACATCGGCTTATATACCGTATTTTTAGCCATCGAAATGTTCTTGATGCTCAAGTTTATCAAGTTAGGCCCCAGCAGCCTGCATAAAGGCCGTTACCATTTTGAAATCGCCACAGGAGCATCACTATGATTCTTGATTATGAAACCATGCGCTTGATCTGGTGGGCTTTATTAGGGGCTCTATTGATCGGTTTTGCGATTACCGACGGCTTTGACATGGGCGTAGCCGTTCTTTTGCCCTTTTTAGGCAAAAACGATAACGAACGTCGTGTCATTATTAATTCGATAGGTTCGGTCTGGGAAGGCAACCAGGTTTGGTTCATCACCGCAGGCGGCGCGCTGTTTGCGGCTTGGCCTATTGCTTATGCGGTGGCCTTTTCAGGGTTTTATTTTGCGTTGCTGCTGACCTTGTTTGCGTTATTTTTGAGGCCAATAGGCTTTGATTACCGCAGCAAACTACCCAGCCAAAAATGGCGCAACAATTGGGACATTGCGTTGTTCGTCGGCGGATTCGTACCGTCGTTAATCTTCGGCGTCGCATTCGGCAACTTATTGCAAGGCGTGCCGTTCCATTTGGATAACGATATGCGCATTTTTTATACCGGTTCGTTCTGGGCATTATTAAACCCGTTTGCCTTGGCGGCGGGACTGGTTAGCTTATCGATGTTGGTTATGCACGGCGCGGTGTATTTGCAACTGAAGACAGGAGGCGATATTAACCGGCGATGCAAAAAAGTAGTCCTGGTCGCTGCAATCATAACGCTGACTATTTTTGCCGCGGCAGGCATTTGGGTCTCGAACCTTGACGGTTACCATATCACCTCTGAAATTCTCCCTAATGCACCGTCAAACCCATTGGCAAAAGTTGTTCAGAAAGGACCGGGATTATGGCTGGACAACTACGAGCATTATCCTGTGTTGTGGATTATCCCTACTCTGGCTTTTATTGCCGGCGGACTCACCATCGTGTTGTCAAAAATTGAGCGTCCGGGTCTGGCCTTTATCACCAGCTCATTAACATTGACATCAATCATCTTAACCGCGGGCGTATCGATGTTTCCGTTCCTGATGCCGTCAAGCTCGGCGTTGAACAGCTCATTGACGGTTTGGGATGCCAGTTCCAGCCTGACCACTTTAAAACTTATGTTATTGGCTACGCTGATTTTTTTACCCATCGTTTTGGCTTACACCACATGGGTATTTCGGATATTGCGCGGCAAAATAACGCCGGAACATATTCAACAGAACGATCATTCGACTTATTAGGAGATTGCTATGTGGTATTTCACTTGGATACTTGGATTATTACTGGCCTGCTCATTAGGCATTATCAACGTGTTGAGGCTGGAAGCCCAGGAAACATGGGATAAAGAACATATCCCGTTAGACCCGCTAACCCAATTAATGACCAAAGAAACGATGCTGGGCCGGTTAAGGGAAAAAGTTGAGAATTCCAGACGCAACGGATTTCCTTTTTCTATTCTTTTTATCAGCTTGAAGGATTTTAAAACCCGGCATAACGACCTGCCCGACTACGAAATGGATGCGATATTGCGCGGCGTAGCCGATTGCTTCAAGAGCGACATCAGGGCCGGCGTCGATATTGCGGCGAGAGTCGGCGAGCAGGACTTCCTGATCGCCCTGCCGGGTTCGCCGTTGAAAAAAGCCGAGCGGCTTGCCGGGCAAATTAAAAGCGGAATTTCACAGCAGGTTAAAGCGCCCGGCCTGACGGTCGAAGCGTCGGTAGGCTTTGCCGAATACGCGGCCCGCCCTGTCGATGACGAATTCGCGGCAACAACCAATGAAGTCGATAGCCTGATAAATGCCGCCGTTGCCAAGAGCGCTTGATAAACCGTGGGTGGATAAGCGTAGCGCATCCACCGAATTTCTCGTTCCCACGGAGCCCGTGGGAACGAGAGCAATTCACCAGGGACTCCTTTACCGGTGTGAAATTTACCGATTGCTAGAACTAACTTTGCATATGCCCCTTACCGATACACCTCGTCATGGCTGCCGACATCTAGCAGGATGATTTCTTTATCTGAAAACAGTAGGGTTAGAGTTATACGATAGCTTGAAGTGATACTGACTGCTTGCACACCCTTTAGCTTGCCGCCAAGCGGGTGATACCTGAGGTGCGGCTGAAAGGGATCGCTCTCCAGATCACCGAGAATCGTAGCAAACTTTTCCTTCAATTCCGGGTGCTGCTTTAGAAATTTCCCGGCCGTGCGGGTGAAGCCTGCCGTCCAAACGAGGGTGTACATACCTCAGCCTTCCATGTCCAGTTCCTTGAGTAACTCCTCCGCTGTGCCGCGTTGCACCCGACCGGCGCGCAAATCTTCCAGCGAGTCCATTACCCGCGCCGTGTACGCCTCTTCCTCCGCCTCCAGCAGCGCCTGATAGCGGGCCTCGGAAAGTACCACATATTGCGGCTGATTGTTTCGGATGACATGGACATCACCTTTGGTAATGAGATCATCCACTGCGGCAATCCCGCGCCGCTTGATCTCCTGAGCAGGAATGGTATTCATATTTTGACTCCTTTTAGTACTTAATCAGGTATCAAAATACCATGCCAAGCGCTAGAGGACAACAAACCCCAGTCAACATTTCAAAATACGCCACATAAATTTAACCAATGAGGCGACAACTATTCTGACGCAGAGGGCTGGTTGTAAAAGTCGGCAACTGGCGTGAAGTGTATCGGAACAAGTCTTATCTTAATGATAGCGCCTTGAGTTATTGAAGGGATAGTTTGAAAGGTATAAGCTTAGATATTATCTTTTACTACCCTGGAAGCCAGCCATGACCAGCAAAGCTGTCAAATTAGATGATTCCACAATTGACCGCCTGAAAGTGTTGGGCGAAATTCGCCAGCGTTCGCCGCACTGGCTGATGAAAGAAGCTATCCGGCAATTCCTTGACCGGGAAGAAGCGGCGGAACAAATACGCCTCGATACCCTGCAACGCTTGGCACAATTCGAAGCAGACGGAAAAACCATCAACCATGATGTAGTAGATGCTTGGCTGGCGTCATGGGGAACCGAAAACGAGGGGCAGTGTCCCGTCGCTTAAGCTGACTACCGCAAGCCCTCGCCGACTTGGTCAGACTGCGCGAATTTATCAACGCCCATAATCCTGCTGCCGCCGGACGCGCGGCCAAGCGTATCCGTGAGGCAGTCCTGAAATTGCCCGACCATCCGCTGATCGGCAAAAGCGTCGACGATATTCACGATCCAAGGCTGGGGGATTTGTTCATAGCCTTTGGCAAAAGCGGCTACTGGCTACGCTATTGGGTCATGGACGACCGCATCATCATCGTTAGAATTTGGCACGGACTAGAGAGCCGAGACTCGTAACCCTACCGGGCTGGTAGCCGATATTTAAGGTGATCTATGAAACACATCTACCATCAGCTATTCGTTACGCCCGGCATATTCGGCGATTGGTCACTGAATCGGGAATGGGGAAGTTATGCGAGTAAGAGAAAAAAGGAGAGGCAAATGCACCATGCAAGACTTGACCCCATTGCTTTAGAAACCGACATCGCCGGGAACATAAAACAACTGCCCAAGCTTCCGGCAAACTCCCGCATTGAGGCGATCTTTCTGGTTATGGATGAACAACCTCAACCCTTACGCCAACCGCACCCGGATATTGTCGGCAAGACCCGCATTTTGGGAGATATTTTTTCGAGCGTTCCGGAAACGGATTGGAACTTGTCATAATGATTGTATTGGATACGCATCTCCGGTTGTGGTGGGAACGATAACCAGAACCTCAAGCCGGAATGGATGAGCCGTATACAGAGCTCAAAAGAAGTGGGCGTTTCAGCGATTTCCTGCTTTGAAGTGGCCTGGCTGGAACGCCATAACCGTATCGCATTACCTTGCCCCAGACAGGAATGGCTTGAAAAAGCGTTGGGGGGTTCCGGTATTACCCTGTTGCCGATAAGTCCTATTGTCGCTTCGATAGCCGTCGACTTGCCTGAGCACCATCGCGACCCGCAAGACCGTATTATTATCGCAACCGCATTGGCTTATGAAGGCACGTTAATATCGGCAGACGGCAAATTTCCACTTTATTCAGAATTGACGGATCGATTGTTAACTTAAATCCGTATTCTGTCTTACGGCCTACCCAGCTTAAAAGGTCATGCACGATGCAAGACCTGACCCCATGGTTTGTTATGACCCCATGGCTTGTTAACTTTTTGAAACGACGCACAACATTTTCCAGTGCATTATCTTGTCAACTCACTTGTAAGCTTAGACTGACTATACAAATATAAGAAAGTAGTGAACAATCAACTCCTATTTCCAAAGAATACATTTAGCAAATAGAGTGCAGATTACGATAACAGATAACTCGTAGTCTGTCCGAGATTCTGTTTCATGCACAATGCAAAACTCGACACCATGCTTCTAACCCCATATTTTCGCTTACTTAGCGTATCACACAAAAATACCATGCTGCTTTTGAAAACACATACTATGCCGATAGTACAAAATAACTACGATGCATGAAAAAGACAGAAAACTCATCCAAAACGACCTTACTTCTAGGAAATAACAAATGAATGGAGTGACTCCGGGGGGCAATCAAATCAAACCTTGGCCTGAGCTAATCGGCTGGATGCCTTCACTTCTATGTTCTTATGATGCAGCTCGTGATGCAATAAATAAAAAAACATTTAGCAGTATTCATCTTGATTTATCACAACTTCAACAGTTTGATGTGATTGGTTTATCGGTTTTTTTGTCCATTCTTGCAAAAATTAATACAACGAACATTACTGATTATGATGTATCGTTACCAATATCAGTACACATTCAAAAAAAACTAAAAGAAATTGAATTTATTAGATATTTAGAATTATTAGGTTTTGTTCCAAATAGACAATTAAATGTATTTGATAATAATCACCAAAATCTAACTGTTTCTCAGGAGGATATAGATACCGAAGAAACAAATGGTGCTGATATTTATATTGAAAAAATTATCGTCATCATGCCCAATAAAGCTGTTTCTCGAGAACAGCTACTTAAAGAAACTAAACGTCAAATAAAAGATTTTTTATTGTTGGATAGTAACCGGCATTTTAATCATGAACAAATATTACTAATCCTTCTTGAAATGGCAAAAAATACGATTGATCATTCTGGAAAGCCAGCTATTCTAGGGTTGCAGCTGTTTAAACACGCCGAGGGAAGTGGTAGGTTTTCATTTGTTTATTGTGATATAGGTGATGGTATTTACAAAACTATTCGAAATATATTTAAACGAGCACTTAGTCAGTTAACAAATAAAACTGGATTTCACACTGCTTATGGATTACAAAAAAGTGAATTAGCTCAGCTAGCTCATAAAGCTGCCTTAACAGATATATTATATTGGGCATTTCAACCTGGAAATTCAACAAGACGGGATAGCGGTGTCAACTTAGGATTGGGATTACGATGGATTATTGAGGGCTCAAAAAAATGTAATATGAGACTTTATTTGAAAGATGCATCTAGTATTTTAAATTTAACAAAAATATCATCACCATATACTAGAGATGGAATACGACAGCTAAGCATACGCACATGCGCTCCAGTACTTTTTTTTTATTATGGTGAATTAAAATGTTAATAGCTAATAAGTCTTCAGAGACGATTTTAATTAAAGCTTTTGACTTGGGCTTAATTGAATTGGATGAACATCATGAACTTAATGAATTAAAACACAAATTACAAAGTTATAGTGCGAATAAAAATATATATTTAATTACCTTGGATCTTAGGCGTTGTTATGTAGAATATGCAACTACATATATCTTTTTGGATGAATCTATTCAATTGCTTCAGCAATCAGAAATACCAGAAAAAAAATTAATTATTAAATTCTCAATTGATCTTAATAGCAGTGAAACTATGTTTCAATGTTTTCGAGCTTGCAAAGCTTTACACAACAAAGAAGTAAACGATAAGAACTTTTCTGAAAAACTTGCAGAGTTATTTAGTGAAAATAATATAGATGTGAGCATTTATACTTACAATTTTAATTCTTTTGAAGATTCTGATATTCCAGAAAACACATATAAGTTAGAATAATAAAGCTAGGTATGGATATGTCTAAAAACAATAATGATACACATTGTAATAAGTTGTTATTCGAAGTATTAGAACGCTATATTAGGCTTTATAATCATATTGAAAAATCAATTCAGATTGCTTCAAGGCCTGGGACTCGGTTAACTGCACAATTAAAGATTTCAAAAGAAGCTCAGCAATTATTAAAGGATAAAATTGAAAATATATTACGTGAAAACAGCCAAAGCAATTTAAATATATCCGAAAAACTAGAACATTACAAAACTGCGCTTAATTATTTAGCCGAGTTACACCAAAAAGTTCTTATCGCCGTTCCTAGACCCCATGAACCGATTGAACTTATTAGTTATCTTCGTCAAACATTTTTGCACAATCCATTATCGAATGGAAAAAAGACTATTCCTGATGTCTTTGCCAGTGAATTATTGGGAGATCAGGCGCATGGGAGTTATACCTATCTCATCAATAATGACGATGAACAACTTATGAGAGATAGAGAGTCTATATTACATAGCGGTGTTGGTCTTGTTGATTTTGCAACTAACCACGGAATCGATAAACCTACACCCTTAAATAAAGAATCGGACAATTTAGACATTGGCTATGTATCCTTACCGCGTATCGACTTAGGAAATCCTTGTCGCTGGCCGTCCCTACTCCATGAAGCAGGACATTTTTGGGCTGAACCAATTGATTTTTTGGATGAATTTACAATAGCTATCGGCACTGAAAAAGCTAAAGAATCACAGCAATGGATCAAGAAATTTTCAAGTTCCACAGATGAAGATACTCTATGTAATGAATTGACCCACTGGTTACGTGAATGTTGGTGTGATACTTACGCCCTTACCCATGCTGGCCCGGCTGTGTTTTTTGCCCAATTACATGGATTTCTTTTTTGTAATCCGTGTTATTTAACCGAACCGACTAAAAAAAGTTCTGGCTATCCACCTGCCTGGTTTCGGCTCAAGCTGATTCTTTCTCTATCCGAAGCGAGATTTGCAAGTGAAAATGAAGATACTAAAGATCATCTGTTTCAAACAATGGAACAGGAAAAAAATCTGATTTTTCAGCTTTACTCTTTTGAAATCCCAACAGCTGATGAGTCCCTATATAACCTTTTCCATTATTTTAAACAGTTTTTGCGTAGTCAATTTCCTAAAGACAAATATACTCATAAAACCGATATTCTGCCCAATACACTTAATAAGCTATTGGAAAATTTAAAAGCAGGTTTGCCTATTCCATCCATTTATAAAGAGGAAACGCAAGACCAACGCCCCGCTACACCCGATGAAATATTACTCGCTGGTTGGCTTTATCGCTGTGGTTCGTACAAAGACGATTTTCTAGAAGCAATTGAAAAATCGATGAAGGAAGAAAGTAATATTGACGAATTAATCAAAGCACTTAAAGAAAAAGCAGATAGGGCTGATGAGTGTTTAAAACGCTCTATTCAAATGGCCGAATGGTTTGGTATTCTGAACAAAAACAATGAATCGAGAAGTTTAGATAAGCCTATAAATTTATCTGCGGATAATAAACCGCTAGCAGGATTATTATCTGATGTCGATATTAATGCTTTAGTACATGAAAAAAATAGCGAAAAAAGCTTAAAAATAGTTCCTTTGTTAGATGCCAGAAAACAAATAGCGGGTAGTGTTGTTGATATAAGACTAGGTCATAATTTTGAAATATTCTTTTCCTATGCCAAGGGTATTATTGATCCGCTTAGTAGAGTAGATGGTGGTGGTGACAAAGAAATTGATTCTATGGAAGTCGATATAGATTTTCTGCGTAGTATTTCAATCGTCCCTGGTCAATTTATTTTAGGTCATACCCTAGAATATATTAAATTACCTAATGATATTGCGGCCCAAATTGAAGGTCGGTCCAGTTTTGCTCGTGTTGGCCTACAAGTACATATGACCGCAAATCTTGTTGAAGCAGGCTTTCAAGGTTGTCTTACTTTGGAGATTACCAATTCTGGTCATTCTACTATTACTTTATATCCTGGAATGCGTATCGCTCAATTACGTTTCTTTAGGTTAGTTACCCCTCCAGATCATCCTTATAGCGAAACAACCAACAAATATAGCGGCATGTTAAGCCATAATAAAACAAGACAGTTTAGTGATTGGGAAGTTGAAGCTTTTCAAAACGCAAAAGATAGGTTGGGGCTTAAATAATATTTTGGAGATAACAAATGACATACTTTATTGAACTATTCGTTCAACATTTTCCCTATATATTGTGCTACGGTTCTGCTATAGCAACGGGATTGGTTATTGCTGTTGTTGAATTATTAAGTCGATATGGTGCTGGTAATCATCCTAACTGGGTATTATCAGGGCAGGCACAGACGATTTATTATTTAGTTAATATGTTTTCTGCCTGCATGGGCTTATTCGTTTCAGAAACATTAGGCGAAACTGAAATTATTTCACATTTTAATAACGATATAAGCCTATCAATACTTAAATCATTTGGGATAGGGTTTGCGTCCATGATGGCTTTAAGAAGCAGTGTTTTTAGTATCAAAAATAAAGATGATAAAGATCAAGTTGATGTTGGGCCTGCTTATGTGGTTAATTTATTAAATCGCTATCTTGAAAGACAAATAGATCATCAACGCGGAACGAATGCCCTTAAGGAAGTTCGTGAAATAATGCAAAATTTTGATCCTGACTATATAGACCCGGATTTAACCTCGATTTGTTTATCCATTCCTGAGTCGATTCCAAAAGAAGATTTGGTACGATTAAGAAAGGATCTTGATGTATTGTTCCAACAAAGTTGGAAAACACCCAAAATCAAGTCGGTTGCAATGGGCATTCAAATTCAAAAAGAAGTGGGTAGCAAGGTTTTAAAAGAGGCTGTCAATACACTTAATTCCTTACTGACATCGAAAACTACTGAATCAAGGCCAGATTTGTCCAGTGACAACACATCAAGCAATTTACAGACGGATAGCTTTTCTGGAAACGAGTTGACTGTGTTAGAATCTGTATTAATTGATGAAGAACTTGACAAACAGATACTAAAAATACGGGGAGGTCAATAATGAGCACAACAGAATCCGCAAAGACATCACTCAAATGGTTTTTCAATCAACCTTCAAGCTTTTTTTCACATCCAGAAGAAAGTTCTTTGCTGCTTTTACGAACAGACTATTCAAAGTTAGCAAGTGCTTATCTGGATTTAGCTCCAAAAGTTCCAGCCTCTATGTCTGACAGTTGGCGAGAAGTCGGATTGGAGGCTCATTCGTTTGAGGAACAATTCAAACAAGATTTTTCTGTGACTAAAGCTTTTGATTTATTAGTTATCTTATCTAAAATGGGCGCTAAGCTGAATCAAATAAAACAAAGTCAAGAACTTAACGATAATTATCAAAGGTTATGGCAGCTTTTCAGAACCGCGTTAGCTGATTTGATTGTGTACGCCAAAAAATCAAGAGATTTTAGTTTTAAAACAGGTGTTTTAAATTTGGTGAAAGAATTCGAAACCTAACAAGAAACTGAGGGGGTAGATAAACCACTGCACAAAAATGTCAGGCCTTGCATTTTTTATTTTTTGAGAAGATGAGCTCCGCGCTTCGCACTACCAAATCATAACCTCTCATGCTTGATAAACCTCATCATGACTCCCCACATTAACCAAAATAATTTCCTTTTCGGTGATGATCATTTCCAGGGTGATCCGATAGCCGATATTAATCGATACCGAATGCAAAGCCGCCAACTTGCCTTTTAGCGGATGCAGTCGCAGTGACGGATGGTAAGGGGTTTGAGCCAGCAACAGCAAGGTTTTGCGATATTGCTCTTTCAATTCGGGATGTTGCTTTGCAAAGCGTTTGGCGCGTTTTTTATAGCTGTCGGTAAAAATTAAGGTGTAGCTCATTCGGCGAATAGCTCGGCCACATGTTGATCCACGCTGTCTTTGGTGAACCGGCCCGCTGCAACATCCTGTTGCGCCTCATATAGCGCTGCTTCCAGTTCCATTTCACGCAGGTAGTGGTAGTGTTCGATTTTCATCACCACAAAGCTTTCTTTGCCGCGCACGGTTATAACGGCTTCCGGCTGATTCGCTAGGCTCTCTTCTAAGCAGGCGATGCCTCTGGTTTTTAAGTCGTTTGCTGTAATCATTTTAATCACCCGATAAATAGTACGATTAACTGTATTCTTGAGGGTGTTGTTTGTCAAATAACGCCGCAAGGCGGCTTGCTAGCGTGAATCCATCCGGCCGTTCTCAGGTGATTGCGACAATAGTTTGTATTTTTCTGACGCCCGGCGACCTGCCTCCGAAATTCCCTGATCAAATGCTTGCGGAGGCTCGCTTGATATGAGCAAAAACCGTCTCCCCCGACTATTTAGATATTGCTCTCCCAATCCCGGGATGTTGTTGTGCTACTTACAGCTTTTGGTTCAGTCCGAAGATAATGGATCACATCCTTCATTAATTGCTTTGTCCATACAAGCTCTTAATTTTGCAGCTAGCATTTTGACATGAGGCTCTTTGCACATCTCAAGGTGCCCTCCGGAAACCTGCTGAACTTCAACCCTATCGCCCAGAAGTTCTTTCCATCCTTGTTCTGGAGGGGTATAGCTAAAAAACATGGATTCCCGGTTAGCCGCTTGAAACAACATTAACTGCCCATTATAAATTTTGGGTTGATAACCATTGCGACAAGCCAAATCGGGGCCTAATGTATATAGGTGAGGCCAAAAATCCGGTTCTAACACCTCTTTTTTTAACCAATACTTAACTTTATTTTTGGCCAGAACCAAAAGTTGATTTGGACGTTGCCTAAAAAACTTATGGATTACCTGATGATAAGAGAGCGGCTGCTTTTCGTGCGCCAGATGTGTATCCAGCAATCCCAGTAAGTTCACTCGGTGTCCATTTGCATGTAATTGACAAGCCATTTCATAGGCAACCATGCCGCCAAAGGAAAATCCTATCAAATAATAGGGGCCGTGCGGCTGCACCTGTTGCAGCTCCTCAATATAGTGGCCGGCCAGCTTTTCCAGCGGCGGTAGACGGATAGATCGATTGCTATCCTCTGCCGCCATGCCATACCGTAAAAAATAGAGCGGCTGATCCTTTCCCAGATGCAGGGGCAAGTTTAGGAACTCTATCGTGTGAATCGCAAATAAGGGAGGACGTGAACCTTGCGTCTGAATGGGGATAAGGGAATACCGTGAAGGTTGCCGATTACCGGACGATATTATTGTTCCCAGTTCTTCAACGGTTGGCGATTGATAAATTGTGCCCACGGAAATGTCAAAATTGAATTGCTTGTTAATGTCAATAACCATTTTAACCGCTAGCAAGGAATGTCCGCCCAACTCGAAGAAGTTGTCGTGAATATCAATATGCTTCACCCCCAGTAATTTTTTCCAGACAGCAATCAGTTCGCGTTCGATCTCATTACAAGGCGTAGAACATTCTTTGGATATTGCTTCTGCCAAAGGTAATGGCAGAGCCTTACGATTCAGCTTGCCATTTGAAGTAAGCGGCAGTCCGTTGAGAAACACATAGGCCGAAGGCATCATGAATTCCGGCAATTTCAGCTTCAGAAAGTCCCTCACTTCAGTTGAGGTGATAATGGGATTGCCACGGGAAACCAGATAAGCGACAAGCCGTTTGTCGCCAGGAACAGACTCGTACACGTCCACCGCGACCTCACGTAGTTGCGGGTGCTGGAGCAATGTCGCTTCAATATCGCTCAACTCGATGCGAAAGCCCCGGATTTTTACCTGTAAGTCGTTGCGGAATAAGAACTCAATGGTACCGTCAGCCAACCATCGGGCCAGGTCGCCTGTCTTGTACATTTGCGCGCCAACTTCCGGGACAAATGGGTCGCGTACAAAGCGCTCTGCTGTCAACTCGGGACGATTCAGGTAGCCACGGCCAACCGCCGCTCCGCCGATATAAATTTCGCCCGCGACGCCAATGGGCGCCGGTTGCCGATAGCGATCCAAGATGTAAATGCGGACGTTCTTAATGGGCTTTCCAATCGGTACGGGTCGATTGAGATATTGTTTAAGGTCAGAAGACATGCGATAACACGTGGCGATGATGGTGCATTCAGTCGGACCGTAATTATTGAAAAACTCGGGCCGTGGTTCCGGCATTTCCAGCAGCTTGGCCGGTTGCATTGGCTCTCCTCCCAGAAAAACGCGCCGTAGACTACTGAGTTCTCCGTTATTGCCTGCGTCAATTAAGGTATAAAATCCGCTCGGCGTGAGGGTCATCATGCTAACGCGCTCTTTTAGCACCAGCTTTACGATTGCCTGCGGATCAAAGGGTTCGCTCGCTAAAACCAGCCGCGCACCGACGAGTAAAGGGCCGTAAATAACTTTTTGAGTCACATCAAAAGCCATAGAGGTCACAACCAAAACCGTATCGTCGCTAGTAAGGCCAGTTCCTTCTCCGATATACCAGGGAAGCAGGTTTTGTAAACCCCGATGCACTATTTCGACGCCTTTGGGCTTTCCGGTAGAGCCTGATGTGTAGATAACATAAGCCCGATTTTCAGGCTGGAGCCCTACTTTTTTATGATCGGGATTCGTATCAGGAAAGATTGACCACACTGGACACCGGGTCGACAAATCAAGCAAATGCGGGCATTTCGGCATTTCCGAGGACAGCGCTTGATACCGGCCATTAGTCAGCAACGCGACTGGAGCGCTGTCTTCAAGCATAAACGCCAGCAGTTCCTTGGGATAACAAGGATCAAGCGGCACATAGGCGCCGCCGGCTTTAAGGATAGCGAGCCAGCCAATCACTTGGTCAATGGACCGCTCAAGACAGATTCCGACCAGCACTTCCGGTCCAACACCGATATGGCGCAGATAATGAGCCAGTTGGTTGGCGCGCGCGTTGAGTTCGCCATAGGTTAGTTGTTGATTTTTGTAAACCGCAGCCACTGCCTGAGGTGCATGTCTAACCTGTTCTTCGAACCATTGATGAATGAAGTGGGTGTCGTCCGGAAGCTCTATGACCGACTTATTCCACTCCACCAGTAATTGTCGGCGCTCAGGTTCTGTCAGCAAGGAAAATTCGGACAAATGCGCCTCCGGGTGAGCGACGATGCCGCCGAGAAGCGTCTGAAAATGGCCTATCAAGCGGTCTATGGTTGAGGCATCAAACAAGTCAGCCGCGTATTTCACCTCCCCTGCCAAGCCATGCGAGGTTTTCGACAGCTCAAAGGTAAGGTCGAGCTGGGCAGTTTCAGTGTCGCCGCGTCGAAAGTCCGGGGGGATTTTATCATCAGGAAGATTTTGAAAGATGAACATGACCTGAAACAGCGGATTGCGACTGCGGTCATATTGCAGGTCGAGCGCTTCGACCAGTTTTTCAAATGCTATGTTCCGATTGGCGTAAGCCCCAAGCACGACTTCCCGAACCTGCGCCAACAGGTCGCAAAAACGGGGATTGCCTGATAGATCCGTGCGCAACACCAGAGGATTACCGAAAAAACCGTCCAAGCCTTCGCCCTTTAAACAGCTCTGACCGATGCTCCGCGTACCGATAACAATGTCGTCCTGACCGCTGTAGCGGTGCAACAGCATTTGAAAAGCCGCCATCAGGGTTGTGAATAAAGTCACCCCTTCAAGCCGGCTCGGGGCGTTCAGTCTTTCCGCCAAGTCGGACGACAAGCTGAATTTCCGGGTTTCCCGGCGGCATGACGGCACTACCGGGCGCGGCCTGTCGGTGGGCAATTCCAGCATTGGCGCATTCGCCAGTCTTGAACTCCAATAATCGAGCCGCGCTGTCACCTCCGGCTCTAGCTCCGTCCATTCCGGAACCGGTTCAGTTACCGGTTTTTGGAGTCGTCCGGGTAATTCTATAGATGGATCAGGCAAGCATATTTGCATATTTACCCCAAAATAAGAGTTGGTTTCGTGTTGTGCTGTTTAAGCTGGGGAAGCGTTGAGCCGTCAAGCCGATGCTGCTGGAAAGTGTTTAATCAGCAATTTCCTAATCAACATAGTGAGTTGCAACCGTCTGAAATAATGGGCAGGTCTTGTTCCCGTAGATGCAGATTAGAAGATTCATCTTCCTCGATCAATAAGCGCTATTACCTATCAGCTGCACTGGCTACTGAGCTGAATCAAGGCAGTAGCGCTCAGAATTGATTAGCTTCACCCGTTCAGGTACACGGGAAAGATGAGCTAACCCGTTTACACGGCGAATTTCGACACTAATTGCCTCCTAAAAGCCTTCAATAGAAAATCAATACTGCCTCGATGGAATCCAAAAAACCAAAGCCGCCTATTTCTATAGTTAGCGTCCGGTAGGTATCCGCACGTATTGTTCGTTTAGTTCGAAATAATGTACTTTTAATCGGCGGTTGACACGAACTCAGTGTTTGATCAAACACATGTTAAGTGGCTTATTTGATTAATATTTCATCGGAAATACTTAACTGGCCAACAGTGCGATACCTGTTGATATAGGCAAATTAAGAACCTTGGTGTGTAAATCCCAGTACTGCGCCGCTGTTTACACTTCCTTAAGTCAACCCAATGATTCATTGCCACCCAACCTCATATATGAGAAATGCGCGGCCCACCCTTTAATAAGGAAACAGCAATGATTTCGGTAACAGTAGAAAATAATATTGATGCGTCAAAGTTAAATACAACCCAGTCAATTCCAATAGGGCCTTCCTCAGTCCCCTTACTGTCATGGAAAAATAGCAGCGCGGAAGAGTTAAATGGCATAAAAAAGTGGATAACTGATTTTTTATGCAACCCTCATCCATCATTAGGCCGTTCCGGGGATGTTTGTCCACACACAAAAGAAGCGATCAATAAGGATAGTATCTTTTTTACAGTAGAAAATTCCTTTCACTTAGATAAAGAAAGTGAAATGAAAAGGATAGCAAATCAAATTGAGCTATTTAAAGAACTAAAAACCGCTAATGCGGAAAGTTACAAGGTAATAATAAATGTCTATCCCTATATTAACAGCGCAGAATATTTTAAGATTGAATCCATTCAAAATGAATTAAAGCCAATATTTGTAGAATCAAGCCTAATGATTGGTCAGTTTTATCCAGGATGTAAAGAAAAGGGGCTATGGAATGATAATTTTTTTCCTCTTGACAGTCCAATTGCTTTATTAGCCATAAGAAATATGGCTATAACAGATATTGCATTTTTAATGTCAAACAATACTTTTGTAAAAAAGTACTTAGACGTTTTTGGAGAAAAAGGAGAAAAATTTTTAAACAAAATTATTGAGCACAAGAAAGACATGCTATTACGATAATATTAGGATAAATATTAAATTACCGCTACTAATAAAAACATATAATAATGAACAATTATGTCATCAAAAATATTTAAGGTATTAGAAAATCTTTATGTTAATTCTATTTTTATAGATAAAATCGGACTGTCATTTAACCAGTTTATAGTCGTATCAAAAAACGAAAAAATAACTCTAATTGAAACCGGATTCAGGAATGACTTCGGTTCATTATCGAACAACATGCTATCTGTTGGATTATATCCGGAGAATATAGAAAATATAATAGTTCCTCACTTCGAAGCAGATGAAATGGGAGCCTTACCTGAAATATTGAAAGTATCAACGCAAAAAGTAAAAGTATATGCACATCCTATTTGCACATTTTCTTTAAACGATATTTTTAATGCGCGGACTAAACCTGTAAAAGATAATGAGGTTATTTCTGTATTTGAAGGGCTTTCATTAAAGTTTATATACACAAAGCATGTCCATCAATGGGACAGTTTAGTCGTTTATTGGATCGAACAAAAAATATTATTTTCTTCAGATCTATTCATACAAAAAGGTGAGTTTGCCGGGATAAATAAAGAAAACTGTTTAACCGAAATTATTGCTTCAATCTATAAAGATAACTACTTGCCGTCATGTAATCATTTAAATCATGCATTAGATAAAATAAAAGAAAACAAAATAAATATTATTTTTCCAATGCATGGGTCAGGGCTTTCAAATCATATAGATTTATATATTAACTCACTAAAAGAACTAAATTTTTAACTATATGCTTCTAATAAAATACTATGGTTATTTTATTAAAGAGTGGTAACGAGATAGCTATTGGTTAACGTGGGTTTAAAGTGCCGGCACATCAATTTCAGTAAAAGATTGTCTAAAGAATAGTCGTCTACGCCTGCTTCTTGATGGTCATAAAAACTTTCAGCCTACGCAATATCGCCGGAGGGAGCAACTCTGCAATTGCCGCCCAAACTTTGCGGACGCGGCCCGCTCCTTAAGCAACTGCCCTGAACGGTTACATCGTCCTACTCCGGATCAGCCCCCTCCACTTGGCAGCCCTGCTTAACGAGCAAAGTAAATTTGCAAGGCTCAACATGGGTTACCTGGCGATCCAGGCGGGCCGAACAGCCTGCATCTTCCATGATCGTCCGACCGCCGTCTTTACTGCACAGCAACAGCACTGCGTAGGATTTTTGGTATTGTACTTTCAGCAAATAAGGGGCAAATTCAGGGGCCAACAAACCGGGGTCATGCACAGTTGCTTTTTGCAAAATGGACACGTCATTATCGATGGGCGCCTCGGCTAAATCGGCGAAATAAGTATCTACCGCCGAACTCAGATTTACCATTTTGCTGGACAAAAGGCCCCACTCTTTAACATCGGAAGCTCCGGCAACACAGGCGCACATAAACAAAGCGCTGACAAAACTCATCAATAAACGGTGTTTCATGGCATCAGTTCCAGTCAATCATGCGGTTGCTTTTGTCAATACCGGCATCCAAACTCCAGTTTGTCAGGGTATCCAAGGGGGACTCTCGGTTTTGCAGCGACAACGCCAGCCCCCCCCATAATTGCACTATATTATTGAAAGCCTTCCGGAATAGTTCCTCGAAATCCATAATGATGCCGCCCGGAGCGTTACGCCCATGGATATATTGGGGTTGGGGAAACGTCGGATAAACCAAACCGTGATTAGCGTCCCCATCGCGGGTTAAACCGAACAGCCAAGCCATGCACTTTGGACGCGCCTTGTCCATCGCTATACCGCGTTTCTTGGCAACCCCATTACGCAATAATGCTACGTGCCCTTTATCGGCCCAAGCGCTGGAATTACAGTCCAGTACGTTAAAATACCGATAATCGGCAACGATACAAAATCTTTCCCAATCTCCCAAGACCCGCTTGGCATCGTTTTGCAATAAGTCTTCGCGACGATTGCGAAGCTCTTCAATGGCCAATTGCGCCAAGGTAATGTGAGTATATCCGCCGGACATAGTATTTTTCCTTATTATGTGACAACCCAGTTTGGTTATTGCATGCCCCTCACTCGGCACGGTCTTTAAATCCAAGCTGACAAAAAAGCCTTTCTTACTTCAAACGCCTCTATCCGCCCCAGGAAAGCTCGTATTGTTCGATGAAAGGGCCGTATTTAAAAATCAATGCTGCCGACCGCCTTAATACCCTGCCGACATAAGTGCCTGAATATAAGTTTCCAGCTCTTGTTTAAAGCCGGAGTGCAGGCTTTGCCTGCTTTGCAAGCAGAGCTTGCACTCCAAAACACCCGAAAACTTTAGCTCGATTACTTATCTACGATTGCCGAAGCCCCCAATGGAAGTAATGATACCCGTTGCGTTCGGCAGTGAATTTATCCGGTGTTTCAAATGTTTTGGGGGAGAGCAACGCGAACCGGGCCAGCGTAAGTACAAGGGTGCCCGAGCTAGTGGTAGTTGCATGCGCCGTATCTTTGGCAACGGTAACTCGTCGGCTGTTTTACAAAATTTAAACGCAAAGCATCTTATAGCTTATTGCACCACAAGTCGAAACCGTTCAGCTTGGCTAATGTAGCGGAAACGATAACCTGTGTATGCAAGCTAAAGATTATTTAGTTGTAAGCATTTTGCTCGCTTACTAAAACGCCGTAAGGCCTTGCATGAGCTATTAAGCCTTGCATTTACATCACTGTAGAAAATACCCGCTATTCTAAACACCTCTTATAGCGCCCCAATATTATGCCAATATAGGATTTGAACTTTCCATCAATGAATCGCCGCTGTTATATTAGCGGCTGATTTTTCACAGAACAGCCATGTTGTCGGTAAAGTGTATAGTTTTAACCGGCAAACAAACGCCTACTTGAAACCGGCTCTTAAATGATTTATTGATTTCACCCATGAAACCACAAGTAAAACTATCCGCCGTCATTGTCAGCTTGTTAACGGGGATTTCACCGCTTCAAGCGCAAAACTTATCTGAAACCTATGCGCTTGCTTTACAGAATGCGCCGGTTTTAAAGCAGGCCCAAGCCAAGCAATCCGCCATCGGCGAATCGAAAGACCAAAGCATTGCCCGCTTTCTGCCTAACATCTCGACTAACGTAGCCGGCAGCAAAAATCATTTGCATAATAAAAAAACCGGCAATTTTCGAGGCCCTGATCCCAATCAGGAATTCTGGGACAATACCTTCAATGTCAACTTAACCCAGCCCCTGTTCCACTGGGATCACTGGATACAGTTAAGCCAGTCCGACAACCAAATCGCCCAGGCTGAAGCCGCGTATCTGACCGAACTGCAAAACCTGATGGTGAACACCACCGAAGCCTATTTCAATGTACTGTATGCTCAAGACAACCTGCAATTTGCCTCGGCAGAAAAGCAGGCTATCGCCCGGCAATTGGAACAAGCCCGGCAACGATTTGAAGTAGGTGTTGTTGCAATAACCGATGTTAACGAAGCGCAAGCCGGTTTCGACCAAGCTAACGCTAATGAAATAGACGCAGCCAACAATCTGGACAATCAAAAAGAAGCGTTAAGGGAAATCATCGGCGAAAACGACGCCTCGCTTAACGGACTGGGCGACCAACTGCCCTTACTCAAACCCGAACCGGCAGATATTGCAGCGTGGAGCGATACCGCCGAACTTAATAACTTCAACATCATTTCAGCATTTAATCAGGCCGAAGTGTCGCGTAAAGCCGTTGACCTGCAACGTAACGGCCACCTACCCCGCCTGGATTTGGTCGCCTCCTATGGAGCATCCGACAATAACAGCAGCTTTGGTTTTCGGGGCGACACCCGGAACGTCGGCCTACAGCTGGAAGTGCCGCTGTTTGAAGGCGGCGCGGTAAATTCCCGAACCCGTCAGGCCGCCTATGAATATCAAGCCGCCAAAGAGGATTTAGTCGCGAAAAAGCGGGCGGTAAAACGTCAGGTTAAAGACGCATATCGCGGCGTGATGTCCAATATTAGCCGCGTAACAGCCCTAAAAACCACGGTAACATCGGCAACCAGCGCCTTGGAGGCGACCGAAGCAGGCTTTGGCGCAGGCACCCGGACCATGGTCGACGTGCTGAACGAACAACGCAACTTATACAAGGCAAAACGGGATTTTGCCCGTAGCCGTTACGATTACCTGGTCAACAGCATCAAATTAAAACAAGCGGCCAGCAGCCTTAGCCAGGCCGATCTTGATCAAATTAACCGATTGTTGGTGGGGAATCGGTAAGTAATAACGCTTGCCTCCATGCAATCGCTGATTTGGCTGATAACCGCGGATAAAATGAAATTCGTCTAATCCTTGTTCTGATAAGCACTTGCTTTTTAACCCATACCCTACAAAATACCCATGCAACTCATTCGCTGCACCAAAAAACTCCAAAAAGAAATGGGGTTTAAAAACGATGCTTTAGTTCAGAAAGAATCCATGCCATCGTTGTTAGGCTCATGGCATGCCAACCTGATACTTACCGACCGGAGCAAATGTGTTTTATTTGTCAACGATAAAACGTTGTTCAACTTCTTGATACCGGATGTCCCCAAAGAACAATTCCGCCAGCTCGATAAGTTATTCAGGGATTTTCTGCAATGCATACTGGCTGAAGAAGGTTTTGACCAAACAACCACCGATAAAATTCTGCAAGAATACACAGAAATCGGCTTCGCCAATACCAGCAATAAAAGCGTATTGGGTTCGATGAATGACTTGGCTAAGCACTATCAATACTATGTTGAGGAGGCGGGCGGTGTTCATAGCTGTATGGTCCCGCAAATCATCCATGAACTAAATCGTATGCCAATGAGCGCGATAACCGCTTGCTATCCAGTTGAGGCTTTGCGGGAATTGTATGGGCTTGATGCGGGGTAAGAAGTGAGCTTATCTTCTGAGGCGACTATTTATAAACGTCTTTACGATGTCCTATTTTTATAATATGGATAACTAAAGCTTCATCAAAAATAGAATAAACAATACGGTAATCGCCTGATCTTATTCGGTAAGTGCTCATCATTATAATCTTTCTATACTCTAAGTTGAGTTGATTCTAACGTATTATTACTCGACAGTTTTTGTTTCGTCGCACAAACGGATATAGAAACCCAAAATCACTCAGCCCGCAAAGCCTCCAACGGCTCCAGCCTGGCGGCTTTCATGGCCGGAGCCACTCCGGCCGCTACACCGATCAGCAACGACACCATAAAAGCCGCAATGATATAAGCCCAGGCCAACTCCACCGGCAAAGCGGGCAGCGCTACATCAAGTATCTTGACTATGGTTATGCCCAACAACACGCCGCAAAGCCCACCCGCGCCACTTAGCGCCAAGGCCTCGCACAAGAACAACTGGAATATGGTTCTGCGTTCCGCGCCTACCGCCCGCAGCAGGCCGATTTCGGAAACTCGTTCGGACACGGCGATGGTCATGATGGTCAGTATACCGACCGAGCCGACCAGCAAGGAAATACTGCCCAACGCCGCGACCGCCAGGGTCAGGATGTTCAGGATCGAATCCATGCTTTTGAGCATCTGGTTCTGGGTGACGATGGTGAAGTCTTCGCTGCCGTGCCGGGCAATCAGGTTTCGTTTGATGGCTTTTTCTACGCCGCTAATCACGGCATTGCTTTTATAGAGCAGGTGGATTTCCATCAGGCTTTCCCGATCGAACAGCTCCAGCGCCTTGGCGGCCGGGATGTAGATGGTGTCGTCCATGTCGAAGCCGATCATCTGGCCTTTCTTTTCCATCACCCCGACGACCCGAAAACGGTCGCTGCCGATCCTGACGCGCTGGCCTAGCGGACTGGCGGCGCCGAACAGTTCGCTCGCCAACTTATTGCCCAGCACCGCAAAGGCGCGCGGATTGCTGGCTTCTTCCGGCAAAAAGCGCCCGTTGACGACCTTGATTCGCCATATCTGCGCCGCCGCTGCACCGACTCCCAACACATTGGTGCGCCGCTGTTTCCCCTCTGCTTCGACACGCGCGTTGCCTTGCACCATCGGCGATGCGGCGATGATATTTTCCACTTTGCTTAAGCTGACCACATCGGCTATGACCAGCGGCCTAACCGTGCTGATCGATGCGCCCGACACGCCGAAGGTGGTGGTTTTGCCGGGATGAACGCCGATCAGGTTGGTGCCGAATTCGGTGAACTCAGCCAGCACAAAGGTATGGATGCCCCGGCCTATCGAGGTTAATACGACCACCGCCGCGATGCCGATAATCAACCCCAGCGCAGTCAGCGCCGAACGCAGTTTATGGCTGATAACCGTACGGTATGATAATGCGATCAGGTCGGCGTAGCGCATCGTTTACCGCTTCGCCAAGGCGGCGACAGGATCGAGATTGGCGGCTTTTCTGGCCGGTAATACGCCGAACACCAGGCCGGTAAACAACGATACCAGCAATGCGGCAAGCAACGCCCAGACCGGCAATTGTATCGGAAAATCCGGGTACAAAGCCTGTAAAACGCCCAAGGTTGCGTAACCCAGCATTACCCCCAATAGCGCGCCTGCCAGCGACAACATGGCCGCTTCGGTCAAAAACAGCCATAGTAATTGCCGCTTGGTCGCGCCTAATGCTTTCAGCAAACCGATCTCGGAGGTGCGTTGGGTGACGCTGACCAGCATCACATTCATCACCAACACGCCGGCCACCGCCAGACTGATGCCGGCGATGCCGGCTACGGTCAATGTCAATGCGGTCAATATTTTATCGAAGGTGTTGACCACGCTGTCCTGGGTAATCAGCGTCACGTCGTCTTCGCCTTCGTGGCGAGCCTTGATGATGGCCCTGATTTCGTCGACCGCCTTGTACATGTCCGGCTTGGATTTGCTTTCAACCAGCACCCGGAATAAGGAGTGGGTATCGAACAAAGCCTGCGCCGACGCCACCGGAATAATGACGATTTCGTCAAAATCGATGCCGACCGATTGCCCTTCCGACGACAGCACGCCGATCACCCTAAAGCGCCGGTCATTGATGCGCAGCCACTGCCCCAGCGCCGGTTTATTAGCGAACAGTTCATTGCGCAGGGTTTGACCGAGCACGCAAACCGACTCGGCCTTATCGAGCTCGGTTTGGGGCAGGAAACTGCCTTGCGCCACGGTCAAGCGGCGCACCCGTTTTAATGCCTGGGTCGAACCCAGCACATTGGTTTCCCGCTCCAGGCCCAGCGATGAAACCGGCGCGGAGCCTATAGTCAACGGCGCGATGGCGGCAATATGACGACTGCGCAATAAGGCTTCGGCATCATCGAGCGTTAAATCGCGGGGCGTTTCGCCGAATAGCGGCGGCTGTCCGCCCGTCGTTTCGGTGCGCCCCGGCAATACGATAACCAGGTTTGTGCCCAAGGCTTCAAACTCGTTAACCACATAACGGCGGGCGCTGTCGCCCAAGGCCGTTAACACCGAAACCGAAGCGATGCCGATGCTCATTGCCAGGATAATCAACGCCGCGCGTAAGCGCTGTGTGCCGATTGCGGCTAATGATTGGATTAATGTGTCTTTAATGAACATGGGCTCAGCACTTCTATACGCGCAGATTTAATTAATTCACCACGAAGACACGAAGAGCACGAAGAAAAGCAAAGATAAATAACTTCGTGATCTTCGTGTCTTCGTGGTGATCTTTTATATTTTGATTACTTATCACCCTATCTGCCCATCGACAATGCGGATTTTCCGCCGCGCCCGGTCGCCCAGATTCTGGTCATGGGTAATAATCACCAGCGTCACGCCCTGCCGGTTAAGGCCTTCCAGCAACTCGATAATTTCCTTGCCGGACTTGCTGTCCAGATTGCCGGTCGGCTCGTCCGCCAATAAAATCTCCGGACGCATGATCATGGCCCTGGCAATGGCGACGCGCTGCAACTGTCCTCCGGAAAGCTGATCCGGCCTGTGCCCTGCCCTGTCTTGAAGACTGACCGACGCCAGCGCGTCCTGCACCCGTTGCTTGCGCTCCTTGCCCGGCACGCCGGCCAGTATCATCGGCATTTCAATATTTTCAGCCGCCGACAAACGCGGAATCAAATGAAAAAACTGGAATACAAAGCCGATGTTTTCACGGCGGACTTTAGCCAGTTCATCATCGCTAAGCTGGGTGACCGGCTGCTCATTTAACAGATAACGGCCCGAACTCGGCTGATCCAGCAAGGCGATCACATTCAATAAAGTCGATTTGCCGGAACCGGACGGCCCCATCACCGATACATATTCGCCTTTTTCAATGCTGATATTAATATCGTTCAAGGCATGAACAGTTTGCTCGCCTACCTGAAAATATCGATGGATATGTTCCAGCCGTATCATTTTTTGACGCGGGCATAAGCGCCGGCAACTACGCCCTCCCGGCCTACCGACAACACGACTTTATCGCCGACATTCAGGCCTGACAGCACTTCCACGGTGTTCCAGTTGACCAGGCCCGGTTTAAAGCTGCGTTCTTCCAGCAAGCCGTCCGGCCGCATCACCAAGACCCGGTTATTTTCCAATACCGCCTCGGCAGGCACCCTGAGCGCCTGAGGCTTACTGGCCAACAAGACTTCAATATCGGCGCTGTAGCCGGGCAGCAAGCCGTTAAGGTCCTTCGGATCGGTTAATTTAACTTCAACCTCGACGGTGCGCGCCTGCTTTTCTTTTTCCAGCACATACGGGGCAATGCGGCTTACCGTGCCGGAACAGCGTTTTTCGGTAAAGGCATCCAGCGACACGCAAGCGCTCATGCCGGTTTTAATCTGCGGCGCATCCACTTCATCAATCGGCGCGGATACATACAAACAACTGACATCCAGTAAATCGATGGCGGGCAAAGTCGGAATGCCGGGCGGCGATGGCGTGATGAATTCTCCCAGCTCGGCATTGATTTCAGCCACGGTGCCGTCGAAAGGCGCAACAACCAGAGTGCGTTCGACAGCGGCCTGGGCTGCATCGCGGTTAGCTTGGCTAACGGCGATAGACTCCAAGGCTGCGGTGCAGGATGCCCGCTTGGCGCGGGCGCCGGTCGCTTTGGTATCGACCTGTTCTTCGGAAATAATATGATTGAATTGCTGCAAACGTAGCGCGCGATCCGCCTCGCGCTCTGCGCCTGCGCCCAGCTGACAAGCCTGCTCGGCCGATGCCCGGTTGGCCCTGATTTGAGCGTCCTGCAATTTAACCTGGGCTTTCATGTCTTTATTCCATACTTCCAACAGCAGCTGATTTTGCTTGACGTTATCGCCTTCCTTGACGTGCAGCTCGGCAACCTGTCCGCCGGTTGCCGGCGCGAGGTAGGCGCGGCGGCAAGCTTTAACCGTGCCGACGCGGGTATTGGATACCGTCGATCTCACCTCGCCTTGTTCAAGCGCGATTATTTCGACATCGACAAATTTCGGCTGTTTGGTAAAAAAATAAATGGCAATAATCAAGGCGAGGCTAATGGTGATAATGAGTGATTTTTTGCCGAGTGAAATCATATAAGTAGCCAAAAGTTGTTTATATTGGAGCCGCGAGCATCAGGGTACTGATTTACTGGATATTGAGCAATGGCTAAGGAATATTTACCACGAAGGACACGAAGAAAAAGCATAAACTCCGTGCCCTTGGTGTTTTCGTGGTGAATAAAAGAATCAGATACACAGGGTATATTCTTTTCCAGACATTAACTTAAAACCGGCATCAGCCGACAATCACCAGCCAATCGGTCAAATAAGTCATTTTTACCGACAGATTCTTCCCCAAGACTTTCAGCATATCGTCCGATTCGCGCAAATTGATGCGGCCATTGATTTTTAGGGTTCGCAAGGTATCGTCCTTATAAACCACCGCACCGGTTCGATAGCGGCGGACCTGATTAATGACGCTTTCCAGGGACGCATTCTCAAACACCAGAAAACCGTTGACCCAGGAGGTGGCCAGCGCAGAATCCAATATCCGGACTTCGCCAAGACCTTTGGCATCGATCGATACCGCCTCGCGATCATGTAAAATCTGCGGCTGTTTCAACGCGCCCCGGTCGCTCACTTCAACCCGTCCTGACGCTACTTTGACTTCATCGCTCCGATCCTGCTCATGGACGAAAAACCGGGTTCCGAGTACGCGGGTCGTCGAATGGTCGGCCTGGACAATAAACGGCCGGTTGGGGTCGGCTTTGACTTCGAAATAAACCTCGCCTTTCAGCAGCTCGACCCTGCGTTGCAGGCCCTCCATGTTGACTGCGATAGAACTGTCGGTATTGAGCATCGCGCTGGAACCGTCATCGAAATAAACGGTTTTTCGTTCGCCTACTCCGGTCGAATAGTCGCCTTGCATCAAGATCGCAAGTTCGTTTCTAAGCAGAAAAGTTAAGGCCAGACAAGCTGCTATCGCCAGCGGTAATTTGAAATAAATGGCTGCTGTTTTCTTTTGCGGTGCGATGCGGTGTTTTTCGGCGGCTTGACCCAGCGCTTGCAGCAGACCGGCATCGCCCCACAGTTTACTGATTTCATTAAAAGTTTCGCGGTGCAAGTCGTCCTGATTCAGCCATAGAAGAAATGACGCCTTTTCCTCGCCAGAGACATTGTCGGCCCGTAGCCGTATAAACCAGGCAACCGCTTGCTCGTCAATGTCATGATTAAGCTCAGTTTCCAAACTGCTGGTCTCGTTTTCCTGTTTCATAAACAACTACTCGGTTTCTTGATAAAAAGCTCCCCGTAGACAGGATAAGCGAGCCGCGTAACCGGCGATAATCCACGGTAATAAGCGCCACTAGCAGTCAAAACCGCTGAAGAGTTACGTTTCATAATGATTATTCTACTTAAAACCAATTGCTTATTATATTCCGCGCGGATTTTTTACTTAACTGATGTTACGCATATGTCTAATAAAAAAGCGTACTATTTTTTCGTGCTTTTCGTGGACAGCGCGTAACATCCGTTAATCATTCGGCTGTAACAATAACATGTGTTCGGACTTTCCGGCTGTCAGCGGCATTGATAAACCCTTGAGCCAGTAGTTCTGCTGGTCCCGGTAATAAGGCGACAAGGGTTGGCCGGATTGGCCGCCGGGCATATGCAGAATGGCGTCTTCAAAATGACCCGGCGAAACTACCAGCCGCTCGCTGGCGCCGAAACCAGGCCCCGCCGCGCGAACACAGAAACCGCAACCCGGCAAGGCCTCGCTCGGCATATCCAGTAAATCGCTCAGTATCGGCAAGGCCTTGGAAAACGGATGCGACTGCTTGACCTTATTCTGTTCGCCCCAGTTCAACTCCATTAACGCCAGCCCCGGATGCCGGGCTTGCAGCTGCCGTATGCTGTGTTTCAACTGCCTCAGGATAAAATCGTCCCAGTTCCGGTAATGCGCCGCATCCGGCAATGTTTGCGGCGGCTTTTCATTCAACAAGGCTTGCAACGGCGTATCGATATACGTCCACGAATAGCTGAAGTTTTTATCGGCATCCCGGCCGGCCGACAAAAGCGGCGTAAATACCGCCTCGATCAATTGCTTGCGGAACTCGACCAGCAACGCAAAACCCAGGCTGCCGACATCGGCCCGGCCGTTCCAGGCCAGCAAATAGTCGCGTACTTCGGCCAAATCCGGTTGCCTCGCAATCGCTTCGGCGGTCAGGCTACTCAAGGCCAACTGCTGATAGAACATATAAAACTCGCTTTCGGTATCGAGTTGCAAATCGAACATGGCCCATTCGCCAATCTTGGGCATTTGCGTCAGTTGTCGGGTAATCCTGTAGGCGCGATAGCCGTTGCCGAACTGGTGGCCGATCACATACGGATAATTTTTACCGAAACGGCGGTCGTTGGCCGACGCCAAAATGCCCTCCGGCGGGTCGATGACGCGCGGCAAATCCTCAGGTTCCACATAGCCGTTCCAGCCCGCGCGGCCGTCCGCCCATGAGCGACTGACCAAACCGTCATTGCCGAAGCGCTTGGGAATTTTGCCCATCACCGTCCAGGCGATGCTGCCCTGGTCGTCGGCCAGCAAAATATTCAGCTGCGGACCGCCGCTGCTGTTGACTATGCTTATCGCCTGTTCCAGGGTTTCGCCTTGTTCCAAATCAAACAAATTGAAGTTGAACGCATCGACATCCAGCGCCGTCCAATGAATCGCCACCGGCTGATCCAGCAGCGCTTGATTGGCGACCGGCCCCCAGCGGGTCTGCTTAACCACAATCTGCTTGGCTGCACCGCCTTTGACGATTATGGTTTCCGGATACTCGTCGAAGCGCTGCCATTGCTCGCCTACCCGGTATTGATCGGGATTGGCGGGATTGATCTCAAGCCGGACCAAATCCAGGAAATCGCCGGAAAGGTTGGTCGCTCCCCAGGCGATATGTCGGTTGCTGCCGGCAATTAACAGCGGCGTACCGGGCAAGGTCAAGCCTGCGGCATGCACAGCGCCGTAATTCAGCTCGATGCGATACCAGATATTGGGCACCGATATGCCCAAATGCATGTCGTTAGCCAAAATGGCCCGCCCATCCCAGGTCTTCTTGCCGCCGACCGCCCAGGCATTGGAACCGACCATTAAATCGGCTTGCTGAACCAGTTGCGCCAAGGGTGTTTTATCCGACAACTGATGGGCGAGTGCCGTTGCCAAAGCCTCGACAGGAATCGCTTGCGCCGGACGCAACGATTCGGCCTGTTTTTGCAGCTGTTCGGTATAAAAATCGGTGTCCGGCGTTAAAAAACGCATCGCGGCGTCCGGCAAGGTTTTTTCCATCACGCTCAGCATGCGCTCGCCGCGTTCCTCGCCGGCAGTCAAGTTCTCGCACATGCCCAATACCACCAGCAGACTGTCCTCGGGGGTCCAAGGCCCCGGCTGATAACCCAATACGGTAAACTCGAAAGGCAGTTTGCCGGGCTCCGTCAAATAGCGGTTGACCCCGTCGGCATAGCTTTGCAGATACTGTCGATGGACTGGCGGCAGTTTTGCCAGGATGGCTTTTGCCTCCCTGTGAAAACCGTAGGTTCGGGCCTTGATGTCGCTGTCCAGCGCCATGTCGCCGAAGATTTCCGCCAAGCGCCCGGCGCTTTTGCGCCGCATCAGCTCCATCTGAAACAGGCGGTCGCGCGCAGTAACATAGCCCAATGCCCGAACCGCATCGACACGGTTAGCGGCATTGATGACCGGCATGCCATGTACATCGGTCTGTACGCGAACTTCTGCCGTAAGCCGGTCCAGCCGCACCGTGCCGTCAAGTTGCGGCATGGACCGATGCATCACCCAAAAACCGCCGCCGAGGGCTATCGCCGCCACGCTCGCAAGCCCCAAGCCGCCATATAAAATAACTTTTCGAATATTCGCCATGGTCTTTCGATACTATTAAATCCGATTAAAAAACTTACAAGACTATCACCACGAAGTTCACGAAGAAAACTTCGTGTCTTCGTGATGAATATATCCTTCCCTCATTGCTGACTGCCGATCACTTGCCAAACCGGAAAATACAGCAGTTGCGAAATCGCCGCTCAGTACATCGTATTCCTCGCGCGCTTTGAGCATCGCTTGTTTCGGCCATTCCTTGAACAGACTGGAACTCAAGACGCCGAGTACAATCACCCCCGCCAAAACCAGGGCCAAGTGCCGGGATAACCCGCTCAGATACGCCAACAACCGTTAGCCAGGAAGAGCGGCACAAAAAAAACTAACATAAAATATTTTCCTTTCAGCTCGCCCTATACACCATTTAATACGTTAGACGCTTATCAGGCCTCAAAACCGAGCAAGTCTGATAATAGGACGTCTTAAAGCCTTTTTAACCTCAATCCGCCCAATTAAAAAAGACCCCGGCCCGTCCGCGTCGGCACCGCATCGCTTTAATTAAACTATGTTACATAACCCATTACAGATGCGTCATATACCTTGATTTAGCAAGATCGCCCGCCCATTTATCGCTAACTCATTGAAATTAATAGCACGAAAAAGTGGCGCACTCATTGCTGTTTTGCAAATAGAACCCATGCAATGAATTCAGAACAACCAGACGATATGCTATGCCCACAATATTTATCGGCTTACTCAGCTCGTTACAATCGCCTTGCCTGCGTGCCGATAGCCGTGCAAAACCCATGAACTTACCAACCCAGCAGACTATGGCGCTTTGGCAAACCGCATACCGGCCTTATTCGGCAACGTCGATTCTGCAACAAGGTAAACATTCTTAACAACAACGAAGAAGAGGGATTTGAACTTGAACGTAGCAGCCATTTACTTGAATCACCAGTCCGAATTGCAGTTTCATTTGACCCGGACTGTCAACTGCCCGGACATAGCCGCCGACCTTGCCCAAGAAAGCTTCATTATTTTTTTCCGCGAAGCACAAAAACAAACCATCGATCATCCGCGCGGCTTCCTGTTCAGGGTCGCCAAAAACCTTGCTTACGATCACATCAAGCATCGGAAAGTAACGGAAAACTACCAGCAAATCCAAGACCAGGCCCTACTCCCGCCCAGCGAGTTCCCCTCGGTCGAAAAACTGGTCTCTATCGACGAAAGGTTGACCGCGGTCAAACAGATACTCGACGAATTGCCGCTGCGCACCCAAGAGATATTTATCCTGAATAGAGTTTACGGCATGACCTATGCCGAAACAGCCCTGGAAATCGGCATATCCGATAGCGCCGTTGAAAAACACATGGCCAGGGCCCTGCTGCACTGTCGCAGACAATTCAAAACCCATTTACTGGATCAGCATGACAGCTGAGGTATTTTAGCGTTTCTATCGTCTACACTACGGAAACCGCTCCCATCGCTCGAATGACGGGGGTATTACTGCAATTACCTATCAACGGAGCATAACAATGGCTTGGGACGACGAAGAAGACACCACTATTTACCAGGTTGTAGTCAATCACGAACAGCAGTATTCAATCTGGCCCGACTACAAAGAAGTGCCGGGCGGTTGGCGGACGGTCGGCAAAACCGGCAACAAACAGGAATGCCTCTATCACATCAAGGAAGTCTGGACCGATATGCGCCCGTTAAGCCTACAGATACATATGCAACAAGCGGCGTCGCAATAGCCCGTGAAAACAAGGACGGGATTTGCATCCCGTCTTTATTTAAGTTCGAGCCGCCTAAGCTCAATCGGTCATTACTCTTGATAAAATCCGTTATCAAGAGTAAATAAGGCCACAGCTTACGCCCCTGTGGTTCAGTATGGCGAGTAAAGCTAATGGGCAAGAGAACCCCATTCACGGTGATGACGATTGGTCGCCTCTCTCTCAAACATTCCTACGATAATCCATAATTTACAGATCCCAATAATCTGGCTATGACGTGTAAGTATTCTATTACGCTAGTTAACGTATTTACTATGCCGCCGAGTATGTCTAATATCGTTGATTAGTGGCTGATTCTTTTAGGTCGGTGTAGTCCTTGAGAACAACGTGCAGACGCTGGGATTTACACACGCTTGTTCCTGATCCGCCAATAAGAAACGGAACAATGAATGTTCGAAGTATAATTTTTCGACGATGTATTAAGCGATTATCGTCTTGCTTTACCTTTAAAGCCAACGTACCTATCGCTTCAAAAAGCAACAAAAAATTTTCACTAGCAAAAATTTTTTAAGATGGGGCGTTATGGACTCAAAGCACGGCGAGCGTTTGTGGACTTTCACTTCATTATATTCTTATCTCTTTTCTTGGTTTTCTTACTTGCTTCCCTCGACTTCTAGTCGACAGCAGGGCGAGCTCATAACAAGCCAAGCTCAGACGATTCTAATTTTCCAGAACCGTATAATTAAAAAAGAACCGCCTTCTTGCGCCTCCAGACATGTTAATCGCGTCAACCTTATCTGCGGTCTTATGGCCGCCGTAGCTTTCGCGGTATGCACACCGGCAAAAGCAACTTGCGATACGGTAAGCGGATATACCAGCAGCTTTAGCGGAACATACCAGATGGGTTATTATCCAGCGGGGACGAGTTTTCTTGTACTGTTAACTTACGGCAGCTTTAACACCAACACAAGCATCACGAGCATGACCACCTCTGGCGGAGGCGCCTTCTCAAAGTCTTGGGGATGCGTCGGCCTCAATGTTAGAGAGTATTATTACTATACAACGAGATTACCCAATGAAACCCGCACAAACTCATGGTCTAGCGCATGGAGCGCAAGCGGTATGTTTCTCCCATATCCTCTACTGTACTCACCCAAAAGTTTCGGGGCGCAAGACCCGAGTTGCTCAGTAAATATATGCACCGGCAATCCAATCCATACCTCAACCGGTAACAAATACCAGGTTGAAACGGATTTTGTCACTGCACCGGACGCGCAAATTGAGCTAAGACGAACTTATAACAGCCTGGACAGTCGAGCGGCTTCTCTGGGGGTCAGTTGGCGCCATACTTATGAACGTTCTGTTTTCAGTGGTGCCGGCGGCAGTCTGGCGCAACTTTACCGTCCCGATGGACGGGTAGAGGATTTTTGGCTGCAAAGCGGTGTCTGGATTGCGGATCCTGACGTGACGAACACGCTAACACCAGTAATCATAGGCGGTATGCAAACCGGATGGAAAGTGACTACATCGGATGACTCGACCGAATACTACAACATGGTAGGGCAATTAACTTCGATGGTCACGCGGTCCGGACTCACGACGACGCTCGCTTATAATGCACACAATCAGCTGATAACCGTCACGGGACCGTTCGGCCATGTTTTGAGTTTTGCGTATAATGCGAACGGGAACGTCTCCCAAATGACGACACCAGACGGCGGCGTCTACACCTATGCGTATAACGCGACAAACAGCCTGGCATCGGTGACCTATCCGGACATGAAAGTGCGCCAGTATGTCTATGAGAACACCGGCTATCCGAACGCACTAACGGGCATTATCGACGAGAGTGGTAACCGTTACGCGACCTACGCCTATAACGCGCAGGGCCGCGCCGTGTCCTCGCAACATGCCGGTGGCGCGGATTTGACCACGATCACTTATAATGGTAGCGCCACGACGGTGACCGACGCACGAAACCATGCGTACACATACACATTCACCAAGCAGTTCGGGATAACGAAACCGACGGGTTTGTCTGGCGTGCCAACACCGGTGGTGGGTGGCAAGGCGTTCAGCTATGACGCGAACGGTTTCATCGCGAGCAAGACCGATTACAACAACAATCTCACCACCTACACGCATGACGCGAGGGGGCTTGAAACCTCGCGCACCGAGGCTGTCGGCAAGCCGGAAGCGCGGACGATTGCCACGACGTGGCACCCAACCTTTCACCTGCCGACGCAGATTGTGGACGCGCACGACGACATTGAATTACGACGCCAATGGCACTCTTTTGACCAAGACGCTGTCGGCCGTGGATGCACCAAGCAAGACGTGGAATTATACTTATAACGCTTCCGGGCAGGTACTGACGGTTGACGGTCCGCGCACGGATGTGATCGACATAACCGAGTACAGCTATGACGCGCAAGGCAATCTTTCGACCGTCACCGATCCGCTAGGGCGTGTCACCTACTTTACCGCTTACGACGCGAATGGACGGCTTCTTTCCATGCAAGACCCGAACGGGCTTGTGACGAGCTTTACCTATGATCCACGCGGACGGCTAACCTCCCGTAATGTGGGCGGCGAGACAACGACCTACGCTTATGATCCCGCCGGAAACTTGACCGGCGTGACGATGCCGGACAATGCGGCACTGACCTATATCTACGACGCGGCACACCGTCTGACGGATATTACCGATAGCCTTGGCAATCAAATTCACTACACTCTGGACGCCGTCGGCAACCGGACGCAGAAAAGTGTCTATGATCCCGCCAATACGCTGACGCGGACGCAGTCTTTTGCGTATGACCAAATCAACAACCTTGTGCAGATAATCGGGGCAGTGGGGCAAACGACCACGCTCGGACGCGACGCGAACGGCAATGTCACCAGCGTGACCGATCCCTTGGGCAACATTCGGAAATTTCAGTACGACAGCCTCGATCAGGCCATCCGCGAGTTGGAACCGCATCCGACAGTCACCGGCAGCACGCAGGGACAGATCGATACCGCCTATGACGGCCTGGGGCAGGTCACCCGCATCACAGATGCCCGCAGCCTAGCCACCGACTACCAGGTCGACAGCCTGGGCAATCTGTTAAGCCAAACCAGCCCCGATACCGGCACCACCAATTTTACCTATGACGAGGCCGGTAACGTCAAGACCCGTACCGATGCCCGCGGCAAGAGTGCCCAGTACAGCGATGACAGCCTCAACCGTATCAGTCAGATCGTTTATGAGGACCAGACTGTCGCCTACGGCTGGGACAACTGCACCAACGGCATCGGCCGGCTGTGTAGTCTGGCCAATAACGGCAGCAGCATAAGTTACGGCTACGACAGCCATGGCCGACTCACCGCGAAAAACCAGACGGCAGATGGCACCACGCTAATTACCAGCCACAGCTACAACACGCTGGGCCAACGGGAGCGGACGGTCACGCCGAGCGGCCAGACCATCGGCTATGTCTGGCTGAACGGCAAGATCAACGCGATCACGGTCAATGGCCAGCCGCTGGTCAGCCAGATCGTTTACGAACCGGACGGCCAGACCGGCGGCTGGACCTGGGGCAATGGCACCCTGAGCCAACGGCTCTACGACCTCTCAGGCCGCCCGGTTGTCATCGACCTGGGGTTTGATCCACAAGGCCAGCTGCCCGAAACGCGCACGATCAGTTACGATACGGCAGGGCGCATCACCGACCTGATCAGCGCTGTTGATAGCAGCGCTGATCAGCACCATGGCTACGACGGTCTGGATCGACTCATCGCCACTGACCAAGGCCAACCGGTCGATAACACCTTCGACTATGCCTATGATCTCAGCGGCAACCGCACAGCCAGGATGCACAACGGCAACGCTGAAACAGCCGGCATCGATCCGGGCAGCAACCGGTTACAGCAGACAGCCGGCGCTCAGATTATCAACTACAGCTACGATGCGGTAGGCAACCTGATCGGTGACGGTACCTTCAGCTATGGCTATAACGCCGAAGGCCGGCGTATCAGCGCTACCGCCACGGGGCAAACCGTCAGCTACGGCTATAATGCGCTCGGCCAGCGTATCAGTAAAACCGTGAACGGCGTGGCCACGCGCTATGTTTATGCTGAACAGGGCCATCTGGCTGGCGAATATGATGCCTCAGGCCAACTGATCCAGGAGATCGTCTGGCTGGGCGACTTGCCGATAGCGGCGCTGAGGCCTGGCGCCACCACACCGGACATCTATTACATCCATGCCGATCACCTTGGCACGCCGCGGCGAATTACCCGGCCCAGCGACAACAAAATCCTGTGGGCCTGGGAATCCGAACCGTTCGGCGCCGGCCTACCCAATCAGAACCCGTCCGGCCTAGGTTCGTTCGTGTTCAACTTGCGGTTTCCGGGGCAGTATTATGATGCCGATACCGGGTTGCATTACAATGTCTTCCGTGATTATGACCCCCGGATTGGACGCTATATTCAGAGCGATCCGATTGGGCTAAAGGGTGGGTTGAATACTTATAGCTATGTTTATAACAATCCGCTCAGATTGGTTGATCCGTTCGGTTTGGAAACCACCGTAACTATATGGCAACCAGTTGGTTGGGGTGAATCTTCATTTGGTCACGTTTCGACAGACATCAATGGAACAACGTATTCTTATGGTCCTGCTGGCATGAGTGAGTTACCTACTTCGAATTATGTATCGAAAAATGGATTCCGTGATGGAACCGGAGTAAAGCTCAATCTCAACCCTAAACAGGAAAAATCACTTCAGGCGTGCTTGTCGAGTCCGCAGGGAAAATACAATGCACTAACTAACAATTGCGGGACTCCTGTTCAGAGTTGCCTTAAAACTCAAGGTATTGACACTGGAAATCAGGCTCTTCCTGTATCCCTAGGTAATCAATTGCTAAACATGGGCGTTATCAATGGAGTGCAAAACTATCCTGCGACTCGTCCTGCTGACGGATCAAGTGCACCATGGGCAAGATAATTTCTTCTATTTTTATTACCATCGGCGTGCTGATCGTCACGTATTGTGTTTTGCGTGGGATTAGCAGTTGGCGACAAGATTATTCTTGGCAGGAAATGGATTGGCAACAGCGAGGAAGAACCTCAATTAGCGACTTCTTTGCGGCCAGTGATATTGGAAAGCGGGAAGTAATGCAGAATGGAAAAAAGTGCATTGAATATTACGCTTACAAAGATGGCTTACCAGTTAAAACTGTGTGCCCCTCCCTTAGCCTAGAAGGCCGTTAGGCAGTGGGGCAGACGATCACTCTCGGACGCGACGCGAACGACAATGTTACGAGCGTGACGGATCCCCTGGGCAACATTCGGAAATTTCAGTACGACAGCCTCGACCAGGCTATCCATGAAATGGTTTAATTAAACCATTTCAGACAGCATCTCTGAGGGCGAAAGGTAATTGACTCATCTTCTTCAGAGAGAAACCGTTCATCGCTCACGTCAATATTTGGACAGCTCAAGCCAAGACTCTTCGTTCTCTCGGCCGCAGCTGCAAATTCATTTAGGTACATCACTTCCTCCCTCTCCATTTTTACGGTTCATCGGTCGTTTACCGACCTTGGCATTCTAACGATTTTCATCGTTCTCCATTAACTTTATATAACACCAGTTGTACGAATTTCTCACCGTTTTTATACCGTCTCAGCTTACTTATCCTCTTGGTGATTTCCTTTGAAGCGGCAAGTTGTCCGGTTTCTTTGCCTCTGGCCATTATTGTTTAATCGCTTCCTAACAACTACTGAATACGGAAAACGGCCGTTTTACGAAGGTTATAGCCTGATAGGCTAGGGTTTCATGCGAAGGGCTTCGTATTCTTTTTCAGCGGTCGTGACAATATCCTGTCTGGAAGAAATTGAGTTTTTAAACATGGGTGCTGAATCAGAAAACCGACAATTTTAGGCCGTCAAGCCTTGTTAGGCTGGTTGACGGTAAAAACACCGATTTTTCATACAATAACGTAAGGAGATTTGCATAATGAATACATTAAACCCATTGAAGATACTGGAAATACTGGAAAAGATCATAGAAATATTGAATTTAATCACGATGATTATTCGTGACAGCGAGGGAATTATCAGGGCAATTGGCGACCTTCTGTAGCACGTCTATCCGTTTTCTGGCGCTGGAGGAGGCTCTCCCAAGTCATCCAGCATACGGGCGGTTTCATAACCTATCTGTAAGCTTTGGCTGATATACAGTTGAGAGAAGGATGTGGTAAAACGAAATCCCGGCTCTCACAATAGGTATAAAGATGAATTATGTTGAAGAAGGAAGAAAGTATTGCTTAACCCACGGATCTAAGTACCATAATCCATATCCTCGAGCCCCCTGCGTCAGAATAGTTGTCGCCTCAAATTTTCATAACCCGTAAAATTTGAGAGAAGACATGAAAGCAAAAAACCAATATACCGAAGACTACAAAGAACAAGCGCTGGTCAAAGTGTATAACCGAGGCGACCGGACAATTCAGTCGATTGCCGAGGAATTGAATATCAACCTATTTACCTTAAAGAACTGGATGAAACAGACCC